>CXWL01010617.1_pt1 | contig 37026 bp, 35 predicted proteins | sample 590931 | NCBI WGS metagenome assembly CXWL01 (sample SAMEA3498368, study PRJEB10139) | groundwater metagenome | biome: water well; material: biofilm material | place: Germany | collected 2015-04-27 | reverse complement strand
GTCGACCTTGGGCAGCGCGGGGTCGCCGTCGGGTTCGCAATCCGTGAACACGAGGGCGAGATCGCTCACCTGGTTGAAGCCCAGCTGGCCGCCGGGCGGCTCCCAGCGCACGGTCTGGGCGCGGAGAGTGGACAACCCGAAGAGCACGAAAGCGGCGGAAACCAGAGCAATCAACACACCCCGGTGCGGCGCGCCACCCCTCTTGATAGAGGGGATTGGTGTGACCGCAGTTCGAGAATCCCCCCTGGAGAGGGGTGCCCGGCGGGCGGGGTGTGTAAGGAAGGACATGAGACGGAAAAACATGATCATCACCAATTCTTGCCCGGGGTTTTCTGCTTGGGTTGCTGGCCTTGCATGAGTTGCTGGAGCTTGGCGGGAGAATCCAGATGGCGGACCTGCTCCAGCTTCTGGAGCGGCATGGCGAGCTCGGCATCCACCGGCTCGGCGGGTTTTTTCTCCTGCTGGCCGCCGACCTTCTGCGTGCCGGGTTGCGGCTGCGGCTTGGGCTCGGGCTTTTTCTGCTCCGGTTTCTCCTTCATGTCGCCGAAGGCGTCCTTGTTCTGCTGCTGCTGCTGGTCCTGTTGCTCCTTCTGTTCCTGCTCCTGCTGTTGCTGGTCGGATTTCTGCTGGTCCGACTGATCCTGGTTCTGCTGGTTTTGCTGCTGCTGCTTGTCCTGCTTTTGCTGGTCCTTCTGGTCCTGCTTCTTTTTGTCCTGCGGCGGTTCTTCCTTCTTGAGCAATTCCTCCAGCTCGGTGCGGAGCTTGGGCCAGTCGGCGGCCTTGGTGTCGAGTTTCTCGCCGGCGTCCACGGCCGACAGGCCGTCGCGGATGACGTTCTCGGGCGGCTGCTGTTGGGCGGATTTCACCCGCTGGCCGTAGGTGACGGTGGTCGAGGCCATCTCGGAAAACTCCTTGGCATTCACCGCGTCTTTAGCCGCCAATCGCGCCACGGTGGTGGAAAGGGGTTTGGCCAGCGTGTCGCTCGGCGCTTCCTGCGCCGCGGCTTTAGGCGATAAGCTGCAAGCTGTCAGCAGGACAAGTGCGGACACTGCCATCGTTCCGAGCCTACCGCTTACCGCTTTATGCTTAACGCTGCGCCCGAGCGGCAGCGCCCTTTCACGGGGCCGGACCGGAAACTCGGCCCAGAAGCTGATGAGCAGGAGCCACAGGCCGGGGGCAAGGAACCACTGGAAACGTTCGATCAGACGCGCGGTGTTTTTCTCGGAAAACTCGCCTTTGCGGCCGGCCTCGACGGTNNGTCAGGCTCTTCCAGTCGTCCTCCGTGCTTTCGCCGTCGCTGAGGATGATGAGGTAGCGGTCGGCGGTGGAGGTGCCGAAGGCCGACATCGATGCCTCGAGCATGGCCTTGTAATTCGAGCCACCCTCCGGGAGGTATTCGGGATTCAGCGCTGGCAGGAATTCCCGCAGCACCTCGTAGTCGGCGCTAAGGGGGCTTTGGAGAAACGCGGTGCCGGCGAATAGCACGAGGCCGACGCGTTCGCCCTTCAGGCCGTCGAGCAGCGAGGTGATCAGCAATTTGCTGCGGTCGAGGCGGGAGGGTTTCACGTCCTGGGCGAGCATGGAGCGCGAGAGGTCGACGGCGATGAGCACCTCGCGTGACTGGTCGAACACCTGTTCCTCGATCACCCCCCATTGCGGGCGGGCGAGGGCGACGAGGCACAACGCCAGGCCGAACCAAAGCCAGATGCGCGGCCGGGTCTCGGCGGTGGTGTGCTTGGTGCCAAGCGATACATCGAAGGCACCGGCCCAGGCGCGGGCGATCTTCGGCCAGTTCGCCACGGCGCGCGCCGTGTGACGGGCCAGCTCCCAGGAGAAGAGCAGCACGAGTGGTGCGAGCAGCCAGAGCAGATGCGGGGAGTGGAAGCTCATGCGGGTCTGACTTTGGTGGAACCCGGCGTCCCGACGGGTTTAGCCGGTCCGGAGGCCCGGCTCCACCTCGGCAGTGGCGGCGGCAGGGCGAACAGCGCGCCGAGGAACAGCAGCGCGGCGCCGGGAATTGCGCACCAGTGAAACAGCTCGGTGGTGAGCAGGTAGGACTTGGCGGTGAACTCGATTTTTTGCGCCTGGTCGATGGCGGCGAAGGCCTTCTCGGCCGTGTTGAGGTCGAAGGCGCGGAAAAACCTGCCGCCGGTGGCGTCGGAGATGGCGCGCAGCTGGCCTTCGTCGAGGTCCGAGATCACGCGGCGGGTACCAAGCCGCCGGCCGGCATCGTCAAAGACCGGCATGGGCACAAGGCCGTCGCGGCCGGCACCGATGGTGTAGACCGGCAGGCCGCGGGATTTGGCGATCTCGGTCGCCTGCTCGGGAGTGAGCACGCCGCGGTTGTTGGCGCCGTCGGTCATGAGCACGACGAAGGCGCCCTTGCGTTTGTTGTTCTCCTCGCGGCCGGCCTGCTCCAGGCGGGTGAGCGACACGCCGAGACCGTCGCCGATGGCGGTGCCGTCCTCGATCAGGCCGATCTTGAGGCGCTCGATCTGGCGCGCGAGCCAGTCATGGTCAAAGGTCAGCGGGGCGAGGGTGTAGGCGCGGCCGGAGAAAACCACGAGGCCGATGCGGTCGCTGGTGCGCTGGCTGATGAAGGCCTGGATGATGGGCTTGATGGCCTGGAGGCGGTTGATGCGGTCGCCGCCGCGCTCGTAATCCTCCGCCAGCATCGAGCCGGAGAGATCGATGGCGAGCATGAGGTCGTAGCCCTGCTGTTTCACCTCGCGCTTGTCCTCGACGATCTGCGGGCGGGCGAGGGCGATGATGAGCAGGACGAGTCCGGTCATCGCCAGCGCGGCGGGCCAGCGCGAGGTGGGGATGAGCGACGGCCGGTGCCACGCCGCGGCGAAAGGAACGACCAGCACGGGAGCACCGCGCCGGCCACGCACCCAGACGAGCAGCGGCAGGAGGAGCAGCAACAACAGCCAGAGCGGATCGTGGAGCGCGTAGTCCTTCATGCTACGGAAAAATCCCAAACACCAAACGCCAAATCACAAACAAACGGCAAAGAACGGAATTCGCAGACGCGCAGGCTGGCGGTTGGAATTTTTTTTGGAGTTTGAACATTGGCGTTTGTGATTTGCCGGCGAAGCTGGTTTAGCGGCGGCGGCCCGCGTGCATGCGGGCGTGGAAGAAGCGGACGAGGGCGTCGAGGCGGTTCTCGTCGGTGCGGACGGTGAGGCGGCTCAAGACATTGGGGAAGAGGGAGCGGAAGGCGTCGTTGCGCTGCTGCACCCATTCCGCGTGGGCGGTGCGTTGGGCGGCGGAGGCGCCGTTGAGGTTCACCAGCCGGCCGGCGACCGGATCGTAGGTGGTGAGGATGCGATCGAACGGCAGCGCCCGCTCCCACGGGTCGTCGACGCGGAAGCCCATCGTCTGATAACGGCGGGAGAGCACGCTCCAGCCCTCGGGCTCCATCCGCGGTGGGAAATCACCCAGCCAGATCAGGATGCTGTGGCGCGGCGCGGCCTTGGCCAGCAGGCGCCACGGCACGAAATTCTCCGCTTGTCCGGCGGCCTCGAGCGGCGGGGGCGTCTGCCCGAGCAGCTGGGCGGCGGCGTGGAGGATCTGGCCGCGGCCGCGCACCGGCTCCTTCAGGGTGTAGCCGGCGGGCGAGGCGTGGAGGAAGCCGACGCGGTCACGATTGACGGCGCCGAGCATCATCACGAGGCCGGCCAGCTCGAGCAACGCCTCGCGCTTGGACTGCGCTCCGGAACCGAATTGGAGACTGACGCTGTCCTCGAACAGGAGCAGCAGCGACACCTCGCGTTCCTCAATGAACTTCTTGCGGTAGGGTTCGCCGAGGCGGGCGGTGACGTTCCAGTCGATGTCGCGGATGTCGTCGCCGAAGGTGTATTTGACGACCTGGTCGAACTCCATGCCGCGGCCGCGGAAGGCGGAGCGGTATTCGCCGCTGAGCACGTTCTCCACGGCATGGCGCACGCGCCATTCGAGCTGCCGGAGCAGCGCGAGCTGGGAGGTGACGAGGGAGGCGGGCGTTTGAACGGGAGCGGGCATTGCCTGATTANNGGGGTCCGCCCGTTTGCGTCATTGGAAATTCTTTGGCGTTTGGGTTTTGGAATTTGGCGTTTTAAACCTTGGCCGGCACCGGGGTGCGGATCAGGACCTGGTCGAGGATCTTGTCGGAGGTGAGGCCCTCGGCTTCGGCCTCATAGGTGAGACCGACACGGTGGCGGAGGGCGTCGTGGAAGATCTCCTGGACGAGGGCGGGGGCGAGGTAGTCGCTGCCGCGGAGCCAGGCGAGGGCGCGCCCGGCCTGGAAGAGGGCAAGCGAGGCCCGGGGCGAGGCGCCGAAATTGAGCAGCCGCTTGGTGGCGCCGCCCTCGGCCTGGGCGGCGATGTCGCGCGAGCTGCGGACGAGCGTGAGGATATAGGCCTGCACGGCGGGCGCGACGTGGATGGCGTCGACCTGCGCGCGGAGTTCGAGCAATTCCCCGCCGCTGGAAACGGCGTGGACCTCGGGCTGCTTGGTGACCTGGCCCCACATCTCCATCATCTGCGCCTCCTCGGGCGCGGACGGGTAGTCGACGAGGAGCTTGAAGAGGAAGCGGTCGGTCTGCGCCTCGGGCAGCGGGTAGGTGCCCTCCTGCTCGACCGGATTCTGCGTGGCCATGACAAAGAAGGGGCGCGGGAGCTGGTGCGAGCCGCCGCCGATGGTGACCTGGCGTTCCTGCATGGCCTCGAGCAGGGCGGACTGGACCTTGGCGGGGGCGCGGTTGATTTCGTCGGCGAGCACCAGGTTGGCGAAAATCGGGCCCTTGTGCGTGGTGAATCCGCCGTCCTTCGGCGAGAAGATCATGGTGCCGACGACGTCGCTCGGCAGCAGGTCGGGTGTGAACTGGATGCGCTCGAACTGGACCCCGAGGGCGGCGCCAAGGGACTTGATGAGGAGCGTCTTGGCCAGGCCGGGCATGCCTTCGAGGAGGACGTGCCCGTTGGCCAGCAGGGCGACCAGCATGCGTTCGATGACGGCGTCCTGGCCGATGACGGCCTTGCCGATTTCTGTGCGGAGTTTCTGGGACCAGGAGGGACCGGTGATCATGGGGGAAAGTAGGTGCGCGAAGTTAGGCGGGACAAGCGCCGTGGGGCAAGCCGCATGCGGGCGGCGGTGAAATCCCGTGGATGGGGGTTGGTTTGACTGCGGGGGCGGGGTTTGGTTTCACTCTGCGGGACAAAAACATGGCTGATTTTCCGGACCTCGTGGAAGCGCCGCTGCGGGCGCGATTTGTCTCCCTTGGCGTGCGCCCGGAGGAGGTGGAGGAGCGTTTTGTCCGCGGAGCCGGGGCCGGGGGGCAGAAAATCAACAAGACTTCGTCCACGGTCTGGCTCCGGCACCGACCGACGGGAGTGGAGGTGCGTTGCCAGCGCGAACGCAGTCAGACGGTCAACCGCCTGCTGGCCTGGATGGAGTTGGCGGACAAACTGGAATGGCGGCGGCAGGTAGCGGCGAATCAGGCCCGGGCCGCCCGCGAGCTCGTCCGGCGGCAGAAGCGCCAGAAATCCCGCGGCCAGAAGGTGCGGATGATCGAGACCAAGAAACACCGCGCCAAGCACAAGTCCGCCCGGGGCCGTGTCAGCGGCGACTGGTGAGAGTCAGGTGCCGGCGGGGGGCGGCGGAGCGCTGACCGGCGGGGGTTCCGCGGCGGCCTTGAGGTCGTCGCGGAGCGCCTTGGCGCCGCGGATCATGTAGAACAGCGCGAGGCCATGGAAAGCGACGGACATCCAATCCTGCCCGAGGACGTAGATGCCGGCATCGAGCGTGTAGAGCACGATGCCGGTTATGAAGGCCCAGAGGTGACCCTTGCGGGACAGCAGGCCAAAACCCACAAAGGTGGCAAGCGCCACGGCATCGACGATGAAGGCGATGACTTTGATTTCCTTGAAGATCGCGTCGGCGAGGAGCGTAAAGCCGAGGCCGATGACAAAGTTGCGATCCGTGCCCGAGTGGATCATGATGGTGTTGACCACGGAGAGTCCCGCAATCCACCAGAACCAGCTGGCGCCGCTTTGGATGAGCGGGTTGGACCGGGCGACGAGGGTCCGGTTGACGGGTCCCGTTTCCGCGGCGGTTTTTGTGAAGGGATTTTCAGCCATGATGAGGTGCGGGTTGCCCCTGACTGATGTTGGATTTCTGCGGCGCTGGCGAGCCGGGATTGTGTCACGTGAGGTCGGGCGGAACGGCTCGCTCCGCCGCGGCCCCTCGACCGGCCATTCGACAGGCTCAGGCCCTGAGCGGAGCCGAACGGGCTCGGGGCCTTGAGCTTGTCGAAACAGCGCACCGGGCCGGCGCCAAGTGCGGCAGCCTTGGCGGTGCGCCCGGCCTCAGCTCCGCGTGAACGCTACGACAGTGATCACCACGCCGCCGACGAGGATGATATTGGCGAGCACCCCGAGGTTGCGCTCGAACCAGCCGGGCGGACGGGCCAATTCCTCGGTGAGGCGGGCGTCGCCGGATTTCCGGTCGTCGATCCGGTGTTCCTTGCGCCGGGCGAGATCGCGCCGCGCGCTCGAGGCAAATCCGCGGAGGATGACGCCGACCATCACCAGGGTGACGCCAAGGGCGAGCAGGGTTTCGTAATCGGGGAGATTCATAGGTGTGAACGGAAAAATCTTTTAGCCACGGATTTCACGGATGAAAAACCAACCGATCATTTTTACAGGAGGTCGCTGAGGAAGCAGAGATTCCGATCTCCTGTCTTTTCTCCGCGTGCTCCTGCGCAAACCGGCCTTGGCCTTTATCCGTGATCATCGGTGAAATCCGTGGCTAAATTACATTCACCGCATCCCCGACCCGCAGCGTGCCGCGCTTGGTCTCGGGGATGACGTTGATGGCGAAATACACCACGGTAGGGTCGGTCGGGTTGCGCCGGAACGTGGCCAGGGTCTTCAGGGGTTCCTTGCCCCGCACGCCGGTGAACTGGTCCGTGGTCGTGATGATGCAACGTTCGGACCTGCCGGCGTTGCGAAAAACCACGTCACCCATCCGGAACCGCGTCCACGCGTCCTCCGCGAAGGCGTCGCAGCCCTTGACCACGACGTTTGGCCGGAAGCGGTTCATCGGCACCGGCTCGCCCAGGTTTTCCTGGATGCGGTCATTGAGTTGGGCGACTGATGCCTCGCTGACGACCAGCACCGGGGCGCCATCGGCAAACGTGAAGTTGTCGCCAGGCCGGGCGGCAGACTTGAGGACGGGTCGGGAGAATCTTTCGCCGATGCGCACCAGGCGGCACGGGTGGCCAAGAAAAGCGCTGAGCCAGGCGACGGCCGTCTCGCCGCAATCCTCGGCCAGCAGCCCCTCGCTTTTCCAAATGCTGACGACGCGGAGCGGCGCGGAAGGGTCGGAGGCGGCCGCGACGGAGATGCGGCCTGCGCCGTCGGCGGAAAGCGTGAGCGTGCCGGCGGAGAGGCTGGTCGCGATGAGGGCCATGCGCGGCAGTGTCCGTTGGGTCAGGAATTTTCCCGCCGGGTCGACCAGCATGAAGCGGCGGTCGCCGACAAAACCCAGCGCATCAACGTCCGCCTCCGTCACGGCAAAGCCGCGGCAGGACTTGACCGGGTAGAGATGGAGGGCCGAGACGTGCAAGCGGAGTGAAAGTGAGGGTGAGAGTGAAAGGGGTGAACCGCTAATGGGCGCTAATTTTCGCTGATCTGGGATCCAGTGATTGGTAGATCATGAATTAGCGGAGATGAGCGATGATTAGCGGTTAGCTCTGCTTCCGTTGGTAATTGGCGAGGTAGAGCTGCTCGCCGCCCTGGGTGGTGAATTTTTTCGGGCGAATACCGCCGAGGCCGTAGCAGATGGAGAGCACATCGCCGGCGAACTTGAAGATGCCCGGGATGGACTTGCCGGCGTTGGGGCCGATCATGCCGGCGAGGGTCAGGTGGCCCTCGCCGTCGAGCGTATAGGTGCCCTGGTCGGCCGTGACGCCACCGAAACGCACCGCATATTCACCGCCGGTCAGCTCGATCTCCATCTTATCGAGCATCAACTTCGGCGCCTCCTTGCCGTCAAGTTCGGCGTAGACCGGCTGCCAGCGGCCTTCGAGGTTGAGGCTCATGGCAATCACGCCCGCTTGATGATGTCGCGGGGGGTCGTCTCGACGGGGGCGGGCTCGGGAAGTTCCTTCACGCCCTTGGCGCCGAGTTCGGAGAATTTGCGGGCGCCGGGCAGGAGGGTCTGCTCGAAGGAGCCGACGGCGGCGTTGTAGGCCTTGCTCGCGGTCTCGAGGCCCCGGCCGACCTTGTCGAGGTTGTCGGCGAAACCGGCGATACGGTCGTAGAGCGCGCGGCCGAGGTCGGCGATGATCTGGGCGTTGCGCGACACATCCTCCTGGCGCCAGCCGTAGGCGGCGGCCTTGAGGAGGGCGATGAGCGTGGCGGGTGTGGCGAGGAGGACCTTTTTTGCGATGGCGCGGTCGATGAGGGACGGGTCGGCCTGGAGGGCACCGGAGAGGAACTGGTCGCCGGGGAGGAAGAGCACCACGAATTCCGGCGAGGGCTGGAACTGCGCCCAGTAATCTTTGCCGCCGAGTTGGTCGATGTGGGAGCGGACCTTGGCGGCGTGCTCGGCGAGTTTGGTGGAGCGCACGGCGTCGTCGGAGGCGTTGGCGGCCTCGCGGTAGGCGTCGTTGGGCGCCTTGGCGTCGACGACGACCTGCTGGCCGCCGGGGAGGCGGACGACGAGGTCGGCGCGGAGCGAGCCGGAGGTCTGCTGCTCGGTGAAGTCGCAATAGGAGGCCATGCCGGACATCTCGACGACGCGGCGCAGCTGGAGTTCGCCCCAAGTGCCGGCGGTGGTGGTCGAGCGGAGGGCGGTGGAAAGCTTGGCGGCCTCGGCCTGGAGCTGCCCCTGGGTGGTGGTCAGCGACTTCAGCTGCTCGGAGAGCTGGCCGTAGGCGGCGGAGCGGGCCTTCTCGATCTCGCCGATCTTGGCGTCCACCTTTTCCAGCGACTCCTTGAGCGGCTTGACCATGGAGTCGATGGCCTGCTGGCGTTTCCCGAGTTCGTCGGCGGACTGTTGGTGGAGTTTGCCGAAAGACTCGCGGGCGAGCTCGAGGAAGGACTGGTTGTTGGAGCGGAGGGCGTCGGCGGAGAGGGCCTTGAAGGACTCAAGCAGCTTGGCCTGGGCTTCCTTGAGCGCGCCGCGTTCGGTTTCGAGCTCGGTGGCGCGGGCGCGCAGGGTGGTCAGATCGGCTTCGAGCTTGGCGACCTGTTCGGTGGCGAGGCGCGCGCGCTCGACTGAGGCGGCGGAGCGGGCCTGGGCGATGAACCAGCCCAAGGCGGCGCCGACCACCAGGCCGATGAGGATGAACATGATCTCCATGGCCAACAGCTAGGCCCCGATTGCGGCCTTCCGCAAGCCCGCTCAGGCCGACGCCGGGCGCAGCGCGCCGAACGAGATCTGGATGTCGGTGCCCTTCATGCCCGGGCCGGCTTGGAGGACGCCGCCGTGGAGCCGGAGGATTTCGCGGGCGAGAAAGACGGAGAGGCGGCCTTCGTTTGGGGTCGCGCCAATGGAGGGCAGGGGCAGGGTGCCGTCGAGTTCGAGGCGCTTGCCTTGGATGGTGACGACCGCGATGCGCTGATCGCCGGCGCCAGCCGTGTGCAGGGCGAGCAGGAGACCGGTGGTGCCTTCGTCAGGCCGGTTGGCGGCGAGGGCGTCAAGGATGGCGCCAAAGGCAAAGCTGATGAGGTGAGGATCGACTTTCATCACCATGGCTTCCTCAGTGAACCGTGTGGTGACGCCCCGGGCGTCGGCCGTCGCCTTCAGCAGAATCTGGAGGTCCGCCTCCTCGGCGGATGGCTGGGCGATTTCGCCCAGCAGCATGGCATGCGCGGCGAGACCCTCGAGTTTCTGGATCTCGCCGGCCAGGGCGACCTCCGAGGCGAGGGCCGCGCTGCCGGCGGGCGAGCCAATGCCGCGGGCGAGCATCTGGGTGAAGGTGACGAGCGAGACGAGCGGGTTGGACAGTTCGTGGCTGAGAGTGAGGCCGAGGTTCCGGAACAGGGTGCGGCGGTGTTGCTCGGCCTCGGCGCGGATGCGCTCGATCTCGGGGGCAGCCTCCTCCCATTGCACCCACACCCCGTCGATCTCGGACACGGGGCCGGCGGTCACGCGATAACGGTGGGGCGGGCGGGCGTGCTGCTCGATGGTGCGCTGTTCGTGGAGGGCCTCGTTGGCGATGGCGCGAACCTCGACGGGCAGATCGACGGCGGCAAGTTCGACGCGGGAGAGCAGGCGATAGCCGGGCAGGTATTTGGCGCGGAGAGCCGTCCGGTTTTCGACGTGCACCAGTTCCTCCAGCTGGGCGGAGCGCTCCAGGCAGCGCTCGAGGAGGCGGCCGTGGAGGACGGCGCGGAATTTGTCGGTATCGCGATAGGCCGCGCCGTCGGCCCGCGGACCGAGCGCCATCCACCCGAGCAGCTGGCCCGAGGCGTGGAGGGGAATCAGGAGGCGGGCGCCCCAACTTTGCAATTGCTGGCGGATGGGCGCGTCGAGCGCGGGGTCGTCGGGACCCGACCATTGCGCGGTGTCGAGGGCGGCCGGGTGGTCCTCCAGCCAGAGCGAGAGCGGGTGGCCGGCTGCGCAGCGGTGGACCTCGTCGTCGGAGACAAAGGCGTCGAGCTGGCGGAAGAAAAACAGGACCTTGCCGGATTTCAGGACATACCGGCCGGCGCGGCGGAACTCGTCCAGCAGGCGCGTGCGGTCGCCCAGGTGGGTCAGGGCGCTCTCCAGGAAATCCCACGATTCGACGGGCTCTGGGGCCGAGGCGGGCACGGACTCACGCTGAAAAGGAGTCTCCGTGCGACGGGTGCGCTCGAGAGTGGTCTGCAACTGGGAGTTCTTGTCGGCGATCTCCTCCAGCAGGCCGACGGTCTCGGCTAGGCGGGTGCGGCTGTCATCGTAGCTGAGGAAAAGCCGGGCGGCGCGGTTCTGGCGGGCGGTCTCAAAGGGCAGGCTGTGCGGCTGGCCGACGAGGATGACGAGGGTGCCGGTGCCGCAGGAGAGCCTGGTGCGCGGGTCGTTGATGTCGGTGACCCAGACGCGGGCGCCGGGACGCAGCAGGTCGCGCGCAAGGTCGGTGGGCCGGGCGAAGGTGGCGGTCTCCCGCGGGTGGAGCTGGTGCTTCCATACGGCCTCGAGTCCAGTATCTTGTGTGGTCAGGATAAGGGTGGCGGGCATGGAAAAGTGATGCGGAATGTAGCGCCGGGGCGCCCGATGTCAGGCACAATGATGGCAGCCTTGTGTTCGTGCAAGATATCCGCGCATACGGCCAGGCCGAGGCCCATGCCCTTGGTCTTGGTGGATTCAAACGGATGAAATAGCCGGCCGCGCTGGTCGGAGGGGATGCCGGGGCCGTTGTCGCTGACCTCGAGGATGACGCTGCCGTTGGGGGAATTGCGGGTCTTGAGCTCAACGCGGCGGTCAGTCTCCTGGAGTTCGAGCGCCTGAAAGGCGTTGATGAGCAGATTGATGATCACTTGGCGCACGGCGCTGGCGTCGGCCCAGATGGTGTCCGCGGTGGCGTTGAGGGTGCTGACGAGGTTCACCCCGGCTTCGTTGGCGCGGGTGAGCATGAGCTCGACCGTCTCGCGGGCGACGGCATGCAGGGAGATGTGCTCCATCTGGTGCCGGCGGGGATTGGAGAGGTCGAGCAGCTGCTGGGTAAGGTTCTCGATGCGGTCGACCTCGGCGGGGATGAGCACCTTGAAACGGCGGCGGAATTCCGGGTCCTCAAAACGCGCGGGCAGCAGGTGCGCGAAGGTCTTGATCGAGACCAGGGGATTGCGGATCTCGTGGGCAAGGCTGGCGCCGAGCAGGCCGATGGTGGCCAGCTGCTCGGACTGGCGGGCCTGCCGGGTCAGCCGGGAGCGGGCGAGGATGTTGTCCATGAACTCGGCGATTTCCTGGACCTGCTGGACCTCGGGGTAGGTGAAAGGGCGGTGGTTCACCTTGGTGCCGAGCACCAGCAGCAGCGACGGGGACTTGCTCCCGCGCGGGGCAGTGACGGCCAGACCGAGGTCGAACTCGGTGAGAAACTGGCGGAGGTCCACGAGGCCGGGCTCGGCGCGCTGGCGCTGGAGACTCTCCGGCGTGCTCCAACCCGACCGGCACAAGGCGGCGTGGGCCGGCCGGTCCTTGGTGAAATCAATGTCGCCGGAGGCGTAGACCTCACCGCTGTCAAAGAGGAGACGGGCGTGGCCCGCCTGGCTCCAGGAGCGCAGCAGGCCCTCGAAGACCGTCACCAGCTTGTCCGGGCTTGGCTCGCTGCGCGCGGCCTCGATCATGGTGCTGCGCAGCTCGGCGATGTGCTGTTCAGGGGTGAGACGGAACCACTCGCGGGTCTTGCGCTCCAGCACAAAGGCGAAGGAACTACCCGCGGCGACACTGAGCAGCAGGCTGGCGGCTGGGGTCAGAAAGTCTTGCAATAGACGATCAACTCCAAAGATGCCCAGACCCAAAAACAACACGAGACAGAGCCGCTGCACCACGGAAAGAAATACTTGCCGGGCATCAAAAACGCGGTGAACCGTAACGGCCCAGGCGGTGAGAGCGTAGCAGATCAACACGGCAAGCGGACTGAGACGGGCCACACTACGAAGGTCTGAGTAAGCGCCGATAGCATTGAAGACCAAGGCCAGAAAGCAGGCTGAGGCGACATTGACCGTTAAAAACTGCATTTCAATGCGACGGATGCCGCTCTCCAGGCGCATTTGCCGAAAGGAGGCAAGGAGCAGGATTATGTAGAGGAGAAAGCTGGTGGCCGCATACACCAAATAGCCGCTACCGCGCTTGGGGTTATCGGGAGACGAGTCAGCCGGAATAAAATAATTGCTCAGTGCTATCGCGACCATGAGGCCTGCAGCAATAACCCATGGACTGGAGCGGCGTAGGATTTGGTAGGGTTTGGTCTTCTCGCCGAGGAGAATGGACTCTTTCAGCAACCAGATGAGCCAAGGGAAGAGCGCCGCAAGAGCGGCATTGGCGCGCAACCAAGGGATAGGATTGGCTGTAGGATCGGTGGAGTAAAGCTCGCCAGCCTGTAGAGCGAGCAGCACGAAGTTCATCCAGAGGGTCGCGGTCAATGAGATGGCGGCAAAGACCTGATTGACTAGACGCTGAGGATTGGCCCAAAGCACACCTGCTCCGACGGCCGCCGTGAACAGTATGGCGCAGAGAATCAGGGCTGTCATGAACGTTCGAGCACCACCGCGGTATTACTGCCTAGCAATCCATGCGCGGTGACGACGCAAGTGTTGGGCTGAAAATGGCGCGGTTGGGACGACAAATTTAATCCACAGCTTGGATCGGGGGTTTCCCAATTTACGGTGGGGGGCAAGATGTTCTTGGTGAGGCTGAGAGCGGTGCTCGCAATTTGTATCGCGCCAGCCGCACCCAAAGCCGTGCCAATCGAGCCTTTGATAGAGACAGCTGGAATTTCGCGCAGGTATGCTCCGAATATTTTTTTGAGAGCATAGGCCTCGTTGGCGTCGATCTGGCGATGCCCCGGGCCCCAGGCATTGATAAAGTTGATGTCCCTTGCGTAGTGCCTGGAGTTGGTCAAGGCGATGAGCAAGGCGTCCGCTATCCCGGTGCCGGCCAATCCATCAGGGTCGTTGGCGTAACCATAGCCTGTAATCCAAGCGTAGGCAGGCCGCGGGCTCTCTGCAGGTTCGAGGACTAATATCGCCGCGCCTTCGCCCAGGACACCGGTGGTGCGCCACAAGTCAAACGGGCGGCAGGACCGGGCCGGATCGCTGGTGTCGGTTGGGCTCAGCTCGGCGGTGTTGAATTCCAAGAGCGGATGAAATGTCAGTGGTGACTCACTGCCACCAGCCATTGCCAGGTCGGCCTGGCCGCTTGCCACCAGATTTGCCGCCTGGCCAACAGCGTCGATGCCCGAACAACAAGAACCATGGAGCGAAAACATTCGTGTTTTGGCTCCGTAGCTGGAAACGAGATCAGCGATCTTGCTCGCAACATTCAGGGAGGATGTTTCTGAAACTGTGCTGGCAAGTGAGTAGCGTGCGCCTTTACGCGCCACCGCTTGAACGCCACGGCTAATCTTATCAATATCCATCATGGCCGAGCCGGTCGCGACCAGAACATTGAGCCCTGCTAGCTCGTGTGGTGTTATATTAGCATCTTTAAGGGCAAGCATGGCCGCCACCAAACCGAACTGTGTGTGCCGCGAAAGTCGCTTGGGATTCTCTTCCGGCGCGTAGCTCTTAAGGTTGAAATCCAGAACCTCGGCGCCAACAAACTTTCCTGCCTCGGGATCGAAATGGGTGATGGCGCGCACCCGGCTGACGGGCTCATTGATGCCGCGGAAGAAAGCTTCGCGGCCGATGCCGGCCGGTGTGACTGGCCCGATACCCGTGATTTTAACGCGACGAAGCATGGGAGGACTGGCAGAGACAAATCAACAGGGTGCGGCTCAAGACGGTGGGTGGAATCGGGCGAGGAGGATTAGGGGCGGGGGATTGGCAGATTTCGGATGTCACCCGCACTAGATTCTGTTGGCGGACAATGGCAACGACGGCAAGCCCCGGCATCGCAAAAGAGATTTGCGCCGCGGCGGGCGCGCACCCACAACAGCGCCTAAGCATGACTGCCGCCGAATTCGAAGCCCGGGTTGTCGCATGGGCTCGCACACTTCCTGATCTTGAAGCACTGGTGCAGATCGGTTCGCGCGTGCAGCCGGGAGCGGAGGTTGATGCCTGGTCCGATTGGGACTACCAGCTCATTGTCCGCCAGCCCAGCCGTTACCACCACCGCGACTGGCCGGCGCAGATCGCTCCCTGTTGGTCGGCGCACTTTGAGCGCACCGAAAGGGCGGTCACGAAACTCAGCGCCGTGTTTGCCGGTGGCTGGGAGGCGGACTTTGTGCTGTTGTCCGCGTGGCAGATGAAGCTGGCCTGCTGGGTCATGCGTTATCCTGGGGCGCAAGGTTGGTTTCCTCCGGCGCTGCGCCAAGGGGTCAATAATTTGCGGCTCGTGGCCGGACCCGGCCACCGGGTGGTGCTTGGCGGTCAAGCATGGGAGCGGCGTTATGCCGCTTTGGCGGTCCCGTGGCCGGAGCCAGACTTTACGGCGGAGGATTTTCAGCGCCACGTGGCGGCATTCTGGCGACATGCTGTGTGGGTAGCGAAAAAAACCCTCCGCGGCGAGTTGCGGGCCGCTTTGCGTTGGTCGCAGGTTGAATTGCGCGAACACACGTATGCCTTGCTAACAGAGGAAGCACGGCTCGAGGGTTGCACGCCGCGACCGGAGGCGCGCAAGGCGGAACAGTGGCTCAAAGCCCGGCGCTTGCAGCAAACAGCCATTGTGACCGGAACCGATCAGGCGCAGCTGGCGCGAGCGTTGCTGGCTGAAATCACCCTATTCGAGGAGGTCAGCGCGAGCGTCGCCTCACGCCGCGGGTTTGTGTTGCCGGATTACTCCGCGGTGGCAGCCTGGCTGCGGGCCGAGCTGGCCAAACTTGCGGGCTAGGGGCGGCCCGCTCCGCTCGCGGCGAGCGGGAATTCGAGGGTAAAGACCGTGCCACCGCCGGGATTGGTCGCGACTTTCAGTTCGGCTTTGTGCGCGGCCGCGATGTGGCGACAGATGGTCAGGCCCAATCCCGTGCCGTGCGGCTTGGTGGACTCGATCGGTTTCTTCAGGATCACCGCCATGGCTTCGGGCGGCAGGCCGCTGCCGTTGTCCGCGACCGAGAGGATGGCCCGGCCCGCCGCCGAGCGGATGGAGATGACGATCCGCGTCGCGCCGGCTTCCAGGGAATTCTTCAACAGATTCTGCAAGGCGCGGACGATCTCATATCGGACACCGGTGATCGTGACATCCTTGGCTCCCTCGACCTCGATGCGCGCCGAGTCGAAAAACAGCACGTCGCGCGTCTCCTCGGCGACGGCATGCAGGTTGACGGAACCGCCCTGGGTCTGGTGGCGGGTGCTCTGGCGCCACGACTCGGCGAGGTGCAGGCAGAAGGACGAGCAGTGCTCCAGCCGCTCGGTGTAGTGGATGATGCGTTGGATCGAGGGTGAGTCGGTGGGTTGCCGGCGCACCTCGTCGAGGAGCATGTTGGTGTAGCCGATGGTCACGACCAGCGGGTTGCAGATGTCGTGCACCATCTCGGCGGCGGCCTGGCCGTAGCCGACCTGCATCTGGTGCTTCTTCTGCTCGGTCTTCACCGATTCATACATGCCCTCCAGGTGCTTGAGCAGGGCGGTGCGTTTCTTGCGTTCCAAAGCCTCGGCGGCGTGGCGGCGCACGGCGGCCTGCAGCACATCCACGTCGAAGGGCTTCTTCAGGTATTCGTTCGCCCCGAGGCTCATGGCGGCCTGGGCCGAGGCGAGCGCGCCGTAGCCCGTCATCATGATCACGGCGGCGTCGGTGTCGATTTTGCGGAATTCCTCCAACCCTTGGATGCCGTTCTTCTGCGGCATGCGGATGTCCATGATCACCACGGCGAAGGATTCCGCCTTGGCGAGGGCAAGGCCGCGGTCCACCCGGTCCACCGTCTGCACCTCGAACTCGTCCTGCAGCAGGTAGCTCATGCTTTCGCGCGGGCCGAGTTCGTCGTCGATGACGAGGACCTTGGGGCGGCCGGAAGCCTTGGCAGGGGTGGTCGGTGGCGCGTCGAGCATGGAGAAGATTATCCGCAAGGTGCAAGAGTTGCCCAAATTGGCAATCATTGAACTTGGCTGCGCCATGCCCTGGGGGGCATGGCAGTGCATTTTATGTCTTTTTTAGACGGATTTTATTTCAGGCAGGCGGGTTCTCCTTTTTCTGCGGTTCATGCCCGCCCCGTCCGCCCAACTTGAACCGCGGTATTTCCCGGCCGCCGGAGCCGGAGACACAATCGAGGGGCTGTATGCCCTGCACGGGCGCCAGCGGCCTTGGACTTACTGGCTGGTATTGGCCGGAGTGGCCGGGGCGCTGGCCAGCCTGCCCCTGATCAAAGTGGATGTTTCTGTGCGCGCGCCGGGCCTGGTCCGGCCCACGACGGAACGGACGGAAATTCGGCCGGCGGTGTCCGGGCACATCGCCGAGGTGTTGGCGCACGACAATGAGCGCGTGCGATTCGGTCAACCCCTGCTGGTGGTTCGCTCGCGCGATCTCGAGGAACGCCTTTCCCGCAATCATGCGCTGCAGGCCGACTACGCCGACCTGATCGGCGATTTGCATTTTTTAACCACCGAGCCTGCCGTGGTGACGGTCGAATCGTCGGGTGACACCGCGCAGAAGGACGAACCAGCCGGCCCGCTGGCCAAGCCTTCTTCGCGCCACGGCGGTTCGGTGGTTAAGCCCTCGCTCGGCACTTCAGCGTTGCAACAGGAATGGGCCCAATTCCACGCCCAACAGGAATCCTCCCTACTGGCTGAAACCAAGGCGCGCACCGAACTGGTCCGTTATGCCGAGCTGGAGGCCAAGGGCATCGCCACCCGGCAGGAATTGGAGAACGCACGTTATGAGGCCGGGCGCCGACAGGCGGAATCCCGCGTGCTCATCGAGCAAACCCTCGCGCGCTGGCAGACGCGGTTGCGGGATGAACGCACGGCCTTGGCGGGTCTGAAGTCGGAAGCCCACCGACTGCAGGAGGAACGGAGCCAATACACCCTTCGCGCGCCGGCGGACGGTCAGTTGATGGGATTCAACGGCTGGAGTGTGGGCGGATTTGTTTCCGCCGGACAATCGCTCGGTGTGGTTTCACCCGAAGACGCCTTGCAGGTGGAGACCTATGTATCGTCCCGCGACATCGGGCTGGTGCGCTTGGGTCAAGCCGCCCGGCTGCAAATCGACGCCTATCCCTACACGCAGTGGGGCACCCTGGATGGCACGGTGGCCGCCATCGGCGGGGATTTCACCCCCGCAGGCGGACCAAGCCAGGCGGCCGCGTTCAAGGTTTTGATCCGCCCGTCGGCCGGCTATCTGCCCCTCGCCAACGGCGTGCGCGGCGAACTCAAAAAGGGCCTCACCCTCTCCGCTCGCTTCCTCGTCGCCCGCCGGAGCGTGTTCCAGCTCCTCTATGAGGACGTCAGCGCCTGGCTCGACCCCCAGGGCCGCGCCATCACTCCACTTTGATCCCGACCCATTTCCTATGCGCTCGTATTATAAAATCATCCTCATCCCTGCCGTGCTCGGTGGCATCTTGAATCTGGCGGCCGCTCCGGCCGCTCGCACCGCCCCCGCCCTGCCGGTCTCGGTCTCCTCCGCCAACTACGTCGGGACCCCGCGGGATGAACTTCGGCGCGTGCTGGCGGATAAGCCGCAGGTCAATCCGGTTGCGCTCGCCGTCGAGCCGTTGACCACGCCCCAGACCTATGTCTTCACCCCGGGTGAGTTGTATGAAAGCGACGTGCCCTACGAGGAGATCTGCCGGCAGTTGAATGGAGCCTTGGCGAAGAAAGGCTACCACAATGCCGCCGACGCCCAGGGCCGCATCGCCCGACCGGACAAGATCGATCTCATCCTGCGGATCAGCAGCGGCGGCCGGCGCTGGCGCGAGCCGACCGTCCGGGCGGACAATCTGAGCTGGCGGCAGGGTTTGGTGGAGCGCCATGTGACGCCACTCAGCGTCGGCGGAGCCCAAGTCTCCTGGGAGCACCGCTCCGGTGGCAACGACGCCGCCCTGGCCGGTGCCATCCAGGCCCAGAATACCGGGGCTGCTGCGGGCATCGGTGACTCCTCTCAGGTCGGAGTGCAATTCGGTGGCTACGACAGCACGCGCGATTTCTTCCTGCTTGTGGTGGACGCTTTCGGTTACCAGGACTTGCTGGAGAAGCAGTCGCGGGCCCAGCGCCGCTGGACGACCTTTGTGGCCCTGCCCCGGGAAGACTATCGGAGCTTCTCGGAGGTATTGGGCACCATGCTGCGGGTCGCCACGCCGTATTTTGGCGAGACCACGCGCGGCCTGCAGATGTTCACCGATGCCCGCACCACCGTGAAGCTCGGCGAACTGGAAGTCATCGACGACAACGTCAGACCCCCGGCGCCGGAGAAGAAATGAGCAGCTACGCCATACTCCGCCTGCCACTCATGGTTCAACCTCCTTTCCCCGGCAATTCCGCCGGGGCACAAACCCAAAAACATGAAAACCCTGACTGAAACTCAACTGCATGAAATCACCGGCGGCGAAGTTAACGAGGTCGGAATCCAACCGCTTACCATGGGGCCTGGCTGGGATCCGGCGCGCGCAGCTGCCGAATTGGCCATCGGGGACTTCCTCACCTGGTGGGCCCATTACACCCAATCGCTCGGGCTGGAGAATAGCCAGCAGGCGGACTAAACAATTTCCTCGGCAATCCCGCCGGGAATAAACAAACAAAAACATGAAAGAACTAAGTATGACTGAACTGGAGGATATCGATGGAGGAGCATTTCCGCTCCTTCTGTCAGCCGCTGCCGCAGTTGCTGGCATGGTGGCGGCTGGCATCATAGCCGATTGGGCTGACTTTAAAGAAGGCTTCATTGAAGGTTACAACTACACTAGCCAATGAAAACCTACTATTCAGCAGGTCTTTCAGCCGTAGAACTAGCTTCTATCATTGGTGGTAGCGACAGTTTTGGTAAAGACGCCGGCCAATTCTTGGGTGGCGCTGCTGGAACTGCCGTATCGCTACCTTGGTGGGCCTCATTCTTGCCAAGCTCACTCACGGCCTCAATAATCATTGTTGGGGGACTTGCAGCTGCGTCAGAATAACATTCAAGTCATCCCCTCCCCCAAGAAGGGGATGACTTTCTCCAATGAAATTTGTATCTACTAAATCACTCTGGCAAAGCGTTATTGTCGCTGTAATTTCAGCACTGTTGACTTGGCTGATCATCGCAAATTGGACATTTGTTAAAGTATTCATCCATCGAATGATGAATTGAGCACGAGCGAGTAAAGGACACTGGGGAAAGATTTACAGAATGCATGAACTTTAGCCGCTGCTTTTCTTAGCACGACCTCTACCCCAAGCCCAACAATTCATGCGGTATGGCTCAATTGTGGAAACAGCGCGACATCACTGACTGCGGGGCGGCGTGCCTCGGCTGCGTGGCGGCGCATTACCGGAAGACCCTTCCGGTTGCCCGGCTGCGGCAATTGGCCGGGACCAATCAGAAGGGTTCGACGGCGCTCGGCATGGTCGAAGCCGCGCGCCAACTCGGCTTCACCGCCAAGGGCGTCAAGGGTGGTGTCGAGGCGCTGCCGACCGTGCCGCTGCCGGCCATTGCCCACTGCCTCATCGACCATCGCCTCCTGCACTACGTCGTCCTCGTCGAGTGGACCCCGAAATTCGCGCGGATAATGGATCCAGCCGTGGGGCGGGTGGAGAAATGGCCGCATGAGAAGTTCAAATCCGTCTGGACCGGCGTGCTGATCCTGCTGGCGCCGGGCGACAGCTTTCAGCCGGGCGATCACACGGTCTCCCCCTGGCAGCGGCTGTGGAACCTGTTGCAGCCGCACAAGGCCGTGCTCGGCCAGGCCTTTGTCGGCGCCGTGGTCACCACCGTGCTGGGCCTGGCGATGTCGGTGTATGTCCAGAAGATAGTCGACAGCGTGATTCCCGACGGCAACCGGCAGCTGCTGAACCTGCTGGGCGTGTCCATGCTGGTCCTTCTCGCCTTCAAGCTGGTGCTCGGCTGGTTCCAGTCGCTGCTGTCGCTCCGCACCGCGCAGCGCATCGACACCACCATCATGCTGGCCTACTACCGCCATCTGCTGCGGCTGCCGCAGGCCTTCTTCGACACCATGCGCGTGGGTGAAATCACCTCACGGGTGGGCGACGCCGTGAAGATCCGCAATTTCCTCAACAGCTCGCTGCTCAGCCTGCTGCTGAACCCCCTCATCCTCCTGTTCTCACTGGGCGCGATGTTTTTCTGGTCGTGGAAACTGGCCCTGCTCTCGCTCGCGCTCCTGCCGTTCAACGCGCTCATTTATTGGCTGGTTGACCGACGCAACCGGCTCTATCAGCGCCAGCTCATGGAGCGCAGCGCGGACTTCAGCGCCCAGCTCGTGGAATCGCTGAACGCCCAGCCCGTGATCCGTCGGTTTCAACTGGAGGAGGGTGCCGCTCTGCGCACGGAAAACCGCCTCGTCCGGCTGATGAAGACGGTCTGGCAATCCTCCCTCATGGGCATGGGGAGCGGCTTGGCCGCCACCCTGGTCACCCAGGTATATCTCATCGGGTTGCTGTGGCTCGGCGCGGGCCTGGTGCTCGACGCCGGCCTCACGCCCGGTCAGCTCATGTCCTGCTACACCCTGGCGGGTTATCTCACCGGCCCGCTCGCCGCGCTGATCGGGCTCAACACCTCCATCCAGGAAACCCTCATCGCCACCGACCGGCTCTTTGAACTCATGGATCTCGAACTGGAGAAAGACCAGGGCTTGGTCGAATTCACCCCGGCCCACGCCCGCGACATTCATCTGCAGGGAGTCAGTTTCAAACATGCCGGGCGCCTGCCCACCCTGCAGGACATTTCGCTCACCCTGCCGGCGGGCAAAATCACCGCGCTGGTCGGTGAATCCGGCTGCGGCAAAAGCACCCTGCTCGCCTTGCTGCAACGCCTTTATTTGCCGGAGAAAGGCCGCATTCTGATCGGGGAAATTGATCTGCAGTATTTCCGACTGGCAGGTCTGCGCCGACATCTGGCCGTGGTGCCACAGCAAACCCATTTGCTCTCCGGCACCGTGCTGGAGAATCTCGTTCCCGGCGACCAGCAGCCCGACATGGAGCGCGTCCTGCGGATTTGCCGCGACGTGGGTGTGCTGGGATTCATTGAAAGCCTGCCCCAGGGGTTTTTCACGCACTTGAACGAGAACGGGGCCAATCTTTCCGGCGGTCAGCGGCAACGGCTCGCCCTGGTGCGCGCGCTGTATCTCGACGCCCCTATTCTGTTGTTAGACGAGCCCAGCTCGGCGCTCGACGCCAAGTCGGAGAAGATCTTCTTCTCCTTGCTCGCGCGCCTGCGCGACGAGGGCAAGACCATTGTCCTCGCCGCCCATAGCGCAGCCGCCTTGGACATCGCGGACCATATTGTCGCTCTTGACCAAGGGAAGCTGGCGAAGCCACCAACAGAAGGTTTGAACAACAACAGGCAAAGGAGAAATGATGATGCCAGCAGAGGCGAGGCGACGTTGTCTGTGGCCGTGGCATGAATATACTTCCATTCAGGACGGGAACGGTTGCTGAATCACACAGCCCTGATATTCCCTTGTTGGCGTGCAAGAGTATGTCCTTGGCTTAACCGAACCATGAACACGCACATCGTCTTGCTAATCCTGACCATCAGCACGGGTGCGAGCGTTTACTGGTCAGCGCCGCGGCGAACGTTCAACCAGGTCTTTGCCGGGTTTGCGGTATTATCGTGCATGTGGCTCCTTAATCTTTGGCTTTTGAAGCTTCCTGATCTGAGAGATCCTTTGCCTTGGATTCGCACTGCTGCAATACTTGGGACACTATTCCCATTCGGAGTTTGGTTGCTTGGGCAAAGTGTGTTACTGCATCAGCAGGCGCCATTGAGAGAACTGCTTATTCAGGGGCGATGGTGGTTACTTTTGTCGATTTGCTTGGCGGCCCTCGTCATGATGGATGGATATGTTTTACGGCAAGATATCGGGCAGAACACTAATCGAGGGCGTGCTTATGTTATTCACGTCTTTGGTTTAGTCGCGTATGTAATCTTATTAGTAATTGATGCCTTGGCGAAGGCCAAAATGAAGCAAGGTCCAGTGCGGCATGAGTTTCTTACCGTCATCTTGTTTGGCGCCACAAGTTGTCTATCGGTCACTGTTATCTTTGGCATGTCTCGTCTGCTGGAGATACCGGCCTTATCAGCATTGGCACCCGCTGGGGTTATTTTGTTTTTTTCTACTGCTACTTGGATAATTATCTATCGGAGGGCCTCACATGGTAGGCATCAGTATCTGACGGTCTTTCGCCGCTCCTGTTTATTGGCGGGTGTAGCATTGCTTCTACTTTTGTTACTCAACGAAGTGCCGTCTTTTTTACCCCGAGATATGGTAATCTTTCTCGGTGTGCTGGCTAGTGCGGTTTTGTTTATCTTTCTAGAGCGACGCACGAATGCGGGTCAGGAATGGCTGATCGCGAAAAGCTCGCCCGGCGTAGCGAGGTCACTCAGCCGATTGGCCACCGAAATCCATACCTTTACCGATGACCAGTTGGGCCTGATCGCCGCCAAGAGAGCCGCCGATATTCTGGATTGTGAGCGTGCGGCCTTCTACTGGAGCAAAGATGCCGGAGCCGAATTGGAGCTGATATCCCACCACGGCGAGGAGTTGCAAATCCCTCGGAGACTGAAGATGACCGACCGCGCTGGCCACGAGGCGCTGACCAATGGCGAGCCATGGAGGGTAGCGGGTGATTTTGGCGACGAAGACAATTGGATGAAACAGTTCCACGTGGCCGTGCCCGTGATAGATTCCGGCAAGGTTGTGTTTCTCGCCTTCGTGGGAGAAGTGGAACGCGCCTTGGGTTACACGGAAGCAGAGATCGCGGCTCTCCAGACGGTGGCCAATGCCTGCCATCACACCTTGTCCACCCGTTACCTGCTGGCGCGCGAGCATGAACAGGCCCAATTGGTCAAGGCGGGGAAACTCGCCGCCGGCATCGCCCACAACATCCGCAATCCGCTCGCCGTGGTGCGGGCTTCGCTGGAAGCCGACCCTAACCTGCCCGCCGACTTATCGAGGGAGCTGCACCGTTCGGCTGCGGAAGAAGTAAAGCGCATACAGTCCACGGTGGACAGTCTGTCGGCCCTGGCCCGCGGGGAGAGGTTCGCGCTCGAGCGGCACGACCTGGTGCCCCTTTTCGGCAGGGTGTTGCACAAGCAGGCGCCCTACCTGTCCGAGTGCGGTGTGCGCACCCAGGCGCCGGAGGCGGACTTGGCGGCATGGGCCTTGGTCGAGCCACACCAACTGGAGATCGCTTTGACCAACCTCGTGCGCAATGCGGCCGAGGAGATCGCCAAAATCCCGGGCGGCGGTATGATTAATATTTCGGTGTCTCCTGCCATCGAGGGGATGGTGACGATCAGGATGGCGGACACCGGCCGCGGCCTGCCCCAACACATCGTCGAGGCAGTGTTCTCACGCGACCTGTTCGCCAAGACGACAAAAGCGGAGGGCCGGCCTTCCCGTCAGACGGGCTACGGCATCGGCCTGCATTCCACCATGCTCATAATCACGACGGGACATGGGGGCCGGTTCGAGTATCGCGACGGAGCATTCCTTTTGAGCGTGCCCGCCGCCGCGTGAGCGGGTTTATCGCCAGGCGGGGAATAGCATCTCAACGACTCCGCTGGCACGAGTTCGTTGAATGGATATGACTCCTGACAGCATCGCAGCCAGCAGGGTCAGGGAATATAGGCGCCCATTGGCCGGAGGCTCGGCGAGGGCGGGAGCCACGCTGGCGGAGACCAGGCCGCTGGGTGTGCAGGCGCACCGGACATGGACGAATTCAGCACGGTCCAGAAAAGCACGGTTTAACAAAAGCAGCGGTGCGGGTTGGGTGGCGAGCCCGAGCGCTGCCGCCCGGTCCACCCGGGCAACGGAGAGGGTGAATTCGCCAGGCATACCCTCGCAGTTGTCCAACAGGAAAAGCCCGGCGCTGCGGACACCGCTGATCACCGCCAGATGAGGGGCGGGCAGGACCTGTTCTTTTTCCGCCGGCAGCCATTTGATTTTCAATCCGGCGAGTCGGGAATCGAGTTCCAGAATGCGACAGGCGGCTTCGACGGCTACATTTGTCTGTGCGTGGGTCTGCTGCCCAAAAAGTCCGTCGGAGAACTGGCTCATCCGGCGATAGGCGCCATTGAGCCGCGCCAGAGCGCCATCACCCGCTTCCAACGTGCGCTGCAACTCTTCCTGCAGCCTTCTCCGGGCAGTGGCAGGCAGGCCGGGGTCGGAGATTCGGGCAACGAGACTGCGGGCGGCGGCATTGGCCACGCCCAGCCCGGTCAGGTCGTCGGCCAGGGTGCGGAGCATGGCGTGGTGGAAATCAGCCATTGTGCGGGACAGCTCGGTCGTGCGGGCCTGCTCGGCCAGGTGGCGTTGCGAATCCCGCCCCAGCTCAGCCTCACGGTGTCGCGCNNAGCGCGTCTTCCAGCACCGCCGGCGAGTCGTCGCCCGTATGGATGACTATGGCCAGACATGGATCGGCGACGCGGATGCGCCTTGAAAGGTCGAATCCGTCCATTCGTGAGCGCCGCAGATGGACATCAATCACAGCCGCATCGTAGCGGCCAGCAGTGAGCGAGGTCAGCGCCGCCGAGGGATCAGAAAAGAAATCTATCACCGCGAGACCATGCAGAATGGCGCCCAGCACATGCNNTGGTTTGCATTCAGGACGGGGAGATGCGCCAGCCGATCTTCGCCTCGGTGAAGACCAACCGGTTGAAATCGGCCTGGTGTTCCGTGAACAACCGGCGGAGCCGCGACAGATAGACGTTGACGGAATTTGAATCAGTGCTCGCGTCCGCGCCCCAGATTTTCCGCAGCAGATCCTCGCGAAGGATCATGCGGCCTCGGGCCGAGGCAAAGACGCTGAGAATGCCATATTCTTTCACCCCGATGCGTTCAGCGCATCCATCCGGGAAATGGCACAGGAAATCCGGCGTGATGGTGGCAGGGCCAAACGTGAATGCCGCGCCGACCGCAACACCATCCGCTCTCGGCCGCCGATTGTCTTCCCGGCCGGCTGCCGACAGACGGACCAGCCTTTCCAGGCGATGCTGAAGATCGAAGCTGTCCCAAGGTTTGAGCAGCACATCATCGGCACCGGCAGCCCACAGCGCCGGCGCCAGCGAACGGGCGCTCGTGGTGGCGACGATGGGAATTGCCAGGCCGTCAGCCCGCCAGCGACGAATCAGCGCAATGCTGTCCTGCGGAGTAGCCGAGACGGCGGCATCCAGGACAATCAGGGTGAGTATTTGGTTTCGCTGGATTTCTTCGGCCTCAAATTCGCTCGCGGCGCCCAAAACACGCCATTCCGGGAACAGCGAAGGGAAGGCCTCCAACAACAAGCGGAGCAAATCAGGCGACCGTTCGGCGATTAGCACGGTGCGCATTGCTGCTAGGTGCCCTTGGCCGCCACGCCGCGGGAGAACAGCTCGGTGATGACGTCCTCGAGGGGCACGTCCTGGATCGTGATGTCTTCCACGGCGCCGAGGGCGAGGATCTGCTGGCACACGGCGGTCACGTGCTCGCTGGGCACGTGGAGGAGAATCTCGCCGTCGTCGCAGACCTTGCACTCGCCGTGGAGGGGCTGCCAGCCGGGGGGCAGGCCGCCGTTGGCCGGCCGGAACTTGATGATGCGCTGGCGGGCGCCGGCGCCGGTGAGGCGGTCGAGGCCGCCGTCGTAGATCTTTTTGCCGTGGTCGATGACGATGACGCGTTCGCAGAGGGAGGAGATGTCGGCCATGTAGTGGCTGGTGAGCAGGATGGTCGTCTTGTTCCGGCGGTTGTAGGCGCGGAGGAACTCGCGGACGGCCTTTTGCGACACGACATCGAGGCCGATGGTGGGCTCGTCGAGGAAGAGCACGCGGGGGCGGTGGAGCAGCGCGGCGATGAGCTCCATCTTCATGCGCTCGCCGAGGGAAAGCTCGCGGACCATGACGTTGAGCTTCTTCCCGACGTCGAGCAGGGCCGTCAGCTCGTCGAGGGTGGCCTTGAACTGGTCCGGCGGCAGGCCGTAGATGGCGCGAAGCAGGTGGAACGACTCGATGGCGGGCAGGTCCCACCAGAGCTGGTTTTTCTGGCCGAGCACGAGGGCGAAGAGACGGCGGTAGGCGTTCTCCCGTTTGGTGGGGTCGAAACCGGCGACGCGCGCCGAGCCGCTGGTCGGGTAGATGAGGCCGGAGAGCATCTTGAGGGTCGTGGTCTTGCCGGCGCCGTTGGGCCCGAGGAAGCCCACCAGCTCGCCCTCCGCGATGCTGAAACTGACGTGGTCCGCCGCGCGGGTCTCCTCGAATTCCCGGTGGAACAGGCCCTTCACGCCACCCCATAAACCGGGCTGCTTCTTGTAGGTGCGGAAGACGCGCGTGAGGTTTTCGACTTCGATCATGGCGGAGAGGATTCAGGAGCCGGGAGACAGGAGCCAGCAGAAATTGTCGGTCAAGCGGCCGCGCTCCGGCAAGATTCGCCGTGTCAACACCGCCGAATTCCGCTAGTGCTGACTGATGCCGAAGCCTGCCTCCGCGCTCACGCTGATCCTGAGCGCCATGCCGTCGGAGATCCGCCTGATCCAGGCGCACCTCAAGCAACGCAAAACGGGCCGGCTGGCCTGCTTCCCCTATGTGACCGGAGTCTTGCGCGGCCGCCGGGTCGTCACCGCCGTGACCGGAGTCGGCGTGACCAACGGCGCGATGGTGACGGCGCTGTTCATCGAGAAATTCCATCCGACCGAGGTGCTCGTGTCGGGCACCGGCTCGCGCCTCAACCCGCGCCTCCGCACCGGCGACACGGTCATTTCCACCAAGACGATCCACCATGCCGCGGGCAACCTGACGAACGAGGGGATGATCTACCGCAAGGTGCGCGGGCCGCTGCCGGGCCAGATGACCTCGTGGTTTTTCCGGCCGGACGCGCGGCTGCTGAGGCTCGCGCGGGCCGCCATCGCCGGCTACACCGCCGCGCCGATCACCGTCAAGGGCGAGACCTACCGCCCGCGGGTCCTGACGGGCGTGGTGTCCGCCAGCGACCTGTTCGGGGTGTCGGACGCCAAGATCGCCGACCTGCGCGCCAAGCTGAACCCGGACATCATGGAGATGGAGAGCGCGGCGATCGCGCAGGTCTGCACGCAGCTCGGCGTGCCGCATCTCGTGTTTCGGGCCGGCAGCAACCGCACGCAGTCGGATCCCGGTGAAGATTACCGCAAGCTCGGCCAGACGGCGGCGGCGGCCGCGGCGCGCTGGACGGTTTATTTCACGGGCTGCCTGGTCGCAGCCTCACAGGCACGATGATCATTCCGCGCCAAATCCGGGACAAGCCAATGTTCGTAATACGAACATCGGCAATTACGCCCAGTCGTATATCTGGGGTCTTTTTGTCGAATGTTCGTAATACGAACATTCGCGGTTGGTTCAGACCGCCCGGTTCTCCAGCAAACGAGCCATGAAATATATTTCGCGCGGCGACGGCGAGGGCTTCGTGGTGGCCTTCATCAACAACCTGGTGCAGCTGCTCATCCTGGCGCCGCTGTGCACCGGCGTGCTCGGGTTTTCACCGCAGCTGATCTACGGACGGATCCTGCCGGGCGTCGCGATCTCCTTTCTGGTCGGCAATATCTTCTACGCGTGGCAGGCGGTGCAACTGGCCAAACGCGAGGGGCGCACCGACGTCACGGCGCTGCCCTACGGCATCAGCACGCCCGGGCTGTTTGCGCACGTTTTCCTCGTGATGCTGCCCGCGAAGCAGCTGGCGCTCGCGCAGGGCCTGGCCGACCCGGAGCGCTTCGCCTGGCATGCGGGACTGGTGGCCTGCTTCCTCGGCGGGTTGATCGAGTTCGGGTGCGCCTTCTTTGCGGACAAAATCCGCCGGCACACCCCGCCGGCGGCGATGCTGGCGACGCTGGCCGGCGTCGGGCTGAGCTTCCTCGGCCTAGCCTTCCTGTTCCAGGCGTTCGCGGCGCCGGTCATCGGGCTGGTGATGCTGGTGCTGGTGTTCATCGTCTTTTTCGGCCGGGTGAGGTTCCGCGGCCGCCTGCCGGCGACGGTCGTGTTGCTGGCCGTGGGCACGGCCCTGGCCTGGGCCACGGGGCTGGCGCCGGTCGGCGGGCCGGGCGCGCAACCGTTGGCGCATTTCAACCTGTATTTCCCCGTGCCCGCGCTGGGGGAGTTGCGGACCGCTTTGTTCGGCGGGCACATCGTCGCCTACCTTTCCGTGGTGATCCCCATCGGTCTGCTCGGTGTGCTGGCCTCGCTGCAGAACATCGAGTCGGCGGCGGCGGCGGGTGACAATTATCCGGTGCGGCCGAGCCTGGTAGTCAACGGCCTGGGCACGATCGCCGCGGCGTGCTTCGGCTCGCCGTTCCCGACCTCCATCTACATCGGCCACCCGGCGTGGAAAAAGCTCGGGGCGCGTGCCGGCTACTCGGTGCTCAACGGTCTGGGTGTCACGCTCATCTGCCTGACGGGGGCCATGGCCGCGCTGACGTGGGTGATTCCCGCCGAGGCCGGCATCGCGATCATCCTGTGGATCGGCACAATCATCGCCGCGCAGGCCTTCGAGGTGACGGAGAAAAAATACTATCCCGCCGTCATCATCGGGCTGTTCCCGGCGCTGGCCGCCTGGACCATGCTGGTCGTGAAGACGTCGCTCGGCGCCGGGGGCGCGACGCTCGATGCCGGCCTCGTGAAGGCGGCGCACGCCGCCGGCGCCTACCTCGGGGGCGGCTTCGCGCTCGAACAGGGGTTCCTCTATTCCGCGATGATCTGGTCGGCGGTTGTCGTGTGCATCGTCGACCGGCAGTGGCTCCGCGCCGCGGCCTGGTGCGGAGTGGGCACGGTGCTGGCGCTGTCGGGGCTGATGCACTCCTATGCCCTGACTGGACGCGACACGGTGATCGATCTGCCGCTGCTGGCCTGGTTGACCGGCACCTGGACCCAGCCGTCAGGCTCAGGGCTGGCACCTTGGATGTCGCTGTTCCCCGCCGGAGCAGCGGCGATGGGCTACGCGCTGGCGGCGTTGGTTTTTCTGCTGGCCAAATACATCACCGTCCCCCGGGCTGAGGACGAAGTCGCCTGACATGGACCCGAAGCTCCCCTTCATCGATCTGCACCGGCACCTGGACGGCAACGTCAGGCTGCAGACCATCCTCGATCTCGGCCGGAAGCATAACATCCCACTGCCCGGCGCCACGCTGGAGACCCTGCGACCCCACGTGCAGGTCAATGGAGTGATGCCCGACCTCGTCACCTGGCTCAACAAGCTCCATTGGATGATCGCCGTGCTCGGCGATTACGACGCCTGCCGGCGCATCGCCCGGGAAAACGTGGAGGACGCCAAGACCGAGGGCATCGACTATCTCGAGTTGCGCTTCAGTCCGTATTTCATGGCCGGGCCCAACAAGCTGAACCCCACCAAGGTGGTCGAGGCGGTCGTCGCCGGCATCGAAGAGGGCCGGGCGAAGACCGGGCTCAAGGTGAAGCTCATCGGCATCCTCAGCCGGACGTTTGGGGCCGAGGCGTGCAAGGTCGAGCTGAACGCCCTGCTCAGCCAGCGGACGCACCTGGTCGCGCTCGACCTGGCGGGGGACGAGAAGAATTTTCCGGCCGAACTGTTCATCGAGCACTTCAAGCGCGGCCGCGACGCCGGCTGGGCGATCACCGTGCACGCGGGCGAGGCCGGCGGAGCGCGGAGTGTCTGGGCGGCNNACGAGCAACGTGCAGACGAACACTGTGCCCAGCTTCAGCGCCCACCCGATGAAACGGTTTCTCGCCCACGGCCTGCTGGCGACGATCAATACCGACGACCCGGTGATCAGCGCCATCGACCTGCGGCATGAGTTCGAAGTCGCCGCGCCGGCCGCCGGCCTGACCCCGGCGGAAATCCAACGGGCGCAGCGCAACGCGCTGGAGATCGCCTATCTGGCTCCGGCGGAGAAGACGGCCCTGCGGGAATCGCGTCGCCGCGCCTAGTTGCCCTCGGGGCGGCGGTGGGTGGCAGGTGGGGGCCTGCCTTAGGGCCCGCACGGCGCTCTGGTAATGTTTTACGTTACCAGCCAGCCGGGACGACTTAGCTCTCTGGGGCGAAGGGGTGCTGCGAATCGATGGCGATTTTCTCGATCTCGGCATGGAGCTGCACCAACTGTTTCCTCAGGCGAAGCTCGGCATCGCCGAGCGCATGGCTACTGTGGTCCAGCGTCAGGATGCATTGCTTCAACCCGGCCTTGATTTTTTCGGCTTCCGTGGGCGACAAGCCAGTCTTTGCGTCATTCATGGGTGCACGCCGGAGTATAGCGGCCGGCTGGGGTGAAAAGATATAGGGTTCGTGCCTGAGTGGACTGTGGGCAAAAGCCCGCGGCTCACTCCAGGCGCCCATAAGCTCCGGCAGAGGGGGGACCGTCTCCAGCCCCGAATCAACGTGCGAAGCACTCCGTTATCGGCTTACGTCACGCCCGTGAAGATACTCAGGTCTCTTTTTCTCCAGCTCATGATCGCCGGCGCGATCCAAGCCCAAAACGTCGTGGTCAACCTGCTGGCCCCGGTCGAGGCCGCCACCCCCGGCGGCGAGGTGCGGGTGGACCTCGTCATCCTCAACCCGACGCCGACAGAGGTCATCTTCGAAACGCCGCTGACGCTGAGCGGCACGCTCAGCAGCGAGCGGCGCAGCTGGCCGGTGGAGCTGCGCGGGCAGGCGGGCGGCGGAGCGCAGATCGCCGCGCGGGGGTTTTCCTACCGGTCGTTCATCTTCACCGTGCCGGCGGAGGCCCGCGGGCGGCTCGTGCTGGATATGGAGCGCCCGCAACCGGTGCGCGCGCTCATCGAAGTGAAGGCGGCCGCCGGTCCCGGTCGCCAGCCGCACATCGTCTCGGCGCCGCTCAGCAACATCCTGCCCGGCCAGCCGGCGGAGTCGGCCATCCAGCGCAGTTTCGCCGGGCGGTTCAGCGCGCACGAGCCGGTGTATTTCATTTACGGACCCGAGGCACCCGGGGCCAAGTTCCAGTTCAGTTTCAAATACCGGCTGCTGGGCGAGAAGGCGCGGCTGGGTGACAAGCTGCCGGCCCTGCGCGGACTTTACGCGGGGTTCACGCAGCGCTCGCTGTGGGACATTGACGCCGACTCCAGCCCGTTCTTTGACACGAGCTACATGCCGGAGCTGATGCTGGAATCGCAGTCCATGGTGGACCGGGGCGATGCGGGCGGTTTCAAATTGCTCGGCTACCAGGCCGGGATCAGGCACGAGTCCAACGGCCGTGACGGCTCCGATTCCCGCAGCCTGAACATCGCGTATTTCCGCCCGGCGTTCTCCTTCGGCCGGCTCGACGGGTGGAACCTGATCATGGTGCCGCGGCTCTTCGCCTACATTTCGGACGTGGGCAACAACCCCGACATCGCGGACTACCGGGGCAATGTCGAGCTGACGGCCATCCTCGGCCGCAACGATCGCGGCGCNNGAGCGAGACGGTCCGCGCGGGCTTCTCGCTGGTGCGGTAGGCCGGCAAGCCGGACTGGCCGGCAGATTCGAGCGTGGCCAGTTCGGTTCCCGTGAGTCTCACAGGCAGCGCGGCCACACCATCTTCCAGCTGGGCGATCGTGCGGCTGCCGATGATGGGTACGACGGGGAGCCCGGTCTCGCGGTGGTGGGTGGCATTGGTAGCCGCTCACCATCGGTGCGGGTGGGGGCCAAGCTCGGACTCGTAATAGGGCGCCACGTGGGTGCCAGGCGGCACGATCTCGTCAATGCGCGCCAACTCGGCGGCCGTCAGCGTGACATCGAGCGAGTGGAGATTGTTTTCCAACTGGGCGACAGTGCGCACACCAACGATGGGGCTCGTGACACCCGGCTGCTGTAGCAACCAGGCGAGCGCAAAATGCGAGAGCGGGCAGCCTTTTGCCGAGGCGAGAGCGTTGAACTGGGCGGTGGCGGCGAAGGCGCTGTCGCTCCAGCGATCACGGAAAAGGGGTCTGGCCGCATGATCGTTATAGCGCGTGTCAGGGGGCGGTGGTTGTCCCGGCGAGTATTTGCCTGTAAGCAGTCCCCCGGCGAGCGGTCCCCAGGGAATGACGGCGAGGCCGTAAGTGCGGCACATAGGGAGCAGTTCACGCTCGATGCGGCGGTCAAGCAGATTGTAAGGCGGCTGTTCCGAAACAAAACGGTGCAGCCCATGTTCCTTGGCACACCAAAGTGCCTCCACCACCTGCCACGCGCTGAACGTGCTGCAACCAATGTATCGGACCTTGCCTGACCGGACAAGATCATCAAGCGCTCGCAAAGTTTCGTCGATCGGCACCTCCCGTTGCGGACGATGTATCTGGTAGAGATCGATATGGTCGCGGCGAAGCCGTCGTAGGCTGGCCTCGCAGCCAGCGATGATGTGATGGCGGGTGTTGCCAAATGAGTTGGGATCGGAGTCGTCCATGCTGTAGTGGACCTTGGTGCAAAGGATGACGCGGTCGCGCCGCTCGTTGCGGGCCAGGGCCTCACCGACGAATTCCTCACAGCGTCCGATTGAATACTTATCCGCCGTGTCGATGATGTTGATTCCCCCATCAATCGCCCGGTCAACGATCCGGCAAGATTCAGCGAGGTCGGTCTTGCGGCCAAACATCATGGCGCCGAGCGTGATTGGTGATACTTGAAGACCGGTGCGGCCGAAAGAGCGGTAGTCGGTTACTTTCATGGGAAAGAGAGCATAAATAATNNGTTCGGCGAAGGCATGCCGGAGCTGGGCCTGCTCACCCTCGGAGACCGCTTGATTCTCAAGCAGCCGCGAGACCTTGGCTGCTGCCGCAGGACCGGCCCGCACCCATGGTGTTCCCGAACAACGTCCCGCCGAGGCAGAGCGGCGAGACCGACAGGCTGGTTCCGGGCAGGGGTAAGAGCTTCATCCCAATCGTTCAGAGTGTTTACACCAAGGACGCAAAGATCACAAAGTCAGAGCCGGAAGTGTGCTTCTTGGCGTTCTTTGCGACCTTGGGTGGAAGCATTGGGAGGCAGATTCCCAGCTATCGATGCCCGAGCTTCCGGTAGTCGAGGATCGTGTAGCTGATGCTGCCGGCCTCGATGCACTTGAGATCGGTGAGCAAGTCGGGCGGGGAGACATCTTCGCCGTCGCACCAGATGAGCTTGTGGCGGCCGTCGGCGTCGGGCGGCGTGAACAGGCCCGGCACGAAGAAATGCGCCGGCACGGTCTGCTTCATCCCCGTGTCCGGGCGGCAGGGGAAGGGGAAGTTGATGTTGTGGACGGTGAAGCTGCGCGGGGGCGTCTTCGGCAGCAACTCGCCGGCGAGCCGCGCGGCGTGGGCGGCGGAGTGCTTCAGCGTGGCAGCCAGTTCCTCACCGGGTTTGCCGCCGTGTTCCTTAAGGTCGTAATAGACGCCCTCGGAGACATCCTGCGAGAAGGCCATGGCCGGCAGGCCGTGGAGGGTGCCCTCGAGCGCGGCGGAGACGGTGCCGCTGGCGAGGATGAAGCCGAGGGTGCAGTTGAAACCGACGTTGATGCCGCTGACGACCCCTTCGACGCACGTTGTTTGCTCAGGGCCTTTGGGGCCCCTGACCTTGGGCAGCAGGTGCGCGATGGCGATGTTGACGCAGTCGGAGGGCGTGCCGTCGACTGTCCAGGTCGGGCAGCCGAAGCCGTGGTCGGCGACGGCGGATTGCACGGTGCGGTGGCGGGTCTTGGAGGCACCGGTCCAGCTTTGCTCCGTCAGGGGAGCCACGACATAGATCTCGTGTCCGGCCGCTTTCATGGCGTGGACGAGTGCGTGGAAAAAGACCGAGTCGATGCCGTCGTCGTTGGTGACCAGGAGGCGCATTTTTCCCACGAAACACCCTCCTTCGCTCTCTGGCAAGAGCTACGGAGGGCAGGCACGAAAGACACGAAATGAAAGAGGGAAGATAGGGGCGCCGGCCAGACAGCTCGTGGCGGACACCGTTGCCCACTGCTGTGGGCCCGGTGTTTGTCCCGGGAACTCCGTGCTTTCGCCGGATTNNGCCATCGCGGCCTTGCGGCTGAGACGGACCTTGCCGGAGCGCTCGTCGATGCCGACGCACTTGACCGTGATGGAGTCGCCCATTTTGACGACGTCCTCGGTGCGGCGCACGCGGAAGTCGGCCAGCTCGGAGATGTGCACCAGGCCTTCCTTGCCGGGCATGCACTCCACAAACGCGCCGAATTCCTTCACGCCGGTGACGCGGCCGGTGTAGATCTTGCCCATCTCGATCTGGGAGCCGCCGCCGCAGAGGGCGTCGATTTCCTGCACGGCGCGGTTCATGGCGTCGGCATTGTTCGAGTAGATGAAGACCTTGCCCGAGTCGTCGTCGGCGATGTCGATCTGCGCGCCGGTGGTTTCCGTGATGCGCCGGATCGTCTTGCCGCCGGGCCCGATGAGCAGGCCGATCTTCTCGGGATCGATCTGGATCGTCTGGATGCGGGGCGCGTATTGGCTGAGGTCCTTGCGCGGGGCCGGGAGGGAGGCGAGCATCGACTTGAGGATCTCGATGCGGGCGTCGCGCGCCTGCATGATGGCGGTCTTGGCGATCTCGAAGGGCAGGCCGTTGATCTTGAGGTCGAGCTGGAAGCCCGTGATGCCCTTGGTCGTGCCGGCGAGCTTGAAGTCCATATCGCCGAAGTGATCTTCCTCCCCGAGGATGTCGGTGATGGTCGTCCACTTCGTGATGGCGCCATGGGCATCCATCTCGGTCATGAGGCCGCAGGAGATGCCGGCGACGGGGGCGATGATGGGCACGCCGGCGTCCATGAGGGCGAGGCAGCCGCCGCAGATCGAGGCCATCGAGGTCGAGCCGTTGGAGGCCATGATCTCGGAGACGACGCGGATGGAGTAGGGGAACACGTCCTCGGGGGGCAGGATCGGCACGAGCGAGCGCTCGGCGAGCGCGCCGTGGCCGATTTCGCGGCGGCCGGGGCCGATGAAGCGGCCGGCCTCGCCGACGGAGAACGGCGGGAAGTTGTAGTGGAGGATGAACGACTTCGAGGTCGCACCGCCGGTGAGGCCGTCCATGTCCTGGGCTTCCTTGGTCGGCCCGAGAGTGACGATGGCGATGTTCTGGGTGTCGCCGCGCTGGAACATGGCGGAACCATGGACGCGGGGCAGCACGCCGACTTGGGAGCTCAGCGGGCGGAGAGCCTTCGCATCGCGGTGGTCGGAGCGGACGCCCTTGGCGAGGACGGTGGCGCGGTAGGCCTTGTATTGCAGGTCCTCGAACACGACGTTGAGGTCGACATCGGTGAACTTGCCTTCGCCGAGCTCCTTGAGGAGGGCGGCCTTGGCCTCCTCCTTGAGGACCTTCACGTTGCTCGAGCGGACGTTTTTCTCGAAGCCGAAGATGGCGGCTGAGACGCGCTCGGCGGGGACGACGCGCTCGATGATGGCGCGGGCCTCGGGGGTGGCGCCGACGAGCTTGAAGATGGCCTTCGGCTTGCCGGCGAGCTTCTGGAGTTCCTTGATCGCGGCGATGACCGGCTGGATGGAGGTGTGGCCGAACGCGAGCGCCTCGATGAATTTCTCCTCGGGGATCTGGTCGGCGGAACCCTCGATCATCAGCATGTCCTTCTCGTTGCCGACGTAGATGAGGTCGAGCGACGAGCTGAACATCTGCTCGATGGTCGGGTTGGCGACAAACTGGTCGTCGATCAGGGCGACGCGCACGCAGCCGATCGGCCCGTTCCACGGGATGTCGGAGATGGCGAGGGCGGCGCTGGCACCGTTGACCATCGCGATGTCGGAATCGTTGGTCAGGTCGGCCGACATGAGCTGGCCGATGATCTGCACCTCGTTGAGGAAGCCCTCGGGGAAGAGCGGACGGCAGGGGCGGTCGCAGAGGCGGGAGATCAGGATCTCGCGCTCGGTGGGGCGGCCTTCGCGCTTGAAGTAGCCGCCGGGGAAACGGCCGGCCGCGGCATACTTGTCGCGGTAGTCGCAGGTGAGCGGGAAAAAGTCCTGGCCGGGGCGCATGGTCTGGGCGACGCAGGCGGTGACGAAGACGTTGGTCTCGCCGACGTTGACGTTGACGGCGCCGCCCGCGAGCTGGGCGATGGAACCGGTGGAGAACGTGAGCCCGAGGCCGGGCACGGTGACATTGTGTTTCTGATTCATTTGGTTTTCGGATTCTTGCGCGGCGGCCGGCCGGATTGCCGGGGCGTCGTGCGGGGTCGGTGAGTTGCCGTTTTTCGGTCCGCTGAATCAGTTCCCCGGAAATTTCGGATTGCGGTCCCAACCTCGGTGGGGCGGCAAGCGGAAATGTCCTTGGGTTCTGCTTCGCGGGGTTGAACAAAAGGCGGCCCGTCGGTGGGCCGCCCTTCGTGAAAGCG
>CXWL01038555.1_pt1 | contig 37035 bp, 25 predicted proteins | sample 590931 | NCBI WGS metagenome assembly CXWL01 (sample SAMEA3498368, study PRJEB10139) | groundwater metagenome | biome: water well; material: biofilm material | place: Germany | collected 2015-04-27 | reverse complement strand
ACAGGCAATCGACGAAGCAGTGTCGATTGGAGCTCAAAAGGAATCTGCGGACTTTATTAACCAACTTCGCCTAGATACTTCTAATTTTGAAGTTAAGACTGAAAGTGGACAACTTCATTTTGATGAGCCTCCACGACCCATGCTACCGTATCTCTTGAAAAACGCTAAGCCTATAAAGGATGGCAGCGGTGTTTACAAAGTTATTCCGGTTGGAAAACCTGGTATTAAGCCATCATTTGCAAAAAACATTATAGATGAGCAGCGCCGGATTTCCGCAGAGCGTCAAGAAGAAGCCAGGGCTCGAGCCAGAGCTATTGCACCCTCTGGGTCCCAGATTTTTCGCACTGCAACTAGCAAGCAGGACCCTACGAGTCGTTGGATACAACCAGCTAAAGAGAAAGACTTTACAGAAGATGTCGCTGCTATCAACCAAAACCTGCGACAGGATCTAGACGACCAAATACGAAGTATAATTAATAATTATTTGGACTTATTTTGATAAAAACTTGCTCTAAATGTAAATTAGAAAAGCCCTTAGATGACTTTAATAAGAGAAGTGACTTTCCACATCTTTTTATGAGTCAATGCGGGTTGTGTCGTTCACTTAAATTTAAGGAATGGGCGAAGACTTCGCCTACTCGTCAGTCTTATATCAAAGAAAATCGGAATAAATTAACTCGCAATTGGCAAGTTCAAAATAGTGATAGAATCAAATTAACAAATGACTCCTGGCGTCAACAAAATAAAGATCGAACAGCAGCTCAAAAAAGAGAAAGATACGCTACTAATATTAACTTTAGATCAAAAGAAATCCTGAGAGTTCGTTTGAATGAAGCATTAAAGAATAATCAAAAATTAGGTTCTGCTGTATCTGATCTTGGCTGTTCAATCGAAGAGCTAAAGAAATATTTAGAGAGTAAGTTTAAACCAGGAGTGACTTGGGAGAATCACGGCCTAGGCGAAGGTACGTGGCAAATTGACCATATTGACCCCTTGTATAAGTTTAATTTGGCTGATAAGAATCAGTTACTCGATGCCTGTCACTATAGTAACTTACAACCTTTGTGGCATAATGACCATGTGAGAAAAACACAATCAGACCTTTATGGAGTCAACTAATGTCTTTTACTATGCCAGAAGTTATCATTCGAAGAGTTATCAACGATAGCTTTAAGAAATTACGGGCTAATAAAGAAGCCTTTTTAGACATTTTTTCTGACTTCACTAAAGATGAACTTGCAGACGAATATGGATCTGAGTATGTGGAGCAAATTTACGAATGGTTCACCACAACGAAAATTCCTGTAATTCAGAGTTGGTCCTTCAATGCTCAGAAGATTCCGTGTATTTCCGTACACTTAGCCAATGAACAGGAAGATGAAGGCAAGCTTGCTTTTGATGACTTTGGGGGCAATTTTGACAATATGGCTGAGACTGGGACTGCGGCATTCTCAGTTATGTTAGATATCGGCTGTCACGCAAATAGGGGCGGAGATCACGTACTCTGGCTCTACTATATTTTGGCCTACACCCTATTCAAGTTCAAGCCTTCCCTAACGAGATTAGGCCTAGAAATGGGTACTTTTAGTGCATCTGACTATAGTAAGGATGCAGAGAAGATGGGCAATAACATTTGGACCCGGTGGGTTCGCTATCGTTGTATCACTCAGAATGATTGGGCAGCTGATGAACTTATTGAGCCTGAACTTGAAGTTGGCATGAAGGTTAGTAGAATAGGTGATACTGAAGGAGTGGATGATGTCGAAATCTAAGAAAAATAAGGAACAAGCCATGAGCCCCGTCGAACAAGCGCCAACTGTAGAATTCAATGTTTGGTTTGCAATGAGAGAGAAGCGGATTCCAACTCAACATCTACGTGAGATCATCTGGGCTGACTTCAGGGGTCAAGGTCTCTCTCTTCGAGAGACAGTGGCTACTTTTGATGCCGCCTTGACTAAGTACGGCGTTAAGTTGTAAGTAATGATGAAGTATGACCCTTAAATGGTTGTTTTAGAAGACTTTATTCTCAAAACAATAGTAAACTTGGGCCTATAAAGCACTATAAAGCCCATTGTGATCAATGTAATTTGGATATAGGTTACATTAGAAAGCGCCGCGCAGACTATTTGTGCACTTCTTGTTCTAAATTAGAAACCTCTCCATCTAATGTCAATCAATTTGACTTTAAGCAAAGTAAACATAAACGTCTATATAGAATGACTTGCTTCAAATGCAATGTCGATAAGGGTTATCATCCGTAAAGAGAAGCTCATCAGCAATGTTATTCACGTTCTGTGAAGGATTAGTTGGGAATATGAACTTATATTTCCTCTTTCTAATGGAACAAGTTATCTACCAGATTTTAAGTTAGGAGATGGCGCTATAGTAGAAATTAAGGGCTATTTTAGGCCCGACGCTATTGTAAAATGGGACTTGTTTTGCAAAGAGTATCCAGCTTTGCATAAAAAGTTACTTATCAAGGCTGATCTTGAAGCCTTGGACATTTTATAAAGGAGTCTACCTTGGCTATCTCAGTCAGCTTCAACGGAAGTACAATCTATAAACCAGGTTCATATAGCAAACGCCAAATCGATCTCGGCGGAGGTTTTCCTCTTAGTCCAACTGGGCTAATTGCCCTCTTCGGTGAAGCAACTGCGGGAGTCCCTGGCTCAGCAGTTTCTAACATCGCAAATAACGTATTTACACCTGATCAGTTGCCCGCGATCAAACAACTATTCCGCAGCGGTCCTATCGTGGATGCTTGCAACTTCTTATTTGCTCCTGGAGCCGATGGCGCAATTCCAAGTGGCGCTCAAGCAATCTACATCTACAAGACCAACGAATCTGTTAAGGCAACGCTCGCTCTTGCTAACTCATGGGGCGATGTTGATGCACGAGAATTTGGTACTGGTGGAAATCGTCTTACGTACAGTAACTCTCTTGTTCCAGCGACTTCGGCGACTACCACTTCAAGTGCTACATTCACTCTAGCTGCTGGTCCTCTAGACACAAAGACTCTCGTTCTTGCAATTCAGGGGTCAAGCACGCTAAACACTTTCACCGTGCCTGCGTCTACTACAACTCGAGCACTTCTACAGACTGCATTAACAACTGGTGGTAACTGGTCTGGTGGCGTTCCTGTTGGTGTGACATTCACGGTTGGTGGCGCATCTGATGCAGCTGCAACCCTAACGGTTACTCGTGTGGCAACTGGCAACCCTCACCGTGAAGGTTTCGGTCGTAACTTCGAACTCATCTCTGGAAGTCTTCTAGGCACTGGCGCAGGAACGGTCAATATCGTGGCCGGTCTGGTTGTTGCTGGTGCTGAAGACATGGCAATCCTCACCGTGCAGAATACTCGCGATCTCATCACTGAGACTGCTACACTCGGTGGGAATGTTATTCTAAAGGTTGGACGCCTCGGTGGTGTTACGCCTCAGGTCGTTATCAACAATACGCAGATCCTATTGATGAATAACAGCCTTGCAGAATACACGCTCCTAAAATCAGACTTCGATACTGTTCAGCAAGTTGCTGACTTTATCACTGCAAGCACTGGTGGAAACTGGATGGCCGTGGTCTCAAGCGTTCTATTTGGTCAGCTGAACCCTAGTGTTCTTGATCAAGTCACTGTTGGTGCCAACTCTTCAGTTCTCGATGCAGCGCACATTCCCGCTCACATCAAGAAGGATGCAAGCGAAGTTGTTGAATTCTTCGCAAATTCTTCAAGTGTTAGCCTCGATGCAGGTGCTAACGCAGATGTCGGTTTACCTGACGCTCTAACAGCAACATATCTCGCTGGTGGTGCTCTTGGTCCAACAAGTACTGCAGCGATCGTCAATGCTCTTACAGCTTTCCAAAAGGTTCGAGTCAACTCCGTTATTCCTCTCTTCTCACGAGATTCAGCTGACGACGTCACTGACCAGCAGACTGATACTGGTTCCAGCTACACCATCGCAGGTATTCACCAGGCTGTTAAGACTCACTGCAGCCTAATGCGTACCACGAAGGCGCGCAGCGAGCGACAGGGATACTTGTCAATCAAGGATACCTATTTAGCTTGTAAGGCAGCGGCACAGACACTTGCTGATGCAAGCCAACAGCTCTTAATCCAGGACATCAAGCAAAACGACTCTGATGGTAACATCAAGTGGTTCCAGCCTTGGGCGCTAGCATGTCTAGTTGCTGGAGCGCGCGGTGGTTCACCTATCGGTCTACCAATGACCAATAAGTACCTCAACTGCTCTGGTATCCGTCAGACAGCTCAACTTCTAAGTGTTGCTGAAGAGAATATCGTCGAAGACTTTGATCCTGATATTCAGTATGAAGATGCAATTCGGAACGGCCTCACCTTCCTTGAGCATCCTCAGAGTGGTGGATTCCGAGTCGTTGTGGATAACACTACTTACGGTCGAGATGGTAACTGGGTTTACAACCGCGCTCACGTTCTATACGCGGCAGACGTTCTCGAGTACGACTTCCGTACACAACTACAGAACATCTATGTCGGCGTTAAGAACACCGTGTCTGCAGCAGAAATTGCACAGACCTGTGAGTCGATCCTCGGGACTTACCTAGCGCAAGGCATCACGGTTTCGACCTCAGACGCTAAGCAGGGTTTCAAGCAACTACAAGTTCAACTTGCCGGCAACACTGTCAATGTGAACGTCACAGTGAAACTCGTCGAAGGTATCGACTTCGTATTAAGCACAATCAATCTACAACGTGCGTCTGGTAGCGCGTAATAAACTTAAAATGTAAGATGTAAAGATCCCTTACTGGAAACGGTGAGGGATTTTTATTTGTATAATACAGGAATGAACATCGTCCGTGCCAGAGTGATGTGTATGCCTGTAATAACGCTTCATCTTCAGTTTGCTGTAGAAATTATAGCGCCCGTGGAAATGCCTCCACGTATCTATAACGTTAGTTATCAGGAACTGATCGTGAGAACTACTCCATTTAAAGATGAAAAACAAATCATCTATAAGGTCCTCTCAGAGAGAGTACTATCTGACTACAATAGACTTATAGAAGACTTTCCAATTATGGATATGCTCGCAGATCCTATCAAATATAAACGATGTTCATATATCGAGTGGATTTTCGTTAATGTTGATGGAGATAAACCACCAAACTTTCTTAGTTAGTGGAAGGGACAGGAGTCGAACCTGTGACAGGCGGCTTTTCGGGCTGCTGCTCTACCAACTGAGCTACCCTTCCATAAGTCAGAGAGGTGAGATCTGCCCCACAACCTCATACTCCCAAAGCACACGCTCCTCTAGTTGAGCTACTCCCTGAAGGGGTTTTACGGTTATGTGGATTGGCCCACTTAAGGGCAATAGTGTATTATCCCCGAAGGGGAAGAGGTTAAAGCTTAGCTGTGGAAGAAGGTTTTCCATGAGTCTTTCCTAATACGTTTTCATTATACACTAGTAATTATGATTAAGCGTAAATAGTGATATGATTTAGTTAATCCACTTCTAGTGGAGTTAAATTCATGGTAGCCAGAACCGAACTGGCAGGAGAGAAACACAATGGCAAGTAAGATTCCGTCGTTCGTAACAGGTGCAACAGCAAAGATTAAAGCTGGTGGCCTAACCTTCGCATATGCGCAGGATGTATCCTATCGAGTAAACGTAGACACCATTCCTATTGAGACAATGGGGCGGTATGAGACCGTGAGCAATGAGCCTGTTAACTATAGCGTGGCTGGTGAACTTTCAATCGTTCGTTATACTGCGATTGCAAAGAATAACAACATGCCTGGTACTAATGCAGGCGGCAACGGTCTGGGCAAGGCTAACTGGGTCACTGGTGGCAACGGCGCAGATATGTTCAACCCTGGTACCCTAATCACTTCACAAACTTTCGATCTTGCCGTGTTCCAGAAAACGGCAGCTGGCGTTGACGGGGCGATTTCTCCAGCGGTTAATACGGTTATCGTTATCACTGACTGTCGCTTCAATAACAAGTCAGCTGGTCTAAATAAGCGCGGCATTCTAGTTGATCGCCTCGCTTTCGTTGGCATTCTGGCAAGTGATGATAGCTTCACGGCTGGTAACTCAGGCGATACTGACCTACAAGCATAATAGTTTTGTTGTTCGAGATGAGAGAGAGAGGGGATCAACTGCAAAGTTGGTCCTTTTTCTTTAAGTCGTATTAGTCTATAATAGAATTTATGGCCAGCACAAAACCAACTTTTATTACTGGAGCAACTGCTAAAATTCGTCTAAACGGAAAAACTCTCGCTTTCTGCCAAGATTTCAGTTGCTCGGTGCAAGTTCTGACAAAGACACCGAAAGTGTTAGGAAAATACGAGGGAGATTCGGTAGAGCCTCTTGGTTACACGGTCTCTGGTAGTTTTACTGTAATTCGCTACGCCAAGGGTATTCGGAAAGCCATCGGCGATGGCCGTTACCCTAATGGACTAGCAGAGAATGATGCTGGTAACGGAGTCGGTAACTGGGGAACGGCATGGGGTGGAAAGCTAGGTGATCTTCTTTCCCGCAATGGCATTGGTAATGATGGTAGAGCTCACGAAGCGCTAGATCCTAGCAAGTTTGGAGCAGGCACCACATTCGATATCCAAGTCTATCAAAAAGTTGCAGTAGGTGCTGGCACAACGTCTGGAAACATCATTCAAAATGTAACAGAAGTGTTGAATGGTGGAAATGGCACCGGCCCAGGGTCCAATCCTAATGTTGATTATTTAGGCATTGTGAACATTCGACAAGCTCGTATCACACAAGCAGATTTTAGTATCGGTAAGAAAACACCTGCAATAGAACGATTTAATTTCGTAGCAATTTATGTTGACGGTGACGGATTCGTTGCCAATGCGACAGGTGCCTAATGCCAACAGGATTTAACAACACGCCCGATGCTGGGCAGCAACTATTAGATAATGCTTTTGGCGGCAATCTCAGTGGAATCATCTCTACTCGTCCTAGCGCGAAGTACATGAGCGGCGCCCGTTGTATTATTAAAATCAATGGCAAGCCGGTTGCCTTTGCCTTTGGTATTCAGTGGCGCATCGACACACTATTCACAGAAGTCACGGCTATCGACAATCCGCTTGCTGAAGAGCTAGTTCCTAAAGCTATTAAGGTTGCTGGGACTATCTCTGCTCTTCACATTCCAGGTCAAGGCGCAGGTATGCAGCTATGGCAGGCTGACGTATTGAGTTTCTTATTTCATCAATACTTAACAATTGAAGTAAGAGATCAAACTACAAATGCACTACTTTTCTTTGCGTCTAAAGCAGTTATCAGCAGTCGCTCAGAAGATATTAAAGTCGATGAGCTTGCTCAAGTCTCTTTAAGTTTTCAAGCAATTGGCTTTAGAGACGAGAAGACTCCTGAAGTTCCTTCTAAGGCACTTACTCAGAAGAATGAACTGAAGAAAGTAGGCGATCTTCATACTGAGCCCAAAGATATTGGTGATTTTAACTCAGGATTGATCTCTGACCTGGCATAATTGAGTATAAATCTCTCAGTATAACTTGGAGAAAACATGGATCTACCTAATACACAGTCTGTATTTGATTTCGATTTCACCAGCGAACTAGGAAGAAAGTTTGATGGTCAGTTCACGGTGAATTGTCTACTCAGCATGCGGCAGAAGCATCTTCTGGAACTTGAGAAGACACGTCTTCTTGGTAATTATCCTAATCCAACGGATGAACTTGCTGGTATCTCTGTCATCCTTGCCAATCTTCGCAGTCGAATCGTAAATGGACCAACATGGTGGGAACAAAGTGATGGCGGATATAATATCTCTGATATTGATACACTTACTGCCTTGTACAATAAGGTCATGTCTGCGGAGTCCGAATGGCGAATCAAGCTAAAAGAAAAGACCAAGAAGATTCAAGAGCCAGCTCCGGAGAGCAAAGCATCATCGAATGCATAAAGGCTATAACAGCCTATAATGCTAGAGCTAGTATCTCCAATGAACACCAAATGACTCTTTTTTTAAAGAGTTGGTGGTCTAATCTATACAATCGCCCCCTAAAAGATCCACTTCTCGAGAGCTACTCGCTTGAAGAGTTGCTTTATGAGTTCTATGACAGAATGGAACGTCAAAAGGCAGCAGAAGAGCGTGTTACCCAAGAAGCTGATAAAATTGAAGAAGCGAAGGAGAAGGAAGTACTTGACTGGGCTGAACAGGAAGAGATGAAGGAGATGGAAGAGATGAAGCAAATGGCTGAGAAGGCAGCAGCTAATCCAGCTCATGATCCTGAAAATGTCAAGTGGATGAACGAACAGCTCGCAAAATATAAAGAAGAGTACGGTGAATCCTTCGGCGAAGACATTGATGAGACTTTTAGTGAGGATTAAGCATGGCTGTTAATCGAAAAGGTGGTGAGTTACTGCCAGACGTTCCATGGCCTGTATCAACTGGAGTTAATACTCTTGAGGGTAGTGACGACTTCGGTTTAGCCGATCTTGGTCGTCTTCAGCAATTAGCTGTTCATGAACCTATTGTCATGCGAGACCTTCGCAGGCGTGCTCGAGCTGCTGAAGCGCGACGCAACGAGATGAATAAACTCGTTGACCAACACCCAGAAATTAGAAATCTTCCGCAGTTTCAACAAGAAGTAAAGATTAATGAAAAAATTGCTAATGATCTAAAGCATCGAATTGGCATGGGTAAGATTGCCAGTCGTGAACGAATTAACGAACAAGCTGTAAACATCATTGGTCGAGAATATTCGGAAAGAGCTATCAACTCTTATGTTAATGCAAACACTAATTCGTTAGGCGCACAGGTTGCTGGGTCAGCTCTAGCTACTCAAGGTTATGGGTCTCTTGCAGAACAAAGAGTCAGCATTCTCAATCAAATGCAAGGACTGCGACAAGAGTCAATGACGGCTGCTAGTTCGTATATCGGGAAGAACCGCCGGGCTAATCCAGAATCAGCAGCAACTATTCAGGCTAATGCTGGTCAGATGAAGGATTTGGCCAAAGAGCTCATTCCTATCACTCTTGCCATGCAACAACTCAAGTCGCAGGGTCTTGATCCTCAAGGTCGCCAGCGTGCATTAATTAGTACTGGGGATAAGGCGTCTGGTCTTCTTGCTTATAATAAGCTTGAAGATGAGATGCGCTCTGGTAAAGGGATGGGAGCTTTCTCAGCTGGCGAACTTCGAAAGAAAGAAGCCGAAGCTGCTGAAAAACTTATTAAGGCTCTAGAAGAACTTCGCAACTCTGCTGGAAAAACTTCAAAAGAACTTGAAGGACTTAACCAGAATGCAGAAGATGCAGCTAAAGAATTTGAAAATCTTTCTGAAGCGCGGGGGATCGGAGGCAGTGGAGGCGGTGGATATAAAGCCATTGCAGCGTGGAGTTCTGCTGTCGCACAGGTCTCAAATCTTATCGGTAACACTATTCAAACAATAGCCGTCGATCAACCGATGGCTCAAATGGCCAATATTGGTGGATATGCTAATCTAGAAAATCAGAAATATGACATGTGGCGCGCAGGTAATGCAGGCAACATGACCGAGCGGCTCAATATGGCAGGTTGGGCAAATGCAAGTGAATTTGGCAAGCAGATGGCTACATGGGCTGGGGCACGAGTAGTTGCTCACGGTATCGGTGGCGCTGCTGCAGGAATTATGGGTGTTGCCCAATTTGCTGACGCGGCAGCTTCAGTCACTCAAGGAACGGTACTTAGTAAAGCTGGTATTAAGGATGCGACATCGGTTCAACAGTTGGCCCAAGGCGCTCAAGCTATGGGTGAAGGTGGTGCTCAAGCAGGCATTGCGGTGATGGATATTAAAAGGAAACTTTCAACAAGCCAAGCAGAGATTGCCGCCAATCTTCAAGCGATGAATACAACAAGATCGCTCACACACATTCCTGGCTATCAACTTCAACAGTACCGCGATCACTTAATGTATTTAAATAGAGGTGCACAAGGTTTAGGTAATAAAGCTGATGACTTTATTGATCAAGCTGGTGGCACAAACTATATCAATCGAATGACTGAAGTTGGTCTTGGCGGCGCTGAGTTAGGACAACTTTCGGCATTTGGTTCGGCCAATATGGGATCAACATTCTCAGCGGATCAAGTAATTCGAGCAAAACACTATGAAAATCAGGCTTGGGGAAGCGCGGCAGAAAATATGCAACGCATGGCGGGTTTTTCAGCAGCCGGTTCTCAAAATCCAATGCAGTCTATGGAGAAGGTGTTGGAGCGTGCTGTTGGATCAGGAATTAATAGTTCAAAAGCACTAAACATCATTGCAGAAAATACTGGTCAATTAGTCGAACTAGATAATGTGCGTGGTTCTGCTTTTGATACAACAGATGCTATTACACGGGCAATTATAGGCACTGTTGATAGAAATAACACCAATAAGGAATTTGCCATTAAAAAGGCAGCAGACGCTGTTAAGTCTCAAGAAGACGTTTTAACTAACACCAGCGCAAGTTTTGCAGGTATGTCTGCTGTTTCAAGATTACAGCAATCAACTGGTTTAGATTATCTAAGTTCAGAACGACTACAAGGTACTTCTACAAGTATGTGGCAAACTTGGAGAGAAAAGATTAAACAGGGGAAAAAAGAGGAAGTTGCCATGGCGATGCAGAATCGCGGCATCGATGTCAATACTAGCGAACTATTTAAGAACGATCCAAACGCCTTTTTTGACGCAGTCAATCAAGACAAGGTGACAACTCTCCTAGAACAAGCTGGTCAAGGTATGTCTAATGCCTCTGTACGAAACTTTGATCAACTTAAACAATGGGTTGGTAAAGATAAGAAAAATATAAGAATTCTTAGAGGTGAAGCAACTGCGGAAGAGCATGCTGGTGCACCTGAATGGGTTCAAAAAGAACTTGTTGCACTTAGTCAAGCAGCTGGAAGATTAAATCCCAACGGAGATCCTCTTGATTCCCGCCGGCGGCTTACAGAACTATTAGGACTTGTTTCGCCTGGAAAGGCAAATTTGCCAAATGAAGGCACAAAGACACTGGGAGCATTTACTCTCAATCAAGAAGAACGATCCCTAGAAGAAAGACAGCGAAATGAAGCAAAGAAGCAAGGTATGGCGGCAATTGGCGCTGGTGGATCAGGCGGCACGACTGGACAATTAGCGGTTACAGCTACAGGTCGTGCACATCAAGCACTTCCAGGAGCTGCCTCTGCAGAGGCTAGATTTGCTGAAGCAGGTGCCAATATGGCCAAGAACTTCGGAGAATCAACTATTAAGTTTGACAATGCTTCAAGTACACTTCTTACTGCAGCGAATAAACTTCTAGAAGTCGCTGGCGCACGAAAATTGGAAAAGAAAGACGAAGAACAGGAAACGCAGATTAAGAAGGTGCAAGACGAATTAGATAAATTGGGAAAAACGGGAAAATGGCGCGTCGGAGGTCCTAAATAATGACTTTCAGAATTGAGACTCCACATGCGGCCGTAAAGATCTGGAATTATGTCGATCGTGTTATTGCGACAGGTGCAGACCCAAGTAAAGCCAATCAAGTCAAAGAAGAAATCATCAGTACGCTTTCTTTAGTAAATATTCAGACATCTAAGAGTAAAAGTGATCCAGTAGGTTCATTCAACTTTACCTTGGCTCCTACTAGAAACTGGGTTTCAGTCATTACTCCTGGCAGCTGGTGTGTGATTTTCATGTCAAACGAGAAGATCACTAAAGAAACTTTTGAGGTAGCAGACAGATCTTTTGTAAAGATGTTTGGACGCATTGATAACGTACGTGTTGAAGTTTTTGTTAATAGTGACGGTGCTAGAAGCACGCGTTATTTAGTTTCTGGGCAAGATTGGAGCAGCATGCTCAACAACACGTTCTATGTTGATCCACTAATTGGCAATCCTGCTGAGGAACAGAAGCGATTAGGAAGCGTGATCAGCATACAGCTCATCAAGAATCTTCTCTCTGAGAACAATACCCCTTCCACTTTTAATCTAGCAAGCAATTTGCAGACCCTCCTATCAATATTTGGTAAGCCATTGGATCTTCCAGAAGTAACACGCATAGCCAAACCGACACATGACGTCGCTATTCCCAGTGAAATTATTAAGTTTTTTGGTTTTATTGATGCTAAAGGTCAACGGACCTCAGCAACAGATTTAACTAAAATCCTCACTCTTCAAACAGGCGCATTAAATTCAACTGAAGGTAAATACGATACCGATATTAAAGACGGTCACGGTTGGCTTAACCCATTTTCTATGGTTGGTCAACATACTTTATGGTCGATTCTAATGGATAATAGCAATTATGCCTTAAATGAGCTATACCCTGAATTGCGTTGGTTTGGAGATAACAAACCTCAACTTACTCTTTATAATCGTATTAAGCCTTTTTCATTCCAAATTAACCCTATCGCTGGTATTGATACTCAATTACGGGCACAGTTTAAAAACGTTGTCGCTCATAGACTTAACGATGAAACTATTTCACAAGTTAACGTAGGAAATAATTGGAGAGATAAATTCAACTTCATTGAAATTAAATTTGATATCACGGAATTTAATAGTTACGATCTTGCTGTTAAAAGTAAATCACAGGCATTTCAAAGAGGCCCTGGAGGAGTTGCTGCAGCTACTGATGTTTTTGACCGTGAAGGATTTAGGCCGCTTATCTATAGCATCAAACAAGTTCCTATGAGTNNGGGATTTAGGCCGCTTATCTATAGCATCAAACAAGTTCCTATGCAACCCAACAAAGTTTCACTAGACGGATTTGATGTAGAATTGCTTAATAAATGGGTCAATATGCTTCAAGAGTGGTTTTTCGATACACACCGCTTACTGAACGGCAGGATTGTGATGACAGGCAGTACGGAATACATTCCTGTGGGCGATAATATTATGTTCGACGCAGGTCTCATCGGGGTCTCATCAAACTATAACTCTGGTGCTCCAATTGCTGGACCTGAGAATTGCTTTGTCTTAGGTCATGTTGAAAACGTACAACATACTTTTACTGTAGAACCAGATGGAGCTCGCTCCTTCCAGACTGTAATTCAATTTGTTCGTGGCGTCATTGTAGATAGCAATAAGACACTAATCGGCGACGGTTGTCTAGATACCTTAAGCACGTCTCTGCAATACTCAGACTCACTTAACAGTATAACAACAGTAGCAACACCAACTATAGATGATCCGGGGCAAGATTAAACATGGATTCTTCATTTGATTTCGTTAAAGATAGTTCAATTTGGTTTACGCCTTCTTCGGTTCAAACTATTAATTCAGTTGATACACGCCTGTATATCGGAATTGTCCTTGAAGCCCGCAATGATGCTAACACAAAGGAACTTCGCTATTTGGTTGAAATCCGTCATCAAAACGATGTAATCCTAAGCAATTGTAGAATGCTCCGTCGATGGGGTGGAGCTTATAACTATGAAGACTTTATTATGCATGGTTATAACTATAACGATGCAAGCAATAATCAGAATGGTCTCGCTGCTATACCAGGAGATGTAGTCCTTGTAGGTCTTCTTGGTGGTCAGGGGCGAGAGGGCATTATTCTTGGTGGATTGACTCACGCTGCTCGTAAGACCTTTCTTGACATTAAAAAAGGTCCACAATATAAGTCAGAGTTCAACGGGATTGAGACATCAATCAATGAAGATGGAGAGTGGACCCTTACTTTCAAGGGGCAACCTACCAATAAGGATAAGCTGGATGCATCTCCATCTCAACCAGTTCCTGTACCCGAATATGATACAGATGTAGGAACATCCTTCATGAAATGGGATAAAACTGGTAGTTTTACGCTCAGCGATGAGGCTACTGACGGAGATAAGGCCCAAAAACTCTTTATTGACAAGAAGAACGGAACTATTGATATATTCTCAGGGAAGATCAACCTAAAGTTCACAAAAGAAGGCCAGAAAGTCAGTCTTACAAACAAAGATACAAAGATTGAATCAGAAGACAAGATCGCTTATCATACTAAAAAGTTTAATGGAGAAGCAACCACTGAAGTTAGAGTAAAAACACCTCTATACGTTATTGAAGGTGATAAAGTCCGATTAGGCGCAGAGGGTGCCACCAATTGGCTTATCCTCGGATCTATTTTTCGCGGTCAGCAACAAACTATGAACAATACAGTAAGTGCACAACTGCTTGCGGCCCAAGTTGCACTTACAACAGCCCAAGTTGCACTTACAACAGCTGGTACTTCTATGGCTGTACCCATTGCAGGTGCTATAGCGGCTGGTCCGCAAATTATTGCGGCCGCTGCTGCTGTTGCTTTAGCTGCTACAGCTGTAGGCGCTGCAGGTACGGCTGTTGCAACTTTCGAACTTAATGGATTGCCTCACAACTATCTATCCGCGGTATCAAAAACCAAGTAAACCTAAGTTATAATTAAGTCATGGCCGATACAGTTCCACTAATAGAAAGTCCTACTCCGGTTCTCGATGTCGCCGAGAATCCCATCTTTACTAATGCAGATTACAAGCCCGTCTTAAGTAATTGGTTTACTGCTAAACCATACGGTTTTCGCTTTACTCCAAAAAGTGGAGAAGCCTGGGTGATGTACCTTCCCATTGGTCCTAGTAATTTAACTATTACTACACATTTCGCGACAAGCATTGTCCCCACTATCTATGGGACGGTTGAAGAACACTCACCAGTTCGTTATTTTGATATTTCGATTGAAGGCACAACTGGTATGGGCCCGAAATTCACCAAACCCTTGAAATCTGGCGAAAAGCCTGAAATGCGAAATGGAACGATGCAAGCAGGAAGGACTTCCTTTTCGGTTCAGCAAAGTTTAAGCACATCAGCAGCTGGGTTTTTTGCTAAAACTCTAGCTACGGTAGATAGAATATTTAATGAAGTAAAGTCACCTCCTGCGGTGACTGGTCTTCAACTAGACCAAACAGGTTATATTGCCTTTCATAACTTCTATCGCTTCTTCTTGAAATACAAGAAAGATGCTTCAGGTACTGATCAGCTAAATGATACTACGCCCCGTAAAGAAAATGCCAAACCTCCATTGGTCTTCTTTAATCACAAAGATAACAATGAATACAATGTCGTAATTCGGTCTTTTACCCTACGAAGAGATAAAGAAAACCCTATGTTGTACAACTACAGCATTTCCATGCGGGGTTATGATCTTAAGGGGGTTAAAAATTCAGATGGGGACGCAACCATTGTAAGTCAAAAAGAATTACTTGACGCGCTTGGATTAAATGGCGTAAGAGGATCAACTTTTCTCACTGATGCCAAGAGAAAAGCTCTAGAGGCAAGAAGTATTCTAGGATCAGTGGCTAATGGTGTTAACCAATTAGGACGATAAATGGCTTCTGTAGACACTAACACATTCCAAGCATCAGCTGATCTAGGCCTCTGGTTTAAGATTTCAACCGGCGACACTCTTATGTTGTCTGACATGCCCGAGATCATCTCTATGCGCTGGACCTATTTTAGAGATAATTGGCACATTTTACGGCCCAGATTACTCAATTTAGCCAACAGCACCAACGATCCTGACTATTTTCGATTTGCACTAGATGACTTAACAGACTTTATTACTAAACAGCAACTAAATACTACGGACGTTAATCCATTTGCTGCTAACAACGTATATTTTCGATTTTATCCAGTCTTTGACAAGATTAAACTTGACAATATCACTCTTACAAATGAAGAGCAAACGCTTGTAACTAACAAACAACTTAAACTAAGAACCTATTCGAAGGGAAACTTCTTAAGCATTAAGAAAACACTTCGTGACTATCGTGACTATCTTGCGGATTCAGTTGGCCTCAGTGATCCTGACTATGATGTCATTTATAGTAGAGCACCTGTACATCAACAGAGCCCTGTATCGATTACGGATCTTAATTTAATGCAAGTTATTGAGCAACAACTTAGTACTGTGAATTTTATCCTTTCAAATCTATTTGCCATAGATACCGCTATTGATCCGTTTGCTTTGGCACGGACAAATGCTAACAACCCTGCTATCGATATCGGACAGCACAAATCAGGAAAACTCGTTAAATTAAATTTCAACGAAGACCTCCCTAGCTTGGCAAAGCGCTTCTTTGGCAGTGCAGACAAGTGGATGGATATCGCTCTTGCTAACGGACTCAAGGATCCTTACGTAGACGAAGTTGGTACAGAACTATTCTTCCTTACGAACGGCAGTGGTAATCAAATTAATATAGCACCGACAGATACCTTTAATAACGATAACCTCAACAGGTTCTTTATTAACCAATTTGTTCTTATTCGTTCTAATACGTACCCATTCCCAACTCAGCGAATAGTTACTGGTATTAAACAAATTCCATTGTCTGGTGAAATTATTCTCACGGTAAGCGGCGATCCAAATATGGGGCTATATTTGTTGTCTGAAAACGCAAGTATTAGAGTTTTCAAGCCAAATACTATCAATAGCTCACAATACATCTTAATTCCATCTGAGCGACCACTCGCCAATCCTCGAGTTGATGAATTGCCTTGGTTTTTAACTGGCAAAGCAATAGACGAAAAGAACACAAAAGTCGATATTGCAGTCAGTGTAGATGGGGCCTTGCTGCGCAACTCTAATGGCGACGTTGCCTTAAGCTATGGATTGGACAATGCTGTTCAAGCTATTAAGGCCAAAATGCTCACAGAATTGGGGACTAACCGACGGCACCCCGGATTTGGGCTAATCAATCTAACCGGGACCCCAACTACACAGGAAGAAGACGCAAAGGTTGCTCTGGTAAAGGCTATCAATGATCAGATTACAAGCGATGGTCGTTTTGATCGGGTACAGAGCTTAGATGTAGTAAGAAATACAAGCACAACTGCAGTTGCCTATGAGATTACTTTAGTCGTAAAGTTAGCCGGGTCTAACACCTTCCTGCCCATAACTTTTACAGTGAACGCCTAAAGTATAATCCTTAAATGATTCTAAGATACTGCTATTGGTCTGCTCGGCGAAGATCCTGTTACAATTGACTTAGCAGCAACTTACGTAAGAAGCTTAATAAAACTGAGGACTAATCGTGGCAATCGAAATAAAGTCATTCAATCAGATCCTAGGTGGTATGGTTCGCAAGATCCTTGCCGAAACTCCACTAAGTGACATCAACCCCGGCTCAGTATTCCTCTCATTGCTAGAAGCATGTGCTAGCCAAGACTTTGACAATAACGTCGCGATTCTCAACATACTTGAGCTCCTAAATGTCGATGCAATTCGCAACAACGACCTAGATAATAAAGCCGCTGACTTGGGTCTGGCTAGATTTGCTGCTAAAGCAGCCACAGGCCCTATCCAACTCCAGAACACTAACATTACCAAGCAGAGTACTGGGCTATACAGTTTAAAACCAGCACCGATCTCTGGCCAAACGGTACTCTTCGTAAACAATACTACTGGGTGGACAGCAACTGGTTCTTTGTACATTGGGCGTGGTACGAATTCTTTCGAGGGACCAATTCCTTATACCAGCATCACAGCATTCTCTACATATTCACAAATCAATCTTGGTTCTGCCTTACAGAAAGATCATCTTGCGTCAGATACTGTTATTAATGCGCAGGGGCAGCCAGATCGTGTTATCAGTGCCGGCACAACAGTTAAGATCCCAGCAAACAATCAAAATCCAGACATTCTATACAATACGATTCGTGATGCGGTTATTCCAGCTGGTGAAGATCTTGTCAACAGCGTTCTAGTTGTAGCCCAAATCCCTGGTTCTCAAGGCAATGCTCTTATCAACACCATTCGCCAATTTGACACTGCCCCATTCGTGGGCGCTGCAGTTACCAATACGATTGCTTTTTCAACTGGTACTGATATTGAAACTGATGTTCAACTACGCAATCGCATTAAAGCTCATGCCGCTTCATTAGCTAGAGGTACGTCTCCAGCAATTCTAAGTGCAGTTCTCGGCCTCTCTGATCCTGATGAAAATAAGCGCATTGCATCAGCAGTTCTCTCTCAATCTCTCGCTGTCGGTGACCCTTCCATCCTATATATTGATGATGGTAATGGGTTTCAACCCTCACAGGCAGGTCAGACAGTCGATGTGCTTATTGCCAGAGCAAATGGTTCCGAAGAATTCCTACAATTGGCCAACTATCCACTTCCTAGGGCTCAAGTGATTAATGCTGCCTCAGGCCCTTTCGCATTCTTGGACCAGATGTTCTTACGAGTTGCAGTCGATGGGGCTGAAGAGACTATTGTTTTTACCACATCTGACTTTTCCAATATCTCAATCGCGACCCTCTCTGAGATTGTTTCAGCAATCAATAACAGATCCACATTATTTAAAGCACGCCTAACCAATAACTCACAAAATATTTTGATCTTCACGATTGACCCTGATGCTGAAATCATTCAGGTTATTCCAATTCGCAACACGGATACTGAATCACTTTACGCAAATAACCTTCTTAACTTCCCCGTTAAGGAAAGTAGCTATGTTGCTTTATTCCAGAATAGCACTCGTCTACACCAACGTGAGCGGATTGCTACTGTAGAGACTCTTCCATTTGCCGTTTGGAACCTCTTCATTCCTGGTAATCTACTCATCTCTATCGATGGTACGCCAGCACAAGATCAAAGCTTTTCTCTAGCCGATTTCTCTGGTATTTCATCATTCACAGTATTGACACTTGACAACTGGATTGAAGCATTCAACGCAAAGTTTGCTGGCATTACTGCAATTGCAACTCCTAATCAGACTATGCAAATCAGCAGCAACAAGCGTGGGTCTGGTGCATCAATTGAGGTTTTAGGTGGCACCTATCAAGCACAGATGTTCGGTTCTAATACAACATCCGCGACCGGTCAGGAATCACAGTTTCAGATCAATCGATCTACTGGTAATGTTCGTCTCTTAACTGAAATTGCTGAAGGAGACATCATCTCGGCTGGTATTGCTGATGCCAAAGGTTTCGTAGTTTCAACGACTACTACATCGGGTGAGTATGACCTCGATGTAGATGACGTTGGTCGTCAGTCACAAATGATTATATGCGCAGATTCGACATTCTGCGATAAGGTTAGCGTTAACCTCGCTATTGATTCACCACTAGTTATTACCGATGAAGGCGCAAGCGTAATGCGCGTTAAGGCGAATAACATTAACACATTTCGCAATATTCAGCCAGGACACTTTGTCTACATCGCGTTTCGCAGCATTGGAACAGACTGGGTTGCTGCCGATAACAGCGGCCTATTTAGAGTGAAAGCACGAGGTTCTCATCTAGTAGCCGGCACCGATACATATATTGAAGTTATCAATAACACTATTGTTCCTGAGACAGCGATTGTTGCTGATATTGCTGACTTCACTGCGTTCCACACAGACGCCTATCCTCAACTATGGACAGCTTCATACCTAACTAATCCTACTGCGGCTTCACTAGATGACTTAGTTCAATCCATTAATACTGCACTCATTGGAGTTAAGGCGTCAATCTTCAGAACTAATTCGGTAAAGATTACATCCGCAACTGAAGATGTCGGTAGCATCGCGGTACCTGTTTCAAGTGGAGCTATTTCAACTATTTTTGTCGCAACAGATGCTGCACAAACAAATAATTCGCCCCTAATTGCTAATAAAGTTTCAACGAAAGACATGTTAGGCTTTATTAAAATGCAGCCAATCATCTCCCAAAATAGTTACATGGGTCGTGCACAGTATCCTGCTGTATATGCGCCTCTATCATCGAACACGATTCCTGATCCCTATCCTTATGCTGGAGCTTACTCAGAAATAATTGTTAGCCCACAATTATCAAACACAAATGTTGATCTTTCTGATCAATTGATGTTTATTCACGGAAACAATGAAGATTTACCTCGTTCGATTAAAGCTAAACCTGCCAATACATTCGTAGGTACACAGCAAGGTACACCACGCTCATTGTTTGACCATGTGACTGGAGATCAAGTCCAAGTATTCCAATCATTACAAATGTCTGAGGACGACAACATTGTTGTTATCATGGATCAGGATCCAGTCATTAAGACGATCAGTATTCCTGCTGCTCGAACTGGTCAGATTAACTCTGGCAGCAATGCGCTCACATTCATTCCAACTAGTTCAGAGTTCTCGGCAGATGACAATGATAATGAGCCAGGTATAGATTTTAGTACTGTCAACGTTTGGGGTACAACTCTCAATGGAACGGACTTTAGCGACTATAGTGTCCTCATGCGAGCACACAACTGGTATGCAACTGGCGGAACTACAAGCAGCGACGGTAAGTTTATTATTCGGTCTGCCGAATATGGTTCTAACGGTAACCGCCAACGATTCTCAATCGAGTATCCTGCTAACCCAAACCTAGATGAAACAACTGCACTTGCAAATACACCTTCTTGGAATAAGTTATCATACAAGTTTGGGTCTGGAGCTGCTCGTGCGATCGCTATCCCTGTAAGTACTAGTGTTGTTGTTACTGGTCCTTACAGTAACACCACAATTAACTTTCCTGGTGGACTAGCAGGAAGCGGAGCTTATTACGATTTCGCCTTTAGCGCTGGCGATCTAACGGCCGTACAGATCAATGATGTTATTAGCAGTTTCAGTGGTTGTGGCTTCCCAATTAACTTTTTAGGTCAGTATGGCATCAAGAACAAGAGCGGCAGTACAATTCGCCTCTATATTCCGGCTGCAACTGCTACAACGCTTACGATCACTAATCCTGGTCTAGTAAGTATCTTCCCTCTAACTAAGACCACTGTTGCCGATATTATCGCTGCTGTTAACGAATCCAACATTATGACAGCCGCAGCAGTTAGTCTACCAACTGCAAACATCGTTACGTCTACCTTTGAAGATCAGTATACGTACGCTACTGATGCAACTGCTCTAGCACACGATCACGTTCCTACTGATCCTAACAAACAAGGGTTTGTGGGTCTATATGACGGTACTGCTGAAGTTCAGACTTTCTCAAATACCAATCCTAACTTTACATTAAAAACTACGCTTGTCATCCCTGCTACAGGGGTCTCAGCAGCAGTTTACAGGATGGATACTGCTCCCAATGAAGACGCTACTCTTGGAGAGTACTTTAAGCTTGTTCCTACGTCAGTTAAGAATGTGCAGCACCATCTCACTCAAAAAGCACTATCACAACTACCTATTGTTGCGGACGTATCGATTGCTAACACAAACAAACGAGTTCAAATTGTCTCAAAACAATTAGGTGGCACTGGTGCAATTGAAATTCTAGGTGGTCAGGCTAATAGCGCACAAACGAACATTATCGGTCAAAGCATCGTTTCTTCAGACGTTACTGGAAGCTACTTACTTAATACGGTGTCAGCATTCCCTAACACTTATGCTCTTGGAGATACAGTAAAAATCACCAATCAACGCGGTGTTCCTCGACAAACGCAATTTTCGGCAGCTAGTACGATCGATGTAACTGCTCTTACTAGCGATAGAGCTGAATATTACTGGGATCCTCTCGTTACAAATTTTCAAACTTTAACTACTTTTACTATTACTGACGTTTCTGCTTCATACCTCGACTACGATGGTGCCCCTATTGCACCAGGGACAATCTGGCGCTGGACACACAGCATCGGAAATAGTGAAACACTTACAACAGTCAGACCTGGACATCAAGTTATTGCCCTAAACTGCCCAGGTTGGTCGAACACCAATCTAGGAAAGCTTCCTGGTGAAGGTACGACGGTTGGCCTACCAATCATTGCAGTTAACGATGTTGCGCACACATTTGATGTTGTTAACCCATTCGGTGCAGCGATGGGCTCAACTGCTGTAAGCACAGGATCAGTGAACATCTTCCCAGCACCAAGGCTAAAATGGAATCTCGCCCATGGTGCTCCAGCTGCCATTGATTCTCTTTCTCGCACGACAGGCACTATTACGGTTCAAACGGCCATTTCGCATAATGTAAACACTGGGGCATTTGTCAACATTTCTGATAGCTTGGGTGTGATTCCAGACGGAAGCTATGGCCCTATCACTGTTGCGGGACCTCAGACTTTTTCTTTCACAAATGCAGGTCCAGATATAGTCGAACTCAATGTTGGCGCAACAGTCGCACCTAGTGTAAGTCAGACTTCATATTGCTTACGAAAGCTTGGAGCCAACAATTTAGTAAGAATTTCATGGACAAGTGGAGCGCTTCCAAAATTCGCCGATTGTGGCGTTGCCGTAGACGATTACCTTGTCATTCAAGGAAAAACCTTCAATGCCTCTAACAACGGGACTCATCGAGTTATTGCTGTTGACAACTCGTCTGTTGTTGTGGAACATCAAGGTGCGATTGAAGATAGAAATCGATTACTGTCATTTAATAACAACAACATTTCCGTCACTTGGACAGCAAATAGTAATATCGTTCAAGGCAGCGCAGGATCGTTTAAGTATGTGACTACTGGCACTTGGGTAAAAAAGGTTGAAGACGGTGATGAACTTTATTTACAAGTAACTGGAAATGATACAGCTGGTAACTACTTAACTGCGACTAAGATTTTCTTAGGTCAACTATATACCGGCGTTACGGGATCAGCTCTCGGTATCAGCTACGACATGGATACAGGGCACGACGCGGGTGTTCTCTTGCGAAATACTGACGATCTTCTTTTCTATGAAGGTGATTCTGCTTTTAAGACCGATACACTCTTCGTTCAAGCAACTACTGCTTCTGGCTGGTTTGATCCAAACAACACTGGCTCATTTGAAATCATTGAAATCGGTAATAATCCTTCTGATAGTCGACCTTATGTTCGTGTCACTAATCCTACTGCTCTTACGGAGACCAATAGAAGCATTTCTGCAACGGTTAATGGCTTCTACATTGTTGAGAATGATCTATACAAATATTCAACTTACCGTACTGTAACTAACTCAACAGTGAGCGATACTAACAATCTTCAACGAAGTGTTTACGTGCTTCCTGATGCTCGTGCTTATAAGATTTCAGCCGCTAATGGCTCTATCATGTCGCACGTTGGCAAATTGGGTTATGACGTGATTACCTCTGTCGGTACAGATGGGTACCTGTTCTACACAGGTCTGCTGCGCCGTGCCCAGCGCACAATCGATGGGTTTACTCCAGATCCTTCAACCTTCGCCGAGCGACGAGCAGTTGGTTCGCGTATTGAAATTCTGCCTCCTCTTATCAAGAACATCTCACTAGTTATGACTATTACGACTAAAGAGGGCTCAACTATTCAAGACATCTCGGATAACATCAAATCTACTATTATTGATTATGTTAATAGTCTTGGTGTTGGCGAGGATGTAATCCTCTCGGCTATCACTGCTGCAGTCATGAAGGTAAAAGGTGTTGCGGCAGTTACCTTCAACGTTCCTGTTCCCTCAGAAGAGAGAATTATTGTTTCGGCAAATGAAAAAGCACTTATCTTCGCTAACGCGATTGGTATTGTCTAATGGAAAATCAAACTAAAGCTGACAGAATCTTTGACTTACTGCCTAAGTATTTTAATGCTCGAGCAGATGAAAACTGGAATAGTCTTGTTGAAGCAATTGGCGCTGAAGATGAACGTCTAGCAAAATTAGCTGAAGAAGTTAGAAAACAATTCTTTATTAAGACGTCTAGTCGACCTTATTTAGATCGTCTTGCTGCCAACAATAATCTGGTACGACCTCGATTCGTCGGAATGAGCGACAATGACTTTCGTCGGTTTGTTCCCATCATGTCTTATCAGCCTAAGCAAGTGAAAAACATCATCGATGAACTCCTTGATCTGTTCTTTCTCAAAGATGCCACTACAGCGTTTCTATCTACTGAATTATATGAACCGTTCGTTCTCAAAGATGCTTGGGATCTAGCTATCACCGTAGATTCCCTAAATCAGGAGCACATCGTATTTCGGACAAGTGATTTCACTAATATTTCAGCGGCTTCCGCTAATGAAGTTTCTGCAGCATATAATCGTCAAGCTAAACACTCGTACGCTATTCCTTACTATGACAGTCCAACTAAACGAACTTATATTAGAATTTTTAGTAATACCATTGGTGCTCAAGGTTCTATGGCTATTACTGGTGGATTAGCCAACATTGCTCTTGAACCAAACGGGTTCTTAAATGACTTAGGAAGTGGTAACAACACTCAGTGGATAGTTACTAAGGTAGGTAATACGGTAACTTTTACTTATAACGCTGGGGTCGTTCCTGGTGTCGAAGCGCTCCAACCAGGAGACATCTTCTTTTGTGATATACCAGGAAATATGGGTTCATTTGTTATTACTCGTGTTGACATTAGATTGCGCAATTTTACATTTGAGAATCTTCTTGCAACTACTGGAACTTTTACACAAACATCCTCTAAGCAGACCAAATGGATGCGACCTGTTCATGTGACATCGTTCGCTAGACGACGTCGGGCACTAACATGGGAAACAACCGTAGGTGCGGTATCTGTTGAGATGCCCGCAACGCCACCTATTGTGAATCGTGATGCAAAAGGCGGGATGCATGTCAATGGTGAATTTGGAATTGTTACAACAATTAACTCTCCAACTAGTTTAACTATTGAAGATGCGGATGGTTTACCTACTACAGGGTTCTTTATCATTGAGCCTGTTGAAGCTATTACAGCTCGTTTAAAAGGTGGCGCGGCTGAAGTTGTTGCCACCTCTACCTCTAATGGCCGTGTGATCTGGAATTATACGCGTTATCACTATACGGGTATCACGGGAGATACGCTTACAGGCATCACCCCAAATTTACCACCTACAACAGCATTAAATGAAGTAACTGTTACTTCACTTGTAAGAAGCGCTGATGTAATCACCTGTACTGCAGCTAATAACTTTAGTGCTGGAGACACCATTTTTATCTCAGGTAGCACGGGAATTCCTATTATGACGACTACTGGAGATACTTCCAGTGGTTCAACCACTCTTAACAATATTGGAGACACCACGGGCGTCTCTCCTGGACAGTTGATTATAGGCGCAGGCATTCCAAGCGGGACGACTGTTTTCAGTGTCTTGGATCCTACTACCGTTGCAATGTCAAGATCAGCGACAGCAACAGCGACTGGCATAAGTATTATTTTTAGTGAAAATACTAACGGTCCATTTGAGTTGACATCGGCTAGTAGTACTCAATTCACAATGAGTCAGACTGGAACGAATGGAACTGCTAGCATTGCCGGTATTGCCTCGAAAGAACAATTACTCTTGGCACCTAATGACTTTAAAATCATCATTACTACTTCTGTTAGCTCAGATATAACTGACATTAAAGGTCCATATATCTGGGAACTTAATGCCCCTTTTACTCTAAGTGCTGACACTAGCAGCACAACTACCGATATTATCGCGGGTAAGACCTATAAACTTTTAACACTTACTACAAATGATATTCCCGATGGCCCAGGATACTTGGTGTTCGATTTCGGCAAAAACAATCAAGAAGGGCCCATCAAATACCTCTATAAAGCAGCTGAAAATATAGTTGCCCTCGACACTTCCTATACTTTTCAGCAGTTTCATGACCCAGGTTCAGCTGTAGTAGCTGTTAGTAAACTTGGACCTCACATTCCCACTGGTCATGGGAATGAGTATCCACCTTATGTAACTAATCCACCTGACGCACGAAAATTACTTCAAGATTTGATTGTTTCGGTGGCAAGTGCGGGCATTTTTATCGACTTTATCATCCGCTTTCCCGTTCAGTTGTACGGCACCATCAACGTCTACGACTAAGTAGATAAGTAAACTTGTAGTACAATTAGCAGGGATATACCGCGATAATCCCTAAATAAGTCGCGGGAGGATACTAACTTGGCAGTCTTAGGCCGTGTACTTTTAAATTCTGCAGAGCGAATCGATCTTCCTGATCTTCTCTCTATCGACTCTTATGGAGCAGGTGATTGGCGTTATTTTATGCAGAGTCTGGTTGGTACGACCAAACCCTACATTCTTCATGGTTTCGATATCATCAATCCAGGCAGCGCAATTGGTCTTCCTACTTGTTCATTTCGAGTAGCTGATTCGATTGTCTACTATCCAGGTTCAGCAGCTGGCCCGTTCTTCTATGGGTTGCCTGAAGGAAATTCAGCCTCAATTCCACTAGTTCCACAACTTAGAACTAACGCTACTAACTTCGTTTATTTGACGCTATCCACCTTTGAGACGTCTATCGATACTCGAGCTCTCTGGGATCCTGATCGTAACGGTGGAGCCGGTGGCGAATTTACTCAGGACATCAACACTGAGTCAGTTATTGAGGCTCAACTAAACATTTCTACTGGTTCATTCCCCGTTAATACGGTACCGTTGGCTATTATCGTTGTTGGTCCATCGGCGATTGAGTCAATTACAGACGCACGCGACATGATGTTCCGCCTAGGGACTGGCGGTATTGCTCCTAATTCTCAGAGCACCTTTGCGTTTCCGTCACTGCCTGATATTGCTTATGCTCGTCAGGAACCATCGGGAACAATGACGTCTCTTGCTAACCCCAATCCGTTTCAGGGTGGCGATAAGAACATTAAGACGTTAAAGCAGTGGATGGATGCCATCATGACCAAGGTCAAAGAACTTGGCGGCACCACCTACTGGTATGAAGATACAACTACATTCTCACTTTATCAACTTTTCCATGATGCATTGGCTACAGCATGGAAGAGCAAGGGTACATACACTCACTCTTCAGCAACACCTGGCCAACTCTCATGGAGTGAAGATCTATATGTTAAGAGTATGGAGAGTCCCGTAGACATCGTCATTCGAACGTCTGGTCCAATTACTCTTGCCAATGAACAAGTCGCCTTCCTAAATTTAGTTCGCAACGTTCCGATCAATACTCTCGATGAACCAGTTTCTTTTTCAACTGGGACAGTGACTCAAGGCGGGAATTCTTACGGATTTGTGAACACTGCGACTGGTGCAACTGGCTTATTTGCTGAACTTAAACGAGGAGATTGGATCAAGAAAGCAACAGACGACGACACGCTATATCTACAAGTTCGTGAATTCTATAATGCCGCTCAATCTCCTGGACCTATTGCAGGTGCAATAACTAGCGCAGGCGCCGCGCGCTCTATCATTTTAAGTAGTCCTTATACAGGCACTCCAAGTCCAGTAGGTGGAGATCGGGCTCGATATGAAAAAGGGGAATACTTCGCGTCTGACATCCAAATTGTCAATCGCAATAATAACCTTCTAAGTGCAGCAGGCGGAAACATGATGTGGTTCGCTCAACGCAGCGACACTAGAATGTCTATTGCTTCAATCTCCAGTGTAACTCTAACTGGTAACGTTGATGTTGCAGACGGAACTGGGGCAACTGTTTCTGTTACTAGCCATGGATTGATTGATGGAGACAGAATTACCGTAACTGCTCCTGTTGCGCAAGCGGGAACATACACGATTGATATCATTGATGCTAATAACTTTACTTTTAAAACTGCCAATACCACTACTGGTGCATTTACTGCTTTCTATGGATTATGCACTACACAAGCAACGTCAGATTTTTTGTTTCAGTTTGAGTCAGCCAACCACGGATTTGACTCTGGCGAAACTATTATTGTCTCTGGAACAACCAACTATAATGCAGCTGTCGTTATCAATGTTAGGTCGACAGTACAATTTCAATTTCCTAGAGGCGCAACTCATGCAACAGAAACGGCTGGTATCGCAACATTAGCCCGTATGGATGTCCGTTCTGAAGAGGGAATCCAAAAAATCGTGCAGGGCGAGACGATCGAGATCGGTTCAGGGACAATCGAAAACATGCAGGCCTTCATTGGTCAGACCTCCCTTGATCAAACGTATCCCGTGTACACCCTGCCTCCTTCTTATGGCACGTTTAATAATGGTGCCAATTACAACAGCAGCGTTACGGATAATCTCACCACTCGCGTTTCCAAAAACACAGCGATGTTGATGGATAAGGCGCAGGATAAGACCATTAAGTACTTGACTAACGCTGTTGAAGCGTATGTAGCAACTAATGGACTTTTTCAAGAGTTAAGCTTCACACCTCCTGGCAGTACACTTACAATCATGCAGCCGGGTAGCGTGGGAAATGCGACCATTACTCTGCCTGATGCCGGCTCTCCTATACAACTCAATCAAAATCAAAGCGTGTATGTAACAATTGATCGCAACGCTTCCTCCTCCCCTGGCTTTGTTTATGCCCTCACAAGCGCAGTTCCTGTGGGCGAGAATGTGCTCGTCCTTGCTTCACGCCTAAGTGGTAACGAAATTTATCTCTGGAATGGCGAGCCAATTTTGAATACTGTTCCTCTAGCACCTTCAGATGTTCCATTGGTGCAGTGCGACTACTTTGATCCTTTATCCACTACACTTCCTACTGGCAATCCAGTAACAATTGATAATGCATCAGTTCTAGCGGGAGAGCTGGTTGTATTCGGCAATCTATCGCTGGATCCACATCGTATGTGGAAAGCAGTTGGCGTTGGCACCAACATTACTGGTTGGCTTGCGCAATATAAGTTTAATGGATGGCAAGATCCTTCTACTGCAAATACTATTTTGGTCCGAAAAGGTCAAGGATTTGGCCTACAGATTGGTAAGTTTAATGCGACAGAGTGGGTCTTTAATGACTATGTTCGTTACTTTAATGGAGCAGATTATTGGGAACAGAGCGCTCTTCAAAGCACAACAGTAGTTGATAACGCCTCAACTAACGTCTTCACTCTAGCTTGGGCCGGAAGTGAGCATCTCATTCTGGATTTCTCGATTGTTCGTGGTGCACTACGCGAGACAGGAACGATGCGAATTGTTACTGATGGTGCCAATGCAGAAGTCTCAACTGAGAGCTCATACATTAACGGTAACTCAGGAGTAACCTTCACAGCTTCTGTAAGTGGAGCGAATTTAATACTAACGGCCGCAGCAACAAGCACTGGTACCAATGCGCAGTTGAAGTATTCCGTCCGACGATGGAGTGCTTCATTCCCAGGTGGTCCAGCAGGCGTGCCTTCATATTCTGGTGCAGCGCCAATTCCAACTCCTGCCGCCGCACCCGTTAACTCAGTTCAGTTTAATTCTGCCGGCGCGCTTGCTGGTAACTCCAACTTCGCCATTGACGTTGTTGATACTAGTATGACCTTCAATGGGTTGCGCCAAGGTGTTCTATCAAGTGGAATCACAATTCTTGATAACCAACCCTCAGCTGTTAACTTACTATTGTTAAGTGCGTCACATTCATTCTACGTTTTGGAATATTCCATAACTAAAGAAGGTTTTGCAAGAATAGGACATTTGAACATTGCCTATGATGGGTCGAATGTTGCTCTCAACGACAGTTATGTTGAAACTGGAGCAACAGGCGTTATCCTACAGGCTATTGTCTCTGGTGGTATTCAAATCCAATACACTAGTACGAACGGCGCTGCTGACGGCGAGTTCAAATATGCTTGGCGTAAATGGATTTAATCACAAGGAAATAATATGGCAAACTCTCCATTAAAAGGTACATTTTCGAATGATGATATCTTGCGTCTAGTTAAGCTTCCAACAGGCAATCTTCCAACAGCAAATGCTGGTAACGAAGGTGCAATTGTCTATGACGATACCACTAATACCTTTAAGTTCTCAAATGGTAGTGCTTGGGTAGATGTAAGTGGCGGTATCACTGGTTCTGGAAGCGCAAATCGACTTGCTTACTGGTCTGGCGCTTCAGCCTTGACAAGTGATGCCGGTTTAACTTATGACGCTAGTACTGATCGTCTAACGGTAGATGGTGGAGTTATCGCTGGTGGTCCTAGCACTCACGGCAGTCAAACATTTACTATCACTAATGCTAATAATACAATTCCATCAAATAAGCAAATCGTTCGCTTAATCTCATCAATTGGCAATGTAAGCATGGCTGGCTCTCCGTCAATTGCTGCTGGATTATATGAAGGCCAACGCTTAATCACTATTATTGATAAAACTTCTACTGGTAATGTCGGGTTTCCAATTACTCCTGGAGGCGGAATCCAACCCATTGTTTCAGAAACTACGTTGTATCACTACGTTGGCGATGTCCAAGAAGCCATAGAATGGGTATGGGTAGATGGTTTTTGGAAGACAGTATCAACGGGTGCTAAAAATCCACTCGACATACCACTAAGCGGCCAAAATTTCACTAATTCTATTAATGCAACATATGGTTTGCGCTTAGATGTTCCTAATCTGCAAACCGACCCCGGAGATATATCTTTCGCCATTGATGAACCGCGATTAACAATATCTTTATCTACTGCCGATCTATTATTGACTCAAGCACCGACTATTGCTGCTCCTACTACTACTCCAAATTCCGAATTTCTACTTCTAATTACAAATAGAGCAAATAGCGGATACACTCTTACCCTGCAAGATGACAACTTAGTAACTGGTACTAATTTGTTCTTGGCCACACCGCAATGTATTCTCCGTGAAAATGAATGGATTCAGTTAATCTATACAAACACTGAATGGCATGAAGTCTGTCGATCACGAGTGCATCAGACACACACAACTGTTTCTTTGTCTGGTCTCACTACATTAAACCCAAGAGGGGCTAACACAGTTCGAGTGATTCTTTCTGGAGCTGCAACATTAGATGCCCCATCTATTACAACTCCTTACGGATACGATAATCAAGAGATGCTAATTTGGAATGATGCAGTAAATACCAACAACCTTACTCTAGAAGACGATGGAACAACAGCCGGAACAAATCTTCGATTGTCTACTACTACAGTAGCACTTACCCCAGGTAGTTCGATTAAACTCAAATATAACATTACTGATGGGTTCTGGTACGAAATTGCGCGAACTATAGTAGTGTAAGTGAATTTGATGTTATAATTAAAGTGTAGTGTTTTGAGGAACAGTGAACTCAAGGCGCGGCGGTTGTCGAGTCTTAGTTCTCAACTTGGAGAATTAACATGGCTGACAATAGTTTTAAGATTAATAAAAGCGTTAACTTTAATCCTCAGCCTGGAGCACCAGCAAATCCAGTTGACGGTGATTTTTTCTATGACTCAGTGGCTCAGTCATTTGCTTATTACCACAATGGCTCTTGGGCAAACTTTGACTCAGTAGGTACTGTCGCTGCGGCTACCTGGATGACAGGTGCTCAATTCACGCCCACTGTTGTTCGAAACTCTGTTATTAAGATCACCGGTGCCGTTGCACTAACACATCTTGCTGGTATCTCATCTAGCTTTTCTGCTAGAAAAATTACCATTTATAACGCAGGTACTTTCACTATCGTAGTTGAGCCTCAGGATCTCATGGAGCCAACTGCGAACAATCGCATTCAGACACCTACCGGCGGCAGCATGAATCTTGTCGCGGGTGAAGTAGCGACCTTCACGTATGATATCACTGCAAATCGTTGGCTCTTAGTTTCAATTTCTTCTCAAGCAGGAGCTCAAGTCATCGCCACAACTTCCAATCCTGGCCTTGTGACATTACATTCAGCATCTCTTTTCCCACTTGACGGCGTTGTTATGTCAGATGGTGATCGCGACATTGCAACTGGCTTCGTTGGCTTGGACGGAGACAAGGCAGTACTTCTTAATGCTCCATTAGCAAGCATAACAACACTTGCAATCTTTGCAGCTTCTGGTGCGGCGTCACTAGTTTTAAATGGTGTCACTGGCACAGCTGCGTTAATGAGACTTCAACGAGCCGCTGCTTTTACAGGCGATTCACTTCGATGGCTAGATAGTAGTTCTAATGTACTGGGTCGTATTGACGCTACGGGTGCTATTCAACTTGAAAGTACAGTAGAGTTACAACAGAACCTCGGTGGTGGTGTAACTACAAAATTCATTCTCAACAATGATGATGTTCAGATTGCTCGCCGAAAGCTAAAACTTTCAAATGATGATGGTAGCGGTAATACTTATGATAACTACATACAACATAATGGTATTGGTTCTACTACTACGCGCGGAGTTAAATTCGTTAATCAAACGAGCCTAGGTACTGCAAGCGCAGAATTTCAATCAACTGACGATGGCTTTAGTGGGGCACGCTCTGATCTCATTTTAAAAGCATCTACCGGCACAGATAAGTATATCACCAACTTACAAGGCAATCTTTTCATCAACTTTCTACAAACTGGTTCTGTCAATGTTGGATGGGCTACCGCTGGAACACTCACATTCGCTTCGGCTTCCAACACACTATGGACAATTGACGGGTTTAGCTCTAGTACGCCAGGTGCCATTTCATCGTCAGGAACTGATCGACTCATTCGCGGTGTAGCCAATCCTCTTCTTGTGCAAGATGCTGCCACAAAGACATACGTAGATACGATGTCGTGGGAACAAAATGGAGTGCAAAATGGTAATTTTGCCATCTGGCAGCGTGGAACAACTGGAACCGTCACACAAAATGCAGCTAATTGGGGCACCTCACGCGGTCTCTATCGTGCCGATCGCTGGTTTGCAGCTTCTTATATAGACGTAGTTGCAAGTGGCATTCCTGTTCTTGGTAACAACACGGCCACATTTAGTCGAGTATCTACAGGAGGTGTGGCTGGAGTATCTGAATATGCTGCTAGTGTTGCTGTTACCGGCAGACAAACAGGCAGTACTACTGATGCTGAAGGTCAAACCTTTCTTTGTCATGACATCGATCGCGATTGGGTGAGACGAGCTCGAGGCAAGAAGATCACTATTAGCTTTAAGATGCGAAAGGCTGCAGGCTTTGACGCTACGAACATTATTATTAATGTATGGGCGTCTAACGGAGACGCTGATAAAAACAACACTAACTTAACAGGAACAACTTCTAATATTTTATCCACTACACAGGCGGCCGCTTCAGTATCTACAACGTGGAATACTTCTCATTGGACCTTTGTTAGCGGCAGCGTAGTTCCCCTTGACGCGACAACTTTATCACTGTCAATTGGTCGTGTGTGGGACGGAACTACCACTTTTGGGGGCACGAATGCATTAGAAGTTACAGATGTGATTGCGCTAGTAGGCGATTACGGTACAACCACCGCATTCCCAGAGTATCCTCTTGCAGGTGGTTCATCGGCTGGTTCGATGGAGATCTGCCAGCGATTCTATGAAACGTCTGCACTACAAAGTGGGCCGGCCAATACAGCGGCTGGAGCTAATCCAGATTATGCAACAAGCGCTATGGCAACTCCAGGACCAGTGCCGCTGTTCGTCTTCCCCTTTAAAACAAGAAAACGAAAGACACCTACCGGTTATGATAGTACTGGTGAAGCTCAAGGCTGGTCGTGTTTTGAATATGATACGGCTATTTGGACTACCGGACGTATGGCCGAACTACGAGGTGGCACTGCTCTTGTCATCGCCGCCGGATCATCACTAGCAACTGAAACACAACTTATTATTGCAACAAATAAACCGGGAGCCTGGTCTGATTATGATTGTGTTTTAGCTCGAGGCGCTTGGGCTTGTGACGTTGACTTTGGGTAAATCTAAATCTCTTCAATTGCACTTTGAAAGAATGCAGCCGAAGCATCAAAAACAAGAACCTCTTCACAGTTGTTTGCCTGAATGAATTTAGTGCCCCAGCGAATCTCTACAACTGGAGCACTACCGTCTTCCAGTTGCTTAAAATCAACTGTGCATCTACGATCTAAAGTACGCAGCTGAAAAGCCAATCGACTAAGCGTCAAAGATGTGAAATGCTGATAAGAATAAACACCTTCGCTGAGCTTCTTGGTTTTCTCATATTCAGTAAAGAATTCAGCGACCCAGTTAGCAATTGTTTTTTGTCGAGAGACCTGCTTAGACAATTGCTTCTTTTTAGCAACTTTTGCTTCGATCTTTTTCATGAGATCGTGTTTAATTTTAGACATTACAAGATTCCTTGAAGATTATGCAAAAACCGTTTTGCGACAGCCTCATGCCCTTCTTTCTTCAAGACATCATTCCAATCCAACTCATCGTCACATGTTGTAGAGTAATGTGAGATACATTTAAATTTCGCAGCCTTCGCAATGCCTTCACGACCAGCCTCATCTGCATCATAAGCACCAATGACTTTAATATTCTGGCCCAAAAGCTCTTGAAGAACTTCTTGATGATGCTTTGTAACATTGCATCCAGAAGTGCAAACAAACTTCCATGGATTCTTGGTCACTCCACCGTATTTAAGATTAAAGGCTTGTTGTAGGCTAAGAGCATTGAAATATCCCTCACAGACACCTACTGCTTTAATATTAGTAATAAACTGTCCTTGATTCCAAAGACCAAACAACATTCCCAAGCGAGTACCAGGAAGCGTGTCAATCTTCTGTTCATCTCCATCCTTACTGATTCGTGTCTTAAGAAAACGAATCTGAGCTCCGCAGAAGTGATCTTCAAAATAGTATGGAAAGACGATGCCTTCTCGCTCCATGTCATAGTAGATATCACCGTCAAGATTCAAACCACGATTTTGAATGTAGTCAATTCCCTTTTGAGCTCGAGGGTCTGAGAGAGGTATAAATTTAGCTGGCCACTTCATTACTTGAAGTTCGTTTGGGGTTGCTTCTTTGAAATCGAAATCTCCCTTTAAGAACTCTGGCAGAGAGATCTCTCCAAGATGGCAATATTGTCGCAACGAATATCCGCGCTGGCAAACACCTTTGCAATAGACCCAGATGTCGCCAGTCTCGGGGTCTTCGTGCCAATAGAGCGTTTGATTACTTCTTTTGCAAATAAGACAATGCTTTGTAGATAATCCACTCACAACCTTATCTCCTTTGCTTAAATTTTCTTCTGCCCCGCTAAATAGTCTGCTCCATCTGTTTGTTTGAGCAAGCTCTCAAGGTCTTTCTCAGCTTGTTTCTTGACAAACATTAACTTACGATCCTCTAACTCTTTTTCGGAAAGTTCTTCTAAAAACCGTCCCTTCTCAAATGGACAAGTGAATCTCTTTCCTGCCACACCAAACCGATCTTTGTGAATCAGGAAATCGGTTGTGTGATCTTCAAAATTAGGAATAGCTTCGACAATCACCGTGGATGGTTCTACCACAGAAGGACACTCTTTAATGCGAGCATCAATGTCTTTAATACCGTTCTTCTTTCCCATCGAGTGTAGCTGAGCAAAGAGAACAACTGGGATGTCACAGCTCTTGATGTAACGTCCTAGCCAAATGCGAAAATCGTTTAGAACATCATACCGACTGCGCGACTTATCAACAATTGAGTCTTTGATAAGCTGAAAATAGTCAATTAGAACGGCATGATAGCCTGATCCCTTAACAGATTCAAGCGCATTCTGAACACCTTCAAGTTTTGTAGTAAGACCATTCTTGGCCGTAACATCGATGATTTTGACACATCGCATAATACTTGGGAAGAGAGTAATGCATTCTCTCCGCTGGGTTTCTGGCATCTCACCTTTCTTATATTTGTTGAAATCGTATCCTAAATCTAATGCCGCAATGCGCATCAAAATATCGTGACTTGTCTCTTCGTTAGAGATGACAAGAATGGTCTTATTTTGTTTCCAAAGAGGCCATGAAATATTAGCAGCGATCGTCGACTTACCTGAGCCTGAGACTGCGCAAAAGAGATAGAGACTTTCCTTAGTAAAAGGGATAGCAGTAGTCAATGACTTATTAATTAAAGTGATTCGCTGCTTTAGAATCTTTTCGTAGTTAGAAATGCTTTTGACATTTTCAATGAAAGATTCTTTGTCGCCAAACTTATTAATCTCATCGAAAGAGATAGAGACATCTAATTGTGGTTCGACCCCAGCTTTCTTCATCAGCCTAAGCTGATCCTCTTTACTCATTATTGCCACTTGATTTGGCTCCAAAAAGGTAGTCTACTTCATCCATCGGGTCATACTCGTCGTTAAGACGCTTCTCAATTTCTTTCAAATCTACCCGAGGCCATGACTCAGCGTATTCGCGCTGAATTCTATATTCTTCTGCTGTCATACTCCCAAAGATGATTGGTTCCTTTTCTTTCTCAGGTTCCTTTGGAGTACTTTTCACTTCTACTGGATAGACGTTGAAGAAAGCAAGTTGTGCTGCATTATCGATATCTTGTCGCCACTCTTCTTCAAGTTCTTTTTCGCTAGACCACTTATTTAAGTATTTCCACTTCTTGTAAGCATTTTTTACATGGCTTGAAACTGGGTAGTGAGCTTTAATTGCTTTAGGGAGTAGATTATGAGCTGCATCAAGCTCCATTCCTTCAGCCTTCAGACTATCAAAAAGTTCTTCGAAATTTCTTTGAACAGCGCCTTTGCTTTTGTCGCGCTCAGCTAAAGACGCTTTCCATTGTTGAAAAAGCAGCTCATTTTTAGAAACGGGCATGTGTTTCCTTGATGAAGAATTCTCTCATATTTTACATAAGGTATGAAAGGGCCCTTTCTATACAAGGGTCGAGGTTGCAAAGTACAATACTCTGGATGAACACTACTCTAACAAATGAGAAGCTTGAATTCATAGATCCTACAGATGACTTAGTAACCTTTGCTAAGAAGAACCTGTCGTATGTAGATAAGGCGAAGCAATACCAACTTAAGCGAATGGCTAAGAACCGTTATCTACGAACCTCACCTGCCTACGCTGCCTTACAAGCTACTGTGAAGGGACAAGTTTTCAATTACTCTGGAAATATTCTCTCGATGCCTTCTGGATTTTTTGATCTGTTTGTCGAGAATTTCCCAAATGAGAATTATACCGATAAGCGGAAAGAAACCGGTCAGAAACTTGCTCTTCCATGGACAAAGCCACCATATCCACTACGACCTTATCAACAACAAGTCGTAGACGTTCTCCTTGACCCTCTTAAGTATCGAGGTATTGTTAACTTTGCTACTGGTCTAGGTAAGACTCTCACAGCGATTCACTTCGTTAAGCGATACAAGCGCAATGCCCTTATCGTCTGTCCCTCTGACTCTGTAGCTAAGCAGTTCTATACTCAGTGTGTTGATGCTTTCGGCAAGAACATGGTCGGATTCTACGGTGCAGGCAAAAAGAAAATTAACGATATCACAATCGGTATTGCTGCTTCTATCACGCGCAATACAAATGATTTTAAGAACGCCAATTTCGGTGTCGTCATCTTCGACGAAATCCATCATATTGCGGCTGATACATTCTATAATATAGCCGAAGCA
>CXWL01002110.1_pt1 | contig 37066 bp, 37 predicted proteins | sample 590931 | NCBI WGS metagenome assembly CXWL01 (sample SAMEA3498368, study PRJEB10139) | groundwater metagenome | biome: water well; material: biofilm material | place: Germany | collected 2015-04-27 | reverse complement strand
GACCCTGGGGTCCTGGCCGATCTCCCGTTGGAGCTCGTCGAGATAGCGGAGCACCTCCGGTCGTGTCGCGGCGTCCGGCTCATCCGCCTCCGCCACGAGGTAGGCCATGTAGGTGCCGCCGAATTGCTGGTTCATGAGCCGGCTGGCTTGCCGGATGGGGCTCGAGGCTTTGAACCATTTGACAGGATCGTCATTCACCCGGTTTTGCTCCATCCCGTAGCCTGCCAGTGCAACCACCGCGATGCCGGCGAGCAGCACCCCCCAACTCCTGGCCATCCCCAGCCGCCCAAGCCAGTCAGCCACTTTGACCAGCATGCCGCCAGTGGCCACCTCGCCCTTCCAATGCCGCTTGAGTGTCTCCTCATTGAGCAGCATCATGAAGGCGGGAAGAAACGTCACGGTCAGGATCCAGGCAGCAAAGACCCCGATGGCCACAAACAGGCCGAAAATCCGGACTGGCGGAATGTTGACGAGCATGAGCGACCCAAACCCGGCCATCACGGTATAGGAGGTGTATAGCACCGGCGAGTAGAGTTCTTTCATCGTTTCGAGGATGGCCGTTCGTTTGTCTCCATAACGGGGATAGACGTCGTAGTACTGGCTGAGAATGTGAATCCCGTCGGCCAAGCCGGTGACCATCAGAAAGATCGGGATCATTGAGCTCATGATGTGGACCGGATAGCCGAGGCCGATCAACAGCCCCATGGTCCAGAGCACGCTCAGCATCGAGACGATCAACGGGGCCACGATGAGCCGCCAGTCCTTGAAGAGCACCAATAGGCCGACGGCGATGACCAGCATCACCAGCGGAGACAGCACGCCCATCAGCAGAAACATCTGCTCCCCGAACACCATCTCTGCCATGGGCAGGCCGGCGATCTTGGCCGTGATCCCAGGCTCCTTATCGACCAGCGCCTGAATCTCCCTGGTGACCAGCGCCGCGATCTCTTTCCGCTCAATCGGGATGTAGAAGGCTACCCGCCGCCCATCCAGGGAGATGAGCTTTTCACGGAACAGCGGATTGCCAAGCAGGGTGTCCTTGAGTTGCCGAACGTCCTCTTGCGTCTGCGGGGGGCGTTCCAAGAGCTTTCTGATCTCCAGGGTGTCCCCACTCTTCCGCATCGTGTCGGTGGTCACGAGGCTCAAGACATCGGGAATGATGACCCCCGTGATGTTCAGGATCTCGCGGTTGATCCGGAAGAGCTTGGTGAGATCTTCGACGTTGAAGAGATCCCGCTCGCTCTCGAAACCCACGACGATGAGCTCATGAATCCCGAAGGTCCGCTTCGCGGCTTCGTGGGATACCCGAACGGGCGCGTCGGGTTCCAGCATGTTTTCGGGGTCCGTGTCGGTGGTGATCTTGGGCAACTGGAAGATGGCGCAAACGGTGAGGACGAGGATTACACTGATCGTCAGCCACGGGAAGTCCACGCACAGTCGGAGGGTCGCGTCCACCACGCGCGCCGACCATGTGAGAGCCGGTTTTGCCGGCCCGTTCATCGATGGCACTCTCTCATCATGTTCAACAAGCCACTGGACTCGCAACTCTGCAACTACTAGTCAAAAACGTCATCGCTTTTTTAGTCGCTTCGCGAGCCGTTCCCCTTCTTCGAGTTGTTCCCCGATCACGAATAGTTCGAGATGCATTAGACATACCTCTGGTTACTTGTTGATCTTGGGCCACAGGCGCGATGAAGCGTAGCGTTTTGCGGCAGAGAGGCAGCCTCACATGGGAAGTTAGGCGTCATCCTGTTGACCCTGGACCCAGTGGAAAATAAACGAAGAGAGTTGCCGGCTGGAATGATTGGGGGCTTTTCACCTAGCCGTTTCCCCAAAGCGCTGCTTCGAAACATTCGGTACTTGTTATTCTCCTTTGCCGAATACCCCGTAGCTCGCTACGGGGATGAAGGCGGGGAGAACCCTCCGTAGCCTTGGCGAAGGAGGGTAGTGGCTTCGGAGAATTCCGCAAGATACCCCGCAGCTTGCTGCGGGGAGCTTCATTTCACGTTTCTCACTTATGACTGTGCGCCGAGTTCCTGATTGATATTCCCATCGGGCAGCATCCTGCCATAGAACGGTGGGGACAAACGTGCTAGTTGGCTTGGATCGGTGGGGTAGATTCCCCCGTGATGCTACCATTTCTACATGGGAATCTCTTGCTTGCCGGATCATTTAAGTGCATAGTAGTGCCCGTCAGCCTTGGCGTAGCCATTGCTCAACATAACCGTGGCATCATTTGTATCTACCATCAACCCTAGGAGGCTATTATGGAAATCGCAATTGCTTTTGGCGCCTTGGTCGGCGTGTTCGTGTTGGGGGCATCTTTGATTTTGTGGTGGCCATACGATAGACAGAGTTAATCGTACGCTAGAATGTGCGCCTCCCCATTCTTACGATTGAGGGGGGGGCCGCACTTCTGGGTGTCGTTGAGCCAGCGGGAGGCGGATAGGTTCTGAGCGATCTGCTTCCAGCTGGTAGGTTACCGTGCTAGTTCGGTCCCGCTGACATACTGGTGGGTACGACTCTGCGGGTTTCTGGTGCAGAGAGTGCTGACATCAGCATTGCGTCACGCAATAATCATGAAACAACGAGGCCTGCTCAAGATCATCCTGGTTCTGGCTGGCACCATGATCCTGACCCAAATCCGACCACCGACTCCTATTGCTGCTGTTGTGGAGTTTGGACCGGGAGTGGGAGCGGATGCCGATCAGCCTGTCATGAGGGAATTGGTCGCCGCGTTCAATGAGGCAGAAACGGCGGTCAACAAGGCTGATCTGGAATCGCTCATGAAGTTCTACGCCGCGGCCTATAGCTACCACGGCTTGAAAAGGCCGGATGTGCGTCGAGTATGGGAAGAAGTTTTCCTCCATTACAGGGACATCAGTTCATCCCATGTCTTCACCGAGCTGAAACTTGTCAATGCCGACGGCGTCAGGAAAGCCTATGTCACTTGCACCGGAGGGCTTCAGGGGGTGGAGAAACAGACAGGGAAACCCATCACCATAGACGGTTGGGCGGGCGAGGTGCATTATCTCGTCAAAGAGCAAGGAGCCTGGCGATTTCTCGGCAATGCTGGAGGAGCATCCCCTTCGGCTTCGCCAGCAAGCGCTCCCCATCATCCTCTCTTCTAACCCGCGCGATTTATGCGCGCTTCCGCTGCAATCGCCGATGTTTGACTCAAGCGCGACAGGTGAAACTGGCGCGGTCCCAAGGCCAAAGGCTGAAGGTCGGGGTTCGAAGCTCCGAACACTTCAGTTTTCAGACCGTCTCGCCCGTCCCTCCTTTCCCGCTCGTCGCGCGCCTCCTCCCTCACAACCTCCGATAGTACGGGGGAGTGACGGGTGGGGGAACGACGAACCATCATGAATTATGCGGGTTTGGTTGGGAAATTGCCGCGTCAGGAGTGAGGATATTCCTGCATGAGGGCTATCCGATCAGGGAGAGGCAGGACATGGGAAGACATATTGCGATTATCCAAGGCCTCCCGATGGCTCAGTGCGCCATGTTGTAATGGTTACCATCAGCGAAGCGACCCCACGCAGTGGTTCGTATAACGAGGGAACAGGAGATACGACGATGATTATGGCATCACCAGAGGCCCACAAACCGAAATCACGTCCTGGTCGTGGGAAAAAGCAGGATCTGCCTCCGGCAGCACCAGGGGTCGCACAGGAACCCGTCCATTATTGCGAGGATCTGCCCGACCGGATCAGCCAACGAGCCCATACGCTCTATGTGGAGCGAGGCTATCGTGACGGTTGTGCGCTACAGGATTGGCTCGATGCGGAGCGGGAAATTCTTAGCCGTGAACAACCTGCGTGAGCGCCCACGGTTGACCCCCTCACCTCATTCGTCGGATCTTCTCGTACTGTGCGACATGACGTGACTGAGCAGGACGGGCTCAAGGTGGCTGATTAGGTCCATCAACGTTGGCGTAGAGTTATGGTACAGTCTCGACTCCATGAGGGTCTTTATTCTTGGCGTCGGGGCGACGGGGTCGTTGCTGGCTAAACTCCTGATTCGCCAGGGTCATCAAGTATTGTGCGGCGACCGCGATCTCGTCCGTGCCCGTGCCTTTCTTGGTGAGCACTCAACCCTGGTGATCCAACGGGTCAATGCTCGGAACCTGCGCAGTATTGTGAAGGCGGCGAAGGGCTGTCATCTCCTGGTGAACGCCTGCCCTGCGGTTTTCAACAAGACGATCCTGCGCGCCGCCCTCCAGTTACGTTCCCACTACATCGATACGGCATCCCACCTCACTCGGAGCCCCTTTCGGCCTGAGCAACATCGGTTCGACCGTCTGTTCCGGGAGAAAAATCGGCTCGCGCTGATTCATGCCGGCGTCGCACCAGGACTCACGAACCTCTTAGCCATGCAGGCGGCGGCCGGACTCGACAGCATTGAGAGGATTCAGGTGCGGCTCTTTGAAGAGACGGTGAGCGACAACCCGGTCTCGCAGTGGTCTGCCGACGATTCGTTCGAGGAGGCGGTCTCGCGGCCGCGAATCTACCGAAACGGGCGATTCGAGTTCGGCGAGCGCTTCGGCGAGCGGGAACTGTTCCGTTTTCCCTCGCCGATCGGGCAAGTCGGCGTGTTGTTGGCCGCCCAGGACGAGGTTGTCACGATTCCGCGCGTACTCCGGGTACGCGAGATGGATGCCAAGATCGGCGGAATCGATATGGAACGACTGCGCCGCTGGTATCGACAAGGGAAGCTGAACCGTTCACGTGGATTGATAGCGGCCCGATTTCCCGCCACCCCGACGCCGCGCGCCTTGTCGAAATTGGTGCGGCGGGGCATCTTAAGAAACGAACGTTTCGCGGCGGCGGTATTGGTCTATGGGTACAAGCGAACAACCCACTTCATGATCCGGTGGGACGCGTTGTTCCCCTCGCTCTTTGAGCTACGCCAACGCGGGCTCACCTGTTCGCCGGTTGCCTGGAGCGCCGCACACCTCACCGCCCTCTTTGTAAAGCACATGCCGAAAGAACTCGCCGGCGTCTATGCTCCAGAAGCCTTGCCGGTTGCGACACGCCGAAACATTCTGCGCGCAGCTCGTTCGAGCGGCATCCGCCTCACGAGAACAGTCATGCGTCTCAAACGCTCAGACGAGACCCACGACGGATCCTAACTCTCGATCTTCGACGGCTCGTAATGAAACGCGGCGACCTTCGGACGAACGAGATCGGCGAAGTCTTTGTACCGCAGCTTGATCGCGCCGACATAGGTTCCCGCTTCGAACACGATGGACTCGTCTTCCGTCAGGAGCTGATCCACATATACCTCCACCCCGTAAAGATTCCCGAAGGGCGGCATCGTTCCCACTTGGCAATCGGGGAACAGATTCGCGCACTCGGCTTCTGTCGCTAAGCGGATGTCACGGGCTTCCAGTACATCCCGCAATCGCTTCAAGTCTACCCGCCAGGTTGAGGGGAGCACCGTCATCACGAAGTACTGATCGGCCTTGACCACGACGACTTTGGCAACAAGTTTGCCTGGCACATCAAGCGTATGCGCCACGTCCTGGGCTGTATAGGCCTTTGGGTGGTTTGCCACTTCATAGGGAATCTTGTTGGCATCGAGATAACTCTGGAGTCGTTTGAGTACCGGCATGGCAACCTCCCTTAACTGAATGGAGAAGAAAATGTGCATAGTTCGTATGAAGAATAAGCTAGCAAGGGAAATGCCATGAATGCTTTCGGGGACGATCATGCAAACCTGTGAGGAACAGGAGAGTTAGTGCCTTGTATGGGGGATGATCGAGATGTCTCGGATTTGTGCTCGTGGCATTATGGGGCAATGTCTCAGAACCCGATGCCCCGATATGCCACGAGATAGGTGGGGGTGCAAAGACTGAAGTCCGAAGGCTGAAGGTCGGAGTTCCGGACATTTCAGCCTTCAGACCACCTCCCCCCCGTCGCGCTTTTCTCGCAAGTCTCGCGAGCCGCTGAGCCCCGTCAGTCATCAGGAATGTGAATTGCGTATTGCCTATTAAGAGCTTCTTTAGGGGAGAATGCTTCTCAATGCAACGTGGCAAGGCTCAAGCAGAGAAGGAGGCGTTCCGATGCATTACCAAAACCTTGTTGGTTTTTTTATGCTCCCGGCCATGATGGCCTTGGTCACCATAGCGGTTGCCGCTCCGCGCGAGCCTACCGAAGCCCGAGATATTCCCCCTTCCGCGAGGAAGGAGGCCCGCAGCTACAAGGCTCCTTTCGGAGACACTCATACAGCCCCACCCGAAATCGTCGCAGCGGGTAAAGCGCTCTATGAAGGCAAAGGGAGCTGTCATCTCTGTCATGGGATCAGCGGCAAAGGCGACGGTCCTGCAGCGCATTTGAATTCAGCCAGTCCGCCAAGCGATTTTTCGAGCTGCGCGTTTCAGAAAGAGCACAAGGATGGGGATCTGTTTTGGATTATCAAATACGGCAGTCCGGGCACGGGGATGCAATCACTCATCCCTGCGTTGCTGTCGGAAGAAGAAGGGTGGAGGGTTGTCGCCTATATCCGAACATTTTGCGCCGGACAGCCTTAGTATCACGTTGTTTGGCAATAGCGCTTCGAGGGGAAGAGGGTCCGTAACACCTCAATGCACCGGCGTATGCCGGCGTGAAGGGAAGGGATATCACAATGAGTATCCGTACGACTACAAGACGTAGCCTCGTCGTCTGTCTGCTTGTACTGATCGGCCTGTTCAGTTACGAAATCAGCTTCCTGGTGCCTGAGGCTCAGGCTATTCCTGCGTTTGCACGGAAATACGGATTGCCGTGCAACGTCTGCCACGTGCCAGGATTTCCGAAGCTGAATGACTTCGGGAACCAATTTCGCGACCAGGGGTATCAATTCGATGCGGATGTGGACCTTCCCACTCACCCCAATATCACCATGGGCTACTGGCCCCTCTCAATGAGGACGACGGTCGGCTACCAGGCGTCCAGTGTCCGAACGGACGGCAGTGGAGTCTCGACCGGTGGGTTTGGTTTTACGGGGCTGGATATTTTAAGCTTCGGTCTCCTGCACCGCGATATCTCGTTTGGCTTGGTGTTGACCCCTGGGCTCGGAAGCGCAGGGTTCGGCACGGGAGCGTCGGACGGCGATTTGGAGGCTGCGTATGTCCGGCTCAACCGGCTCGAACGGTTTCTTGGTGTCAAAGGCGAGCCAGGGACCTATCTCATGAATTTCAAGATCGGGAAGTTTGAAATCGATGTGCCCTATAGCGAAAAACGGAGTCCCACCCTCAACACACCCTTCGTGATGTATCACTATGTCGCAGGTACCCCCTACTTCGCCGGAGCTAGCGGGACATCGACGAGTAGCTACCTCAATCCCAACTCCTTCGCGATCGGTGAAAATTCACCTGGCGCAGAACTGGCCGGTATTACCAAAACGGCGATCACCGACGGAGTCTTCCGCTACAGTCTCGCAGGGCTCAGCACGAACACATTTTCAGGCCCTGTCAGCGGCGGCTCCGGCACGGGAGGGCGAAACGTGAATTTCTATGGCCGCATGACGCAGTCGTTTGGGGGCTATGGCATTGTCACAGGCCAGCGCATCGGGCTGTTCGGCGCGTACGGAAATGCGCCGACGATAGCGAATGCCACCTGCCCCGGCTGCCTGGCCGTCGCTGGGAGCGGTCAGCCATTCTATCGAATCGGGGCCGATGTCAGTTTCACCTACGATGGACAATGGAATCTCTTTGGTGCGTTCGTGCGTGGGAACGACAGTAAGAACCTCTTCGTGTCGCAAGGGATTGCAAACGCCCAGAATGCTTCATGGAACGGCGCCTTTGTCGAGTTGGACTGGTACCCGACTCAATTGCCGCTGGTCGGAATGCCCGGCTGGTTCTTTGCCTATCGCTATGACATCATCAGAAACGATCGGCAAGGCGATCCGACATTTGCCAAGAACTACAATGACGTCGACTCCCATACGTTTCTGATCCGATATTACATCCACCAGTCAAACCGGACCGATATTGCACTGCATGCAGAGTACAATACCTACCGTACAGTAGGAGTTGGGTCGGTAAATGCTGTGCTGGGAAACGGAACATGCGCTCCAACCTGCGGGAATCTGCTGGGCCAAACGATGCTCGTCGGGTTCGACTTTGCCTATTGAGGAAAAACGAGAGGATGCCATGGTTGTGCAATGCGCCACTTTCGCCTTCTTTGAGGGATCAGCATGAGAATGGGCAGGAAAGAAATACGAGCCAATTCAACTCCCATGTTGATAGTGGCTGTACTGGCCGTTGTCTGTAGTCTAGGGGCGGTATCTGCGAGTCGGGTGGTCTGCGGTATGTGTGAAGAAGCGGATCGATTTGTCCGGCTGCAGGTTTCCACGAAGGATCGTCATGCGGCAAACACTCAACCTTTTTCCCATCCCTTCCGTTGGAGTGCTGAACAATGGAAGCCGATCCTGCGCAGTATCCATGTTCAGAAACGTGGCCAGGGAGTACTCTTTTTCCCAGCTCCAAACGAACCGACTCAGCAGGCCTTTACGCCGGCTGAGGTGGACTATCTCAGCGAAACCCTGACGCGGGCATTTGCCCAGGCGCAGCCCTCGGAGGTGGTGGTCTTCGGGTTGACGAGTCCGAAGACACCAGAGATGACCGAAATCACGACGGGGGCCTGGTATGTGAAAGATGCGCAGTTGCATCTGATCTTGGGGAACTATCGTGAAGCCTTTACGATGTCGAGTGTCCGAGAGTTGCTATGGAAGGATCCGCTGCACATGATTGCCGGGGCCCTCTATGAATTTGTGCCTGGTCCACATCAAAGCTTGCATCGAGAAGACAGCGGACTTGGGACTTTCCTGATCCCTGAGGCTCCCGAGTTAGTCCTCGCCTATCAACAGCTCTCCTTGGGTGCTCCCCCGGTAGAGGGTAGCCAGGAGAAAGGATCGTCTCCTACCGCTTATCCAGATTCCTCTCTCGAAGGAAAACTGCAACGACTCAAGCAGATCCACGACGGCGGATTGATCACCGACGAGGAATTTGCAACGAAGAAGAAAGCGCTCCTTGACGGGTTTTGACCAATGACATCCACAAGCTAAGAGGATTGGGAAGCCAGTGGGATTATTGTGAGGCGGTCGGGATCATTCCCTCCGCTCGGTAATCCGTTCCTGTCGGTTCATTGCCTCTGTCATCTCCGCTGTCGCATTTCACCACGGTCCTTCGCTACGACCGTGGCAAATAGCCCCTGGATCGGTCATTTCTTTTATGAAATCGTAAGCTTTCCCTGGCACACCTCATGCTGATTCCTTAACCGGAGTTTTATGACCATGAGGCCGGGAGTTTTTAGCCGGATGCTTAAGCGTGAAGCGTCGTTCGTGAAGGGTCTCTCGACAGACGTGGGACATCCTGAGCCTGTCGAAGGGTGTATCTCGCTTTCTGATTCGAACGCTTCACGTTTCACGCTTCACGCACGTCACGCTACAGTTCTCCTCGTCGTCTTTACGCTGGCTGGATTTCTTGCCTGCGAGAGAACTCCCGACCAAGCGCCTGAGACCAAGAAGGCCGTTGTGGCTGAGAGGCCGGGAATGGTCCATCTCACAGCTGAAGAACTCGCGCAGACGGTGATCGAGGTCGCGCCGGTTGCCCGTGGGGCGCTGCTGGTACCCAGGCAATATACCGCCACAGTTCGAGCCAACGAAAATGAATTGGCTGAGGTGACCACGCTCATCAGGGGCCGGGTAGAGAAGGTTTACGTGGATGTCGGCCAAGACGTAAAGAAAGGCGCCTTGCTGGCGATGCTCCACAGTACGGACCTCGGTGTGGCGGAGGGGTCTTATCTCAAGTCTGCCGCAAAGCTCCACGAAGCAAAGCTGGCATACGAGCGTGCCAGGGATCTGTATGAACAAAAGGTTGTGAGTCTGGCCGAGTTGCTGCGCCGCGAGGCCACGATGAAAACGGCACAAGCCGAGACGCGCGAGGCGCGGAACCGTCTGGAACTGCTCGGCGTCCCCCGTGAGGAAATCGAGCGGCTGGATCGCGAGGACACGATCAAGGCCGATGTGCCCCTACGCGCGCCGTTTGACGGCCGGGTCATCATGCGCAATATCACGAGGGGCGAGGTGGTCGAGATGGAGCAGAAGCTCTTCACCGTCGCGGATCTTTCGGATGTATGGGTGGTCGGCAACGTGCCGGAGAAGGACGTACAGTTTATCCGCAAAGACCAGAAGGTCAATGTGATTGTGTCCGCTTATCCCCATGCCATGGTTCCGGGAACGATTACCTATGTCGGGGATGTGCTCGATCCGGCCACCCGCACGATGCGCCTGCGGGTGACGGTCTTGAACCCCGATCGGCTGCTGAAACCGGAAATGTTCGCCACAGTTCTGGTCTATGCGGCGGCAACCCAAGATGCGCTGACTGTGCCGCTCGAAGCAGTCCAACATGGGCCGACCGGTAAGATGGTGTTCGTTCAGCGGGGGACGAACGACTTTGAAATGCGAATGGTCAAGGTGGGAGGCGAGCAGGGAGAGACGGTGACGGTGTTGGAGGGGGTGAGCGCCGGCGAGCAGGTCGTGACCAAGGGATCGTTCGTCCTCAAGTCTGAGATGGAACGCCATAAGATCGAGCCAACGCCATGATCGCCGCCCTTCTGGAATTCTCATTGCGGCAACGGATCCTGGTTCTGGGCTTGACCTGTCTGTTGTCCGTGGCCGGAGTGTTCGCCTTTCAGTCTATTCCGATCGACGCCTACCCCGACGTGACGAACATCCAGGTGCAGGTGCTGACCGAGGCGCCGGGCCTCTCGCCGATCGAAGTCGAGCGGTTCATCACCTATCCGCTCGAGCTCCAGATGACCGGTCTGCCTGGTTTAGCGGAGATCCGATCCCTTTCCAAATTCGCCCTGTCCCAGATCACGGTCGTGTTCCACGACGACGTGGATATGTATTTCGCCCGCCAGTTGGTCCTCGAACGGATCATGGCTGCGAAGGAGCGCTTACCGGAGGGGCTCGAACCAGTGATGGCTCCCGTCACAACGGGGCTGGGCGAGGTCTATCACTATTATGTGGAAGGGCCGAATGCGGCGGCGACCGATCCAGCGATCGTCGAGACGGAGTTGACGGATCAGCGCACGATGCAGGAGTGGGTTCTGCGGCCGCTGCTTAAGGGCGTGCCGGGTGTGATCGATGTGAACGGCATGGGCGGGTTCGTCAAGCAATATCAAGTCCTGGTCGATCCAGCCAAGCTTCGCAAGTTCGACTTGACGCTCCACGATATCTATGACGCGGTGGCAAAGAACAATGCCAATGCCGGTGGCAACGTGCTGGATCGCCATGCGGAACGCGCGATCGTCCGTGGCCTGGGCCTGATCAAGAGCGTGAACGATATTGAGTCCATCATCGTGAAAGAGTCAGGCGGCACGCCGGTCTTTGTGCGTGATGTCGCGGAAGTCCGCATCGGCCACGCCGTTCGCCATGGTGCGGCAGTCCTCAACGGGGAGCGGGAGGTCGTGATCGGGACGGTGCTCATGATTCGCGGAGGCAATGCGCGTGAGGTGGTCGAGGCGGTCAAGACCAAGTTGGAGAACCTCCAGCAGAATAATATCCTTCCCGCCGGTACGAAGCTCGTGCCATTTTACGATCGCATCGAGTTGGTTTCGGCGGCCATCAATACGGTGCGGGATGCCTTGATCGAGGGAATCGTGCTCGTGGTCTTCGTGTTCTTTTTCTTCCTGGGCCACGTCCGCAGCGCCATTGTGGTGACGGTCTCGCTCATCGTCACCCCCCTGATCACGTTCATCGTGATGCAGCGGCTGGGGCTCTCGGCCAACTTAATGACGCTCGGAGGGTTGGCCATCGCCATCGGTGAGATCGCGGACGGTTCGCTGGTTGTGGTGGAAAACGTCTATCGGCACCTGGCGCAGAACAATGGCGCGACGAGGAAGAGCAAGGTAGAGGTCATTCTCCAGGCGACGAAAGAAGTGGGCAGGCCGATCCTCTTCGGCATTCTGATCATCAGCGTCGTCTTTCTGCCGCTGATGACGCTCCACGGCATGGAAGGGAAGATGTTCGCCCCGCTGGCCTACACGTTGGTGATCGCCCTCCTGGCCTCGGTCGTCGTCACGTTGACCCTGTCGCCGGTGCTCGCGTCGCTGATCTTGCGCGGAGACCATCCGGAGGAAACGCGCCTTACGCGATGGATGAAGCTACGATATCTGCCGATGCTGACCTGGACGCTCCAGCATCGCAGCCTGGTGCTCAGCTCCTCAACGGCGATCGTGCTCTGCAGCCTCGCGCTCGTTCCATTCGTGGGGCGGGAATTCATTCCACTCCTTGAGGAAGGAGCCCTAACTCCCCAAGTCGTGAGGCTGCCGAGTGTCTCGCTGGCCGAGTCTATCGAGTTGGAGAAGCAAACCCAAAAGGCCATGATGGAGTTTCCCGAAGTGAAGATGGCTGTGAGCAGAATCGGAAGAGCCGAAATTCCCTACCATCCGGAAGATCTATACGAGAGCGACCCGATAGTCTCATTGCACGACCGCAGTACCTGGAAGACGGCGACGACCCAAGCGGGGTTGACCGATGCGATCCGGAAAAAGCTGGCGGAGATTCCCGGGATTTCCGTGCTAATGAGCCAGCCGATTCAGGAACGGGTGGACGAGCTGATCTCCGGGGTCAGGACCGCCTGTGCGATCAAACTCTTTGGGGAGGATCTCGACGTTCTATACGACAAGGCGAAGGAGATTGCTGCCTTGATGCAGCAGATCAACGGCGTCAAAGATATCAAGGTCGAACAGATCGCTGGCCAGCCATATCTCACCGTCGATATCGACCGGCAGAAGATCGCCCGTTTCGGCATCAATGTGGCAGACGTGCAGGAGATCATCACCACTGCCATCGGCGGCAAGGCGGCGACCCATGTCTACGAAGGCGAGCGGCGGTTTCAATTGACGCTTCGGTTCCCGGAGCTGCAACGCAACAGCATCGGTACCATCGGAGAGATCAGAGTGAAGTCTGCGTCCGGCGCGCTGATCCCGATGAGCGAGCTTGCCACGATCGAGATGCGCGAAGGTCCGGCCCGCATCAGCCGTGAGCATGTGAAGCGCCGCATTTACATCGGCTTTAACGTCGTCGGGCGCGACATCGGCGGCGTGGTGGATGAAGGGCGGAAGAAACTGGAACAACAGATACACCTGCCTGAAGGGTACCAGGTGACGTGGGGCGGAGCCTTCGAGAACATGGAGCGGGCCAACGAGCGGCTGTTGATCGTGGTGCCGATCACGCTGGGGCTTGTGTTCTTTCTGCTTTTCTGGGCCTTTCACTCGCTTCGTTACGCGACCTTGATCATGATCAATCTTCCCTTCGCTTTGATCGGAGGTTTCGTGTCTCTGTGGCTGAGCGGACAATACCTGAGCGTGCCAGCTTCCATCGGCTTTATCGAACTCTTCGGCCTGGCGGTCGGGAACGGGATCGTGCTGGTCTCCTATATCAATCAGCTCCGCAGTGAAGGCGAGCTGATGGACCAGGCGATCGTCAAGGGTTGCGTCCTCCGGCTTCGCCCGGTCGTCATGACGATGATGACGACGCTGCTGGGTCTGCTGCCGTTGGTGCTCGCGCAGGGGATCGGAGCCGAAGTGCAGCGGCCGCTTGCGACCGTCGTGATCGGCGGCCTCTTCACATCGACGGCGCTCACGTTGGTGGTCTTGCCTGCCCTCTATCGTTGGTTCGCAGAAAAAGAAGCGGGGAAGGAGTATGCGCCGGAGTGGGTGTAGGAGTGGAACGACACTCGTGGTGGTCCTGTGCTCCCGGAGCGCGCACGATCGGAATGTGCTCGCTCGACGGCCGCAGTAGGACCACCACGAATGCCATTCCACAATGGGAATAGCGAGCGAGCTTGGAGGGAAGGGGGAGGGGCAGGCTCGTGGGTCCTCCGTGCTCGCGCAACGCGCGGCCTCAGAAGGCCCTCGTTGGACGCGCGCAGTTGAGAATCGACCAGGCCTCCCTCCGAAGGGAGAAGCGGGCGAGCTTGGAGGGGAGAGGCGAAGGTGCGGCTGACGAAGGGTGGGCAGCGTCGGTGGCGACATAATGCGATGATTCCATCATGCCGTTGGCCTCCGGGGCATTCGTCGCGTGCTTCTATGAAACTGCGCCGAAATGGCGCAATGCCGTCGCACGCTTGCTGTTACTGCCACTGGAACTGTTTCCCGCTATGTCGCCATCGCCGTGCCCATCCCTTCCAGCCGCCGCATACTTGGAGGGGGAGCGGAGGGAGCATGATAGTGGTCGTTGGATTTGGGCAGGTGAGATCGAACAAACCAGTGCGCATCTGTTGAGCGTCATCGTCCGATGGTGTAGTGTCTCTCGGCGAGGGTATGGAGATCTCCCCTCGTTGGAGCGATCGGATAGGCTTGTACGAGATCAGATGACATTCAACCGGTATAGCACCACCGAGCGGGAGGCAACATGAAGAAGCGCTGGATACTCGGAGTGTCAACGATCGGGTTGGTGAGCGGTCTTCTTTTCGGGACTGTGGCGCAAGGACAAGCTGAGTCGAAGGCCCAGAGCGGCGATGTGGCGCGCGGCAAGGTTCTATTTGTTAAATACTGCACCGGTTGTCACGGGCCTCAGGGCGGAGGGGATGGGTATAAGTTTCTCAACGGACCGAGTCCGGCTAACCTCACATCACCGTCGATCAAAAAGAAGTCCGATGCCGACCTGTTTAAAACAATCCATGACGGTAAACCGAACATGCCGCCGTGGAAGGTCCGCCTCTCGGGCAAAGAGAGCAGAGACGTGGTGGCCTATGTGCGGACCCTCGCCAAGTAACACGATGCAACCGGCATCGTTGCAGGAAGGAGTCGCTGGAAACAAAAAGGGCCTGCTTCTGATCATGCCCGTTTCGTTTGAGTCAGGCATCGGCGATTGCGGAGAAGTGTTCATGAATTAAGCGGGTTAGATCGCTTGCTCACAGGGGAGGACGAAAACGTGCAGAGGGAGCATGTTGTCACCCTGACGTATCTTCTGGTCCGCTTTTAAGCGCGTGAATCCATCGATGAGACGGTAGGCAAGCTGTTCCGATACCGCGGTGAGGATCATGCAGTTGGAGCCCGGTGACAGGAGGAACTGAACGTTGGGTCCGGTTTCTCCTCTTCCGGCTACATTGTGCAGTTCAGTAAACGCGGTGACGTCGTATTCTTTCAGCAGGACATGGATGTGTTCTACCATCGACTGACGAAATACGATCAGCAGCATTTTCATAGTCGGTTCTCCAGTACAAATGCGGGAGAAGGCGTCACGGAAGCTGAGAGTATGCCGCGCATGATTCGGCCCATTCTATAGAGTAGAGGAGACAAAAAGACAAGGGCTACTCCAAGAACAGGTGCACCCCCGGGCTTTCGAGAAGATTTGTCTTCGAACGAATCGCTGACGGTGGTGTGCCAGGCTCTTAGCCCGCATTATATTCAGACTTCTATCGCCGCGATTGCAGCAGAAGCGTTCATGAATAATGCGGGTTAGGGCTTGGCGTTACTGATGTCGGAATACTATTGTAAACAGGAGGCATGTGATGAACGATCAAGACACGAAACGAGCGGTGGGGATTCTCAATAAAATTATGGAGCATGAGTTGGCGGGAGTCGTCCGCTATACCCATTACTCCCTCATGATCTATGGCTATAACCGCATTCCTATTGTGTCCTGGCTGAAGAGTAATGCCGACGAGAGCCTGGCCCATGCATATAAAGCAGGGGAACTGGTCACCTTACTCGGCGGGCACCCGTCGCTGAAAATCGGAACACTCTTGGAAACCGAGAAGCATGATGTGGGAGATATCCTGCAGGAAAGCTTGGAGCACGAGAAGGCTGCTGCCGCTTCCTATTACGAACTCCTGAAAGTTTCCGAGGGAAAGTCCGTCCTGCTGGAAGAGTATGCGCGAGAGATGATTGTTGGTGAGGAACTGCACCTTGACGAGGTGAACAAGATGTTGCGCAAGTCAGGCGATGTTAAACCGTTTCGCTCATAGCTCTTCAACCAGCCTGAAGAGACCAAGATCCTTGAGGGCGGTTCCGCGGTGTGAGCGCGGGAGCGATTCATCCCGCTTGCTGTGATCCGACGCACGGCTCATTATTAACTCAGGAGGAGGACGTTATATGTTGAAGGAAGTGGCGGGAGATATTTTATTGACGAAGGCGGAAGCACTCGCACACGGTGTCGCGCCCAACGACAACTTTGCTAACGGGTTAGCCTTGGCGCTCAGAGAGCGGTGGCCGGGAATGTATAAAGACTTCCGGCATTACTCTCAGACCTATACCCCCAAGAGCGGGGAGTTATGGACTTGGTCCGGCGTCGGAGCTGTTCGGATTGTGAATCTGTTTACCCAGGAGGCGGCTGCCGGTCACGGAGCCAGCCACCCAGGCCGGGCTACAGTCGAGAACGTGAACCATTGCCTCAAAGCACTGTGCAAGGTGATTGAGATTGAGAAGTTCAAGAGTATCGCGCTCCCACGTTTGGCTACTGGTGTCGGTGGGCTCGACTGGAAAGACGTCAAGCCGCTGATGGAAAAACATCTCGGACATCTGTCCATTCCTGTGTATGTGTATGGGACTTATCATCCAGGGGTCAAGGCAGAGGAATAGGGCTGGGGGACAACGAACCGTCATGAATAATGCGGGTTAGGCACGATCAGCATGGGCGGCATGGAAAGATTCATCCACCAGGGGTGTGTAAGCCCAAGACCTGACGATGCTTGTCTCTGTTCCTCGAAGGTCGTCCTTCAATGAAGCAACGGAGCAAGGTATCGTATGAGTCGTGACATTTCTATCAGGCCGCCGCGGATTGCCACGATGGCGGGATGGGCGATCTGGATCTTGCTTGCCACATTCAGCTCAGGCTGCGTGGCTCTGTTCGTTGGGGCAACGGGGGGAGCTGCCGGTATCGTCTATGTGATGGGCAAATTAACCGAGGAACTCAGCTATGATGTGCCTATTGTCCATGGGGCCGCGCTGAACGCGATCAAGAAGTTGGAATTGACGCTGTCGGAGGACCGGGCCGATACACTATCAGCCCACATGGAGTCGGAGTTCGCCGATCGTGCGCATGTCTGGATTGATCTGGAGTCCGTGGGAGAGTCCCGAACCAGGGTCACCATTCGCGTAGGTCTCACCGGTGACGAGGTTCGATCGAAAAAGATTCTGGATACGATCAAGCAGTCTCTCCATCAGGCCCGCGACGGTGGCAAGCCTGTTGCAGAGAAGGCGGGTGCTTCTAGCGCCCCGCAGGGCAAAACGTAGTCGGTTTGACTGTCCCATTTCACACGGAGGAGGAACCCATGTCGCAAATCAAGGAACTCAGAGCGTCGTTCGACAAGAAATTGGATGCGTTGGAGCACCAGGCGCTGGCGCTGGAGGCGCAACTGACCCAGACGAAAGATCAGGCAATTCAGGGGCTGGAACAGCGCAAGCAACAGCTTCGGGATCTGCTCAAGCAAGTCGAGGCCGACGTGCAGACGTCGAAGGAAATCGCCGTGCAGGCGAAGATGGAGGTGCAGGCCAAGCTTGAACATCTTCAAGTGCAATTGGCCCTCGGTAAGGCAGACGCTCGCGATACGTTCGAAGAGCAGAGGACGAAGATTCTCAAGGCTTTGAATGAGTTCGAATCCATTGCAGAACAGAAGCTGAAAGGGGCCTCATTCGAGTCCGGTAAGGTCTGGGAGGATCTGGTTGGCCGAACGAGCAAACTTGAAGCAGAGTTTGAGGCACTCAAGGACCGGTTTGAGAGTGAGAAGGCTAAGAAGCAGGTCATGTTGGAGTCAACGAAAGAGGAGCTGCTCAGCAAACTGGTTCTGTTTAAGGATCAGGTCAAGGCCAAGCGCCTCACGGTGCAAGCCAGGGCCGATGTTCTTGAGGCCGATTTACGCGAAGGGCTGGATCAGATTAAGGCGGGGGTGAAGAGGTTGTTCGAATAAAGGGGGTCGGGAGCCGCCAGACCATCCTTCTTGCTCGCAGAACGCGCACGATAAAACTGTGCTCGTTCGATGCGCGCAGTGAAGGACAGTCTGCGACTCCCTTGGGCAAAAGGTGTGATCGTGCAGAGGAGGAAACAGAAGGCCCTCGTCTGGGGCAATGGCACGTCTCGGCGTGCCATTGGGTGGGCGGGTGAGAAAACTGCGCGCAGTGGGAAACCAACAGGCCGCTCTCCGAGAGAGAAGATCGGCAGGCTCGGAAGAGGAGTGGCGATCCCGCTGCGGAACCGTTGTTCCTTCTGTGCTACCATGCTCCAGTTTCTTCAGGCTTTCGGTCTGGCCGGACCCGGCGATAGGTGTACTAACAGGTCATCGTACGTTCATCGGTAAGGTCGCAATCATGCCGTTGATTCCTGAGCCGCTGCAACATCGTCTCATTCAGCTTCGCCGCGTGCTCCACGAGTACCCGGAACTCAGTGGGCAGGAAGTGAATACTGCCGCTGTGATCTGCAAATTTCTCGATGGGCTGGCCATCAAGTATCGGGCTCATGTTGCCGGATACGGAGTCGTGGCCGATATTCCAGGACGCGTCGGAGTACCCTGCGTCGTTTTGCGTGCCGATACGGATGCGCTGCCGATTCAGGAAGACACCGGTTTGGAATTTGCCTCGGTGCATGACGGCGTCATGCATGCTTGCGGCCATGATGGGCACACCGCCATGTTGTTGGGCGCGGCGTCGCTTCTCTCCAAGGAGAAAGACCTGCCGGCTCCCGTGCGATTGATTTTTCAGCCGGCAGAGGAAAAAGGTACCGGCGCGCTGGCCATGATCAAGGCAGGGGCGCTGGATGGCGCGGGCATGATCTTCGGCGGCCATCTCGACCGTCACTATCATCCGGGGGCCATCGTCGTGTCCGAGGGCGCCGTCAATGCGTCGTCGGATAATTTCACGATTGAGATTATCGGGCAGGGCGCACACGGAGCCCGCCCCCATGAAAGCATCGACGCTGTCGTGGTCGGGAGTCTCATGATCATGGCGCTGCAGACGATTGTCTCGCGCGAGGTCGATCCTGCCCGTCCGTCGGTGGTGTCCGTCGGGCAGTTCCATGCGGGGACCGCGCCGAACGTGATTGCGGGACAGGCCAAGCTGGAGGGGACGGTTCGTGCCCAAGATCCCTCTGTCAGGCAACAACTCCTCTCATCCGTCCGCCGCATTGCCGAATCAATCGGGCAACTGCACGGAGCCAAGACCCAGGTCACCGTGAATGAAGGTACGCCGCCGCTCATCAATCTGCCTGAGATGGCCAGCCTGGCGCGCCGCGCGGCGGTTGCGGCGGTGGGGGAGGCTAATGTGTTGCCGCTCAAGACGGCCAACATGGGCGCGGAAGATTTCAGCTACTACATGGAAAACATTCCCGGCGCCTATGTCCGGTTCGGGAGTCAGGTCCCGGGCAAGGAAGGCTTTCCCGCGCACTCCAGCAAATTCGACTTCGACGAAGAGGCCTTGGCCGTCGGCGCGGCCTATTACCAGGCTATTGCCAAGATTGCCGGCCAGCGACTCAGCGAACAAACGCCCCCTTCCTGACCTAGAAGGCTGCGGAAAAACTATTTTGATACGCTGGAGCTTCGATGGGCAGCATTTCTGTGATAATAGGAGTAACACCCCACGCAGGATGCTCAACAAGGCCGTTCAGCAACGCCGCAATTTCTGATGTAGGCTAAGGTCGAGGTCAAGGTTGAGCGAAGATCAGACTCATTTTTTTCAGCCTTGACCTAAGCCTTAACCTTCCAAAACGCTGGCGGTTTTTTTCAGCATCCTGCTCACGCACAGGGCTGTCATGATTCGAGTCAGAGAAGCCCGCGAAGAAGATGTCGGCCAGATCCGCGAGATCTTTCTCGCCGTGTATGGCGCTGACTATCCCCATCATGAGGTGTATGACGAACTCTGGCTGAAGCGCTCCGTCTTCACCGACGATGCGCTCATTCTCGTCGCCGAAGAGAGCGATACCGGCCGGGTCATCGGCACGGCCTCCGTGCTCTTCGACTTCGGGGCCCATTCAGATCTCGTCGGAGAGTTCGGTCGTCTCGCCGTCCATCCGGACTATCGCCGGTTACAGATCGGCAAGCTGCTCATGGACAAGCGGCTCGAAGCCATTCAGAACCGCTTGCATGTCGGCCTGGTCGTCGCGCGCACCGTCCACCCCTATGCCCAGCGGATCAGCCTCGCGCAGGGGTTCATCCCTACCGGATTTCTGCCGCTCAAGCATTTCTTCCGCCACCGCGAGAGCTTCGCATTGCTGGCCCGGTATTTCGGCGACGCGCTGGCCTTGCGCCGCAACAATCCGCGGATCATTCCCGAGGCCTATGCCCTAGCCAATCTCGTGATGAACCACCCCCCGCTCACGCCGGATTTCATTGTCGACGAAGATTCCGCGCCGTACCCCACCGGGGGGGAATACACTATCGAACAGCTGCAGGCCGAAGGCTATCCGGCCTTGTTGCGCATCGAGCGGGGGCGAGTACGCAATCGGGAAATCTTCGGCCCCATGCGGCTGGATTATGGATTCTTCAAACTCCAGGCGCGGCAAACCAGTTACTTTCTGGCTCGGTCCGGTGGCCACATTGTCGGGGCGGTCGGCTACACGATGGATCCGATCGAGCACACCGTCCGCGTGTTCGAACTGATCGCCCTGGCTGACGACGTCGTGCGATTTCTTCTCTTTGAGTTGGAACGGAAGTGCCGGGAAGATATGGGCATCGAATATATCGAGATCGATGTGAGCGCCTATGCCCCCCGGATGCAGCGCACGCTCTTGGAGCTGAATTTTCTGCCGGTCGCCTATGTGCCGGCAATGGTCTTCTATCAAGTGGAACGGCTCGACATCGTGAAGATGGTGCGGTTGAACAAACTGCAAGATCTGGGGCCGCTCGCGCTGACGGAACCAATGCAGGCTGTCGCCGACGTCGTGATGCGCGGATTTTCCAGCTGCGTCATTGCGCCGCGCATGGCGCAGGCGATCAAGGAGGTTCCGTTGTTTCGCGGGATGAACAACGAACAGGCGACCAGGCTCGCCGGAGCGTGCATGGTGCGGGACGTCCGGGCCGGCGATCACCTTTTCGTCGAACACGAACCGGCCGACCGTCTGTACATCGTGCTGCAGGGACACGTTGCTATCAGCTGTGGAACCCCTTCTGCCGTCATCGGCACTGTCCACACCGGGGAAACGTGCGGCGAAGTCTCGCTCCTCTCGGCCAGGCCCCACTCCGCCACGGCCACGGCGGAAGGTCATGTTGAGGCGGCCGAACTACTCCATCGCGATCTGGCGGATCTCATCCGTCGCCGCCCAGACATCGGTGTCATCATTTACCGCAACCTGGCGGTTGGCCTCGGCGACAAGCTCCTGCGTTCCGGCAATTCACGACGAGACCAAGGGCTGGCCGAGTCGGAAGTGCTCCACCTCGCATCCGAAACCTCCCCAACGGAAAATTAGTCACCTGATCAACTCACCTCGCATCGTTCGTAATTCGTAAGCGAGCCGGGCGAGGGTTCGAGGTCCGAAGTTCGAGGTTGTTGGAACTTCGAGCCTAGAACTTCGAACTTCAGATCGCGCTTCTCTCGCAAGTCCCGCGCGAGCAACGAAATTTGCTTCACGCTGCATGAGAGACGTATCTGCTTCCTGCTGTCAGTTCTTCATCCCCGGATGCTGATCAACCGGGCTTACCTCTTGCTTGGGGACTTCGGGTACTGGCTGGGGCGTGTGCGGAGGGTGACGCGGAATGCAGCCGGACACGAGACCGGCTACGACGACCAATGCCACAACGAGAGTTGGTAAAAGACGCATCATCACGATCCTCCTATTTTTAAGCATTACGTTTCACGAACGGCGTTTCACAGCTCCAGGGGCAACGCGACGTGCTGAAGCGCGCTCATGGGACCCTGCTTCCGTAGCATTGCGAGCTGCGTTGCGTCCTTCACAAGTAAGGTTCCGGCAAAGCCCAGCGCATTGATCGAGATGCCCTCGAAGTATTCCTTGGACCTGGGCACCAGCAACAGCCACTGTCTGGTTACGAGCAGATTATACGGAGCAGTGGACGCAGGGCTTCCCGCTGTGGCCTCAACGGACAAGCCAACGGCGCGGAGTAGCGAGTGATAGCAATCGAGCAACGACGAAGCGCCGGCCCTCTGTGGGTCGAGCCATGCCGGATTCATCGGGGCATAGGCATGCAGGAACGGCAAACTCGGCACTGTCCCGGTGGCGCCGGCCATCTTCACCGAGCGCAACAGCGGCTCGATCGGCAGCTGAGGATTTGGAAAAGCGGACAACGGAATCAGTTGCAGATGTTTGTGACGCTGGCTGGCTCCTGCGGCTGGGCCGGCGTTGTAGAAGCCCAGCCCGTCGATCTCGTCGAGGCAGATCAGCAGGGCTGCGCAGTCCTCGCGGGTGAGCAGCGCCTCTTGAGGCTCGAACTTGCGCGTGACGATCACGAGATGATGTTCGACCACGTTGAACTTGTTCAGCAAGGCGACATGAGTCGGAGAGATTTCTGCTACGAATAGGTCGGGATCGTAGGGTAGGAAGGGATCGGTGTTGGCTTGTACGGCTGTGGCGAGCGGTTTCATGGCAAGGGCCGTCAAGACGCGCACTTGAAAGGCTACGTCACTCTGCTCGATCACCTCCGGTTCCGTGGGGATGGAGAGGATGGCCCCGCGCTCACGGGCATGGGCCGTTCGTTCGAGCAGGGTAGGGCACAGGGTGCCTGGCTTGAGGAGAGGGGAGGGGTGATGCATAGGTAGGAAGAAGAGTACGGGAAGTGGAGGCAGATAAAAAGAGGAAAGTTTGGGACGGCCTGGTCGGTCCCTGTGCTCGCGGAACGCGCGCGATAGGAATGTGCTCGTTCGACGCGCGCATTCGAGGATCAACCAGGCCGCCCTTTGCGGGTAGGTACTAGCAAGCTTGGAGGGAGCATTTATGGTTTGCCGCACACACGTTGGGACCGATCCAGGCCACCCAAGTAACAGGGGTAAAATCATCGGTGGATACCTCGCTCCTCCGGTAACATTCGCGCAGGCCGATGGCATCCTTTGGCGGGTAGGGGAGAAGACGGGAGATGAGAAGGGAGGCTAGATGATTCCCTGTGCTCCCAGAACGCGTTTCCTCCGAAGGGCCTCGTTCGACGGCCGCACGTAGACCAACACGGGTGCCCTTCCAAGAGACGGTGGTTTAAATGGCAGCGCTCACGAAGGAATAGCCAAAACCTGAAAAGTACACTACCCGCCCCCTGAGAGACGAGTCGTTTCCTCAACTTCTTTTCGGGCCAGTTTTTGGTTTTGGGTCAGTTGTCTATTAACAGGACAGTAGGTGGGTGAACTGGCATATTGTGACCGGAGGGCCGGGAAACGGGGACGGATCGGGCGGCTGGGGTGGTTTAGGCGTGGGAACCGGTTCAGGCAATGGAGGGCCGGGAAACGGGGACGGATCGGGCGGTAGCGGGGGGTCGGGCGTGGGAATCGGTCCGGGCAATGATGGGCAAGGGGAATTCATGGTCAGCTCGCCCTTCCTGCTACCATCCACTGTGAATGAATTCTTTTGCTTGGAACGAAGCATGTCTTCAGATTCATCGCAAGTGACCTTTTGAGCATATACGGTGCTGACCGTTGGCCTGTATGCGTCAATGCGCATCATGATGACTCCTCGCCCCTGACGACTTTGTGCCCTGAGAGGGCTTGCCCTACGAGCGCTTTCCTCCGCACCCCTGATGGGCACAGGAACAGGGAGCGCCTGTTTTGGCCTCCCGGCAATTAGACGAACAAAATTCTTTTCCCGGCTCTGCCGGACAGGTACAGCGCGGGTTCGCGCATGATTTTTCCGCCATGGTGTGCCTCCTTCATCCGTTCATGGTCATGACACAGTAAATAGTTGGGCTCGCTGTGTTCATTAACCATGGATCACAAGTTTTGCAGATACTGTCTCAATCGAGATGCCCAGTCTGATCAAAAGAGCTCATTAGCCCGGACTATTCATGAATACCTGCTGCGTCGTCCGATCCTCTCCCCCGGCGGGGCTTTTCTCGTTCGGCCTTCTGGACGGACTACACGTGCGCCTACGTCAGCCCTACCTGCGTTAAGCCTAGGCGGGCTTCGGTCTCGAACGCCTCACGATGGCATTCATGAATAATTCTGGCTAGCCTTGACCTTCCGAGGGGACGCGCGCAGTTGGAGACCTTCAGGTCGCCCACTTGGAGAGAGGAACTCAAAATATGAGGAAGAATCATAGGCAGCCACGGCAATCAGCGCACACAGAATAGATTGCCCGCCTCTCGGGCGGAGGTCTCCTCAACCCCCTTCGTTGATCAGGACCGGATGTGTTGGGTCGCGGGTCCTTTGCTGTGATGCGGCAGCCGTATCATATAGCCGCCGCCTGTGCCGAGTGTCACCAGCACCTGCCCATCTCTGCTTAGCCGGTCGACTTCGAGAAAGACCTGCCCCACGACAGGTCGGAGAGACTGTTCGTCAATGTATCCAGATCGCACCCATGCGAGCGTTGGACTGCTCCGAGAATGCGATCAGTGACGTGAGTATGGGAAGCCATGATCAGATCCTCCTCTTGATGTTCGGACGTTCACTGCAATGTCAGATTCGAGCTCCTTCGGTAGGCGTGATAGCCGGCAGAAAGAATGGAGTCCCATCGGCCCGAATGTGATGAGGTGCAAGCACAAAGAAAACAGTTGGCACAAGGATCGGTGCCAAGAAAGGAAGGAGTACTTGGTGGCTGACAGTCACCATGAGGACCCTCGTTCCACAGGATCCGTATTCAGGCAGCGGTGCTTTACGAGAAAGAGACCGGCGTAGGAGTGAAGAGGGCTGTGTGAGATCCAGCGCGCGGGATGACGGGTAGTAGCGTGCGGAAAAGACGGCAGCCACCGTCACTGGAACGTCTGGCGATTATGCTACGCCGATGGAAAGGCTCGGTCAATCGTCTCTCGGTCGGCTTAGAGAGCCAGGTTGCAGGAAGCGAGCAGCCTGGTCGTCCTCCTGCACGCGGAACAGAGGAGGGGATGGAGTCCGATGATCTTTTGTGCTCGCGCAACGCGCTCGGGCTCGTCTGTCTGGTTGGCAGGTCTTTCTGGTCTGTCTAGTTCTTCTGAATGAATTTCCAGTCCGATCAACCAACCAAACCAGATAGACGAGATAGACCAAATGAACAAGCATCCGTTGGACGCGCGCAGTGGGAAACCCAACAGGCCGCCCTCTGAAGAGTGAAATGAGAGAGGGAGGCTAAGCAGGCGGATATACCCCACGGGTGTGAAATAATGCGAACGAACTTACGTCCCTCGTGAACCCCTGCGATGCCTTCGTCAATCAGGAACGGACGAGGTGGCTCTCGGATTCTCTATCATGATCCGGCAGGCGGATCATGTAGCCGCCGCCTGTGCCGAGCGTCACCCGCACCTGCCCATCTCTGCTTAGCCGATCGACTTCTAGGAAAATCTGGCTCCAGGATAGGTCAGAAAGACTGTTTGCCAAAGAATCCAGATCGCACCCATGGGCACGTTGGATTGCCCCGAGAATGCGATCAGTGACAGGTATATGCGAAGCCATGATCAGATCCTCCCTCTGATAGTTAGGCGTTCACTGCAATGTGAGGCACAACCTCCTTCTTTTTGCGGTTCGGTCTCCAAATCAGGATCATCGACTCCGAGCTCCTCTTTCGGCATGACTTGTTGTAGTCGGACGGGTCGCACTGGTTAAAACGGGATGTGATCCGAGCGAAGGACAAACGACTGGTCTAAGGATCGGCGCCAATAAGGGGTGGAGTACTCGGCAGCTGCTAGTCACCATATGGGCCCTCGAGCACAAGGATCCATTCGGACGGTGATGCCCTATGAGAAGAGATCTGGCGTAGCAGTGTGGGCGACTCTGTAGGATCCGGCGCGCGGGATGACGAGTAGTAGCGTGCGGAAGATTCAGCAGCCACCGTCACTGGGACGTCACTGGGCTATGCTACGCCGATAGGAGGGCTTCGGTCAACGGTCCCTCAATCGGCTTAGAGAGCCAGGTTGCGGGAAGTGGGCAGCCTGGTCATCCTCCTGCTCGCGGAACAGAAGAGGGGATGGAGGCTGATGATCTTCTGTGCTCGCGCAACGCGCGGTCGGGGACTCCCCTCGTTGGACGCGCGCAGTGGAAGATCAATCAGCCCCCATCCCTAAAGAGATACCGAGCGAGCTTGGAAGGGAAGGATGGGTAGCCTGATTGGTCCCTGTGCTCGCGGAACGCGCGCCCTCTGAAGGGCCTCGTCCGACGCGCGCACGTTGGGACCGATCCAGGCCACCCTTTGAAGAGTGTAACGAGCAAGCTTGGAAGGAGCGTATAGATCTGTGCTCGTGCGACGCGCGGTCTCAGAAGGATGGGGAGGGGAGCGGCCAGGTGCCCTTCTTGCTCGCAGAACGCGCACGATAAGAATGTGCTCGTTCGATGCGCGCAGTAAAGGGCAGCCTCAGCCACTCCCCCTAGGGAGATGTGGAGTATTAGGAAGGTCATGTGCAACGCGCGCAATCGAGGATCGACCAGCCAGCCCTCTTGAGATATAAGTGAGGGAGATTGGTAGAAGCATGAGAGGGCAGGCTGGAGGGTCTCCTGTGCTCGTGCAACGCGCGGTTTCAGAAGGGTGGAAGGGGAGCAGTCAGACCATTCTTCTTGCTCGCTGAGGCCGCACGATCAGAATGTGCTCCCTCAATGCGCGCAGTGAAGAACAGTCTGGCCGCTCCCCTTAGGGCTAAGTAAGGAAAGTTGGAAGGCTCTTGCCTGGGCTAGTGGCACGTCTCGGTATGCCAGTGGGTGTGCGGGTGAAAAAGTCACGCGCAGTGGGAGACCGTCTAGCCCACCCTCAAGGGAGAAGATAGAAGAGCGATGCATCGTCCACTGCGTGCAGTAGGGAATAGATTCAGTCCACCCTTTGAGCAGAGGTGCAAACAAGCTAGGCGGGAGCATTGCATTCAGATCCCTGGTAAACCACATAAATGATGGTATTTCGATCCTTGACGCGTTGACACAAACGTCCGCACGAAGTAGCCTTCTGCTGTTTCTATTTCTAGCGAGGCCGTTGTGCGCGCTCTTCTTGATACAAATATTTTGATCCACCGTGAAGCTTCTGTCGTTGTGCGACAAGAGATCGGACTTCTTTTCAACTGGCTCGATCAATTAGGGGTTGAGAAGTGGATTCACCCAGTGAGTGTTTCAGAAATCGCTCAACATCAAGACGAACGTGTCCGCAGGTCTTTTGCCGCCAAGCTGGCTTCATACCGAAGGATTGAAGCCGTTGCGCTTTTGGCACCGGAGATTCAAGGCATCAGCTTTGCCCTCGACAAGACTGACAACGACCGACGAGATTCCGCGATCCTTAACGAACTGTTTGTCCGGCATGTGGATCTCTTGATCAGCGAGGATCGAGGCATTGCGCGAAAGGCGCACCGGCTTGGCATCGGCCATCAAGTATTTACGATAGATGCGTATCTTGAAAAGGCAGCTGCAGAGAATCCTGGCTTGGTTGACTACCAAGTTCTCTCAGTACGCAAGACACTTTTCGGCAGGGTTACTCTCAACGATTCTTTCTTCGACAGCTTTCGTGCTGACTATCCGCCATTTGATCAGTGGTTCACCTCCAAAAGTCAGGAAGCGGCGTATGTCTGCTTCGAGGGGGCGAAGCTTGTCGCTTTTCTCTATCTGAAGGTGGAATCAGAGCGAGAGCCCTACTCAGATATTACGCCTCAGTTCTCTCCCAAGAGGCGGCTCAAGATCGGAACTCTTAAGGTCGATCTCAATGGTTTCAAGCTTGGTGAGCGCTTCTTGAAGATTGTATTTGACAATGCACTTAGACAGTATGTCGATGAAATCTACGTTACGATTTTTCGACGATCTGTCCTCCAGGATCGGCTTATCCACCTCCTTGAAGATTTCGGATTTATCTATCACGGTGAAAAGCGAAATGCTTTTGGCAACGAAGATGTCTATGTCAGGGACATGACCAGGGGATTCAATAATTCGAGTCCGTGCCTTACTTTCCCTTATGTGAGTCGATCAGCGCGGGCGTTCCTTGTCCCGATTTATCCTCAGTACCATACAGAACTTCTTCCGGATTCGATTCTCAATACAGAGTCACCAGCTAACTTCATAGAACATGAGCCTCATCGGAACGCAATCCGTAAGGTTTATGTTTCGCGTTCCCATTTCAAGGACCTTCAGTCAGGCGATATCATCGTGTTTTATAGGACAGGGGGATACTACAAGTCGGTCGTTACGACCTTAGGAATTGTCGAAGAGGTATATCGTGACCTGTCTAGCGAGTTGCAATTCATTAGTCTTTGTCGGCAGAGAAGCGTGTTTTCTGACCAGCAGCTTCGTCAGCACTGGCGGCACTCGACTGCGAACCGTCCTTTCGTGGTAGATTTTCTTTACGCGTATTCATTTCCAAAGCGGCCAAACATGGAGGCATTGATCAAGAATGGGGTTATCAAGGACATTGAATCAGCACCGCGAGGGTTTGAACAAATTACGCGCCAACAGTTCGAAACCATCATCCGCCTCTCCGAAACCGACACGCGCGCTATTGTCGATTAGACCTAAATTTGCTTTGGCAATTCTTAATGGCGAGAAGCGGTTTGAGTTTCGTCGGAGAAAGTTTGCTCAGTCTGTAAAAGTTGTCCTCGTGTACTCCACTATCCCTGTACGGCAGGTTGTGGCTGAGTTCGAAGTGAGATCTGTCATTTCAAGTGGATTAGACTCGCTTTGGAGGCGAACCAGAAACTTTGCTGGTATTGAGAAGAAAGTCTTTCTTGAATACTTCAGAGGGGTTCAGATTGGGCATGCCATCGAAATTGGCAAAGTGAAGAGGTATAAGGAGCCATATTGTCCCATTGAAAAATTGGGCGTTCGACCGCCTCAATCATTTGTTTATATAAATGATGGTGGTGGCACTTCGGCAGCAGTTAAGTAATTTGGTGGCGACCAGAAACGAATCGTTTGTCCCGTTCTAACTACATGTAACGACTAAGATAGATGACGTCTGCATCTGTAGCGGTACCTCTATGCAATGCTTGTTTTGCAAAGGCCATTCAGATCACTCGATCTCCATTGAGCACATAGTACCTGAGTCGTTGGGAAATGAGGATCATATATTGCCCCAAGGTTGGGTTTGTGATTCGTGCAACAACTATTTTGCAAGAAAAGTTGAGAAGCCATTTCTCGAGAATCATTACGCGGTTGAGTCAAGATTTCGAAGTATGGTCTCCAATAAAAAGGGCAGGTATCCGGTCCTTCGAGGTATGCATCTCCAGAGTCTTTCTAAGATAGAGCTATCCTATAAGGATGATGATCCGAGGAAAGGAATCGAAGTAGATTTTTCAGAGAGAAGTCGGAGCCGTCTTCTTGATATGAAGCTTGGAGAGAAAGGGACGTTCATTATCCCCCACGTGCCTGAACCCTGTAATGACACAACGACTGCGCGCTTTGTAGCCAAGATCGGTTTAGAAGTATTGGCATTTCGATTGAAAGATGTTCCTGGGGCGAACGAAGAGCTGGTGGGAAAGCCTGAATTGGACAAAATACGGGTCTACGCCAGAAGGGGACAGCCTCAGATCGTCTGGCCGATTAGTCTTCGGCGAATCTATCCTGAAAATTTTTTGTTTGTCGATGGCTCAGCTCCTCCATACGAGGTTTTGCACGAATTCGATATCTTATGCGCGCCTGGTTCAGCGTATTACGCCGTGATCGCTATCTTTGGCTGGGAATATGTGATCAATCTCGGCGGGCCAGAGTTAGATGGCTACCAAGAATGGCTGAAAAAGAACAATGGGCGAAGTCCTCTCTATTCAGGAAAGAATGCTAACTGATAATGCGCGAAACAATGGGGCCGCGATTTTTTATTATAACAAGAACGGGAAGACTATCAGTGGAGTTTGGTTGTGGGCTGCGTCGCAATGAGGGCCAGTATTTCTGAGCGTGCTAGGGATTTGATCGCAGCTTCATGTGTGAGCGCGGCGCTTTGACCGCGCAGGCATGGGTCGGGTCTTGCAATTCAATATTGCGGAGACTGTCCGCGCGCGGCTGGCCTTTTATCCAGTTGAGTGAAGAGAGAAGTGGTCTGAGTTTGTTCGATTTTTCTCCATGAGAGAAAGCCGGGGCGCATATGGCTGAAGTGTTACGCATCAGTACCACTGCACGCAAACAGGTCGTGGATCTGACGGATCAGGTTGAGGCGGTGATCCGGAAGGCGAAGATGCAGGAGGGGCTCTGCTCGCTCTTCATCACCCACACGACTGCCGCATTGACGACGGGGGAGGTCGGGGAGGGAACGGAGCAGGATTTTCTTCAAGTGGTGGAGCAGATGATTCCGCGCATTCACTTCCGGCACGCCCATGATCCCTCTCATGCCTGGTCCCACATGGCTTCGTCGATTCTGGGCCCGTCTCTCACGATTCCGGTTGTAGCCGGCAAACTGGTTCTCGGTACTTGGCAATCCGTGATGCTGGTCGAACTGGATGGCCCACGCGAACGAACCGTGCACGTGACAGTATTTCCGTCCTGACTTCAGCCTCTTCCGCGCGTGGCGAAGTTTTTGACTCGGTTGTTCCCCGATGAGTCATAGGAGAGGAAGGTGTGTCGATTGACTGGTGAGGTTCGGTGAGGCCACCCGAGACCGAGCCGCGCGGGCTGCTGCCGGCTCGATATCGATCGGGTTACGCTACCTTTTTATAGCGTGGATGCTCGACGGTTGCTGGGATGATGGCCTCTTTCGGCTCAAAGGCCTTCATCGTCCAGTATGAAACCAGGAAGGCTGTGAACAACCAGCCCATGGCGAGCGATCCCTCAATCAGGCTACTCATCATTCATCACCTCTTTTCTGACCATAGTTGTGGCTCGGTCCTCTTGTATTGAGAGACACAGCAGGAGCAAAGGATTCGGGGCGCGTGTGGCCTCCCTCAGAAAGGCAGTGGATGGCGAAGAAATGGAGTGCAGGAGTCTTGCTCTACCGCATGCGTGGCGGGGAGGTTGAGGTTTTTCTCGTCCACCCCGGCGGGCCGTATTGGGCGCGGAAGGATGACGGGGCTTGGTCGATTCCGAAGGGCGAGTATGACGTCGGTGATGATCCACTGGCCACCGCGAAGCGGGAGTTTCGTGAGGAAACAGGCTCCGAGCTGGCCGGGTCATTCCGCGCGTTGACACCGCTGGCGCAGCCGGGCGGCAAGGTGGTGTTGGCCTGGGCTGTGGAGGGTGACCTTGATGCGGCCATCGTGCGGAGCAATACCTTCTCCCTGGAATGGCCGCCTCATTCCGGGAAAATCCAGGAGTTTCCAGAGGTTGATCGCGGGGCGTGGTTCGATCTGCACACCGCTCGGGCGAAGCTGCTACCGGGGCAGCGGGGTTTTCTCAATCAACTACAGCAGTTGTTGCAGGACATCGCATGAGACCGGCGACGTGACTGAGAGAAAGAAATGGGGCAAAAGAAATGGGCTCATCCGAAGATCGAGGGTCAGGCTTGAGTAATGACATATTGAAGATGGACCTCGTCAGTGCGTGGCATCGAGAGCAGAGCCATGAAGAGCTTTCATCTCTCCTTGGCCGTCTCGAATGTGGGGGCGTCTCTGCTGGGCGTGAGGTGAAGGGGATGCTTCGGGAGCGCATGATGGCCGACCAGCAGACGGCAGAGATTCGGCAGATCTGGCCCTCGATGAGCTATCGTCCGAAATGAATACACCCTCAATCTTGCGTAAGCTCAAAGGCGGTGATCGTCGTTCGATTGGACGGTCAAGCGAAGTAGTTGCTGATGTGCTGGCTGATCCGAGGCTCTTCGGCGCGCTATTTGCCGGCCTTTCTGTCGATGATCCAGTCGTGCGGGCCCGGGCCGCTGACGCCATCGAAAAGATTTCAACGGTCCATCCGGAATACCTGCGTCCCTACAGAGCAGCACTCCTTGGCGAACTCTCTCGCTGCGATCAGAAAGAAGTGCGCTGGCACGTCGCCCAACTGCTGCCTCGTCTTCGGTGGAACGTACGCGACCGGCAAAAGGTATGTGACATCCTTACGGATTACCTGCGCGACTCCAGCAGCATCGTGAAGACCTTCGCCATGCAAGCATTGGCCAATCTCACGGCGCAGGCTCCCGAGCTTCGCCCCGCCGTCCTGCGGCAGTTGCAGAAGCTGACCGTAAGCGGGACGCCGGCGATGAGATCACGAGGTCGGAAGTTGCTCAAGGAGCTTAACGGTTCAACGAGGCGCTCAGCCAGAAAAAAAGATTGAGGGTCAGATGAAAGATTGAGGGTCAGGATTGAGTATTGACTTATTGAGGATGGAACTCGTCTGCCCGCAGGAGTTTGATTTATGTTCCCCCCTTACTCATCATAGTTCATGGCTGATCCGATGGGTGGCACGAGAGCAGTTGTATTGTATCTCGCTGCCTGCACAGAGAAACCCGGAAGGGCTAGCCGTGGCATTTGGTTGGGCGCCGAGTGGCGATCAGTGTCAGCCTTTTTGCTCTATCCAGTGATTTGATCGCAGCCTCGCGTCTAAGCGCGGCGCTGTTAGCGCCTCGATACTCGGTATACCTCGCCCTCAACGGACTTCGGTGTTTCGTGTACTTTGCGCCTCGGCCCGTTCTGTGCTCTTTCAATCGCCGCTCCAGATCATTGGTGATGCCGGTGTACAGGCTGTTGTCCGAACACTCCAGGACGTAGACGACCCACTTCATTGTTGTGACGTCACCTTGCTCCAAGAGATTGGGTGTACAGGTTGGGATGGTATTAGCGCGCGCCGACGATTTTATCAGTCTCGTTGCTTGCCGTGGCAGAAAAGAGCAGAGAGCTGCAATCCAGCGATGCTGAGCCTGTCGGCGTAATCCGTAGATAGCAACATCATCAATCCCTCGTTGACACCTTGCCCATAAGATAATAGCGTTGTTATTTTTATTCTCCCTCTACTTCGGAGGTTCCCATGACGACTGTTTCAGAGATTGCGCCGGACCTGTTCAGGATTTCCACGTTTGTGCCTGAATTCAATCTGCAGTTCAACCAGTTTCTGGTACGCGACGAGGAACCGTTGCTGTTTCATACAGGACCTCGCGCGATGTTTGCCGCGGTGCGGGACGCTGTGGCGACGTTGCTCGATCCGGCAAGGGTCAAATGGATCGGTTTCAGTCATCTTGAAGCGGATGAATGCGGGGCGCTGTCCGAGTGGCAGCAGCTTGCGCCTGAATCCACGGCGGTTTGCAGTCTTGTGGGTAAGTTAGTCAGCATCGATGATTTCATGGCGGTGCGTCCGGCCAAGGGAATGCAGGATGGGGAGGTGCTGGTTACCGGTAAGTATCGCTTCCGCTTTCTGCATACGCCTCATGTGCCTCATTGTTGGGAGGCGGGGTTGCTGTTCGAAGAGACCCAGCGCACGCTCTTGTGCTCAGATCTGTTTCATCAGAATGGCGATGTCGAAGCGTCGACGCACTTGGACGTACTGGACCGGTGCCGGCGGGTGCTCGTGGAATATCAGCAAGGGCCGCTGGCCAACTATATGCCCTACTCTACGCTCACGGGACCGACGCTCCATCGGCTGGCCGAGTTGCAGCCGAAGACACTCGCGACAATGCATGGCTCGGCCTATATCGGGGATGGTTCTCGCTCACTCCGAGATCTGGCCACCATGTTTAAGGAAGTTCTTGGCCCGAAGTAACGGGAAGTCAACGAGCAGCAAGGCCAGTTCGCGTGACAGCCGACCGGCAGGCGGTAGAGATCCGGTAGCCCCGACAGATCGAGGCAAGATTATTGGCTTATCGAGGATGGAACTCATCACCGCGTGAGAGCTCTGGCATCTTCGAATTGGATGCTCCCTCGTGGCATGACTGGATGAACGGAAAAGATTGGAGTATTGGCTGGCACGATTGCAGTTGTCGTGTCGGGCAACAACAGTAGATGTAGATTGATGAAGTTGAAACTGAGCCCTTGCTGCCAGGGTTGGATTCCCGCGCCGGCATAGGCCGAGGTCTTTCCCGAGGCGTAGGTTCTTGTCAGCAGCGCTGCTAGCGCCGTGCAGTCCATACTCGTGCAGGTCAGGAGCGCCCTGGACGAGCAAGTTGACGGCGATCGCGTCGAACCAGACTTTGATATTGCACACAATCTGCACGTAGGGGCCGAGGGTGGTTGAACTGTCGAGGATTGCGCGGGGGAGTCCGATTTCGAATGGGACATCCGACGGGACAGCTCGATCGACCGTTCCGAGTTCTCGTTCCTTGAGCGGCGAGACCGACACGTATAAGAGGTGCGGATCGGTCATCTCAAGGTCCAGCACCTGATCGTCGTAGTCGCCGCAGAGCCGGCCCATTTCATAACGCAGTGGAAACGAGTAGCCCTCCTTGGCCTACCAGATACGAAGGCCGGCCTCCAGCGGGTTTTCGGGGGAGCGGCTAATCTTCAGATCGAACGGCAACATGACGTGCCAGGTTCAGGTTCTGGCCTGCACGAACGGCGCGCAGGCTCCGGGGAACGCTTTATGGATGACCGTGTGGTCCGGCTCGAAACGGCGGACCTGGCCGGCGAAGTGCTGGGAGACTTTGGCTTCTTTCGACAGGCGAAACTTTTCTTGATAGTAGCGGGCTGAATGTTGCTGGGCGATGGATAGATAATAGTCCGGCATGTCTGTTTCGATGATGAGGCGCTGCCGCATAGGAGGGCTCGTCGAGGCGCCTTGAGCCCTGGGGTTTAGGGTGGCCTGGTAGAGGTCGAGTTCGGTCTGGAGTCGACCGATCTCTTGGTGGAGCTGTCGGGCCAGCGTCGCGTCTGAGAAATGCGTCTTTGGCAACAGGTCTGCTGCCTTCTTGAGACAATCCACCTTGTGGCCATATCGTTTGGGTTCGTCGGCAAAGGCGTCGGCGGTCTCCATCAAGAGATTGAGCTGCTTCTCCGGGGTGAGGCCTGTCGTGACGAAGGTGTGGTCCTTGATGAAGGTGAAGGCCATGGGGCCAAAGGACTCGGCTTTACGAATGCAGAGGGTGAGCAGGAAGTTGTAATGGGCCCGCGCTTCTTCGGTGGTCATGTGAAGCCCTTTCGCTGTTCAGGGATTCTATCCAGAGAGGTTCCGGCGAGGCAAGAGCGGTCCTACGAAGCAACAGCAGTCAGGCTTCGGACCACATGCAGCTAGCCGTGGAATTCGGTTGCGGCTTGCGCAGCGATGAGCGCAAGTTTTTGTGCTCTGGCGAGGGATTTGATCGTGGCTTCACGGGTGAGCGCTGCGCCTTTGGTTCTTCGAGATTCGGTATACCGGACTTTCAACGGATTTCGGTATTTGGTGTATTTTGCGCCACGCCCCGTCCTGTGCTCTTCCAATCGCCGCTCCAGATCATTGGTAATGCCGGTGTAGAGGCTCTTGTCCGAACATTCCAGAATATAGACGATCCACTTCATGTTGGGGTGTTCACTTTAGCCTGATCTGCTAGCTGAATTCCGAGGTGCCCCAGCATGAATTGCCTTGAGTCGTCTCCATTCTTTCCGCCGATCTACCCGTTCGCCAGTGTTTTTCACAGCCGTACGGTGACGGCTTTTACTTGGGTGTACAGGTCCAGCGCGTCGTGGCCCATCTCGCGGCCCCATCCGGACTGTTTGTAGCCGCCGAAAGGCAATGCAGCGTCGAAGATGTTGTAGCAATTGACCCACACAGACCCGGCACGCAGCTCGGCTGCAATGCGGTGTGCTTTACCGATATCGCGTGTCCACACCGCCGCCGCCAGGCCGTAGATGGAGTCGTTCGCCGCCTGAAGTACATTGTCCAGGTCCGTAAATGGCACGGCGCAGACGACCGGCCCGAAAATTTCTTCCTGCATGATCTTCATGTTCTGCGTAGTGTCGACCAGCACAGTCGGTTCCACAAAGTAGCCCTTCTTGCCGAGTTTATGTCCGCCGGCTACCGCCTTGGCGCCTTCGGAGAAGCCTGATTCCAGATAGCCAAGCACTCGTCGTTGCTGTTCGTCCGAGACCAGCGGGCCCATTTGAGTAGCCAGGTCCATGCCAGGCCCGACTTTGATTTTCTTCGCATCCTCAACCACGCCTGCTACCACTTTGTCGAAGATCCCCTTTTCGACGAAGAGCCGGGAACCGGCGCAGCAGCACTGGCCTTGATTGAAAAAGATTGCGCTTGAGACGCCGGGAATACTCGCCTCAACGTCGGCGTCGCTGCAGACGATGTTGGGAGATTTCCCTCCGAGCTCCAGCGAGACCTTCTTGAGATTTCCTGCCGCCGCCTCAAGAATGAGCTTGCCCACTTCGGTGGAACCGGTGAAGGCCACCTTGTCTACGTCTTGGTGTGCCGCCAGTGCCGCGCCTGCTGTCTCTCCGTACCCTGGCACGATGTTGACCACCCCGTCAGGGAATCCTGCTTCGCAGATCAGCTCGCCGAGCCGCAAAACGGACAACGGTGTCTGCTCGGCAGGCTTGAGGACGATGGTACAGCCGGCAGCCAACGCCGGGCCTAGTTTCCAAGCGGCCATGAGCAGCGGAAAGTTCCAGGGGATAATCTGGGCCACTACGCCGACCGGCTCGCGCAGCGTGTAGGAGTGATATTGAGCGCCGGGCGTGTAGGGCACTGAGATGGGAATGGTGGTGCCTTCGATTTTGGTTGCCCATCCAGCCATGTATCGGAAGAGGTCCACAGCCAGCGGCACATCTGCCGCGCGGGCTACGCCGACCGGCTTCCCGTTATCGAGCGACTCCAGTTGAGCGAATTCTTCCAAATGAGATTCGAGAAGGTCGGCGAGCTTCCAGATCAACCGTCCCCGCTCCGAAGCGGTGAGCCTGCGCCATGAGCCGCTCTCGAAGGCGTTCCTTGCAGCGGTCACTGCCCTGTTCACGTCGGCACTATTGGCTTCCGCTACTTGGGCCAGGACTTCTCCCGTAGCCGGGTTATAGGTTGGGAAGGTTTTCCCCGACAGGGCTTCAAGCCATCTGCCGCCGATCAGCATCTTCCGGGGCGCGCCTAGAAAGGTTAATACTTCTTGGTGAATCGGGATTTCCTCTGTTGCCGTGTTCATGCTGGGCCTCCTTTCCGAATGGGGATGACAGCGATGTCATCGGACTGCGGGTCACTGAGTTGATCTTCGAACCTTGCGGTCATTTCATCCGGTTTGCGCACCCTCCTAG
>CXWL01010367.1_pt1 | contig 37094 bp, 33 predicted proteins | sample 590931 | NCBI WGS metagenome assembly CXWL01 (sample SAMEA3498368, study PRJEB10139) | groundwater metagenome | biome: water well; material: biofilm material | place: Germany | collected 2015-04-27 | reverse complement strand
CACCAGGTCGGCGCGCGGCACCGCGGCCAGCATGCGGCGGTTGGCCATCTCGCGCATGCGCAGTTTCATCTTGGCCTTGACCTCGGTATTGCCCTCGACCTCCTTGAATTCCTTCTTCAATTCCTCGGTGCTCATGCGCAGGCGCTTCAGCAGCATCTGGCGCTGCAGTGGCACATCCACCAGCGCAAATGCCGCCAGCACGCCGGCGATCAACAAGAGCCCGCCCAGCACCAGTTCGCCGCCAGCGGCCAGCGCGGCCGGCAGCGGCATGGCCAGCAGCTCGGCATGGCGTGCCCACTGCTGGCCGAGATAGAACGCGGCCACTGCCGCCAGCACGAGGGCCAGCAGGCTGGCCTTGAGTGCCTCGGTGAGCTGGTGGCCCGAGAAGACCCGCTGCAGGCCGCCCAGCGGGTCGAGTTTGGAGAGTTTGGGCGCCAGCGGTTGCAGGGTGAAATTCCAGCCCCCCGCCAGCACGCCGGTACCCAGGGCCACCGCCAGCACGACGGCGAACAGCGGCGCCAGCAGCACGAGCAGCTGCAGGCCCAGGCTGACGAGACGGTCGACCATCGACCCCGGCCGCGCCAGCAGGGCGGCGTCGAAGCGCAGGCCTTCGGTCAGCAGCCCGGCCGCACGATGCGTCAGCTCGGGCGCGAAGTACGCCACCAGCGCCACACCGCAGCCGATCGCGCCGAAGTGACCGAGGTCGCGCGAGCGCGCCACCTGGCCCTCGGCGCGGGCCTTGATGATCCTGCGCTGCGAGGCGGGTAGGTTGCGGTCTTGGGGAGAGTCGGCCATGGAAAAAGGGCTCCGTCTAGGAGCCCTTGCATGGTGCCGGCGCGCTCGCTCGACTTGAGCGCGATAAGCGGGGGAAAGGCGAAGGTGTTCTTGGCCTACCGGCGCTCAGACCCCCACGCTCACTGCGCTCGCTGCCCCCCATGGGGGGCGCAGCCCGCCTTGGGGCGGCCCGGCGGCAGGCTAGAACCCGAGGCTGGCCAGCAGATCGTCCACTTCACCCTGGTCGGTGACGACATCGGTGCGCCCGGCGGCGTTGACGACCGGGCCGTGGAGCACGCTGGGATCGACCTTTTCGCGCTGCTCTGGCGGCACCACCGAGAGCAGCAGCTTGACCAGGCTGTCTTCCAGGTCGTTGGCCAGCGCCACCACCTTGGCCGTCACCTGGCCGGTGAGGTCATGGAAGTCCTGCGCCATCATGATGTCGGTCAGGTGACTGTCGATGCGCTGCGTGCGCTGCTCGACGTCGCGCACGAAATTCAGCACCGCGCCGGTGGCCACGGCCTTCACCGGGTCGGCCACGACGGCACGTGCGATCTCGCGGGTGGCCTCGCTGATGGCGGCGTGGTCGGCCTTGGCCGCGTCCACCGAGTTGAGAACCTTGTTGGCCGCATCAGCGGTCTTGTTGGCGATATAGCTCAGGCGGCTGCGCGCGTCGGGCAGGCCATCGGTGGCGATCTGCAGCTTGGGCATCACGCCGAGCTGCTGCATGGTGTCGTGCAGCAGCCGTGTGATGGTGCCGATCTGTTGGAAAACCTCTTGCGAAGCGGCCTGCGGTTCGGCGGGCGCGTCGGTGGCGCGTTCGGCCGGTCGCAAGGTGGCGGCGGTGTCCATCAACATGTTTGTTTCTCCCTCAGGCCGTGGCGGCGATTTTCTGCAGGATCTTCTCGACCTTTTCCTCCAGCGTGGCCTTGGTGAAGGGCTTGACGATGTAGCCGGCCGCCCCGGTCTGCGCCGCCAATACGATGTCTTCCTTGCGCGCCTCTGCGGTCACCATCAGCACCGGCAGGTGGCGCAGCCCCTCGTCGGCCTTGACGGCCTTGAGCAGGTCAAAGCCATTCATGTTGGGCATGTTGATATCCGACACCACGAAGTCGTAGCGGGTGTGTTTGAGCATGCTCAGCGCCACCGCACCGTCCTCGGCCTCGTCAGCGTTGTGGCAGCCCATCTCCTTGAGCAGACCCCGGATGATGCGGCGCATGGTCGAGAAATCGTCGACGATCAGGAATTTCAGGTCGGTGGTATTCATGGGCGGGCCTTGTGCGGAGAGGCTGCTGGTTTTATCGGTGGCCGGGGGTGGGACTTGAGCGCGGCGGCGGCGCGGTCGACAACGGCGCCGCAGTGCTGGGCCCTTCCCGCTCTGGTGGTGCCTCCGGCGTGGTCCGGAAGACCCGCTCTTCCGCTTCACGCGTCATCACGACGATGCTGATACGGCGGTTGGTCGGCGCCGCCGGGTCCCGGCGGTTGAACGGGTTGCTGGCCGCCAGCCCCTGCACGCGCAGCACCTGGTCCTCGGGCAACCCGCCGGCCACGAGTTCGCGGCGCGACGCATTGGCGCGGTCGGCCGAAAGCTCCCAGTTGCTGTAGCCCGCCTCCCTGGCAACGCCCGAGCCGAACGGCAAGGCGTCGGTGTGGCCCTCCAGCGTCAGCCGGTTGGGCACCTCGGCGAGCAGCGCGCCCACCTCGCGCAGCAGTTCGCGCATGGTGGGCTGGACCGTGGAGCTGCCACTGGCGAACATCGGCCGCTGGTCCTGGTCGACGATCTGGATGCGCAGGCCGTCGTCGGTCATCTCCAGCAGGATCTGCGAGGCCATGCCCTGCAGCTTGGGGTTGCCCTCGATCTTGCCCATCACCTTTTTCTTGAGGTCTTCCAGGCGTGCCACTTCAGCCCGGACCTGTTCTTCCTTGAGCTGGTGGATATTGACGGTGGCACGCGGTGCCGTGACATCGCCGCGCTTGACCTGGCCGGTGCTGCGCGTCAGATCCTGGCCGCCGCCCTTGACCACGTGCGACGCGTCACCGGCGCCCGAACCGCTGGCCAGCAGCGACAGCTTGAGCGGCGCCGAGAAATAGTCGGCAATGCCCTTCTTGTCGCCCTCGGTGGTGGAGCCCAGCAGCCACATCAGCAGGAAGAAGGCCATCATCGCCGTCACGAAGTCGGCATAGGCGATCTTCCAGGCGCCGCCATGCACCGCATGGCCGCCCTTCTTGACGCGCTTGATGATGATCGGTTGCAGCTTTTTCGCGTCGCCGGCCATCATGCAGCTCCAATACCGACGGCCCGCGCAGCCGGGTCAAACTCAAGCAGCCGCCGCGGAACCGGCTTTGCCGGGCCGCTGGGGGCGCCCCCCTGGGGGGGAGCGCCGAAGGCGCTTCGGGGGGGGGTCACTTCTTCCCCTTGACGTGCCCTTCGAGCTCGACAAAGCTGGGCCGGTCATCGGAATAGAGCACCTTGCGCCCGAACTCGATCGCCACCTGGGGCGCATAGCCCTGCATGCTGGCCAGCAACGTGGTCTTGATGCACTGCAGCTCCTTGCCCGCGTCCTCGACCTTCTGCTCAAGCAGGCCCGCCAGCGGTTCGGCAAACGCATAGGCCAGCAAGATGCCCAGGAAGGTGCCGACCAGGGCCGAGCCGATCATGCCGCCCAGCACCGCCGGCGGCTGGCCCACCGAGCCCATCGTGTTGACCACGCCCAGCACCGCGGCCACGATGCCGAATGCCGGCAGGCCACCGGCAACACGCTGCAGCGCCGCGACGGCAGCGTGCGCCTCGTGGTGATGGGTATCGATCTCGTTGTCCATCAGGCTCTCGATCTCGTGCGCATTCAGGTTGCCCGAGACCATCATGCGCAGATAGTCGGTGATGAATTCGGTGACATGGTGGTCGTTGCCCACGGCCGGGTACTTCTGGAACAGCGGCGAGCTGTGCGGCTCTTCGACGTCCTTCTCGATCGACATCAGGCCCTCCTTGCGGGCCTTTTGCAGGATGTCGTAGAGCAACGCCAGCAGCTCCATGTATCGCGCCTTGCTGAACTTGCTGCCCTTGAAGCACTGGCCCAGCCCCTTCATCGAGGCCTTGATCACCTTCATCTGGTTGTTGGCCAGAAAGGCGCCGGCCGCGGCGCCGAAGATCGTGATCATCTCGAACGGCAAAGCCTTCAGGACCACGCCAATATTGCCTCCGTGCGCGATATACACGCCGAAGATGCAGACCATTGCCAGGCCCCAACCGATGATGACGAACATGTCCTGTGTTCCGCGAGATGTGCCGAAGGGGGGTGCCGCCGTATGCCCACGCACGGCCAGCGCCGCACGGGGTATGGTGGTGTTATCGGCTGCTCAGCCCTTCGGTTGAGTGCCGTTTGCCGGCCTCGGGCAGTAGATCCAGACCGGCCGGCGCGCGGCGTCCTGCAGGCAGGCCCAGGGCTCGCGGCCGGGCACTGCGAACTCCAGGCTCACCAGCCAGGCCCCAGGCGCCAATTCCTGCTCGGCCTTGGCCCAGGCGCGGGCCATGCTCTCGGGGCGCTGGAACAGGTAGACCAGGTCAAAGCCGGCCCACGAGCCGGCCCACATGTCGCCGCGCTGGATGCGCGCGCCACGGCAGCCCAGCGCCGCCAGCGCGGCCAGCACCGGGCTCCACTCGACGCCGTGCAACTCGGCCTGCGGCCACAGCCGGCGCAACGCGCGCACACCGTGGCCGAGGCCACAGCCGGCGTCGAGCACACGCCGCGGCGTGCCGGTGATGGCGTCCAGCCCGTGCAGTGCATCCGCGGGGGTGGGAAAGAATGGCGCGTCGCGCCAGGCCCGCAAGGGATAGGTCGCCAGCAGCGGAGCAAGCAACAGCAGCCACAGCCACGGCGGCACACCCGCGGCGTAGCCCAGCGCCAGCGCCGAGAGCGGAAAACCGGCCGCCGCGATCGCCCTGCGCCACCCTCCGCGGCAGGACCAGGCCGCGGCCCCGGCCGCCACCATCCCGAGGGCAAAGCCCAGTGCCGGGCTTGAGTTGGCCGCGGTGGCCGCGAGCCAGACGAGCCAGCCCGCAGCCCATGCCAGCAGCGCCGGCAATGGCCAGGGCCAGATCCACGGTGGCCGAGCTGATTTCAATGCGTTCACGGGCGCGAGGACCAACCGATGCCGACCCGCGATGGCACGCTAAGCGGACCGCGCCGCCGTGGCCTGCGCCGGTGCGGCCACGGGCTGGCGCATGGCCAACACGCGCTCGTGCGGCGGGCGGACTTTGACCTGCGCCGTCGCCACCGCCGACTTGACTGCATAGCGCGGGTCGATCGTGTCGCGCAACGCCGGTTCGCCAAACGGCGTGCCACTGGCCGACACCAGTGCCGCCACGAACGGCAGGTTGGCCCGCCGCCCGCGGGCCACCACGATGCCGATCTCGCCGCTGGCCAGCTCGACAAAGCTGCCTGGCGGGTAGAGCCCCACGGCCTTGAGCAGGGCACCGCCGATTTCATCGGGCGACCCGTTGGCGCCCAGACAGGCTTCGCGCGCGGCCTGCACCGGCGACATCGGCGCACGCGTCGCACGGCGGCTGATCTTGGCGGTGAAGATATCGACCCGCCGCAACAGGCGCGCGAGCTGCCGCTCGGGCGGCAGCGCCGCCAGCGCGTCATCGACGTGCGTCGCATCGTGGTGCAGGCGCACGACGGCCACGCACAGCGGGTCACCCAGGCTGGCGTCCTCCAACAGTTGCGCGCCCCGCGCGGCGTGGCTGTCGATCTCGGCCCGCATCGCGGGTGTGGGTGCTATCCCCGAGCTGGCGAGTTGATCCTGCAGCTTCAGCATGGCCACGTTCATGGTCAGCGCGGCGCGGCCCAGGCTGTCGACCCAGGGCTGTGCCCAGCCCAGCAGCGGTGCCGCCTGCTCGCAGATCAGCAGGGTCAGCAAGGCGTGGTGGCAGCTGTACTTCTTGGTCGAATGGCCGGCTTCGTAGACCAGGTGATAAAGCGACCCGTCGAGCCGCCGCGCGGCAAGCTGGCGCGCCCGCACGTGCACGGACAGCAGGCGCGAGCGCCAGTCGCCACCGGGGCGAACGTCGCGCAGCACGCTGTCGAGGTGCGTCGCCAGTTCGTGCCACTGCTCGGCCAGCGTCAGCGGAGCGGGCGCCGCTTTCTCAGGCACCGTGCTGTCCGGCCGCGCGGCGACCACGTCCTTCAGCGCCGCACCCTGGCGCAGCATCATGTCCATCGCCGCACCAAGCCGGCGATTCCAGTCGGCCGACTCGGTTTCATCGGCGTAGAGCGGTTTCGCGCGCAGCTCTTCCAGGCGCGCCAGGTCTTCGATGACCTGGCCCGCGCTCAACAGCAGGCAGCCGGCGGGGTCGCGCAGGCCAAAAGGCAGCGGCTCGTTCAGGCGCAGGTACTGGGGCGAAAAGGAAATCAGCTTCACGGCAACGCAGAGCTTCCGCGCCGGCGAAGACGCCGGCTGTCCGCCAGATATCGGCCCCGCTCCCAGCCGACTGAAGCCCGCTCAGCCACGCAAAAAAGCGGGCCCCGAAGGACCCGCTGGAAAGCACAGCGAACTGTGCCAGGAGGAGACATGCATGAAGTCAAACTCTTCCAGGTTGTCGGCAGTTCGCGGCGGCTCTTGAGCCCGCGGGCGTGAGCTATTGCCCAATCTGCGCGGCAGTGCTCAGTGGCCGCCGTGGGCCGCCAGCTCGGCGTCCACGGACTCGGCGGCGCGCGCGGCCAGGCTGGCCAGTTTGCCTTTGCCGGCGCGGGCCGGCGGGTTGCACAGGCCGCAGACGTAATGGCGGGCGATTTCGTGCGGGTGGGTCACGAAGTGGCCGCCGCACTTGCTGCAGGCCGTCATCGTGAGCATGCCGTTGTCCACGAATTTCACCAGCCGCCACGCGCGTGTGACGCTCAGCAAGGGCTCCAGCCCCTGCGCCTGCATCTGCTCTACATAGAGCTGGTAGGCCTTGATGATGGTATCGATCTCGTCGAGCGCGGCCACCTTGTTGAGGTACTCGTGCGTATTCAGGAACAGGCTGGCGTGGATATTCGGCTGCCAGGTCATGAACCAGTCGGTGGAAAACGGCAACTGGCCCTTGCTCGGGCTCTTGCCCGCCACTTCCTTGTACAGGCGCAGGAGCCTCTCGTAGCTCAGGTCGGTCTCGCTCTCCAGTACCTGCAGGCGCGCCCCCAGCTGGATCAGGGTGACGGCGCGCTCGATCTGCCGGGCTTCAGTGAGGATGCTCTTGTTGCGTGCCATGGTGTCATGCGCCTGTGGTTTTCTTGGGCCGGCGGTCTATGCGGCTTCCTGGTGCCGGCCTGCCAGCAGGATCGAGGCGTGCAGCCGCGACATGCCGTCGTTGGCGGCGCCCTTGCCGTGACTGGTGAGCAGGTTCCAGACGATGTCGTCGTCCATACGGAAGCGACACAGCAATGTATTGCCGGTGGCGACCTTCATCATCTGCGTCGGCGTCAGCGAGCCGATCAGGGTGGCGGTATCTTCGCTGATGCCCAGTCGGAACAGGGCCTGCTCCTTGTCGGCACGAATCAGGCTTTGCGCCAGCATCATGTAGGACAGGTTGGCTTCGCGGATTTCGGCGAGGATCTGGTCAGAGGTCATGGTGTGGGCTCCAGCGGGGTTCGGGGTCGTAAGTCGATGCAAGCAACTGTACGGACCGGAAATGGGCCCGCACATCAGCCCAGTTCCGTCGCTTGAGTCCCGCTTGTTCCAGCCTGCGTGTCAGGCAAATTCCTACACCGCCAATACGGCGTGACGGACTTCACAACCACAGCGCTTACGCGCGCTCGATGCGCGCGTAAATGGCAACGAGGTTGTGCCGGCGCTCACATCGCTGCGCGATATGAGCGCCGTCCAATCACAGCGGGGCGCAATGCGCCCGCCGCGCGGTGCGCGGCCTTACGCGCGCTCGATGCGCGCGTAAGCGCTGTGGTTGTGTATCGACTCGAAATTTTCGACTTCGACGCTGTAGCGCCCGATGCGCGCATCGGCATTCAGCCGCAGCGCCACGTCGCGGACCAGGTCTTCGACAAATTTCGGGTTTTCGTAGGCCCGCTCGGTGACCCACTTCTCATCGGGCCGCTTGAGCAGCGGCCAGATCTCGCTCGACGCCGAGTCTTCGGCAAAACGCACGAGCTGGTGCCATTCCACCGCCTCCAGCAGCTCGACCCGGATGGTGACCACGGCGCGCTGGTTGTGGGCACCGTAATCCGAGATTTCCTTGGAGCAGGGGCACAGGCTCTTCACCGGCACACCGACTTCGGCCCACACCGTGGCCGATGGGCTGCCGGTCTCCGTGGTGGCGCCCGGGGACGTTTCGGCGATCAGGCGGCCCTGGTAATCAAGCAGGCTTTGCACACCCGATACCGGCGCCCGCTTGCGCAGGAAGAAGCTGAATTCGGCTTCGATCCGCCCCTCTTGCGCGCCCAGCTTTTCCAGCATGGCGGCATGTCGCTCGCGCAGTGCGGCGGCGTCCAGCGGCGCATCGAGTGCGTCCAGCCACGCAACGAAGCGCGACATGTGGGTCCCCTTCTTCTCGGCCGGCAGCGCGACATCCAGCGACCACCGTGCGGTGGCCGTCTGCACCGCCCCGGCGACTTGCAGCTGCAACGGATAACGCACGCCCTTGATGCCCACGCGCTGGATCACCAGGTGGCGCTCGTCACGCGCGCTTTGCATGTCGGGGATATGGAGGGCGTCGGTGAGGTGGGTCATCACGGGGGCTAGCTTGGCACCGCTACAGCGCCGACATTGTCACGCGGTTGTTGGGGCACCGAACGGGTTGGGTCAGGCGTTGACGGCGGCCAGCGCGGGCCGGCTGCCAAAACGCTGCCGGATCGACGCCTCGATACCCTCTGCATCCAGGCCACACAGCGCCAGCAGCCTGCCGGGGTCACCGTGTTCGATGAACTGGTCTGGCAGCCCGAGCTGCAGCACCGGCAGGGCCAACCCGGCCGCGGCCAGGCACTCGAGCACCGCGCTGCCGGCGCCGCCCGCGATGCAGCCTTCTTCGACGGTGATCAGGCCGTCGTGGCTGCGCGCCAGTTCGAGCACCAGGTCGGTATCCAGCGGCTTCACAAAACGCATGTCGGCCACCGTCAGGCCGAGCTTGTCGGCGGCCACCAGCGCCGGGTGCAGCAGAGTGCCAAAGGCCAGGATCGCGAGGCGCTGGCTGCCGCGCGCGTCGCCGCGCCCTGCGGCGGTGCGGCGCAGCACACCCTTGCCCCAGGGCCACTCGCTCAGGGCCTCTTCGATGGCCGCGCCTACGCCACTGCCACGCGGGTAGCGTACGGCCACCGGGTGGTCCTGGCGGAAGGCGGTGGTCAGCGCCTGGCGGCATTCGTTCTCGTCGCTCGGCGTGAGCATGCTGCAGTTCGGGATGCAGCGCACAAAGGCGATGTCGTAGGCGCCGGCGTGGGTGGCGCCATCGGCGCCGACCAGACCCGCGCGGTCGAGCGCAAAGACGACCGGCAGGTTCTGGATCGCCACGTCGTGGACCAGCTGGTCGTAGCCGCGCTGCAGGAACGTGCTGTAGATCGCCACGACCGGCTTGAGCCCCTCGCAGGCCAGGCCGGCGGCAAACGTCACCGCGTGCTGCTCGGCAATGCCGACATCGTGGTAGCGCTTGGGAAACCGCTGGTGGAACTCGACCATGCCCGAGCCCTCGCGCATGGCCGGTGTGATCGCCACCAGGCGTTCGTCCACCGCAGCCATGTCGCACAGCCACTGGCCGAACACCTGCGTGAAGCTGGGCTTGCTGGGCGCGCTCTTCGGGAAGCCCTCGGCCGGGTTGAACTTGCCGCTGGCCGCGTGGTACTTCACCGGGTCGGCCTCGGCCAGCTTGTAGCCGTAGCCCTTCTTGGTGACGACATGCAGGAACTGCGGGCCGCGCTTGCTGCGCAGGTTCTCCAGCGTCGGGATCAGGGCATCGAGGTCGTGGCCATCGATCGGGCCGACATAGTTGAAGCCGAATTCCTCGAAGATCGTGCCCGGCACGACCATGCCCTTGGCGTGCTCCTCGAAGCGGCGCGCCAGTTCAAACAGCGGCGGTGCATTCTTCAGCACCGCCTTGGCGCCCTGCCGCGCGGCCTCGTAGAAGCTGCCACTGATCAGCCGCGCCAGGTATTTGTTGAGCGCGCCCACCGGCGGGCTGATCGACATGTCGTTGTCGTTGAGCACGACCAGCAGGTCGGCGTTCACACCGGCGTGGCTGACGCCGGCGTTGTTGAGGGCCTCGAAGGCCATGCCGGCGCTCATGGCGCCGTCGCCGATGATGGCCACCGCGCGGCGCTCCTCGCCCTTGAGCTTGGACGCCAGCGCCATGCCCAGCGCCGCGCTGATGCTGGTGGAGCTGTGCGCGGTGCCGAAGGTGTCGTACTCGCTTTCATCGCGCCGCGGGAAGCCGCCGATGCCACCGAACTGGCGCAACGTGTGCATGCGATCGCGGCGCCCGGTGAGCACCTTGTGCGGGTAGGTCTGGTGGCCCACGTCCCACACCAGCCGGTCGTGCGGCGTGTTGAATACGTAGTGCAGCGCCACGGTGAGTTCCACCGTGCCCAGGTTGCTGCCGAGATGACCGCCGGTCTGGCTCACCGTGTGCAGCACGAACTGGCGCAGCTCGGTGGCCAGCGTGCGCAGATCGGCGCGCGGCAGCCGGCGCAGATCGGCCGGGCTGTTGATCTTGTTGAGCAGGGGAGTCGTCATCAATTGTCGCGTTCGACCACTTTGTCAGCCAGCACGGCCAGCAGCGTGCCTGCGGCGCCGATCCCGCTGCGCGCCAGGGCCGCCAGCGCCTGCGCGCGCAGTTCCTCGGCATACTGGCGTGCGGCTTCAATCCCGAGCACCGACACGTAGGTGGGTTTGTTGTGGTCCTGGTCCTTGCCTGCCGTCTTGCCCAGGGTCTCGGAGATCTGGGTGACATCGAGGATATCGTCCACGACCTGGAATGCCAGGCCGATCGCAGCGCCGTAGTCCGACAGCCCTGACCAGGCTGCGGCGCCGGGGTGGCCGCATGATGCACCCATCAGCACGCTGGCCTGCAACAGGGCGCCGGTCTTGCGGCGGTGCATGTCGCGCAGCTCACCTTCGGCCAACGCATGGCCGATGCTGGCCAGGTCGATGGCCTGCCCACCGGCCATGCCGGCGTGGCCTGCCGAACGCGCCAGCAGCGCGGTCAGCCGTGCCTGCAGCACCGGCGCCACGCCGTCGTCGGGCGTCAGCACCTCGAAGGCCAAAGCCTGCATCGCGTCGCCAGCCAGCATGGCCTGGGCCTGGCCATACTGGACATGCACCGTTGGCTTGCCGCGGCGCAATACGTCGTTGTCCATGCATGGCATGTCGTCGTGGACCAATGAGTAGGCGTGGATCAACTCCACGGCCACTGCGGCGCGCAACGCCGCCACGCGGTTTCCGGCCACGGCGTGGCAGGCCGCCAGCACCAGCAGCGGGCGCAGGCGCTTGCCGCCGTCGAGCACGCCGTATCGCATGGCCAGGCCGAGACCGGCGGGAGCGTCGGCGGGAACCCAGGCTTCCAGTGCGGCTTCGACCGCGGCCAGTTCACGGCGCGCCCAGTCTTCGGCGTCGACATCGGCCATCGTCATTGCGCAGACCACGGCTTGAGTTGCCCATCATCCAGCAGCTTGACCTGCTCTTCCACCGCCTGCAGCCGCTCACGACAGTAGGCCAGCAACTCGGCGCCGCGTCGGTAGCCGTCGAGCAATTGGTCGAGAGGCAATTGCCCGCCCTCCATCTGCGCAACCAGCCCGTCCAGCTCGGACAGCGCCTGTTCGTAGCTGGTGGGCACTTTGGGGGCGGTGGCTGCGGTGCGTGCCATTTCAAAAGGTGAAATCGAGCCGGATATTCTAGACAACCCCACCGTGGCAGCTGCTGCCGGTGGTGACGGCCGCAACGCCTTGTGCTCCATGGGGAGACACCCCCCCTGCGGCCTCGCCGGCAGGGACAGGCCGCCGCTAGAATCCGGGGCCGCCAGGTTGCCAGATTCGGGGCACCTGCACCCACCCAGCTTGCTGCCCAGGCGTTCGCCCGGCGGGCAAGGTTTCCGTTCTGTGACTAGGAGGATCCGGTCGGATCATGTCGGACCTGAGCATCTCTCTTGAAGCTCGCGGGCGCAGCCGCTCCCAACTCCCGGTTTCCAGCTACTTTGACGAGGAACTGTTCCGCCGCGAACAGGCACTCATCCTCAAGCATTCACCCGGCTACGTCGGGCATGAATTGGCAGTGCCGTGGGTTGGCGACTACCAGGCGCTGGCTCAGGAGGGTGAAGGCCGAGCGCTCGTGCGCAGTGCGGGCGGCGTTGAGCTCATCTCCAACGTCTGCCGTCATCGGCAGGCCGTCATGCTCAAGGGCCGCGGCCAGACGCAGCAGAATATCGTCTGCCCCTTGCACCGGTGGACCTACGATCTGCACGGCCAGCTCGTCGGTGCCCCTCATTTCTCGCAGGACCCGTGCCTTCACCTGCGCAACTACCCGTTGCAGAACTGGCATGGCTTGTTGTTTGAGCGCAACGGGCGCGACGTGGCCGTCGATCTGGCGCCGCTGGGCACCGCGGCCCAACTCGACTTCAGCGGTTTTGTCTTCGACCGCGCCCATCTGCACGAGTGCGACTACAACTGGAAGACCTTCATCGAGATCTACCTAGAGGACTACCACGTCGGGCCGTTTCACCCGGGCCTGGGTCAGTTCGTGACCTGCAAGGACCTGGCCTGGGAATTTGGCCGCCACCACTCGGTACAGACGGTGGGCGTGAACAAGGCGCTCACGCGGGCGGGTTCGGCGGTCTACCAGCGCTGGCAGGAGGCCCTGCTCAACTATCGCGGTGGCGAACTGCCGGCGCACGGCGCGATCTGGCTGACCTACTACCCGACCGTGATGGTCGAGTGGTACCCGCAGGTGCTGGTGGTATCCACGCTGTTCCCCAGGGGTCCGCGCAAGACACTGAACCTGGTGGAGTTCTTCTATCCCGAGGAGGTCGCCGCCTTCGAGCGCGAAATTGTCGAAGCGCAGCAGGCGGCCTATATGGAGACCTGCATCGAAGACGACGAGATCGCGCTGCGCATGGACGCCGGCCGGCAAGCCCTGCTGGAACGCGGCGAGTGCGACGCCGGCCCCTACCAGAGCCCGATGGAAGACGGCATGCAGCAATTTCACGAGTGGTACCGGCGTGAGATGGGGCTCCCGCCAGCCCTCGTTTGAGGTGACCTGCACGATGAGCCACAGCACGCTGGTTTGCGCCGACCAGCTGCAATCGATGTTGGCCGCGGCCACGCCGTGCGTCGTGCTGGACTGCGGCTTTGACCTGGCCGATACGACCGCCGGCGAGCAGGCCTATGCGAGGGGTCATCTGCCGGGCGCCGTGTATGCCCACCTGGACCTCCACCTCAGCGGCGCAAAGACCGGGCGCAATGGCCGCCACCCGTTGCCAGCGCGCGATGTGCTGGCGGCAACGGTCGGTGGCTGGGGCGTCGCGCCGGGCGTGCAGGTGGTGGCGTACGACGACCAGGCCGGGCCCTACGCGGCGCGGGCCTGGTGGCTGTTGCGCTGGCTCGGCCACGCCGATGTCGCGGTGCTCGACGGCGGCCGTGCCGCCTGGCTCGCCATCGGCGGCGCACTGGGCAGCGAGCCTGTCACGCCGGTGGCGCAGGCGCCCTACCCGGCTGGCGCGCCGGCCATGGCCACCATCGCCGCCGCGGCATTGCAGGCCAGGCTGGGCCAGCTGTGTCTGCTCGACGCGCGCTCCGGCGAGCGCTTCCGCGGCGAGGTGGAGCCACTGGATCCAGTGGCCGGGCATATCCCCGGTGCCAGTTGCCGGTTCTTCAAGGACAACCTGCAGGCCGACGGCTGCTACAAGCCGCCGGCGCAGTTGCGCGAAGAATTCATGGCGCTGGGTGCGGTGGGTGGCGAGGTCGTGCATCAGTGTGGCTCGGGTGTCACGGCCTGCCACAACCTGCTGGCGATGGCGCATGCCGGCCTGGCCGCCGGGGCGCTCTATGCGGGCTCATGGAGCGAGTGGTGCAGCGACCCGGCGCGGCCGGTGGCCAAGGGCTGACGCACCGTTGACACGCATCAAGGCAGCGCTGCGGTGGGGCGGGAAACTCTGGCTTGAAGACGACGGGTCCGGCCCGCACATTCAGTCAACCCCGAGGAGTTCTCATGTACAAGCGCATCCTGTTCCCCACTGATGGCTCCGACATCACAGCCAAGGCATTGCAGTCCGCCCTGAGCTTGGCGCGCCTGTGTGGCGCCGAGCTGTATGCGCTGGCCGTGAAGGAACCCTTTCCGTACAGCGCGATTTCCGAGATGCAGCCGGTGCCGCCGCAGGAGTTTTTCGACGCCCAGGAACGCGTGGCCGCCGCGCGCATCAAGGAAGTCAGCGATGCCGCCGCCGCAGCGGGTGTGGTCTGCCACGGCTATACCGTGGAAGCACTGCACGCATGGGAGGCGATCCTGGACCATGGCAAGGCCAAGGACTGCGATCTGGTCGTGATGGCCTCGCACGGCAGGCGCGGCGTGAGCGCGCTGCTGCTCGGCAGTGAGACCCAGAAGGTGCTGACGCACAGCACGCTGCCGGTGCTGGTGGTGCGATAGGCCGCAGCCGGGCGCGACGGCTCGGGCGCCGCAGCCGGGGCTAGTGCAGCAGGCCCCGCGACAGCAACGCGAGGCCCAGGCCGGCGCCCAGCCACACCACTTGCGCGAGCGTCTCGCGCCACGACAGGCGCTGTTGCAGCTGCGGCAGCAGATCGGCCACGGCCACGTAGATGAAGCTGCTGGCGGCCGCCACCAGCAGGTACGGCAGCAGCCCTTCCCACGGCCCGACCAGAAAATACCCGAGCACGCCGCCGGCCACCGCCGCCAAGCCCGAGAGCAGGTTGTAGAAGAGTGCCTTGCCGCGCGAAAAGCCGGCATTGAGCAGCACGATGTAGTCGCCGGCCTCTTGCGGGATTTCGTGCACCACCACGGCCACTGAGGTGACGAGGCCGAGCGTCGGGTCGACCAGGAAGGCGGCGGCGATGATCACGCCGTCGCAGAAGTTGTGGATGCCGTCGCCCACCAGCACGCTCAAGCCACCCCGGCCGGCCTGCTGCGCGTCGAAGGCGTGGTGGTGGTCGTGGCCGTCGCCCTGGTGGTGGTGGGCGTGTCGGTACAGCTCGGTCTTCTCCAGCAGCCAGAAGAAGATCAACCCCACCAGCAGCATTGCAAACAGGGCCTGCGGCGTGGCCTTGCTCTCGAAGGCCTCCGGCAACACCTGCAGCAGGGCAGTGCCCAGCAGCACACCGGCCGACAGGCTGACCATGCTCTTCACCACGCGGCCCAGCATGCCGACCGTGAGCGCTGCCGCGATCACGACCGAGAGCACGCCGCCGGCCAGCGTGGCCAGGATGATGTAGAGCAGGATCATGGGTGGGGCGGGCCTGCGGACTTGTCGGCCCGCTTGCCTGATCGCAGGGGCGCGATCAAGCCACGCCGTGGGTCTTGAACCAGGCCAGGCAGCGGCGCCAGCCGTCATCCGCCGCCGCCTTGCGGTAGCTGGGGCGGTAATCGGCGTGGAAGGCGTGCGGCGTATCCGGGTACAGCACAAATTCCGAACGGCTGTTGCCGCTGGCCTTCAGCGCCTCGCGCATCTTCTCCACCGTATCGTTCGGGATGCCACCATCGGCCGCACCGTACAGGCCCAGCACCGGCGCCTTGATGCGGCTCGCCACCTCCAGTGCCGGCTTGTCACCGGGGAAATAACTGCGCGCGACCGGGCCATACCAGGCCACCGCCGCCGTCAGCGCCGGGTTGTGCGCGGCGTACATCAGGGTGGTTCGGCCGCCCCAGCAAAAACCGGTGATGCCCAGCCGGCGCGTGTCGGCCGCCCCTTGCGTCCGAGCCCAGGCGACGCAGGCGTCCAGGTCGGCCATGACCTGCGCGTCGGGTGCCTTGGCGACCACTTCGGACACCAGCTTGGCGATCTCGCCGTACGACCCGGCGTCGCCCTGGCGCACGAAGAGTTCGGGCGCGATCGCCAGATAGCCCGCATGGGCAAGCCGCCGGCAGACATCGGCGATATGTTCGTGCACGCCGAAGATCTCGCTCACCACCAGCACGACGGGCAGACCGCTGCGGCCGGCCGGCGCGGCGCGGTAGGCCGGCAGCTTGAAGTCGCCGACCGGGATCGTGACTTCACCGACGACCAGGCCCTCACTGCTGGTCTTGATCACGGTCTGCGCAGCGACCGGCAACACCGCCGCCGCAAAACCGCTGCCCACGGCGGACCGGATCACATCGCGGCGGCTGTAGTCGCCGTGAGCGGGCAGCAGGCTGTCGATTTCAGGTTCGATCATGAGGGTCTCCTGACGGGGTGGAAAGATGAGCATCGTTCAAATTGTGCCGGCAGCGGCCCCGAATGCAGCCGCCAGGGCCTGCGCCAGGTCAGCCTGCAAGTCGGCCACGGCCTCCAGGCCCAGCGAAAAGCGCACCAGATGCCCGTGCAGACCGTCGCGCCGGTCGCGCATCGCCGCCAGGTCGTAGGGCACCACCAGGCTCATTGGCCCGGCCCAGGAGTAACCGATCTTGAACAGGCGCAACGCGTCCACGAAGCGCTCGACCTGCGCCGCCTCGTAGCGCTCGTCCAGCAGCACCGAAAACAAGCCCGCCGCCGCCGAGCAGCTGGCGCGCCAGTGCGCGTGCCCCGGCGCGCCCGGGTGCGCCGGGTGCAGCACGCGCACCACCTCGCGCCGCGTGGCGAGCCAGGCCGCGAGCTGCCGGCCGGCCAGGTCTTGCGCCGCATAGCGCACGCCCAGCGTCGAGAGCGAGCGCAGCACGAGTTCGGCGTCGTTGGCGCCCACGCCCAGCCCCAGGTGCATGTGGGTGAGCTTGATGCGTTCGTGCAGGGCGGTGTCGCGCGTGGTCACCGAACCCATCAGCACGTCGCCGCCGCCGCTGGCATATTTGGTCAGGGCCTGCATCACGATATCGATGCCGAGGTCGAAGCCACGCAGCGCCACACCGGCACCCCAGGTGTTGTCCAGCGCCGTCCAGACGCCGTGCGCCCGGGCGGCCTGCACCAGGCCCGCCAGATCCGGGAACTCCATCGTCACCGAGCCCGGCGCTTCGAGCCAGATGAGCCGGGTCTGCGGGCCGATCAGCGCCGCCAGCGCCGCCGCATCCTGCGGGTCGTACAGGCGGTGCCGGATGCCCCAGCGGGCCAGCTCGTGGCGCGCCAGCTCACGGCTGGGGCCGTAGACGTTGGCCGGCAGCAGCACCTCGTCGCCCGGTGCCAGCAGCGCCAGATCGACCAGCGCGATCGCCGCCAGCCCGCTGGGCGCCAGCACGCACTGCAGGCCGCCCTCCAGCGTGGCTATGCGCTCTTCAAGGGTGAAGGTGGTGGGCGTGCCATGCAGGCCGTAGGTGTAGCCGTCCCGGCGCCGCCAATCGCGCGCGCGCAGCGCGGCCACATTGGGGTAGATCACGGTGGACGCCTTGTGCACGCCAACTTGCGGCGCGGCAAAACCGGCTGGCGGCTGGTAGGCGTGGTGGATGAGGTCGGTGGACAGATCGCGTGGCATGAATGGATGCTCTAGATGGGCAGGCCGATCAGATCGTGTCCGTCGGCGGCCACGATGCGGGCACGGGTGAACTCGCCCACCTTCAAGGTCTTGGAGATTTTTTCCGGCGCCAGCAGGCGCACCTGGCCGTCGACCTGCGGCGCATCGGCATAGCTGCGGCCCACGCCCCCCTTGCGGCCGAGCGCCGGCGCGTGATCAACCAGCACCTGCATGACGGCGCCGACACGGCGCTGCAGCTTCTTGATGGAGACCTCTTCGGCCACCGCCATGAAGCGTGCCAGGCGCTCGTCACGCACTTCTTGCGGCAGCATGCCGGGCAGATCGTTGGCGGCGGCGCCACTCACGGGCGAGTAGGCAAAACAGCCCGCACGGTCGATCTGCGCGAGACGCAGGAATTCGAGCAGGGTCTCGAATTCAGCCTCCGTCTCGCCGGGAAAGCCGGCGATGAAGGTCGAGCGGACCACGATCTCGGGGCAGGCCTCGCGCCACTTGGCCAGCCGCTCCAGATTGCGCTCGCCGCTGGCCGGGCGCTTCATGCGCTTGAGGACATCGGGGTGGGCGTGCTGGAAGGGCACGTCCAGATAGGGCAGCACCCGCCCCTCGGCCATCAGCGGCAGGATGTCATCCACGTGCGGGTACGGATAGACGTAGTGCAGCCGCACCCAGGCACCCAACGGTGCGGCCAGGTCGGCCAGGCGCGTGCACAGGTCGAGCAAGCGCGTCTTCACCGGTTGGCCGTCAAAGAAGCCGGTGCGGTATTTCACGTCCACGCCGTAGGCACTGGTGTCCTGGCTGATGACGAGCAACTCCTTCACGCCCGACTCGAACAGCGCCCGTGCGTCGCCCAGCACATCGCCGATCGGGCGCGAAACCAGGTCGCCGCGCAGGCTGGGGATGATGCAGAACGTGCAGCGGTGGTTGCAGCCTTCGCTGATCTTGAGATAGGCGTAGTGGCGAGGCGTGAGCTTGATGCCTGCGATGCCGCGAAATTCGGCCTTCGCCTCGGGCACCAGATCGACGAACGGATCGTGCGGCCTGGGCACATGCCGGTGCACCGCGTCCATCACCTCCTGGGTGGCGTGCGGGCCGGTCACCGCCAGCACCTTGGGGTGCACGTCGCGCACCAGGTTGCCACCACCCGCACCGGCCCGGGCGCCCAGGCAGCCGGTCACGATGACCCGGCCATTGCCGGCCAGCGCCTCGCCGATGGTGTCGAGGCTCTCGCTGACCGCGTCGTCGATGAAGCCACAGGTGTTGACGATGACGAGGTCGGCAACAGCGTAGGTCTTGCTGGTCTCGTAGCCCTCGGCGCGCAGCTGGGTCAGGATCAGTTCGGAATCGGTCAGCGCCTTGGGGCAGCCGAGCGAGACGAAGCCGATGGTGGGCGCGCGGGCGGTGGGTTCGGTCATGGCGCGATTTTCGTGCATCGCGCCGCCGCTGCACCGCGGAGGGTCACTTCTTGCCGGGTGTGAACCCTGGCATGCCAGGGAATATCGTCCCGGCCTGCTGCATCTTTTCAAACATCGAGCGGCTCTGCTCGACATAACTGCCCATCAGGCCTTGCAGCGCCGGCGCCTGGCCCCCCATGAACTGCGTCCACAACTCAGGGCTCAGATGCTTGGGGTCGTACAGGCCCTTGCTCTGGCCCAGGAACTGGTTCTGCAACTCGACAAAGGCGGCCATGTTCTTTTCGAGCATGGTGCCCATCACACCCTGCATGGCGTGGCCGTAGAAGCGGATCAGTTGCGACAGCATCTGGGCGCTGAACATGGGCACGCCGCCCGACTCTTCTTCGAGGATGATCTGCAGCAGGATGCTGCGCGTGAGGTCATCGCCGGTCTTGGCGTCTCGCACTTCAAAGCTGGCACCCGCCAGCACCATCTTCTTCACATCCGCCAGCGTGATGTAGGAGCTGGTCTGGGTGTCGTACAGCCGGCGGTTGGGGTACTTCTTGAGGATCCGCACGGGGCTGGCGGCATCACCTTCGGGCTGCGGAGCCGAGGCACGGCGTGGGGTCGGCATGCGGATGTTCCTGGTGCAGGGGACGGCCACATTCTAGGAGCCGCCGGCCGGCTGCGGACGCCTGGCCGCCAAAGCTGCCGGCGATCATCCGGCCTCAGTCTGGGCAGTGGCCGCCGTCGTCGAATTCGTGGCAGCCGCGGGGCGGGTAGCTCGCGTCGGTGGGGTGGCGGATGCGTTCGCCAGGATTCCGAGGCCCCTACCCGATAACTGCGAAGTCGAAGAGCGTGCCGATGCCGCTGATGTAGAGGCCACGGTGCACCCCTGCCTATCAGTCCGGTCGCCCCTCAGGCGCGCGAGGATTGCCGGTCTGCGCTCCGCGATCAGGGCCTTGCATGCAGCACCGGGGGTAGTTTACGAACGTCAAGGACCCGATGAAATGAGCCTGCGAGGCCTGCACCGCGTGCAAGCCGAGTCAAGCTCGTCTGCCTGGCGCTCGATCTGCGGCGCATGGGCGCCATGCAGGCGGCATGAGGCGGGCAAGATGGGTCATTTCACCCGCTCTTGGAAGCCTCAGGGCGACACCAAGGCCCTCCGGGACCGCGATGGTGCCGCATTGAGCCGCGCGGTCGCGAAAGCCAGCGTCGCTCGGCTCATCTCGGGCAATTCCGCGTGTTTGGCAAGTTTCTGCCGCCCACACTGCTAGTCGCGTTCCTTTCGGCCGCCTTCCCGGCCGCCACGCTTGTCGGGCTCGACGCGCGGGTCGCGGTGGCATTCCACGCAGTTCTCGAAGTTCTGGATGCCTTCCTCGACGTGCTCCGCCCGGATGTTGGCCTGCGAGTGCTCATGGCACCCGTAGCAGGTATACCGGCTGTAGTCGTTGTTCTTGTGGCAGGTGTCGCAACTCGCTTCATGGTCGCGGTCGAGCACGAAGTACTTGTTGTGGTCGAAGGTCGCCGGCTTCCAGGCCTCGGTCTTGTGGCAGGACTTGCAGCTGCCCTGGATCTGGCGATGCAGCCGGTCGGTCGGCGCGTTGTGGCAGCTCTCGCATCGGTCCAGCTCGGCCTTGACAAGCAAGGCGTGGTCGAAGTGCGCAGGTTTCCAGGCCTTGCTCTGGTGGCACTTCGAGCATTCCACCTTCGGACTGCGGTGCACGGTGTCCTTCGGCGACGCGTGGCACGCGGAGCACGCATCCCGCACCGCTACCTTCAACAAGTCGTGTGAGAACGGCTTGCGGCTGCGCTTGGTGAGCTTCGGCCCCTGGTGGTCGCTGTGGCAGGCCATGCAGTCCTGCTCGACCAGTTCCTGGTGGAACGACCCCTTGATGGTTCCCTTGGCAATCGGGACACCCTTTGTGGTCTTCAAGCCGACGTCCGCGACGGCGTGGCACTCGATGCATCGCCCGGACGACGCACCGCGCCAGGCGGCATGACAGGCGAAGCAATCGGTCGCCAGCTTCTCGTGCCCCCTGACCAGCGGCCCGGGGCTCACCATGAGGTGGGGGTAGACGAAGGCCAGTACCACCAGCACGAGTAGGTTGAGCGCGATGACGATGAACAGGACCGGGCGCTTCTTCACTTCCAGCCCCAGAACAGGAAGATGGCCACGATGTGCGCCGTGGCCAGCACGGCGAAGGCCAGCGTGATCGGAAAGTGCACGACGCGCCATTGCTTGACCGTGTCGAAGGTCAGGCTGTCCCAGTACAGGCGGTCCTCAAGTTCGTCATCGGTGACGCCGCGCGCGCGCATGCGTTGCCGGGCTTCCTCCATGCGCCGGCGAGAGCGATCCAGCAGGAACTTGCCCGTCAGACCGCTGCCGACGTTGATCAGCATCGCGCACACAGCGAGCCAGCCGAGGATGGCGTTGAAGTGGACGCCTGCGTGCACAAGGACCAGCAGCGAACCGAGCCAGGCCAGCACCTCATGCCAGCGCAGCAGCTTGGCTGGGTGCCCGCGTTGGATCAGTTTGCGCTTGCGCAGCGAATAGGCCGTGGAGCCGATAATCAACAGCGTGCCGGGAATTCCGAGCCAGCGGCCGACCCAAAGCAGATCGAACAGGTGCAGCAGGCCGTCGATGGCCAGGGCCACGAAAGCGAGCGCAGCAAAGCTTGCCAGGAAGGGCAGGACCTCGCGGCTCAGCAGTCGGGCCGGCGCCGGCATCAGGCCTCCAGCACCAGGGTTGACGTTGGCCGGCCTACGCAAAGCAGGCAATGGCCGGACGCCACATCATGGTCCGGGGCGTGCTCGTACTGCACGGCCCCTTCCAGCACCCGGGTCTCGCAACTGCCGCAACCGCCTGACCGGCAGCCCGACTCGACCGCGATGCCGTGCTTCTCTGCGAAGTCGAGCAACGATGCGTCCCGGCCGTCCCACGACAACGTACGCCCAGACCGGTGGAACTTCACTTCGACGCCGGTGGCGGTGGGCACGGTGGCTTCGGTTACTCCTGGCAGCTTGACGGACGCAGGACCGAAGGCCTCGGAGTGGATGTCGCCGATAGGCACGCCCCACTCGGCCAGCGCCGGCACCAGGGTCTGCATCATCGCGGGTGGACCGCAGACATAGAACTGGTGGCGCCCGTGCGGCAACGTGCGGCGCAGCAACTCGACATCCACATGTCCTTCGTGCTGGTAGTCGCGTCCCTGGAAGTCCGACTCTCCGGGACGGCTGTAGACGACGTTCAGTTTCAGCGCCGGGTGCGCTGCGGCCGCCTCCTCGAGCAGCTGTTTGTAGGCATGCTCGCGGCTGTTGCGCAGCCCGTAGTAGACATGAACCAGGCGCTGAGGCTGCTGGTCCACGCACCAGCGAAGCATGCTCATCATCGGTGTGATGCCGATGCCCCCGCCAATCAGCACTGCGGGCACATTCGGATCGGGATCGATGTAGAAATGCCCGGCCGGTGCTTTGAGTCGCAAGACGTCACCGACCTGCACCTGGTCGTGGAAGTGGTTGGATGACAGGCCAGGCGCGTACTCGGGATGATCTGCAGGCGTTGGCACACGCTTGATCGTCACCCGGTAGTGCGCGGCATTGGGCCGATCCGAAAGCGAGTAGCAGCGCGTGATCGCGCGGGCGGTCGCCGACCCGTCCGAGGCCGGGGGTGTGACATCCAGGGCGAAGGTGAGGAACTGGCCAGGCTTGAACGGAGGCAGGGGCTGGCCGTTGACAGGTTCCAGGTAGAACGAACACTGCGACATCGCCGCATCTTCGAACTCACGCCGCGCCACCCGGAACTCTCGCCAGCCCGCCCACGCGGCGTCGGACCTGACAGCCGTGGCCACCGGCGTCGACGGCAGAGCATTGGCATCAGCGGAGCGATGTCGCCATACCGTCCAGCCGATACCGGCCACCAACTGCAAGAGCAGCGCGGCGGAAATCAAGGCAAGAAGCTCGGTGGCGGTCATGGGTCTCGGGTGCAGATTCAGCAATGCCCGTCAGGGACATCACACGATTGGATTCTGGAGACCGGCAGCATGGGAGCCTTGACCGGCCTCAATGGTGCAACCTCTCAAGGCGGCTGCTCAGAAATCCTTAACTTCGACGATCGAAGCTGTTGATTGCACCCCATACCTTCTAGGCCGATCTCATCGGCTACCGCGCCTCGTTGTCCAGATTGACGCGCCACACCTCGTGCCGACCAGGCAGGGATGACGTTCATGAACGCACGCATCTTTGTGCAATGGCCGGAGCCGTGGTGACGGCATCAAGGTTGGGCGGCGACCCCAGAACGGCACAGGCGGCCCTGAGTACTGCGCAGCCATCTAGACGCTCGCTCGCTTTGCGATCGCGTCGGACAGGGCCACGACAAAGCTGGCTTCTTGGTGACTCTTTTTGGTACCACCAAAAAAAAAGCACCCGGCGTCTCCGCCAAGTGCTTGTTCTTCCTACCGAATTTGGTAGGCGCGAATGGACTCGAACCATCGACCCCCACCATGTCAAGGTGGTGCTCTAACCAGCTGAGCTACGCGCCTGGAGTAGCGAAAAATTATATACGACGCTCCGGCGCCAGCTACTTGCGGCGGGCGCGACGCACGCCCGCCACCCGCGCGATCTGCGCCAGCGCAGGTGCGAGGCGTGCGGTGTCGGCCACCTCCACCGTGATCGTCATCCACGCCGTGCGGCCGCCTGGCGAACGCTCGTGCGACGACTGCGTGTGCGCCCCCGTCACATTGACTTTTTCCTTGGCAAACACCTCGGAGATATCACGCAGCAGGCCGGGCCGGTCGTCGGCTTCGATCAATACATCCAGCGGGTACACCGCCGGCCTGTCGCCACCCGGCGTGCCCCAGGCCACTTCGATCACGCGCCCCGGTGCGGTGTGCGTCATGTGGCGCAGGTTGGTGCAATCGCTGCGGTGCACGGCCACGCCGCGGCCGCGAGTGACAAAGCCACTGATGGCGTCGGGCGGTGCCGGCCGGCAGCAACGCGCCAGCGTGGTGAGCAGGGTATCCATGCCCACCACCAGCACGCCGCCGCGGCCGCCGCCGGCCTCGCTGCGCGGCCGGTGCAAGGTGATGGGCTCGTCGCCCGACACCGGTTCGGCGGGCCGCAACAGGTTTTCGATCGTGCGCAGCGACAACTCATCCTTGCCCACCACCTCGAACAAGGCCTCGGCACCCTTGAAGCCCAGTTGTTCGGCCAGTGCATCGCGCTCGAGCGCGGTGCGCCCGGCACGCTGAAGCAACTTCTCCACCAGTTCGCGGCCGCGCGCGATCGTCTGCTGCTCGGCCTGCGCGTTGAACCAGGCCCGCACCTTGGCGCGCGAGCGCTGGCTGGCGAGATAGCCAAGCTCGGCGTTGAGCCAGTCGAGCGACGGGCCGCCTTCCTTGTTGGCGATCACCTCCACCGTCTGGCCGGATCGCAGCGCGGTATTCAGGGGCACCATGGCGCCGTCGACACGCGCACCGCGGCAACGGTGGCCCAGATCGGTGTGCAGGCTGTAGGCAAAGTCCACCGGCGTGCCGCCGCGGGGCAGGTCGATGATGGTCGCCTGGGGCGTGAAGACATAGATGCGGTCGTCGAAGGCGGGCCCTCCGGGCGCTGCGCCCTGCCCGGCAAAGTCGCGCTCCCACGCCAGCAGTTCACGCAACACTGCCTTGCGCGCTTCGTTGATGCGCTCGTCCGACTCGCCGCTGGCACTGGCGCCGGCGTAGCCGCGGGCGCCCGCTTCCTTGTACATCCAGTGCGCGGCTACGCCATGCTCGGCATGCTCGTGCATCGCCCGGGTGCGGATCTGCACTTCGAGCGGCCCGCCGTCGCTGCCCAGCACCACCGTGTGCAGGCTCTGGTAACCGTTGGCCTTGGGTCGCGCGATGTAGTCGTCAAACTCGCCCTCCACCGCCGGCCAGGCCTCGTGCACACGGGCCAGCACGACGTAGCAGGCGGCCACGTCGTCCACCACCACGCGCAACGCGCGGGCGTCCAGCACGCGGGCGAAAGTCAGCCCCTTGCGCTGCATCTTTTTCCAGATGCTGTACAGGTGCTTGGGACGGCCCTGCACATCGCCGTGCAGGCCACCGCTGGCGAGCAGCGCCGCCAACTGGTTCGTCGCGGCCAGCACACTGCGTTCGCGGCCGGCTCGTGTTTCATGCACCAGGCGCGCCACCCGCTGATATTCGGCCGGCTGCAGGAAGCGGAACGACAGATCCTCGAGCTCCCACTTGATCTGCCAGATGCCCAGCCGGTTGGCCAGTGGCGCAAATACCTGCAACGACTCTGACGCCAGCGCCTGCGGGCAGGGCTGCTTGCTCGCGGCAAACCAGCGCAGGGTCTGCAGCCGCGAGGCCAGTCGCAGCAACACCACGCGCAGGTCGCGCGAGAAGGCCAGCAGCATCTTGCGCACCCGCTCGGTCTGCTCGGCGCGCTGCCCCGGCCCGACGTGCGCGCCACGCGCCGCACGCTGGATCTGCACCAGCTTGCGCGTCAGCGTCACGAGGCTGGCGTAGCTTTCACCAAACGCCTTGCGCACCATCTCCTCGGGGCGTTGCAGGTAGTCGCCGGCATAGACGAGATAAGCCGCCGCGCACAACGTGGGCGCGGCGCCGATGCCGCGCAGCACCGCGGCCACGCCGTCGGCATGCCCAAGTGCCTCTTCGCCGGTGTCCAGGGGCTGGCCCGCCAGCAGCGGCTCGGCGAACGCGCGGGCACGTTGCACCGGGTCCGTGCCGGACTCTTGCGCCCCGCTGGCCAGGTGGACGATGGCGGCCGCGCCCTCGGGGGCGGCCGCCGCACTGCTTTTCATGGACCGAGCAAAAACTCGCGCACCACCGCGCGCTGCTCGGGCTGCACCAGCATCGGCGCGTGGCCGACGCCGGCAAATTCATGCAGCCGCGCGCGCGGCCCGCGCTGGGTCATGGTCAGTGCAGTGGCGGGCGATAGCAGGTCGGACTCCGCGCCGCGCAGCAACAGCGTGGGGCAGGTGATGCCGTCGTAGCTGTGCCACAGTTGCGCCTCGCCTGCGGCGGCGATGGCGGGCGTGATCGCGCTCACGGGCAGCGCGATGGCGGGGTCGTAGTGCGGTTTGTAGGCATCACCATCCCACACGATCTGCGGCCGCGTGAGTTGCAGCCATTGTTCGCGCGTGTGCGGGCCAAAGCCCTGCGAGATGGCCCAGATCGCATCCGCCGCCTCTTCGAGCGTGGACCAACGCACGGCCGCGCCCAGATAGGTGCCGATGCGCCGCAGGCCCTCGGGATCCAGCGTCGGCCCGATATCGTTGAGCACCAGGCGGCGCACCGGCGAGCCTGCCAGGCCGGCCAGCAGCAGACCGATGACCCCTCCCATCGACGTGCCCACCCAGTCCACCTGATCGACACCCAGCCGCGCCAGCAGCGTGACCATATCGGCCAGGTAGGTCGGGAAGCCATAGGCCAGAGGGTCGGCCAGGCGATCAGAGCGGCCGCGGCCCACCACGTCGGGGCAGACCACGCGGTACTCAGGCGCCAGATCGCGTGCCAGCGTATCGAAATCGCGGCCCTGGCGTGCCAGCCCGTGCACGCACACCAGCACGCGCGGGTTGGCGGCGTCGCCCCACTCCCAGTACGCCATGCGATGCAGGCCGCGGCTGTCCAGGCACTGCACGCTGCCAAGGCGGGGTTCGGTCATGACGGGCTCGGCTCGAAGTGGTCTAGCGTGGCATCGTATCAACGCCGCCGCGGCTACTTCATCTGCACACTGCCGCTGACGGTGGCGCTGACCACAGCCTTGCCGGCTTCCACCGGCAGTGCATCCTCGGCTGCCATCGCGCGGCTGGATTGCACGCGCATCAGCGGCACCATGCCCCCCTGCGGCTCGTTGGACGACAGGGCCACCTCGCGCACGGTGTAACCGGCAAAGCCAAACTGACGCGTCACCGCATCGGCCCGGCTGCGAAAGCGGGCAATGGCCTGTGCGGCGACCTCGCCTTCGACCTTTTCGCGCGCCTCGCGCGACAGCGCAAAGCCGACGCGCGCGATCGAGAGGGTCTGGATGCGCCCGGCGAGTTGCGCGATGGCCTGGGTGTCGCGGCCTTCGACCACGAGTTCGGTGCTGCCCTGCCAGCCCGCGACCCCTCCTGGCCCGCCTGGCCCGCCAGTGGGCGACCCTTTCGCGGGCACCGGGGCGTAGCGCGGATAGAGCGAGAACGCCCCCGTGTGCACCTCCACCTGCCCCGGCTTGGCGACCTTGCGTGCCTCGGCCAGCGCGCTGTCCAGCGCCTGGCGCAGTTGGCTCTGCACACTGGCGGCATCGCTGCCCTCGCGGGCGGTCGAGAAGACGACCGTCAGCCAGTCCTTATTGACCTCCACCGAGGCGGTCGCGCCCAGGGTGACCACGTTCTGCTGCGGCGGCACGGCCTGGGCCGCAGCGGCCAGCATCGCCCCGCAAGCCGCTGCTGCGGCAAGTGTCCGGCACAGAGTCAAACGAGAGGCACGCATCGGGTGGTTTCCTTTACTGGGTCCGAAAGACATGTAACAGATGGTCTATGCTGCCGGAAAACCGCGGATCGTGACCCGCACAATGCGGCTGTTACAAATTTGGAGCCATCCATGTCCACCCCCGCCAACGCCCGCGCCGACCGCATCGTCGTCGTCGACGACGACGCGCGCATTCGCGACCTGCTGCGCCGCTATCTCTCCCAGGAAGGCTTTGACGTGCTGCTGGCCGAGGACGCCAAGGCGCTGAATCGGGTGTTGACGCGCGAGACCGTCGACCTGATCGTGCTCGACCTCATGCTGCCGGGCGAAGACGGCCTCTCGATCTGCCGGCGCCTGCGTGCGGCCAACGACCTGACGCCGATCATCATGCTCACCGCCAAGGTGGAAGACGTGGATCGCATCGTGGGCCTGGAGGTGGGCGCCGATGACTACCTCTCCAAGCCCTTCAACCCGAGGGAACTGCTGGCGCGCATCCACGCTGTGCTGCGCCGGCGCCCGACCCCCGAGGCCCCGGGGGCCCCCTCCAAGGAAGCCCAGATCGTGACCTTCGGGCCGTTCGAATTCGACCTCTCGCTGCGCCGGCTGGCCAAGAATGGCGAGCAGATTGCGCTGACCACCGGCGAGTTCTCCATGCTCAAGGCACTGGTGCGCCACCCGCGCCAGCCGCTCAGCCGCGACAAGCTGGCGCAACTGGCGCGCGGCCGCGAATTCGAGCCCTTCGATCGCAGCCTGGACGTGCAGATCTCGCGCCTGCGCAAGATGCTCGAGCCCGACCCGGCCCAGCCGCGCTATATCCAGACGGTGTGGGGCGTGGGCTACGTCTTCGTGCCCGACGGCGCCAACTGACTGACACCACGCGGTGGCGCGCCGACCCGTTGGCCTGAGCCTCTTCTGGCGCACCTTCTTCCTGCTGGCCATCCTGCTGGCCGGCGGGGTGCTGGCGTGGCTGCAAACCCTGCGCGCGCTGGAATTCGAGCCGCGCGCGGTGCAGGCCGCGCAGCAGACGGCGGGCCTGGTCAACCTCTCGCGCGCGGCGCTCAGGCAGGCCGATGGCATCAACCGCGTGGCCCTCGTCAAGAGCCTGGGTTCACAAGAGGCGATCCGGCTCACGCCGCGCGAGCCGGGCGACCGCTGGGAGCCCTTCGAGGTGGACCGCTTCACGCGCCGCGTGAGCGCGGAGTTGCGCGCCGCGCTGGGGCCTGACGCGATGGTGGCGCGCAGCGTCAATGGCCAGGGCGGCTTGTGGGTGGGTTTCTCGATCGACCGTGATCGCTACTGGCTGCAGGCCGAAGCCACCCACGGCAGCGCCATCAACCGCAGCACCTGGCTGATCTGGACCGGCATCGCGCTGCTGGCCACGCTGGTGGGTTCGGTGGCGATCGCCAGCCTGATCAACAGGCCGCTCAAGCAACTTTCATTTGCGGCCAGCCGCATCCGCGATGGCGACCTCGACTCGCGGCTCGACGAAAACACCCTCACCAGCGAGATCCGCGAGGTCAACCGCGGCTTCAACCGCATGGCGCGCGAGCTCGCGCGGGTGGAAGAAGACCGTGCCGTCATGCTCGCCGGCATCAGCCATGACCTGCGCACGCCGCTGGCCCGGTTGCGCCTGGAAACCGAGATGAGCGTCGAAGACGACGAGGCCAAGCGCAACATGGCGCTCGATATCGACCAGCTCGACGCCATCATCGATAAATTCATGGACTACGCCCGCCCCGGCGATACCCAACTGCGGCCGGTGCATATCTCGCAACTCATCGACCGCGAGGCCGCGGTCTTCCGCGACCCGACCCAGATCCGCGTCACCTCGCGCGTGGCGATCGACCTGCAGGTGCTGGCCGACGAGACCGAGCTCGGCCGCGTCTTCCTCAACCTCTTCGAGAATGCCCGCCGCTATGGCCGTGGCACCTATACCGGCGTGGCCGACGTGACGGTGACATACGTGAAGACAGGGCCGTGGGCCATCATCAGCGTGCGCGACCAGGGGCAGGGCGTGGCGCCGGAAAAACTGCCGCAGCTGACGACGCCTTTTTTCCGTGGCGACGCCGCACGCACGGCGGCCACCGGCGCCGGTCTGGGGCTGGCGATCGTGGAAAAAGCGATGCAGCGCATGGGCGGCAGCCTGGAGCTGGCGAATGCGCCCGACGGCGGCCTGATCGCCCATCTGCGGCTCCACCGCGCACCCTGATTTGCTGCTGGGCGGCGGCGCCGCTCAGGGTCGATCCGGCTCCAGCCGTGCCAGCAGGCACACCGCGCGCGCCTCGATCGCGCGGCCCTCGCCCACCGGCCCCATCTTCTCGGCCGTCTTGGCTTTCACATTCACGGCGTCCACCGTCACGCCGAGGGCGGCCGCAATGCGCTCGCGCATGGCGGCGATATGCGTCGCCATCCTGGGTGCCTGGGCGATGATCGTGCTGTCGATATTGACGATGGTGTAACCCGCCTCGCGCACGCACTGCGCCGCGGCCTGCAGCAGCAGCACCGAGTCCGCGCCGCGCAGCGCCGGGTCGGCATCTGGGAAGTGGCGACCGATATCGCCCAGGCCAGCGCCACCCAGCAGCGCATCGGTGATGGCGTGCAGGAGTGCATCGGCGTCTGAATGGCCGAGCAGGCCGTGCGTGTGCGGGACCGTGACCCCGCCCAGCACCAAGGGCCGGCCGCTGACAAGCTGGTGCGTGTCCCAGCCTTCGCCGATGCGCATCAGGAGCGGATTCATCTTGTCTCCAGCAACCGCGCCGCCAGCGCAAAGTCCGCCGGCCAGGTGAGTTTGAGGTTTTCGATCTCACCCACCACCAAGCGGGGCGCCAGGCCCAGCGCCTCAACCGCGCTCGACTCGTCGGTGGCGGCTGCGCCGGCCTGCGCCAGTGCTCGCTGCAACAGGCCCAGGCGAAACATCTGCGGCGTCTGCGCCAGCCAGGTGCCGGTGCGCGGCAGCGTGGCGGCGACGCGCTCGCGGTCTTGCGGATGGGCCAGCTTCAGCGTGTCGGCCAGCGGCAATGCCAGCAGGCCACCCACCGCGTCGTCCACGCAAGCGTCGATCAGGCGATCAACCCAGGCGGGTTGCAGCAGGCAGCGCGCCGCGTCATGCACCAGCACCCAATCCTGTTCACCGGCGCCGCGCTCGCGCAGCACGGCCAGGCCGCCGGCAACCGACTCGGCGCGCGTGGCGCCGCCACAGCGCGTGACCCAGGCGCGTGCCCCGACAAAAGCCGGCGCGTGGCTTTCAAAACCGGTATCGCCGGGCGCCAGGACCACGAGCGTGGCGCTGAGCCGGGGCACCGCCGCCAGCGCAGTCAGCGTGTGCGAAACCACCGCGCGGCCCCACAGCGGCGCGTACTGCTTGGGCCCGTCGGTGCCGGCACGCATCCCGACGCCGGCACAAGGCACCAGGGCAAAGCAGCGCGGAGAGTTCAGCATGGCGGTGGATTCTAGAATCCACCGCTTCACGCCCCGCCGTCGATACGCCGGGGCGGTTTGCTTCCCCGCTCATGCAACTGCCTTCCATCGCACCTGGCAAGCGCTACACGCTGCCGCGCCCCACCGGGTCGGCCGACGCCTTGCTGCTGGCACGCCTGGGCCGCCACCACGCCGACGCCCGGCGCCTGCTGGCGGTCTTTACCGCCGAGCCCGCCGACGCCCCGCGCCTGGCGGACGAGCTGGTCTTTTTCGACCCCGGCCTGCGGGTGGCCGTCTTCCCCGACTGGGAGACCCTGCCCTACGACACCTTCAGCCCGCACCAGGACCTGATTTCAGAGCGCCTGGCCACGCTGTGGCGCATGCACAGCGGTGAGCTTGACGTGGTGCTGCTGCCGGCGACGACCGCGCTCAACCGCCTGGCACCGCCTTCGTTTCTGGCCGGCACCACGTTTCACTTCAAGCACAAGTCGCGTCTGGACGAAGCCCGGCTCAAGGCCCAGCTCACACTGGCCGGTTACCAGCATGTGAGCCAGGTGGTCTCGCCGGGTGAATATGCCGTGCGTGGCGGCCTGATCGACCTCTTCCCGATGGGCTCGCCGGTGCCCTACCGCGTCGACCTCTTCGGTGACGAGGTCGATTCGATCCGCACCTTCGACCCGGATTCCCAACGCAGCCTCTACCCGGTGCCTGAAGTGCGCCTGCTGCCCGGCCGCGAATTCCCGCTCGACGACGCCGCGCGCACCGCCTTTCGCGCCCGCTGGCGCGAAAAGCTCGACGGCGATCCAACCCGTTCGCGCGTCTACAAGGACATCGCCTCGGGTATCGCCAGCGGCGGCATCGAGTACTACCTGCCGCTCTTCTTCGACGCTACCGGCACGATCTTCGACTACCTGGGCGCCAGCGGCCCGAACCCGGCCGCGCTGGTGCTGCATGGCAAGGTGGACGCGGCCCTGGAGCGTTTCTGGGCCGACACGCGCGAGCGCCACCGCTTCCTGCAGCATGACCCCGAGCGCCCGATCCTGCCGCCCGCCGAGATCTTCATGCCGGGCGAGGAGTTTTTTGCTCGCACCCAGCCGCACGCCACGCTCTCGCTGCGCAGCCCCGAGTCGACCGGCGAGGCCGAACCCGCGGTGGCCGTATCGTGGGCCCGGCCGTTGCCCGACCTGTGCATCCACCGTGGCGCCACCGACCCGATGGGCCTGCTGGAGCAGCACCTGGCGCAGACGCAGCACCGCGTGCTGCTGGTGGCCGAGAGCGAGGGCCGCCGAGAGAGCCTGATCGAGCTGCTGCGCGACCACCGCATCAACGTGCCCAGCGCGGCCACGCTGGAAGAATTTCTGACCGGCGCGGAGAAGGTGGCGATCACCGCCGCGCCGCTGGCCGAAGGCTTCCACTGGCACGAGCCGTCGGACGGCATTTCGGTGCAGATCGTCACCGAAACCGAGCTCTTTGCCACCACGCCGCAAGCGCGCCGCCGCCGCAAGCAAGAGCAGGTGAGCAGCGTCGATGCGCTGATCAAGGACCTGTCGGAGCTGAAGGTGGGCGACCCCGTGGTGCACCTCAACCATGGCATCGGTCGCTACCGCGGCCTCGTCAATATCGACCTGGGGGGTGGCGACGACGGCGGCGCCAGCGAGTTCCTGCACCTCGAGTACGCCGACGCCGCCACGCTCTACGTGCCGGTATCGCAGCTGCACCTGATCGGCCGCTACACCGGGGTCAGCGCCGAAGAAGCGCCGCTGCACCGGCTCGGCTCGCCGCAGTGGGACAAGGCGCGCCGCAAGGCGGCCGAGCAGGTGCGAGACACGGCGGCGGAGTTGCTCAACCTCTATGCCCACCGCGCCGCGCGCGAAGGGTTCGCGCATCGCTTCAGCGCGCAGGACTACGAGGCCTTCGCCACCAGCTTCGGCTTCGAGGAGACGGCCGACCAGCGCGCGGCGATCCACGCCGTGATCCAGGACATGATCAGCCCCCGGCCGATGGACCGCCTGATCTGCGGCGACGTCGGCTTCGGCAAGACCGAGGTTGCGCTGCGCGCCGCCTTCGTGGCCGTGCACGGCGGCAAGCAGGTGGCCATCCTGGCGCCGACCACGCTGCTGGCCGAGCAGCACTTCCAGACCCTGGTGGACCGTTTCGGCCAGTGGCCCGTGAAGGTGGCCGAGTTGTCGCGCTTCCGCTCGCCCAAGGAGGTGAAGGCAGCGCTGGAAGGCATCGCGGCGGGCACCGTGGATATCGTGGTCGGCACGCACAAGCTGCTGTCGTCCGACGTCAAATTCTTGCGCCTGGGGCTGCTGGTCATCGACGAGGAGCACCGCTTCGGCGTGCGCCACAAAGAGGCCATGAAGGCCCTGCGCGCCGAGGTCGATGTGCTGACGCTCACCGCCACGCCGATCCCGCGCACCTTGGGCATGGCGCTCGAAGGCCTGCGCGACCTGAGCGTGATCGCCACCGCGCCGCAGCGCCGGCTCGCCATCAAGACCTTCGTGCGCGATGAGGGCAACAGCGTCATCCGCGAAGCCGTGCTGCGCGAGCTCAAGCGCGGCGGCCAGGTCTACTTCCTGCATAACGAGGTCGAGACGATCGAAAACCGGCGCCAGGCGCTGGCGACGTTGCTGCCTGAAGCGCGCATCGCAGTCGCCCACGGCCAGATGCCCGAGCGCGCGCTGGAGCAGGTGATGCGCGACTTCGTGGCCCAGCGCCACAACGTGCTGCTGTGCTCGACCATCATCGAAACCGGTATCGACGTGCCCAGCGCCAATACCATCGTCATGAGCCGGGCCGACAAATTCGGCCTGGCGCAACTGCACCAGCTGCGCGGGCGCGTCGGTCGCAGCCACCACCAGGCCTATGCCTATTTGCTCGTGCCCGATGTGCAAGGCCTCACCAAGCAGGCCGCGCAGCGGCTGGACGCGATCCAGCAGATGGAAGAGCTCGGCAGCGGCTTCTACCTGGCGATGCACGATCTCGAGATTCGCGGCGCCGGCGAGGTGCTGGGCGAGAACCAGAGCGGCAACATGATGGAAGTGGGCTTCCAGCTCTACAACGACATGCTCGCCGAGGCCGTGCGCTCGCTCAAGGCCGGGCGCGAACCCGACCTCCTGTCGCCCCTGTCGGCCACCACCGAGATCAACCTGCATGCGCCGGCCCTGTTGCCAGACGCCTACTGCGGCGACGTGCATGTGCGCCTGGGGCTGTACAAGCGCCTGGCCACGGCCGACCGGGCCGAGCAGATCGACCTGCTGCTGGAGGAAATCACCGACCGCTTTGGCCGGCTGCCGACGCAGGGCCAGACGCTCTTTGACACGCACCGCCTGCGCGTGCTGGCCAGGCCGTATGGCGTGCAGAAGATCGACGCCGGCCCCAGGCTGATGAATATCACCTTCCGTGCGCAGGCACCCATCGCCACCGAGCGCATCATTGAACTCGTGCAGAAAAACCGCCACATCAAGCTCGCCGGCAATGACAAGCTGCGCATCGACCGAGAGATCCCCTTGCCGGCGGATCGGGCGCAGTATTTGCGCGATGTGCTGCGCGCGCTGGGCCAACCCGTGAAGGTGGCAGGATGACCGCCCAAGAAATCCAGCCCGGCCTCTTCATTCGCGGATTCACGCCGCCGCTGCGGCTGGCCGACTTCAAGCTGGTGGCGTTTGACATGGACTCCACGCTGATCAATATCGAGTGCGTCGATGAGATCGCCGAGGCCGCCGGGCGCAAGGCCGAAGTGGCGGCCATCACCGAAGCGGTCATGCGCGGCGAGATCACCGACTACCAGCACAGCCTGCGCCAGCGCCTGGTATTGCTGCGCGGCGTGCCGGTCACCGCGCTGGATGCCGTCTATTCGCGCCACGTGCAGCTCAACCCGGGTGTCGAAACCTTTGTCCGGGCCTGCCAGGCGGCGGGCCTCAAGACGCTGCTCATCTCGGGCGGCTTTACCTATTTCAGCGAGCGCATCCGGGCGCGGCTGAAGCTCGACTTCGCGCGCGCCAACATGCTCGAAATCGAGGCTGGCCGCCTGACCGGCCTGCTCGTGCCGCGCCCCTGGGGCGAGATCGTCGATGGCGCCGAGAAGCGCCGCGTGCTGCTCGAGGTGGCGGAACTGATGGGCATCGAGCCCGAACAGACGATCGCGGTGGGCGACGGCGCCAACGACCTGCCGATGATGGCGGTGGCTGGCCTGTCGATCGCGTTCCACCCCAAACCTGCCGTGCGCGAACTGGCCATGCTGTCCATCACCACCGGCGGCATGGATCGCGCCTTGACGTTGCTGGACGCCTGAGAGGTTGAGCGCAACCCCCGGCGCGCTCAACGGTCCGCGTTGAATACCAGCTGGATGCGATAGACGCGCTGCGCCGGCAGTGGCTCGTAGCGCCACTGCTCGAGTGCCGCGATGACAAAGCGGTGCAACTGACGTGGCGCCGACGGCGCCAGCACGACGCTGGCGATGCTGCCGTCGGGGCGGATCGTGAGATCCACGATGACTTCGGTGACGCCGCCGATTTCGTCCAGCACGCGGGGCGGAACCGCCGGCTCCACCATCGACACGAGCTTGGGGTTGGCCATCGCGGCGGCAAATTTGGGCAACGCCAGGATCGGCGCAGGCGTGGGCGCCGCCATCACCGCGCTTGGCGTCTCCAGTGCCGGCGTCGCAGAGGCGGCGGGCCGGGATTGCAAGGCCTCGGAGCTGAGCCTGAGCGACGGGCTGACCGGGGCGCTGACCTGGGCGCTGACCGGGGCACTGGGCGCGACCGCCAGCGCTGTCAGCGGGCGCGGCACGATGGCCACAGGCTCTTCGCGTGCTGGCGCGGCCGGGGCAACCTCCGCCGCTACCAACTTGATGCGCGGCTTGCTCGCATCCAGGATCAGGCGCATCGGGCCTGCGGCCTGGCGTTTGGCGCGTTCCATTGCCGCAGTGGCGGACGCCGCCGCGTCCGGCTTGTCAGCCTGGGCCCAAGACGACCCAACCGCTGCCAGCAGACAGGCCGCAGCAGCCCAACGACATATCCGCACCACGACACCTCCAGGACTCATGGCGGCCGGCGGCCGGTGGTCCGGGCGCGATTCTAGGGGGGGTGTGGCGCTGCCGACGCGGCACCGTACTGGTGCAAACACCATTCTTCAGGCATGGGCTTTGAGTAGGATTACCGCCTCTTCTTAGGAGATCCCGCGATGAGCCAACAGACCAAATTCCTGCTCGACGAAAGCAAGATGCCGCGCCATTGGTACAACATCATGGCCGATTTGCCGACCCCGCCGGCGCCGCCGCTGCACCCTGGCACCCTGCAACCGGTGGGCCCGGACGACCTGGCGCCGCTGTTCCCGATGGAGCTGATCATGCAAGAGGTCAGCACCGAGCGCGAGGTGCCGATACCGGAGCCGGTGCGCGAAGTTTTCCGCCTCTGGAGGCCGAGCCCGCTGATCCGCGCGCACCGACTTGAGAAGGCTTTGGGCACGCCTGCAAAGATCTATTACAAGTACGAGGGCGTATCGCCGGCCGGTTCACACAAGCCCAATACCGCCGTGCCCCAGGCCTGGTACAACGCGCAGGCCGGCATCAAGAAGATTGCCACCGAAACCGGTGCCGGCCAGTGGGGCTCGTCGCTGGCCTTTGCGGGCGCGCTGTTCGGGATCGAGATCACCGTCTTCCAGGTCCGCGTCAGCTACGACCAGAAACCCTACCGGCGTGCGCTGATGGAGACCTACGGCGCCACCTGCCACCCGTCGCCCTCGCCATTGACCAACTCGGGCCGCGCGATCCTGGCCAAGAACCCCAACCACCCCGGCTCGCTGGGCATCGCCATCAGCGAAGCGGTGGAAGTCGCGGCCACCCACGACGATACGAAGTACGCGCTTGGTTCGGTCCTCAACCACGTGCTGATGCACCAGACGATCATCGGCCAGGAGGCCATGGCGCAGCTCGAAATGGCCGGTGACGACCCCGACGTGATCGTCGGCTGCACCGGTGGCGGCAGCAACTTTGCGGGCATTGCGTTCCCCTTCATCGGCCAGCAATTGCGCGGCGGCGCGAATACCAAGAAGCGCCGCGTCGTGGCGGTGGAGCCGGCGGCCTGCCCAAGCCTGACGCGCGGCAAGTTCGCCTACGACTTCGGCGATACCGCCCACCTCACGCCGCTGACCAAGATGCACACCCTCGGCAGCACCTTCACGCCGCCGGGGTTCCACGCTGGCGGCCTGCGTTATCACGGCATGGCGCCGCTCGTCTCGCACCTGCTGGACCTGAACCTCATCGAGGCCACCGCCTACACCCAGAACGCCTGCTTCGCCGCCGGCGTGCTGTTTGCGCGGGCCGAGGGCATCGTGCCGGCGCCGGAAGCCAACCACGCTGTCAAGGGTGCCATCGTGGAAGCCCTGCGCTGCAAGGCCGAGGGGCGCTCGGAGGTGATCCTGTTCAACCTGTGCGGGCACGGGCACTTCGACATGAGCTCCTACGCCGCCTACCAGGC
>CXWL01119641.1_pt1 | contig 37120 bp, 33 predicted proteins | sample 590931 | NCBI WGS metagenome assembly CXWL01 (sample SAMEA3498368, study PRJEB10139) | groundwater metagenome | biome: water well; material: biofilm material | place: Germany | collected 2015-04-27 | reverse complement strand
AGCATACTGGTTGTGATCAGCCTGATGGCGGAACTGGTCTCGAATGACAAGCCGCTGCTGGTGCGCTACAACGGCGAGCTGATGTTCCCCATGTTGAGCACTTATTCTGAAAAGAAATTCGGCGGCGATTTCGACACGCAAGCCGATTACCTCGATCCCTTCATACGCGATCAATTCAACAAGCGCGGCAACTGGGCGGTTTATCCTATCAATCACTACCACTTTGATACCTTGAATTATTTCGCCACGTCGCCGAACCCGGCTCCGCCTTCAGCCGAGAACTGGCTGGGCACCGACGACCGGGGGCGCGATGTGGTGGCGCGCCTGCTGTACGGCTTCCGCGTCTCCGTGCTGTTCGGCCTGGCGCTGACTTTTACCGGCGTGCTGCTGGGCTTGATCACTGGCGCGATCCAGGGATATTTTGCCGGCAAGACTGATCTGTTTTTCCAACGCTTCATGGAAATCTGGGGCTCGATGCCTGAGCTTTATCTGCTGATCATCTTTGCCTCTATCTTCCAGCCCAGCATAGGCTTGCTGCTGGTGTTGCTGTCCCTGTTCGGCTGGATGGGTTTGTCCGATTACGTGCGCGCGGATTTCCTGCGCAACCGCAATCTGGAATATGTGCAGGCGGCGCGCGCACTCGGTTTGTCGAATGGCCAGATCATCTGGCGCCACGTGCTGCCTAACAGCCTGACGCCGGTAGTGACCTTCCTGCCGTTCCGCATGAGCGGCGCGATACTGGCGCTGACCAGCCTCGATTTTCTCGGGCTGGGCGTGCCGGCATCGACCGCCAGCCTCGGTGAATTGCTGGCGCAAGGCAAGAACAANNTGTTGACGAATATAGGCGATGCCTTGCGCAATGCGCTGGATGTCCGGAGGAAGGCATGAGTTTGCTGGAGATTCAAAACCTGCAAGTGGCCTTCGATGCGAGCAAGGTCGTTGACGACATCAGCTTCAGCATAGCCGCTGGTGAAAAATTTGCGCTGGTCGGCGAATCCGGTTCCGGCAAGACCGTCACGGCGTTGTCCATCCTGCGCCTGAATCCGGATGCGGCTTACGCCGGCAAGATCCTGTTCGAAGGCCAGGACATAATGCAAAGAACGGAAGCGGCGATGCGCTCCGTGCGCGGCAAGGATGTCGCGATGATCTTCCAGGAGCCGATGACGGCGCTCAATCCGCTATTCACGATAGGCAACCAGATCGCCGAAGTGCTGATGCTGCATGAAGGCCTCAGTGCCAGGGCTGCTGCCCTGCGCGCGATCGAATTGCTGGCCAAGACCGGCATCCCGGAGCCGCAACGCCGCGCACTTTCGTATCCGCATCAACTGTCGGGCGGGCAGCGCCAGCGCGCGATGATAGCGATGGCGCTGGCGTGCAAGCCCAAGCTGCTGATTGCCGATGAACCGACCACGGCGCTCGATGTGACGATACAGGTGCAGATCGTCGAATTGCTGAACCAGTTGCAGCGTGAAGAAAACATGGCCGTGCTGATGATCACGCATGACTTGAATCTGGTGCGTCATTTTGCCGACCGCGTCGGCGTGATGGAAAAAGGCCGGCTGGTTGAAGTCGGTGCAACGCAGGCATTGTTTGCCCATCCGCAAGAAGCCTATACGCAGAAATTACTGGCGAGCCAGCCGCATCAACTGGTCAGCACCGTGAGCGACGCGACGCCCCCCTTGCTGCAAGCCGAGCATGTGCGCTGCACTTTCGAGATCAAGAAAGGCTGGTTCAAGAGCACGCCATTTGTGGCTGTCGATGACGTTCATGTGCAATTGCGTCGCGGCGAAACGCTGGGCATAGTCGGTGAATCTGGTTCCGGAAAATCGACGCTGGGGATGGCGCTGTTGCGCCTTTCCAGCGCCCGGGTCAGCGGCAGCATTGCATTTGATGGCCAGCCTGTCAGTACGATGAGCAGAGACGCATTGCGCCCCTTGCGTGCGCGCATGCAAATCGTGTTTCAGGACCCGTACGCCTCGCTGTCGCCACGCCGCACGATAGAGCAGATCGTGGGCGAAGGCCTGGCCCTGCATCAGCCGCAACTCGATGCGGCCGGGATACGCAAGGCCGTGGTCGATGGTTTGCTGGAAGTCGGTTTGCCATCCGACATCCTGCATCGCTACCCGCATGAATTCTCTGGCGGGCAAAGGCAGCGCATAGCAATTGCGCGGGTGCTGGTATTGAAGCCGGACCTGATCCTGCTGGATGAACCCACCTCGGCGCTGGATGTGTCGGTGCAGCAGCAGGTACTGCTCTTGCTCGCCGAATTGCAAAGAAAATACGGGATGGCTTACATCTTCATCAGCCATGACCTGGCCGTCATACGCGCAATGGCGCACAGGGTAGTGGTGATGAAAGACGGCAAGGTGGTGGAGAGCGGGATGAGCGATGCAGTGTTCGCACATCCGGCCGAGGCTTACACGCAGCGCTTGCTGGCTGCTTCCGTGTATGCGTTAAAGGATGATGCAGCCGCCGCGCGCGGATAAGGCAATCTTATTTGATGGTGCTGCGGGTGGACTTGGCCGAGGCGACACTCACCTTGCTGGCATTCTTGCTGTTCGATTTGGCGGCCACCACTTTTGATTTGCTGGTGTTACTGGCCTGTTTGGTATTTTTTGCGCTGCTCTTGCTGGCCGTTTTGGTTGCGCTATAAGGCACATGCAGTTCCAGTTTCTGGCCATTGGCCAGTTTGTCATTGCGCAAATTGTTCCAGCTCTTGATCTGTGCAACCGTGACCTTGTGGCGGTTGGCGATCGATTTGATGTTGTCGCTTTTCTTGACGGTCACATTGATGCGCTTCGTATCCGGCACATCAGGCGTCATCGCCAGAGTCGCATTGTCGGCCACGTCTTGCGTAATGTCCTTTTGCGCGGCATCTTCCATGCGCGGCACCAAGATAGTCGAGCCAGCCTTCAGCAACATTTTTGGCGGGATATTATTGACTTCGCGTATCACCTGCGGCGTCGTGTGGAATTTCGCGGCTATCGTTTCTATCCGTTCGCGCGCGTTGGTGATTTTGTGCGCGCTCCACGATGACAGTGCGCGCCCCCATTTCGCCAGATTCAACTTGAATTTCTCGGCATTGCTTTGCGGCAGAAGAATTTGCGTATTGCTGCTGCCGGTAATGACAGGGCGGTTGAATTGCGGATTCAGCGCCTTGAATTCTTCCATCGGCAATTCGGCAAATTGCGCTGCCAGCTTGACATCGATATCGCGAGTTTTGGCGATGCTGACAAAGTAGGGCTGGTTGTCGACCTTCAGCAAGCTGATGCCGTAGGCATCCGGCGTTGCAATGATGTTTTTCACCGCCTGCAGCTTGGGAACGTAATTGCGCGTTTCTGCCGGCATGTATGCCGACAGGCTGTTGAAATCGGTTCCTGTCCCTGCCGCTTCCGCTTTCTTGATTGCACGCTGCACCGAGCCTTCGCCCCAGTTGTAGGCGGCCAGTGCCAGTTGCCAGTCGCCAAACATGCCATACAGTCTTTGCAGGTAAGTCAGCGCAGCATCGGTCGATGCCAGCACGCTGCGGCGCTCATCCTTGAACATGTTTTGCTTGAGCTTGAAGTCCAGTCCGGTCGATGGGATGAATTGCCACATGCCGGCAGCTTTTGCGGTGGAATAGGCTTGCGGGTTGAAGGCGGATTCGATGAAAGGCAGCAGCGCCAGCTCGGTCGGCATGCCGCGTTTTTCCAGTTCCTCGACCACGTGGTACAGGTACAGCGATGCGCGTTTGGTGGTGCGGCCTATATAGTCGGGCCGCGAGCTGTACCAGAGGGTTTGGTTGGTAACTAATTGATTGTCGACCAGATCCGGAATCGCAAAACCCTTGCGTATGCGCGCCCAGACATCCATATCGCTGGAGACGACAAATTCACTCAGCGGGTCATTGGCAAGGCTGGGATTGTCTTGCAGCGCGGCATCCTGCGCCCAGTGATAGGACGGGAGCGACAGATCGCTGGCGTGGGAAGTGCTGGCAATGCCCAGCAAGAAAACAGAGGCAGAAACAAGTTTGAACGATACTTTTAAAACGGATGCAGGCATGGGGTCTCACAATAATGACCGACCCATGATCAGCCGGTTGAAAAGAATAAGTGACGAGTGTAAGTAATGGGCATTTTATGCGTCAAGACAATTTACACAAGGGCTGATGCCAGTGAAGGGCAATTTAGCTGAAATAAATATCAAAAAACAATGTTGGCGCAAGACAAGGGGCGCCGGCAGGCTTATCGAAAACCGTTTTTCCATTCGCGCAATGCGGCAAAAACCGCGACCGGGTCTTGTTTGTCGAGACGGCCTTCGGCCATCAATTGCCTGGCGATCGCCGGCAATCGTGCACGAAGGAAGGGGTTGGTCGATTTTTCCAAGCCTATACTGGATGGAACGGTAGGCAAACCCTGTTCGCGTTTCGCCTGTTCGGTTTTGTAGCGGGCGGCCAGCGTATCATTGCCGGGCTCTGCCGCCATTGCGAAGCGTAAATTAGAGATTGTATATTCGTGTGCGCAATATACTTTGGTGTCGTCAGGCAATGCCGCGAGTTTTTCCAGCGACGCCAGCATTTGTGCCGGGCTGCCTTCGAACAGGCGGCCGCAACCGCCGGCAAACAAGGTATCGCCGCAAAACAACCAGCCCTGTTCTTTTGCCACATAGGCTATGTGGCCCAGCGTGTGGCCAGGCACGTCTAGCACTGACAGCTTCAGATTCAGGGCAGCGATGTTGACGGTATCGCCTTCATCCAGTGGCTGGGTGACGTTCGCAATCGGATCCTTGCGTGGCGCATATACTGGCACATCGTAGTGCTGCAAGAGCTTTGCTACGCCGCCGACATGGTCACTATGGTGATGTGTCAGTAGAATAGCGACCAGGGACAGTTTGTGTTTGTTAAGCGCATCCAGTATCGGCGTCGCGTCGCCCGGGTCAACCACGGCAGCGTTGACGCCATCATGGATAATCCAGAGGTAATTGTCGCTAAAAGCGGGAACGGTCAATACATTCAACATGCGCATGGAAACATTTTCATCTGAAAAATCCATTATATCCCTCGGCCCATGGCTGGAGACGCCTGCCGGCAATTACGTGCGGGATTGGGAGCATGCGCGCCTGGATGAGTTGACTGTCGATATTTTCGGCTTCCATGCAACCCAGCTCGGTTTGCCGCAAATCCAGGCGCTGCGTGCCAGTCGGATGCCGCACACCTGGCTCAGCGATACGCACATGCCGGCAGCCGGCCACGATAATGTCGCCAAGCCGCTAGTGGTGTTGCAGGATTTTGAAGAGTTGCCGTTTGCCTCCAGCAGCATAGACTTGATCGTGCTGCCGCATGTACTCGAATTTGCCCGGGAGCCGCATCAGGTCTTGCGTGAAGTGGAGCGGGTATTGATACCGGAAGGCCAGGTCATCATCTCCGGCTTTAATCCCTACAGCCTGTGGGGCGCACGGCAGATAGTGGGACGTTTGAGCGAAAGCTATTTCCTGCCGCAGGAAGGCGAGTTCATCAGCCTGCCGCGCTTGAAGGATTGGCTGAAATTGCTGAATATGGAAGTCAGCGGCGGCCATCTGGGCTGCTATGCGCCACCATGCGTGACGGAAAAATGGCTGCAGCGGTTTTCCTTCATGGAAAATGCCGGCGATCAATGGTGGCCGTATCTGGGGGCCGTGTACGTGGTGCAGGCGATCAAGCGCGTCAAGGGCATGCGCCTGATCGGGCCGGCATGGAAACAACACAAGGCCGTCACGCCGCAAGGCGTGCCGGCGACGAATAAAACATCGATCAATACCAAGCAAAGAATAAAGTGAGCATGGAAAAAATAAATATTTATACCGATGGCGCATGCAAGGGAAATCCGGGGCGCGGCGGCTGGGGCGCCTTGCTCGTCATGGGGCTGCAGGAAAAGGAAATTTACGGCGGCGAAGCCGGCACGACGAATAACCGGATGGAATTGAAAGCAGTGATAGAGGCACTCAATGCGTTGACGCGCCCATGCGAGGTGATCGTCCATACCGACAGCCAGTACGTGCAAAAAGGCATCAGCGAATGGATACATGGCTGGAAGGCGCGCGGCTGGAAGACGGCGGCACGCGCACCGGTCAAGAATGTCGACCTGTGGCAAGAGCTGGATGCCGCACAGGCCAGACACCAGATTGAATGGCGCTGGGTGCGCGGTCATAATGGGCACCCGGGCAATGAACGCGCCGACGTGCTGGCCAATCGCGGCGTCGAAACGCTGGCGTCNNGCCCACTTTTGAATAATGATTGAATCATGCGACATATAGTTCTCGATACAGAAACCACCGGACTCAACCCGCGCTCGGGCGACCGCATCATAGAAATCGGCTGCGTAGAGTTGATCGACCGCCGCCTGACCGGCAACAACTTCCATTACTACATCAACCCAGAGCGCGATTCGGAAGAGGGTGCGCTCGCAGTGCATGGCTTGACGACGGAGTTCTTGCGGGACAAGCCGAAATTTGCCGAAATCGTCAATGAATTCCGCGACTACATCAGTGGCGCAGATGTGATCATTCACAATGCACCGTTTGACGTCGGCTTCCTTGATGCCGAACTCAAACGCGTGGATATCGCCAGCTTCAGGGAGCATGTCGGCGAGGTCATAGACACGCTGGTGCAAGCCAAGGAAATGCATCCCGGCAAGCGCAATTCCCTCGATGCCTTGTGCGATCGCTATGGCGTATCGAATGCACACCGCGCCTTGCATGGCGCCTTGCTGGATGCAGAATTGCTGGCAGAAGTTTATCTGGCGATGACGCGCGGGCAAAACAGCCTGACGATGGATCTGGGTGGCCAGGATGTAGGCAGCGATGGTCTGGCGCTCGAAGTGGTCGCGATCGCCGACATCCTGCTGCAGGCAGCCACGGCAGAAGAACTTGCCGAGCATGAACTGGTGATGAAGAGTCTGGACAAGGAAGTCAAAGGCCAGTGCCTGTGGCGTGCAGCAACGCAGAATTGATGCGCGCATGTTTTTGTGAGATAATTCGCGCCGCTTCGGGAGGTTAGCTCAGGGGTAGAGCGATCGCCTCACACGCGATAGGTCACAAGTTCGAAACTTGTACTTCCCACCATCATTCCACTCTGTAGAGCAAGTGAATTTACAGAGTCAGGGATTTTCCGGGGATATTCGAAGCGATTTGCACTTCTATTTTCAACATTTCCCGATCATCATCTTGATCTGCAATCCAATCTGCATAATCCCGATAGAAAACTTCTAGGCTATGGCCAAGTTGTGCCGCCATATAGGCTGGGCGCGCACCCGACATAAGTCCGATTGTCGCGTAGGTCGCCCGTGTGCTGTAAGGTCTCCGATATCGAATACCCAGAAGCTTTAGAGTCGGTACCCAGAATGGCTCACGAATGTTTTGTTCTTTTACCCATGGACGCCCAGTTGATGGATTATGAAAAACTCGGCCACTTTCCGATCCCAAAGTCATTTCCTTCTGTCGACGCAAAGCTTCTAATGCACGCGTTGTAAGCTTTACGGTTCGTTCACTAGATGTTTTGGTGTCAACCATCTCGCCTCGTACGAAGGATTGCTTCACGACTAGATTTTTTTTGTCCCAGTCCACATTTTTCCACTCAAGCCCGATTCCTTCCCCAGTTCGTAGTCCGCTGAAGAACATGAACTCATAGAAATTACCAATCTGATGGTCATAATTTTCAAGCAGGCTTGCGACAATTCGATCCGCCTCATTAAGTGAGAATGGTTCGGGCTTCCGTTTTTGCCACGAAGCGCTTTCAATGGCCTTGCAAGGATTCTTATCTATCAACATGTCGGCGACTGCAAGATTGAAAACAGACCGCAACATATAAAGCATGTTATTTCGAGTACGGTTGCTTTTCCATGTCCCACGTTTCAAAGCCGTAGTAATGTCAGAATGTGTGACTGACTTAACTTGTAAATGTCCGATATTTGGTTTCCAGAATTTATCCTTCATACGTCTATATTCGGAAATTGTTGAGGATTTCAATTCAAGTTGACCGAACCATTTATCTATAAATTCTCCCACGCTACCGCCTTGATTTTCGATCACATTTGCGGATTTTGGAAAGTAGCTGTCATACTTGAAAACACCTTGCCGAATTTCACGTTTAATCTCAGATGCAAGTCTGATCGCATATTTAATATTGGCCGGAGTAGGTGGCAGCGGCTTGTTATCTAGATATAGGGTTTCCTTGCGTTGTTTCCCATTTATTGCAAATATTATCCGCAAACTTTTTTCGCGTATTTCTACGCCATTTCGCCCTGAACCCATGAGTAATATGCCTTTAAATTCATTGTGATGTGACCATCTGGAGCACGACGATAGTGCTTACCTTCAATCCATTTTCCATCTTGAATTTTGCGTTCAACGGCTTTTCTGCTATAGCCAGTGATTGTGCAAAAAAGAGGTATCAAAGCCCATTCGACGTTTAGCGTTGTAACTGTCATACTTTCTCCCATTGTCCGGAAAATAAATTTGATGCAAGTCGACTTTGCGAAGGCAGTCGAGCCATTGAGAGATATGAACCTCTTAACTTGGGCAGCCATCGCTTGCGGATATAAAAAAGGCGGGATTTAATTGTTATGCAGGTGCCGGTGTAAGTTCTATTCATAAATTTCAATTTTTAGGATATTGGAATCTTGATTGTTGCTTGCTCACATCGGAAATTGGATTCAAAAACACGCCTAAATTGATGTGTATTTGTTTTTAGATATTTCAATTGCACGAAAATATTTAATACTTATTCGTTCCGAATAAACTCAAATTGAATTATCGCAAAGCACGGCCAGATGAGAACTTATGCAAAATGTGGTGCTATATTTCTCAGACTTTCACCCGGACTTTTAATAAGGGCTTACAAGAAATTTCATACTGCCACTGGTTAGCTTTTGGCTATTGCATTCTGTGATGGCATGACTCTCACCGTATGAATATTCGAAGGCAATAGTTTTCATCTTGCATTCATTTCAAAGTAAGTTTTGAATATTCAGGCTACCGTTCAAGCGCGGCGATACAAGTCAAATTCCGTGCAAAAAAATGACGCGTTTTGCAAAAAGTGACTCGCGTATTTGCAAAACCTCACAAGGGTTTTCAATCAAATCAATGTGTTAGAGAAAATTGGCGACTGTCACAATGGCAGTAATGCAGGTACTCAATAAATTTTTACATCGGTACAAGAGGGATTGTGTTTCGACCGCACTAATGCAGGAATTTAACTTCATCTGAATAGTGACCAGCTAGTAGTTTTCATTTGAATCAGATCACATGTGATCACGTTCAACGATGCAATGGCTTGAGAATTAGCTTCATTTATGAAACGAGAGTGGAGCACGGTGCAAATTACAACCGGATCACTTTTATCGACAGCAATACCGGTTGCTTCAAAAATATCGACAATGAGTGCCGATTGTTTTTTTTCGTTCATTTACAAACTCAGTGCATCAAGTTGCTGGTAAATTTCTTTTTGTACGCGAGCCAAACGTGAACGAGGCATGAGAGTGAAAATGTCTGAAGTTTTTGCCTGATCAAAAGTTAAATTATTTGAAACCAGCAATTCCATATCCTTGCCATGAGTATCAGCATTACGCTTTCCCAGTTGCCATGAATCTATATTCCTACCTTTAAGGCGACTATTTAAATCAGATGCTCATGTAATTTCATTAGTATTTGATCTGTCTTACCATTCCACTTTTTCTTTCCTCATGTCATGCCACGATTGATTGCCTCTGCTGGATGGTGGGCTTGCAATAATTGGCTCATGTTTAACAGACTGTTTTTCGGCTGGCATTGGAGAAGCTGATTTAGCAACTGGCGAATTTTGGCTCGTGGAGGAGGTGTTTTCACCCTGGCTTCGTGATGCAGTAACGATCATTTTTTTAGGAGCTTCACCCTTGCGCTTCTTCGCTCTCAGTCTGCGAATAATTGATTTGAAATTTATGAAAGTTACGGCAATCCCTTTTTCGGCAAGGAATTTAATAATTTCAGCTTGAGAAATTCCAAGCTCCATCGCTTCCTCAATTTCCGTTAGGTGATCGGCTACCTTTCTGGCGACTGAGCGTTTCGAATTTTTTAACAACGTATCTTTAATATCTGTCACATAAACCTCGATGTATCAAACCTGTATCCAATGTGCGTCCAATGTGTATCCAATGTGCGTCCAATGTGTATCCGATGTGCGTCCGATGTGTATCCAATGTGCGTCCGATGTGCGTCCAATGTGCGTCCGTGAAACAAGATTAACTGCGTCATCGTCAGCAAAATAATTGAATCCTGACCATTTATTTACTCGATTTATGTTTGACAAGCATTACTAGATGCTTGTATTGTTCATGTGTCCGCACTGCGGCAAGCATCACCTCAATATTTCTTCAAGAAAAAGCATGTAATTCGCTATTTCTTGTAGCGCAAAGCCTCACATTCCAGTGAGCACATCAATTCAATTTGTCTTCTGCTCTATTCCGTTAGGAAAAGAACAGATTTCACGTTCCGCCTCTGCGGAAATATCTCAATGTCGATCCTATTGCATGTAGCCATGCGTTGCGAATCGACTTTTTTTCAATCAGTCCCCGAAATAAACATGAACAGAGAGTGTCGAGCATAGCCAAGCGTATCAACGGCTACCCGAAAGTTTTGAACAAAGAATCGCCGGAGAAGTAGGAGTTTTCGGTTGAATCGAAGCGCATAAATCTGGTTCATGTCTCAACTAACGGGTTAGGTAATACCCGCATCGAAAACACCACTAAAACGAAGTAAGAAACGACGACTCCGACCGGCATATACCCGGTGCTGCATTAATGAATGTGGAAATGGAGGGGGGCAGTAGAAGGAAAGCTGTCGGGGTAATAAATCATGGTGAGTGCGTCACCAAGACCTAGCGGTTAAAAAGCTAGGAAACGCACCGCGAGAACCGCGTAACCAGATCCACGCTAGCCCTAGGGCGAGCAACTATGCACCGCGAGGTGTGTGGCGTTGTACTCAGTGGCATGAAGATGAGTACTTCGAAATGATTCTGTTCTTATGTATGGGTTCTTCACCCCGCTAGCAGTTGCTGTTGACGTCGGTATTAAAGCGGCACGCGCCGCGAGCGAGAGAAAGTAGAGCGCATAGCCTTATTTATAGGGGCAAAGCTATGTGTTTTGAGAATTGCAGTTAATTTATAAATAGGGGTGAAGTCGATGGAAAATAACAAGTTTGGTAATTCGAGCAAAAGCCACTTCGACAAGGCGCTGGAACAGTTAATCAACGAGAACGTAGGCAAACGGGTGAATGGGAACACGGCCTCTGGCAAGACGCAGAAGACGCGAGGCGAAGTGTTGCGAACCTGCTTTAACGATCTGTGGGATTTGAAATTCAAGATCACCAATCCAGCGAATCTGGAAACGAGACATGTAAAGGCGCTATGCGAGAGATGGCACGCGAATGGGATTGCAAACAAGACGATGCAAGGGCGGCTCTCGACGTTGCGGATCATGGGTGGCTGGATAGGTAAGCCGAACCTGGTAAAGACTATTTACGACTATTTGCCAGATGTACCGAAAGCAGAGTTACGGGTGAATACGGTAGCGCAAAAGAGCAAGAGCTGGGCAGAACACGGAATCGATATGGTTGATAAATTCCGACAGGCTGATGCGTTGGACCCGCGATTTGGAGCGATGTTGAGGGTTGAGCTGTGCTTCGGTCACCGCCGTGATGAGGTGTTGAAGTTCAAGCCTCATAAATCCGACATGGGGCATGTTGTCAAATTCTATGAAGCGAAGAACGGTCGTATGCGCGATGTGGACATTAAAACTATAGAACAGCGATACGTACTCGACCTTGCTAAGTCAATGTGTCTTGGCAAACTAGAACCATTAGGTTGGAGTCACACAAGATCAGGACAAGCTTCGAATGTTCAAAAGAACTTGCGCCGTTATGACGATTGTATGCAAAAGATTGGCATAACAAAGGAAATTGCCGGTGTTACTGGCCATGGTCTCCGCGCGCAGTTTGCAGAGAACATTGCTTTACATTCCAGTCTAATTCCTCCGACATTGGGTGGAACTGGTGGGCAAATGTCGAAAGATGATCTGGATATAAAGCGAGCGCAGGTCAGCGAGCAGCTAGGCCATAGTAGGGTGAGCGTCACGCCGGCGTACTACGGCTCGTTTGGTCGGAATGTCACGCTGGACGAAGTAAATCGATGCCGTGACAATATTGAATCCGGATTGAAATACTGCCATGCGGGAGTAACAGTGACGGTGCCGGAAGATCGGAAGGCTGACTGCCTGGCAATTATCGCGGAGTTAGACAACCTTGGTGTCGAACTGACACTGCGGCAAGCACACATGGTTTGGTCGCTCAATAGCCGGAATCGCCACGCGAGTGATTGGGTGAAGCCGGAACTTGGGATAGCGGAAGCGATTGAAGTCGTTGCGTTGAATCTTGTGAAGCAAGAAGGTATTGCAGCGATGGGATTGTTAAATCAGTAGAGGTATCGGCAAGAGATAATCGATATCTCTGCGTCCGATACCTCGAGGGTGTCCCGGATTTTGTGTGATCGGGAAATCGTGCGATTGAAAAAACCGCTTTCAGCGGTTTTTATTTTTCAGTGGATATGCCGGCATCATTCGATATTTGTAACGCACGTGTCTTGTCAGCGCACTGTTAGGCAAAGGGTTGCACGCAAGACTTTGCATGGCGATGCAAAAATGTCATGAAAATTCTCTTGCAGCGTTCTGAGCAATTGAAATATTCATCCAATGAGATCGCGATCAGGACCTTAGAGAAGCGACCCTTGCGATGATGACAGTTTGGTTATTATCATTGGCGCGGGAGCTGGTGCGGCTAAAGCAGTCATCAGTTCCGCAGGATAGGAACGTGCAAACGTTTTGGCTACATCAGGTTCGCGGCACATCAGCCAATTGTCCCAATCATTTTGCGGCACGATAATTAATGATCGTTTCTCTTCTCCAGGTTTATGAAAACGCTTCATCAACGGATGATCGTCTGCATTCATTGTCAATTGCGTAAATGATTGCGACAACGTCCCATCCTCTTCCTCCCACGCTCGCCATAAACCTGCCACCGCAAACGGCGATCTGTCGGCCATGCTAATACTCCAGCGCACATGCTTACCTGACTCATAATTAGGTTCATAAAATCGAAGCATGGGAACTAGGCAGAGTTGACCAGCATTCCAATATTTTTTGTACGATTCGCGTTCACCAACTGTCTCAATGCGCGCGTTCATGGTGGTCAGGCTTTTAATTTTTTCTGGTAGACGACGCTTTGGACGCATGCCGTAACTGGCGATACTACTTTCACGGCTTTCACCATCCCCTTTAATGATTGGCGCAAAGTAGTCTTGCCAAATTTGCTCTGGCCATAACGGCGCATCGATTACCGGTGCGCCAAAGCTTTCAACTAAAACTGCTGGAGTCGGTGCTTGGAAAGTGATGCACATATCAAATCTCGCTGTTACCTCATAAGCAATAATTGCACATATATTTTCTGATCGTTCTTGCCAAGATTCTGAAGGGTTGCATATACTGTACAAATATACAGTTAAAACATGCAAACCATACAACTATACAAAGGCCCATTACCGGCTGCATTTATTCCAGCTAATGAGGAGCCGTTGCCGTTTTCAAGGCCCTTAGCCCTCTGCAGCATGCCGGCTGGATTCGCTTCGCCTGCGCAAGATTACGTCGACAGCTCCTTAGATTTAAATGAGCACTTGGTGCACAACAAGACGGCGACCTTTTTCTTTAAAGTGGCCGGTGACTCAATGCGCGATGAGAACATCACTAATGGTGATTTGCTTGTGGTCGACCGTTCGATTAACCCAAAGCACGGACATATCGTCGTTGCCACGGTCAATGGGGACTTTACGGTAAAGAAGCTTTATCGGAGGTTGGGTATAGTCGAACTACGGCCAGCGAACCCTGCATATGAACCCATACGGTTCAATGAAGGAGAAGAGCTGCTGATATGGGGCGTCGTATCTGCAACTATTAAACAGTTCAGGGTATAGCCATGCCAAGGATTTCACGCCGCGCTGGTGCTGCTCAAGAGTATGTCTATCCGGACCATCTGCGTCACTGTCTCGACGCTCTCCCAGCTGCGCCAGGCGTCTACATTTTCCATAGTGACGATATTGATGGTATGCCACTGTACATTGGCAAGAGCATCAACATTCGTCATCGAGTGATGTCGCACTTCAGAACAATTGATGAATTTCACATGCTGCGGCAAGCGCGTAACGTGACCTACATACGGACGGCAGGGGAGATTGGTGCGTTGCTGTTAGAGGCACGCATGATTAAAGAACACCAGCCCTTGTTTAATCAAAAACTGCGTCGCACACGCCAACTTTGTTCATTGCGTTTGCGTGATGGTGTTGCCGAGGTTGTCTACGCACGCGACATGAACTTTGCAATTGAGTCTGACCTGTACGGACTTTTTAGTAGCCGAACATCCGCATTAGAAGGCCTGCGCGAATTGGCAGATACCCATCATCTTTGTTACGGCAAAGTAGGTTTAGAGAAAATCCCAGCAGGGCGCAAATGTTTTCGTGCAACGATAGGTCAGTGTGCCGGGGCATGCTGCGGAGCAGAAAGCTTGGCAGTCCATGCAAGTAGGTTTGCCGCTGCACTCAAGAAGCTGCGTGTGGCATGTTGGCCGTATCCAGGTGCAGTTGGTTTGATCGAACGTCATGACGGAAAGTCGCAGATTCATGTCGTGCGGAACTGGTGTTATTTAGCTACCGTGACCGATGTTGAGCAAGCTGCCGAGTTTGGCAAAGTCGAAGCAGGCTTTGATGCTGACGGCTATAAGATTCTTTGTCGCGCCATTCTCAATAAGTCAGTCGAAATCATTCATCTCTAAGGCGTGCCATGTTCGCGCTGGTCGATGCAAATAACTTTTACGTGTCCTGTGAGCGCGTATTCAATCCAAAATTAGAAGGGCGGCCAGTCGTTGTGCTATCCAATAATGATGGGTGTGCAGTGGCAAGGTCTAATGAAGTCAAAGCATTAGGCGTCAAGATGGGCGCGCCATGGTTTGAGATGAAAGATTTAGCCAGGAAGCATGACATCGTCGCCCTTTCATCTAACTACACTTTGTATGGCGATATGTCCGATCGTGTGGTGCAGATCCTCAAGGGCTACGCACCTCGCGTTGAGGTCTATTCCATTGATGAAAGTTTTATACAGCTAGATGGACTCATTGGTCTTTGGCCATCTTTCACGGATCTTGGTCAACACATCCGCGAGCGTGTGCGAATGTGGACCGGTTTGCCAGTGTGTGCCGGCATCGCACCTTCCAAGACCTTGGCGAAATTATCGAACCATTTGGCGAAGAAGAACGCGGAGTTTAACGGCGTCTGTGATTTTAATGCCTTGAGTGAAAACGATATTGACAGTTACCTCTCAAAACTTGATGTCCAAGAAGTCTGGGGCGTCGGTCGCAAGTTATCTGTGCAGTTAATTAGTTTGGGCATCGAATCAGTTCAGGATCTTCGCAAAGCGAGTCCGAAGCGCATACGAGGTCGATTCGGAGTTGTGCTCGAACGCACGGTGAATGAACTCAATGGTATGTCTTGCCTTGCGTTAGAGGAGGTGGCTCCCCTTCGACAGCAGATCATTTCGTCGCGGTCCTTCGGAGAAATGGTGACCACATTCGATGGATTGCGTGAAGCCGTATCGACCTATGTCACGACAGCTGCGGAGAAGCTGCGCGGCGACGATAGCGTTTGTAATGCCGTGAGCGTTTATGTGGAGACCAACCGATTCCGAGAGCAGGACAAGCAATACAACAACAGCATGACCGTTCCATTAACTGAAGCGACATCCGACACTCGCCGACTCATTGCCGCCGCATTGTTTGGATTGAAACGGATATATCGGCCAGGTTATCTCTACAAGAAAGCAGGGATTGTGTTGATGGAAATCCAACCGGCATCAATGCGGCAACAATTACTTTTTAAAGAAGAAAACCCAAAATCTGCAAAGGTGATGCTGGCCATGGATACTTTGAATGGCGCATATGGTCGTAATACAGTTAGCCTGGCTTCGTCAGGTATCCAAAAACAATGGGCTGCGATGTTTGAAACACGCACGCCGCATTACACGACCGACTGGTCACAGTTGCCGACGGTCAAAGCGCTATAAAAGACATCTGAAGCAAGAAAATTCCCAGAGTTAGATTGAATGGTTAAGTGCCGCAGTATCCATTCCAAAACCGGGGATCACATTTTTGAGCAGCAGTATTATCGACTCGTCCATTTCTTAACAATGGTAGTAAGCCAATCATTTCCCTTCAACACACTTAAAATACGCGCACAGGTAAAGAGGAATAACAGCGTTGCTAAATACCGATACATCGTGCCGTAGGAAACATCGGTGATCGAACTAAAAAATGGTGCAAGAAAAAAATGGATAAGCGTCAGTGACAGCGCGCCGCTCAACAATTCGAGAAAGACCGGCATGAAATATTTTTTCATAGAACATCCTTATTAAAAATTCTTGTATTGGATTCAATAAATAAACTTATCCGCCATTATCAAATCGATGCTGCCGCAACAATCTCCGCTTGGTCCGCGCGTTTCTTTGCAGCTTGCGCTCGCTCGATATGTCTTTCCATCGCAGTTTGATCATTACGAATGTAGGGCTGTAGCAGAGCTTGGATGGCAGTCGGATCCAGCGTCCGATTCGGCTCGCTTTGCTCGAAGGCTCGCATGATTTCGATAATGTTTTCTGCAGCGCTAACATTGGATGGCCCATCAATGATCTGGACATCATTTCCTTTGATGGCTACCAAAGGGATAATTTCACAGGGCAAGTTAGCCTGACGATGTAATACTCGTGCTGCATTCTTTGCCTGTTTCAATGCATTCTGCATTTCACCGTCGCCATGCTTGGAAGACACGTTCCACCTAGGTACATCTGTCCCTGCAGATATCGTTCCTGATTTACATTTCGTCTCAATTACAAAGATGTTGCGTTCTGTAATAACAATGTGATCCGCTTCAACAGAAAACTCATTGGGCATGTCCGCATTAAATACAAACAGCTTGCCGTGTAACGACTGCGCTAAAGGAAAGTGCTGTTGATTTTTCTCAATCACATTTTGAACATAATGTTCTGCCGCGATACCAGCCATTTTCTTTTGAACATCTGGGTCACGAGCGTACTGCCCAATCCAATGGATGATACTGAACACAAAAGCGCAGGCCAGAGCCACACTGACTAGTAGTACGCCATGCATGATCCGATCAGTGTGTAGGGGACTCCCCTTGAATTGAAGAACGGCCTTACCGATCATCTGCAAAAAGAACCAAGCTGCAATACATTTGGCGGTGAGATAGAGCCAATACAAGTTCTGCCAGTTTGTCGATAGACGTTCCAGATTGAGCGCGCGTGAGATAGGGCGCTTAAATAGGAAAAAAAACAGCAATATCGACGTCTGAATCAATAATTTGGCCGCATAAAGTATTAACCCTATTAATCCACCGACGACCATGGCGATGAAGCCAACATTTTCTTTTTGATGTTTGCTCATTTGTGTTTCCTCAGTACGTACAGTTGACCTATGGCGCAACGCAAACCAGCAACATGTCCCTGTTGCCGCATTGCTTGATAAAGAATGCGGTAGTCATTGAGTACTTCCAAACGGTTGAAGGTGAGGGCGTGATGACGCGAGTGAAATGCATACATGATTTGTTCTTGCGTTGCGCGTGGCTTGAACAAGCGATGCAAAAGGCAATTGAATTCCCACCACGCTACTCTGTAGTCACCTCGACCGGCTAAATGTGCTTTCACAGAGCGACGATCCGAGCCCGAGACATCAGTCATCCATACGCTTTGTGCAGGTATGCCTAGCGCTACGTAAATTGTCTTGCTGCGTTTGCTCTGATTTTTACGGGATTGTGACTTTAGAAATTGCTTTTTTTCTGATTGGGCAAAATCCGTCGTCCATAGCGTTTCGTTGGTGATGCGGTGCGTATCCATATTAATTCCCCTGAGGCGATTTTCGGACTGATCTACATTTTGTAGATCAGTTTTTCTGTATGACTGACTAAAGTCAGACAGTTAAATAATCGTAGCAAGGGAAATTAATGGCGCAAGTCTAAAGCGGTATTCCGACTGGTTTGAGGGTGCCAAGAAATTTCGAGGCGATTCAGTGTAGCTCATTACACTGCGCCCCCTTCCGAAGTACGATTGACGCTCACTATCGCGGTTTAAGAAGGTTTAGATTGAATGCGCTGCATCTGTCCCGGTACAGGAAAACCCCGGACTCAGACAAAATCGACTCGATTGTCCAGGGTTTGCTTTCGTAGTGAATCGCCACTATCTTTCTAGACGGCTCGCCAGCTATTCGAAATACTGCGTAACGTAGTTCATCTGTGATAGCTGTTTGTTGAACTTGTGCCAGCACTTCGAATTGATTCCCTAAGCCGATCTTAAATAGTCCAAGAAAACAAGATGGGTTGGTAGAACTTTTGCTGGAATCTTTGTATGCTGGATTTGCGAAAAAACGTATTGACGAATTTAACGCAAAGAAGAGAGAAATTTAGAAAAGAATAATTCCAAAATATGAAAATCAGATTCATTGGTGCTGCAGATAATCACGTTACAGGCTCTTGCACTCACTTTTCATTCGAACTAAAAATGTTCAATTTTTAGTTGAGCATGCGCACATCGATCATTGCGGGTTGATTCCAAAACTATATCGAGATGGATTTAGGGGTTCCGTTTTTTGCACAACCGCCACAGCAGAATTTGCCCGACTGGCCTCAATGGACGGGCTCAATTTTGCTGATGGACTTTACTCTGAAAGTAACGTCAAAAAGATCAAGTTTAGCTGCGTCGATCAACGTCCTGACTTTGGATTATCGCGGTAAATCCCAATCGATGAGGATCTGTTTGCTGCATTCACACGTTCTGCGCACATCCTTGGAGCTGTATCAATAAACCTATCTTGGCAACGTGATGACGGATCGAGGGGCAGCATCGTTATGAGTGGTGATCTGGGCAACAATACCAATGAAAATCCCTATCAGCCGTTGCTAGCAGGAAGACAAGAGCCATTTGGAACACCGGACTATATGGTTGGGCTGCTGCCTGTTTCGTGGACACCGACCTAAGCTTTTAAAGCATTTTCATATTGTTATTGATCTTAGTATTATGAGATAAGGCCTCTACCATTAGCGGCATGCCGACCGCTGCAATGAGTACGCTGTGCATTGGCTGCCAGCGATGCTCTCATGGTAAGCAATATGCAAAAGGTAGAAACTGTGCTGGTCTGGCATGGCGAAGCCGCTTTTTTGCAGGCTGACTAATTTGATTCATATCAAATTTTTTACAAACACGGCGCACTATCATCCGAGGTAGCAGTGTATGGCTTTCAGAGGTTTTTCATCTTTTCGGCAATCTCGCGCGTGACTAACTTTGTGGTGGGCAGCACTCCAAGCGAATTAACTAGAAAGAACAACTCATGCAACTTCAATTTCTCGGTGCAGCAGGAACGGTCACTGGCTCCAAATACTTACTGACGACGCCATCAAGCAAAATACTGATTGATTGTGGCTTATTTCAAGGGTACAAGCCGCTGCGGCTCAGAAATTGGGAAGATTTGCCGTTTGATCCATCTGAACTTGATGCGGTCATTCTTACGCATGCTCATTTGGACCATAGCGGTTATCTTCCCTTGTTGATCAAGCAAGGCTACCGAGGGAAAATTTATTGTACGGCCGCCACGCGCGACCTATGCAAAATCCTGTTGCCTGACAGCGGCCATCTGCAGGAAGAAGATGCCGACTATGCGAACCGGCACGGCTTTTCGAAACATCATCCCGCGTTGCCGCTTTATACGGAACAAGATGCAGTTAATTCGCTAAAGTATTTTTCTCCGATTAAATTTGGTGAACGGTTTAAAGTAACGAAGGACATCAGTGCTGAATTTGCACCGGCTGGGCATATTCTCGGTGCGGCAATCGTGTCGTTAAAGAGTAGTGACACATCCATGACATTTTCCGGTGACCTTGGACGATTAAACGATCTGGTCATGGTGGCACCGGCATTGATCGACAAGACGGATTATCTGGTGGTCGAGTCGACCTATGGGAACCGGCGTCACGATCCGGTGGACCCAATGATCGTGCTGGGCAATACCATCCGGGAGACGGCCAGCCGCGGCGGGGTCGTCATCATTCCGTCGTTTGCCGTAGGTCGTGCGCAATCGATACTGTATTACATCCATTTGTTAAAGCAATCAGGACAGATTCCGGACTACCTTCCGGTCTACCTGAACAGCCCGATGGCCAAAGATGCCACGTCCATCTATCACAAGCACCGTTCCGAGCACCGTCTGACGTTTGAGCAGTGCGAGGCCATGTGCCATGCCGCCAAGATCATCAACACGGTCGAGGAGTCTAAAGCACTCAACCAGCAGCGCATGCCAATGGTCATTATTGCGGCAAGCGGCATGGCGACCGGAGGCCGCGTGCTCCATCACATGAAAGCATTTGCCCCGGACCCGCGCAACACGATTTTATTCGCCGGATACCAAGCCGGCGGCACGCGCGGCGCGTCCATGCTCGCAGGCGCCGATTCCATTAAAATCCATGGACAGTTCGTTCCCTTGCGTGCCCAGATTGTCCAAATTACAAACCTCTCCGCGCATGCCGATGGCGACGAAATCCTGACATGGCTCTCCCATTTGTCCGCGCCGCCAAAAAAGACCTTTATCACGCATGGCGAGGACGAAGCTGCCAACGCCCTGCGGCAGCGCATTGAAACGGAACTCGGCTGGCGCTGCCAAGTGCCGGCGCACGGCGACAAGGTGGATATTTGAGGGAGTCATGTATGAACCACAATGCAGTCACACGAACCGGACATTCAGCCAGCCATGAGGCGGCAAACGAGTTGCGGATTCGCCGCTTGGGAATCGACACTTACCAGGAAGCCGTTTTGTATATGCATAAAGACTGCCCGGTGTGTAAGTCTGAGGGCTTTGAGGCTCAGTCGCGTATCAAAATAATCCTTGGAGAAAAAAGCGTCATTGCGACGTTAAATGTCGTTACGTCTTCTTTGCTTGGTATCGGGGAACTTGGCTTGTCTGAAGCGGCCTGGCGCGCACTCGGCGGGCGCGAAGGCGATACCGTGTTGCTCCAGCATCCAGAGCCGATCAAATCGTTTTCTGCCGTGCGTGCCAAAATCTATGGCAACAAGATTACCGAGCATGACGCCAATGAAATCATCGCCGACATCGTCAAAGGAAAGTATTCCGATATTCAGTTGGCGTCATTCGTTTCCGCTTGTGCCGACGACCGGCTGGATTTGTCAGAAACGATTGCATTAACGCGCGCCATGCTCAATGCTGGCAGCCGCCTGGAATGGGACAATTCGCCCATCGTCGATAAGCATTGCGTAGGTGGTTTGCCGGGCAATCGCACCACGCCGATCGTGGTGGCCATTGCAGCCGCCTGTGGACTCACTATCCCGAAAACCTCGTCACGCGCCATTACCTCGCCAGCGGGCACTGCGGACGCCATGGAAACCATGGCGCCGATCGATCTTAATATCGAGCAGATGCGCCGCGTGGTCGCGCAGGAGGGGGGGTGCATCGCCTGGGGCGGTGCGGTGAGTCTGAGCCCCGCCGACGATATCCTTATCCGTGTAGAGCGCCCCCTGGATCTGGATAGCAATGGCCAGCTGGTCGCATCGGTCCTGTCCAAGAAAATCGCCGCCGGCTCAACCCACGTGTTGATCGATATTCCGGTGGGCCTGACCGCCAAGGTGCGTTCGGAGGAAGCGGCCGTCGCATTGAGTGGGATGCTCGTTGCGGTAGGCACGGCACTCGGGATTGAAGTCAGAACCATCATTACCGATGGCAGCCAACCAATTGGCCGGGGAATCGGACCTGCGCTGGAAGCCCGCGATGTACTGGCGGTCCTTCAAAACCAGGAAGACGCGCCGAGCGACCTGCGCCAGCGTGCCTTGCTCTTATCGGGCCACTTACTGGAAATGGGCGGCAAAGCCGCCAAGGGCAAAGGGCTTTCCCTTGCTGAAAATACTCTGGTAAGCGGTGCAGCCTGGCGGAAATTTCAGGCAATTTGCGCTGCTCAGGGCGGAATGCGCACGCCTCCCCAAGCGGGCCATACTGCCGTAATCGTCGCCCAGCACTCTGGACAAGTCATTGCCATCGACAATCGCCGTCTGGCGCGCATTGCCAAACTAGCGGGTGCGCCGAAGGCACCCGCAGCGGGGCTGACTTTCCATGTTCCGCTTGGCACTATTATGGAAGCAGGGCAGCCATTATTTACCATTCACGCGGAATCCCCGGGAGAACTTGCCTACGCACGACAATACGCAGAGGGGCAAAGCAATGTCGTGGTGATTAAGGGGGATGCATGAAGCCAATCCTTTTTGCCATGCCGGGAAACGACGGCCTTGCCAATCAGCTTGGTTCGGCGCTCAACTGGCCAATAGGAAATCTTCAGGTGCATCGCTTCCCGGATGGCGAATCCAATCCACGATTTCTGGAAGACGTAAATGGACGGCAGGTTGTTCTCGTCTGTACGTTGGACCAACCCGATACCAAGATCGTGGCCCTGTACCTGGCTGCGGAGGTCGCACGGGAACTGGGCGCCACTCGGATCGGGCTGGTTGCTCCCTACTTAGCCTATATGCGCCAGGATGCCCGTTTTCATCCTGGCGAAGGCATTACGTCAGTGCATTTTGCCAAGATTATTTCACAAAGCTTTGACTGGATAGTGACCGTGGACCCGCATCTGCATCGCCATCATGCCTTAAGCGACATTTATACGATTCCCGCGATGGCGGTACAGGCAGCGCCTGTGATTTCCCGCTGGATCGCCGCGCATGTTGCCAATCCGGTTGTAATTGGGCCGGATGCGGAAAGCGAGCAATGGGCTTCGGAAGTGGCCAAAGCAGCAAATTGCCCGTATACCGTATTACAGAAGGTGCGTCATGGCGACCGTAATGTGGAGGTTTCCGTTCCGGATTCCTCGCGCTGGCAGGGTATGACGCCGGTGCTGGTGGATGATATCGTGTCCACCGCACGCACCATGATTGCTGCCACCAGGCATCTCCATGTGGCGAACCTGCCTGCGCCGGTATGCATTGTCGTGCATCCGCTGTTTGTGGATGACGCGTATGTCTCCTTGCAGGGCGCCGGCGTGAATCGTATTGTGAGTTGCAATACCATCATCCATCCTAGCAACAACATTGACCTGTGCGCGCAGCTCACCCCAGCGCTGACAGAGCTGGCATGTGCGAATGGCTAGCCACCTACGTCATAACGAAAGAGCCACATCGATATGAGAATTGAACAAAAAATATGCGAAGGTCCCTTGGCGCCCGATGTCTTGAGAAAGATGGACGCTTACTGGCGCGCAGCTAACTACTTGTCGGTGGGCCAGATCTACCTGCTCGACAATCCATTACTGAAGCAACCGCTTGATCTCTTGCACATCAAGCCACGGCTGCTGGGTCATTGGGGAACCACTCCTGGATTAAACTTTATTTATGTGCATTTGAACCGGACCATCGTAGAACGCGATCTTAATGTAATGTATGTCACCGGACCAGGCCACGGTGGACCGGCACTGCTGGCCAACATTTATCTTGAGGGAACCTATAGCGAAGTTTATCCGCATGTTTCCCAAGATGAAGCGGGCATGCAGCGCTTGTTCAAGCAGTTTTCTTTTCCGGGCGGGATTCCAAGCCATGTGGCGGCGGAAACGCCCGGCTCGATTCATGAAGGTGGTGAACTGGGCTATGCCCTGTCACACGCATATGGTGCGGCATTTGACAATCCTGACCTGATTGTCGCATGCGTGGTCGGAGACGGTGAAGCAGAAACCGGCCCCCTTGCAACCAGCTGGCACTCGAACAAGTTCATCAATCCCGTCCACGATGGCGCCGTGCTGCCGATCTTGCACTTGAACGGTTACAAAATTGCCGGCCCGACCATCCTGGCGCGCCTTCCCCACGATGAATTGGAAGCCTTGTTCCGCGGATACGGCTATACCCCCTATTTTGTTGAGGGCGACGATCCGGCTGTGATGCACCAGCGCATGGCCGCAACACTTGAGGTCGCGCTCGACGCCATCCGGCAGATCCAGCAGGATGCGCGGCAAAACGGCTATTCCAGGCGGCCACTCTGGCCCATGATCATTCTGCGCTCGCCCAAGGGGTGGACCGGGCCGCAAGTCGTGGATGGCAAGCTGATGGAAGGCACCTTCCGTTCGCACCAGGTTCCGATGGGCGACATACAGAATGCTGGACATGTCGCCATTCTGGAGAACTGGTTGAACAGTTACCGGCCCAATGAACTTTTCGATGAAAAGGGCAGGTTACATGCCGAATTGGCCGAATTGGCGCCAAAGGGTCCGCGCCGCATGGGTGCCAATCCGCACGCCAATGGCGGCATATTGCTGCACGACCTGCAACTGCCCGATTTCCGCGACTATGCTGTCAAATTCACTCAGCCAGATTCGGTTACTGCGGAATCGACGCGCATACAAGGCCAGTATATCCGCGATGTGGTGCGGGATAATCCGGACAACTTCCGGGTATTTAGTCCGGATGAAACCAACTCCAACCGCTGGAATGCCGTGTTTGACGTAACCGATCGGCAATCCACGGCAGAGATATTGCCGGAAGATGAGCATGTGTCGCCCGATGGGCGGGTCATGGAAGTGTTAAGTGAGCATCAGTGCGAAGGGTGGCTTGAAGGCTATCTCTTGACAGGGCGACATGGCATATTTTCCTGCTATGAAGCATTCATCCACATCGTTGATTCCATGTTCAACCAGCACGCCAAGTGGCTCAATGCGGCCAACCGACTGGCTTGGCGCGCGCCGATTGCCTCGTTAAACTACTTGCTTTCCTCGCACGTCTGGCGGCAGGACCACAATGGATCGAGCCATCAGGATCCCGGATTTATTGATCACGTCCTCAATAAAAAAGCGGAGATTGTCCGCGTTTATTTGCCGCCGGATGCCAATACCCTCTTGTCGGTTACAGACCACTGTTTGCGTAGCCGTAACTATGTCAACGTGATTGTCGCGGGCAAGCAGCCCCAAGCTCAATGGCTTGAAATGGATGCCGCTGTCAAGCACTGCACGGCCGGTATCGGCACCTGGGAATGGGCCAGCAGTGATCAAAAGGGCACAGTCGATGTGGTCATGGCATGCGCCGGCGACGTGCCGACGCTGGAAACCCTGGCTGCCGTGAAACTACTGCGGGAATATTTCCCGGATCTGGCAGTGCGGGTGGTCAACGTGGTGGACCTGATGAAATTGCAGCCCGATAACGTCCATCCGCATGGATTAAATGATGCGGAGTTTGACGCGCTGTTTACTAAGGATAAGCCCATCATCTTCGCGTATCACGGATATGCATCGCTGATTCACCGTCTTACGTATCGCCGCACCAATCACTCGAACTTGCACGTTCGCGGCTTTCGGGAAGAAGGCACCACCACGACGCCGTTTGATATGGTAGTGCTTAACAATATGGATCGGTTCCAGTTATTTCGCGATGTGATTTCCCGTGTGCCGAAACTGGCTTCCCACACTGACTGGGCCAGGCAATATGTCCAAGACAAACATGCCGAGCACAGGGCCTATATTGAGGAGCGTGGAGAGGATTTGCCTGAAATCCTTCAATGGAAATGGTAACAGCATGCTTACGTTCAGCATAATGAATCACCAGAAGTTTATCAGTGCGCCTTAGGTGGCCTTTGCGTCTGCCTTCGGGGCGGTGCATCAACATGCCGATCGCTTGGTTTCAACTCGCAATGGGGGATTAAAGCCAGAGCCGTTGACGATTGCTTAAAACTGAATCACCCTTGGAGTGAAACCTTGGTCTTGGGGTTCACTCCACCAGACCATCTCCCGAGTCAGACCGCCCGCTTGCCCATCGTCATAATTAACGCCACACATGAATTCAAATAAATCATGACCTTACGCGATGTGGCGCTAACTGAACATATACTCAAATCGTCATAGTTAGAGCCATAATTAAAATTTACGACATCCGGATACTCGCGAGAACTGCGAAGTTCATCCTTTGTCGAGAGGCTTACGAGTGTCTATGAAACTCGTGGCGATTCAATTATTGTGCAGGCGTCATCTGTGCAAGCAGGCGGTTACCATCTATCTCTAATCGGAAATGAATTGGGCAAATCGGATCTATTGGATCAACCGCGACTATGCCGGCTGGCGGCCATTCGGGAAGCGTTACATCAACACAACCAACAATCATAGCTTCTGCTAACTCAAGCAAGAAGGCAGGGATATGCTGCATTTCAGATGCTATATCGTCTGGTTCTGCTTCACTTAATTGCTGAGTATTCGCATAAAACTTGCCACTCATGCGCATCCTAAAATTGCCACCTATCCGCATCTGAAACCTGCCACCAATTCGCATTTCAACTTTGCCACTATTCAGTAGGCACTATCCGTTTATTACTTTTAGCATCTAACTCAGCAAGCGTCGCATAATCCTTGCTGCCAAACTCACGACCGACCGGCACAAGATTAAGCCATGCTTCTGCTTCAGTAGTTCGCTTTTTTACAGTTAAAATTAATTTTTCATATAGCCTGTGTTTTTGATTTTTTCTTATCATTTTTTATCTTCTGTAAAGTGTTCTTTTATCTATTTGAATATGATTGTTTAGGAAGCCTGTATGAATGTATTTTTGGATACTGAATTCACTGAATTCACTGAATTTCGCGACTCACATCTCATAAGTTTAGGTATGGCATCAGAGTACGGCGAAGATTTCTATGCTGAAGTGCCATATCCAGATCATGCTTGTTCCGCGTTTGTGCGCGAGGTTGTAATACCTCTACTGCGGAAAATACCGAATTCATACTTTACGAAAGATAATCTTCATTTAGAAATTATCAAATGGCTTGAAATCGTCCGTCGTAACAAAGAAGATGTTTATATCTGTGTAGATTATCAAACAGATTGGGATTTGTTTTGTGATGCATTGGATCATCGCGTACCTTCTTGGTGTCACTTCAAGTTGGTGGACAACGAGATTGTCGAGCTTATGCTTTATGATTTTTTTAAACACTCGGGCTTGCCCGAGCATCATGCTCTCTACGATGCGCAGGCAAATCGACACGCATATCGTCCGCGTCAGAAAATATAGAAAACTCGCTACCAAAAAGTTACAAACATGGCTGGATAAACTTCGTAAGTTGGATTTCTATGACGCTCCGCTAGCAATTGAGTCGCAAAATCGATTGCTAGCTATCCGCAGTCTTATTCTTCTATTTTTTAGCTGAACGGATGTTGTAAATAACGCTCGCGATAACGATCATCACTATCAGCATCTGGGCAACGACCGTTTGCGTAGTTGGGTAAATACCGAGTAACTCGATCTGTGGGAACGGGATTGTGGAGATCTCGAAAACACCAACCTTCTGCAATGCGGCCACGCCTTTACCGACCATGACGAAAGCCAGTATTGCCACTAGGGCTGAGCTGGCGGCAAAGAATTTTCCAATCGGCAGACGAGCTGAAGTACGAAGCAGAACAAAAGCAACCACAGCCAGGATCAGAATTGCGGCACCCATACCGAGCAACATATATCCGCCGTTTCCACCTGTCCAAAGCGCTGCATAGAAAAGGACTGTCTCAAAAACCTCGCGATAGACCGTGACAAATGACAGGAGGAAAAGCATCATCGCTGATCGACGATTGAGCGCCGACGACAGCTTATCCCTGACATATGCCTGCCAACGTCCCGCCATGCTCTTTTGATGCATCCATATCCCAACACCAAGAAGAACGACCGCCGCGAATATTGCTGAGAATCCTTCGGTCATCTCGCGACTCGCGCCGCTTAGATCGACCAGGTAAGTCGCCACGGCCCATGTGACGACCCCACCGGCCAATGCCACAACCCAACCTGCATGGACATATACCAGCACATCACGCCGATCTGCTTTTTTCAAAAATGCGACCATAGCGACGACCACCAGCAACGCTTCCAGTCCTTCGCGCAAAAGAATGGTGAAGGCACCAAGGAATGTTGCAAGCGGATCATCTGTAGCGGTGGTTAATGCGTCTTGCGCTTGGGTCAGCTTTACTTGCAATTGCTGTTCCGCGTTTTTGGCTTCGTCAAGTTGACCACGATTCACGATAGCGCGGAAAGCTCCCATGCCCTTTTCCAAATCATTGAACAATTCTTTATTTTTGGCAGCCAGCGCCGGTTCCGCAATTTCAAAACCATCCAGATAGGCAGAAAGAGCAAGTCGAGATGCGTTTGCTTTGTCGCCTGCTTGCAATGCTTGCACGCTCTCTGACAAGCGCTTCTTCGCCAATGCAAGGCTATCCTCGTTAGAGGCCATCAATTGGCCTGGCTCGCTGCGGAGATGCGCCAAGATCGGACGTGCGCTAGATGCTATCTGCTTTTCCAAACCTGATTCAGTGGCTTGCGTTAGGGCGTTGATATTTGGTACCGCATTGTGGAGCGATTTATTTTCAGTCCATGATTTCTTACCAGCCGCACGATCAGCATCGGTATAAGACATGGTGGATGCAAAAAAAGCGATAGCCCAACGATCATCTTCAGACAGTTGAGCAAAACTTGGCATAGAGGTGCCAGCAACACCGTGGGAAATAATCTGCTGCAGCGAAAAGACACTTCGCTCTTTTGCACGTTCTTTGTCCGACAAAGCGATCGGAGGAGGATTCAAACTTTTAGCAAGCGGACCGTCGCCGTTTCCTGCAGCACCATGGCATGAAGCGCAATTTGCTTGATACAGCGCTCCGCCTTTTTTGAGATCAGGTACCTGCGTTGGTGAAAGTGGCACCGGGTATACTTTGAGTACTTCAGCTGCCAACGATCTCGCTTGATTGCCTACTTCATTAGGCGAAGCTTTGGCAGCAATCATGTTTCGCAGCTTGCCTGCTTGTGCAACCAATTTCGCGCTGAGGTCTGTTTTGGGTAACTCGGATAACTGCTTTTCCGCGTTCGCCGAGAATTCCTGCATCTCGCCATATTCGTCTTTGCTGACAATTACGCCATTCTGTACGGCTGCGCCGTAATCAACTGCCAAGTAATCCAGCACTTGCCATACTTGTTTGGCCTTTTCTTGAGTTGTCGTATCTTGGGCATTAGCAGAAATAACATTGGTTGAAAGGACCAAGAAAACGGCAGTAATGAAAAGGCTAAACTTTGAACGGGTATGCATGATAAGTATAAAAATGAGAATGATTCACATTCTAAGGTTGAATCGTTTGTATGAAAAGAAAGGACGTAAATTTGTCGTATGACTGTATTGATTAACAGCAAAACTGACCTACGATTTCAAATACGTGTGACGCTCAGTTTTGCTGGTTGCTTTGCCTTGGGTTAGTGCGCTCATGATAAGTAAGGCCGCTCCTGACGCAATGGCGACATCGGCAAAGTTGAAGGCAGGCCAGTGCAAGTTCTGCCAATGGAAATCGAGGAAGTCTACGACCTGTCCACGGAACAGGCGATCAGCGACATTTCCAAGCGCCCCACCTAGAATTAGGCTGTATCCCAGAGCTTCGAGGCGTGGTAACCCTTGTTTCAGCATGCGCATCAGCCATGCCGAAACTGCCAAGCCAAGGATGATGAAGAAGTAGCGTTGCCAACCGCCTGCGTTTGCCAGAAAGCTGAACGCAGCCCCCGGATTCAGCACATGAACAAAATTAAAAAATGGCGTTACTTCAACCTGTTCGCCATAGGCATAAGTGAGGACGATGACCAGCTTTGCGAACTGGTCAGCTATGAAGGCACAAACCGCCACCGCATACCAGACCAAAACCAACTTGTGACGAGCCGCATGCCACGCGGGAGCAGCAAGCGATATCAGCCGTCCGGCCAGAACGATACTGCCCAGTCCGAGGCACCAGCCCGTCAGCACATCGGCTGGGAAATGCATTCCAGCAGCAATACGCGACCAGCCAACCAAAACAGCATAGAGCACCAAGCCGATGCGGCCACGGCGACTCACCAAAGGCCAAAGCACGCCGAGAACTAATGCCGAATAAGTCGCATGCCCGCTTGGCAGACTATAGTTTTGTTCACGCTCACCGATAACCCGTACTAATTCGCCGAGAACGATGGATGGACGTGGGAAATCGAACCCCAGTTTTAATACAGTGGCGGCTAGCAATCCCAGCAGAAAGGCCAAAATAAAGCCACTAAGACGGTTCGAAATTGTATTTGCGCGATCTGGATCGGTTTCTTCTTTCGACCACCACCACAGTCCCACCAGTATCAAAGGAGCTGTCCAATAGCTTCCGAAAAAGCTAAAGAACGATGCCAGAGGCGCGAGTGTGGCAGGTGTTCCAGTGTTAACCGCTTGGAACAACGTAACGTTCCAACCAAACCAGTCATAGAAAATGAATTTCCAGTTCATCGGCGCAACAACCTCAAGCCGTTGCCTACGACAAGCAAGCTAGCTCCCATGTCGGCAAATACAGCCATCCACATGGTCGCCTGGCCAGTAAAAGTAAGTGCCAGAAACACTGCTTTAATGCCCAGTGCCAGCACAATGTTTTGCATCAGCACCTGAGCAGTCGCACGCGAAAGGCGCACGAAAGCTGGAATCTTGCGCAGGTCATCGTCCATTAGGGCCACGTCTGCGGTCTCTATGGCAGTGTCGGTACCAGCGGCTCCCATTGCAAATCCGATATCAGCGCGCGCCAGCGCCGGGGCATCATTGATACCGTCACCAACCATGCCGACTTTGCCTGTCTGCGCCAACTGTTCAACCTCGCGCAGTTTGTCCTCGGGCAGCAAATTGCCATGTGCACGATCGATGCCGGCTTGCGTAGCAATTGCCTGTGCCGTGTGCGCGTTGTCGCCTGTCAGCATCATGGTGCTGATGCCAAGTGCATGCAGCTCGGCGATTGCGCTTCGGCTACTGTCCTTGATTGTGTCAGCCACCGCGATAAGAGCCTGCGCACCTTTTGGTCCCACCAGTATTACTACTGTTTTTCCTTCCCTTTCCATTGCTTCGAGACGTTGCTCCAATTCAGGGTGGCAATGCTCCAGCTCTTCAAGCATCCGATGGTTACCAAGGTGATAGACCATACCGTCAATGCTGCCGCGAACCCCACGACCAGGTAGTGCAGCAAACTCGGCAACTTCATGTAGTACAACCACGTCGTCTTTCGCGGCTTGCGCCACGGCTTTAGAAACGGGGTGGTCAGAACGTGCAGCGAGACTGGCGGCAATCCTACGACTGTCGGCAGGCGGTTCATCGCCCCATGACACAAAATCGGTTTGCGCTGGTTTGCCATGCGTTATCGTGCCGGTCTTGTCTAGTGCAAGCCAGCGCAGTTTGCGGCCTTCTTCCAGATAAACGCCACCCTTGATGAGGATGCCTTGACGCGCAGCAGCGGCAAGACCGCTGACGATAGTGACTGGCGTTGAAATTACCAAGGCGCACGGACAGGCGACAACCAGCAAAACCAGCGAACGGTAAACCCAGTCAAGCCATGTCGCCCCCATGAAAATCGGGGGAATGAGAGCAACCGCTACCGCCACGCCAAACACGACTGGCGTGTACCAGCGTGCAAACTGATCAACGAAGCGTTGGGTCGGTGCGCGACTGCCTTGAGCAGCTTCTACTGCGTGAATAATGCGAGCCAATGTGGAGTCGCTGGCCACAGCCGTAACGCGATACTCGAATGAGCCGGATTCGTTGATGGTAGCTGCGAAGACCTGATCGCCGGGTGCTTTTTCAACCGGCAGGCTTTCACCAGTGATCGGTGCTTGGTTGATCGTAGAGCGTCCTTCCAGCACTTCGCCATCGAGGGCGATGCGCTCACCTGGCTTGACTCGAACCCTGCTGCCAATGGCTACTTGTTTTGCTTCCTCTTCGCGCCAAGAACCATCCGACTGCTGCACCGTTGCCTGTTCCGGCGCAAGATCGAGTAAACTACGAATAGCATTGCGCGCACGGTCCAGAGACTTAGCCTCAATCACCTCGGCCAAGGTGAACAGCACCATCACCATTGCCGCTTCCGGCCAGTGTCCGATCAGCATCGCCCCCGTGACCGCTATCGACATTAAGGCGTTCATATTTAGGCTGCGGTTCTTGAGCGCAATCCAGCCTTTTTTGTACGTCGAAAGGCCCCCGGTGAAGATAGCGACAAGCGCAAGCGCGACGACTGCCCAATGGTTACCACTGTGATACCAGTAGACGGCTTCCGCAGCCATTGCAGCCACCAAAGAAATGCCAAGCGGCCACCATTTCGTCGGCGTGTCAGTTGCACCCGCTGGCGTTGAGGCGGCTTCCTGCGTATCGAGCACTTGCGCTTCGAAGTTCAGAGATTCCAGCGCGGACAATACTTCCGGCAAGTTATGCGCAACATGACTCACTGACAGCGTGCGCTGTATCAGGTTGAAATCGAGATTGGTCACCCCATCCACCGTTGAAAGCTTTTTGCGGATCAGCGCTTCTTCCGTTGGACAATCCATCTTTGCGATGACCAGCTTGGTCGTCTGCTCACCAGAAGCTTTATCCATGCGTACGGCTTGCATACCTATGGACTTCAAGGCTTGTTCCACCGGGACCAGCGATGGCAGTTCGTGCCGTACGGACAAGATGCGCTGCATTAGATTGAAATCAAGGTCGAGCACACCCGGCATCACAGCCAGCTTACCCCTGATCAACGCCTCTTCCGTGGGGCAATCCATATTCTGGATGCGGTAGACGGCTAGAGTCTGTCCAGCCGTTAGCTCAACTTGCTCAGTAGTTTGACTGGTTGGCACGGTTGAACAGCCGCATCCCTTTGAACTGCAATCGCTCATAGCTATTCCTTCCTGTAGATTTCTATATTGCTCATTAGAGACCCTATAGGTACTATAGAGTCAAGTATTAAATGAGGATGAGATATGGAAATTAAGATCGGTGAACTTGCCAAACGCACCAGATGTGAGATTGTCACCATCCGCTACTACGAAAAGGAGGGGCTACTTCCAAAGCCTGCGCGCAGCGACGGCAATTTTCGGCTATATGGTGACGCACACGTTGAACGATTACAGTTCATCCGCCACTGTCGTTCGCTCGACATGAAACTTGGAGAAATCCAGGCATTGCTGGACTTCCGAGACAATCCAAATCAGGATTGCGGCGAAGTCAATGCACTTTTGGATATGCATATTCAACAGGTTAAGGCACGCGTCGAAGCGCTATTGAACCTAGAGAAAAATTTGACCGTTTTACGTGAGAGATGCTCAGGCGCTAGACATGTAGAAGCTTGCGGTATTCTAAAGGGGCTGACAGATTGTTCTTGCCATTCAGTTTCGGCAGTAAGTTCGTTTGCAACTTGATCTGCCGACCGCTTTATTAATGAGCAAAAAAACTGCCAAGGTGCGCATTGTTAAGAGGCGTGGCAGTTATGTTCGTATCAACGACATCTTAAATGCTTTGATGGCGCAACACGTCAGTCAATATTTGAGTCGTTTGAGTACAGATGATGTCTTTCGGATACTTGACACACTAGAGATCAAGGAATGATCTTCTTGCTAGGTTTTTTTGCTGTTGCACCTTTAATCTTTCTGAGTGATTCTCCGCTTAACTGCAAAGTGTAAGAGCTGTGGGCGATACGATCCATGATTGCGTCGGCAACAGTTTTATTGTCTAACGCATCATGCCAATGACTCATAGGAAATTGACTGGTGATGATCATAGACCGTATTCCTAATCGGCTATCGACAAGCTCAAGCAAATCGTTTTGCGCTCGCTTTGAGAACGTTTCAATTCCCCAGTCATCCAATATCAGCAGATCGATTTTCTTTAATTGTTCCAATCGCAGACTAAACGAGCCGGAGGCACGCGCCGAAAGCAGGTTTTCCATTAGCATCGGCACACGCACGAAATGGGCTGAAAGTCCTAGCCTGCATGCGTAATTAGCCAGAGCACATGCGAGCCATGTTTTTCCCGTACCAGTGGGGCCGGTAATGACCAAATTGTTTTGCTGCCTAACCCAGTCAAGGTTCGTGAGAGAAAGCATGGTTGCTTTATCTAAACCGCGGGATGATCGGTAGTCGATTTCTTCGATGGAAGCCCCTATTGGCAATTTCGCTTTTTTGAGCAACATTTGGAGTCGTTTATTTTCTCGAACAGTGGACTCGTGATCGACCATGCTTCGCACGCGATGCTCAAATGGGAGATCATTCATTGTTGGATTTCCAATTTGGCGCTCAAGCTCTGCTGCCATGCCAAATAGCTTTAATGTATTGAGTTGGTCTATCGTGTTTTGCATCATGATTCAGTTTCCTCATTTGCCTGTAAAAGCTCGTTGTAATACTCAGCACCTCTGATATTACTGTGTACGATTTCTCTGCTTACTTCGGTATGTTCTTGGCCTAATAGGCGATCTAAATTTTTGGAAAGAAGATTACGCAACTCTGGCGTGCCGGTGATATTGTTCTTAAACGCATACGCACATCCTTCCTCCAATCGTGATTTCCCATAGCTAGCAAAAAGGACTTTCATGGCCTGCGTAATGCGATATCCAAACAGATAACCTTTTATTTTTGATAGTTGTGCTTGAAGGAGAAGCACAGTGTTCGGCCCAATCTCAGAAGCCCACTGCAATGATTCGGGTTCTGACCATTGCAAAACCGCTTTATGCGTGGGATGTTGATGCTGAACTAAGGTCGTGGTCCCATCCCGTTCAAAATTGCGTGTGTGTGTTGCAACGCACTTCCCCTTTAAAAACAGATCCAAGGAATGATTGGATAAACAATATTCAAGCTCCCTTCCTTTAAGTTGATAAGGGACACTGTAGAAATGTCGTTCTACACATACGTGGTAATCATTCGCTGCACGCACCTTGCCCCAGTCTGAGAAGGCGTAGCGTTCTGCCGGTAATGGGGACAATGCCGGTTGTTCCAACTCTAGCCATCTGCTAAAACGTGAGCCTGGGAGTTTTTGAAATGTTTTTCGATTGAGCTTTTCTAAAAGAGGGCTGATTGCTTGATTCATCTCATCAAGTGAAAAGAATTTGCGATTGCGTAGCGAAAATAATATCCAACGTTGTGCAAGTAAAACGCCAGCCTCTGCTTTGGATTTATCTCGCGGCTCCCGTGGACGTGCAGGAAACGGATGAATGCCGTAGTAGCGGCACATGACGTTGTACGACTCGTTAATAATCGGTGCCACACGATCAGCTTTGGTAACTGCAGATTTGAGATTGTCGGGAACAACAATACGTGGAACGCCCCCGAAGAACTCAAACATTCTTGCGTGCGAAGCAATCCAATCCCTCGATTTCTGGGACCATGTCGCCTCGCAAAAGGTGTAGCTAGAACCGCCTAAGACGCCAACGAAGATTTGTACTTTCTTCAATTCACCGGTTTGAGGATCAGTAACACTAAGTGTCGCGCCCGAGTAATCCACATAGACTACTTCTCCATAGACGGATGTTTGCCGCATCGAAATTTGTAGCGATTTTTTAAATGCGTTATAGCGTCGGCAATATTGTGAATAGCCAAAATGTTCTTCTGGCGGGGAAGCGTCGATCCATTCTTGATGCAAGATTGCTAGCGTTGCACCTTTTTGACCAAGCGCTATATGAACCGCTGCAAAATCAATACCTGATGCGATCGTTTGATTGATAGATTTGACTTGCGGATACAATTTTTCTTCAAGTAGGTCGTCATCCATATCATCTGGCAGAGGCCAAGGTAATTGGGCATTAACAAACCGATGCCGAAAATCCGAGACCGTTTCACGATTAACGCCTGTATATCTGGACGTTTCGCGGTTTGATAACTCTTTTGTAAATATGCATACAAGGACATCGCGAATTTTTCGCATGTCAGTTCTCCTATTGACCATAGCAATATGCTTAAGCGCCGCGCAAAAGCCGGGCGTGTTCATGGGCATTGAGTGACGAAATCGTGCACGCAACAAGAAACTCCGATGAGATCGAAGTATTGACAGGGGATATGGGAAGGGAGATACTGAGCTCGGATCGTTTCAAGTTATCCAAAGCTGTACAAAAGGCTGTGAGTTGATGCTCACAGCCTTTGTCGTTTCTGCCTCCCAGGCAGATTAGGTCATGAAGATTCTCCCTCCGTCAGAGTAGGGGAAGCATTGTGCGTTGCCCGTTCGCGTTGAGCCGCAAGCCAGACTGCAATATCTTTCACTAGCGCGAATTTCCCTCTTCGATTCTCGATATCAAATATCGGTACCGGCACAGTTTTCCTCGAAATCGCCTGGCGAAATGACTCCTTCGACGCGTAACCCAAGGTGATGCGTAAATTGTCATTGGAAACCATAGGCCCAAAGCGACTCGTTAGCTCTCGCTCAAGCAGCGTTGCCAATGGCTCATCAAATTTAAATTCAGTCATACCTTCGCTTTGTATCTAGCTGTCACATATTTTTCTGCGGGACTAGCAATCTTAACAATCATGATTGATTGAATAAACCTATATCTATAGTGCTTAACTTCGCTCCCGTTACATAAAGGGAAATTTATTAAGTTGTTGAATACTTTGAATAAATTATCTGTATTCTTTCAAATCTTAATACTTTCACGACATATAAATGCCAGCTAAGCGAGAAAAAAGACGGGATGAATTGGTTGATCCGATACGGACGATCAACTGGTTTAATTGTTTATGTGAGGAACTTGGCACCTATGAGCCGCGTGAGATTCAACGAATTCTCCAACCGCACATCATTGAGAATCGCGGTAATGAGATCAAGAACAATAGGTATTTGGAATATTCGCGGGGCGTGCATGTGCCGTATCCCGCTTTAGTACTATGTGCAGAAAAGTTGGTCGAAGGTTCTAGTTGGGAACTGAACCATACCTTGTGGTCTGTTCTGCGTCATAAAACCTCTGTAGAAAAATATGCCCACGAATGGCTTCACCAGCTAGTAGGAATTATTCAGTCTTTAACATTTGGTACCAGAAATGACATTCATCTGAGAGGTGATCGCCACTTCCTTGGAGCACTAGAGCGAAGGGCCAGCCTCGACAGCTTGACAGCACTGACAATCATATTGCGTCTAAATCATGAGCGTGGTGACTATGAACAAGTGTGGGAATGCTCTAAAAGCATATTCCGAGTCTTGCTAATCATAGGAAATGAATTTAAC
>CXWL01120984.1_pt1 | contig 37135 bp, 35 predicted proteins | sample 590931 | NCBI WGS metagenome assembly CXWL01 (sample SAMEA3498368, study PRJEB10139) | groundwater metagenome | biome: water well; material: biofilm material | place: Germany | collected 2015-04-27 | reverse complement strand
GTCGAAGATATTGAGTCCATTCGTGAGCCGCATGATGGCAAGGAGTTGACCCTGTCTATTGATAGCAAGGTCCAGTACATCGCCTATACGCACCTGAAAGAAGCGCTTGAAAAACACAAGGCCAAAGCAGGCGGCGCGATCGTCCTTGACGTGAATACCGGTGAAGTGCTGGCACTGGTGAATCTGCCTACCTATAATCCGAATGACCGTTCGGTATTGACGGGTAACCAACTGCGCAATCGCGTGATGACCGACACTTTTGAACCGGGCTCAACCATGAAGCCGTTCACAGTCGCCCTGTCGCTGGAAACGGGGCGCGTCACACCTGATACCCCGATTCAGACTGCGCCTGGCAGTATGACTATAGGGACCGCGACAATTCATGATGCCCACAAACAAGGCGTGCTGACGGTAGCGCAGGTGATCCAAAAATCGTCCAATATCGGCACAGTCAAAATGGCCCTGCAAATGCCTCCGCAAGAAATGTGGGAAATGTTTACTACTGTCGGCTTTGGGCAGCAGCCAAAGTTTGGTTTCCCCGGCGCTGTCGCTGGCCGCCTGCGCAACTTCAAAACCTGGCGACCGATTGAGCAGGCCACGATGAGCTATGGACACGGCATTTCCGTTTCGCTTATTCAGATCGCGCGGGCGTATATGATTTTTGCCCGGAATGGCGACACGATACCGCTGACGTTTCAGAAGGCGGTGGAGACTCCTGTCGGTCATCGCGTGATCTCCGAAAAGACGGCTCAGCAAATGCGTTTGATGCTGGAAAGCGTCACCGAGCCAGGTGGCACCGGAACCCAGGCGCGCATCGCAGGCTATCGCGTTGCGGGGAAAACTGGCACCGCGCACAAGCTTGAAGGTGGCCGTTACGTTAATAAATATGTGGGTGATTTTGTTGGCTTTGCTCCGGTATCCAAACCTCGCGTGATCGTAGCGGTAATGATAGACGAGCCGACTAGTGGCGGCTATTACGGTGGAACGGTGGCCGGTCCGGTTTTTGCAGCCATTACGGCGAATGTATTGCGTTCGCTAAACGTTGCTCCTGACTCTACAGTCACCAGCATTATTCCTGATACCAGTGTGCAGGAGAGTATGTGATGATAACTATGCACATGGAAACCGCAGAAGCTCTTGAATGGCTGAGGCTTACCGCGCCCAATGCTCAGCTGAGTGCTGATTCGCGCGCGGTAAAGGTGGGGGACGTATTTTTCGCGTTTCCGATTTCCGCAAGTGCCGGCGACGGCCGTCGGCATATTGAAGATGCAATAAAGAACGGTGCTGCGGCCGTCATTTTTGATCCTGAGAATTTTTCGTGGGATGAACGTTGCATTGTTCCACATCAGGCGGTAGAGCGATTAATTGAAAAATTAGGCGCTATCGCCAACGCATGGTACGGACAGGTTGATCGCGATATGTTGACGATTGCCGTGACAGGTACCAATGGAAAAACCTCCTGCTCGCAATGGCTGGCGAAGGCCTTATCGCTGACGACCTCGCCGTGCGCGGTGATAGGAACCTTGGGCGCGGGAAATTATCGCGATGGCACACTTGAAAACTTGGTGGAAACCGGGTTTACCACGCCGGATGCGGTACAGTTGCAACGACTTCTGGCGACGCTGCACAATGCAGGAGCGCAGGCTCTGGCGATAGAGGCATCATCGATTGGCTTGCAGCAGGGTCGCCTGAACGGCATGCATTTCGATGTCGCGCTGCTGACCAATTTGACGCGAGACCATCTCGATTATCACGGCGATATGGAAACTTATGCTGCTGCAAAAACCATTTTGTTTGACTGGCCGGAATTGCAGACCGCTGTCGTTAATCTGGATGACGCTTACGGTATTGAGATAGTGCAGCGGGCGCATTTACATTCGCAACTGCAAAACAGCCTGCGCGTCCTCGGTTATAGCCTGGAGCGTAAGGATTACCCCGGTGTTGAGGTAATTTACGCCAGCCATTTGCGCACGCATCATGCTGGCACGCACTTTCATGTTGAATCCCCCTATGGAAGTGGTCTGGTAAAAACACAGATGATAGGTCGTTTTAATGTCAGTAATGTATTGGGGGTACTCAGTGTTTTGTTGGCAAGAGGCATCGCCTGGAGTAAAGCGATCAGCGCAATCGAAAAACTAGATGCTGTTCCTGGCCGCATGCAGCAACTTGGTAGCGCTGGACATGCCATGGTAGTGATTGATTATGCGCATACGCCGGATGCACTGGAAAAGACGTTGCTCACATTGCAGCAGGTCGCCAGTGAACGTCAGGGTGAGCTGTGGTGCGTCTTCGGGTGCGGCGGTGACCGTGATCCGGGCAAGCGCCCGCAAATGGGAAAACTATCTGAGCTGGCGCAGCATGTCATCGTCACCAGCGATAACCCTCGTACTGAAAATCCTGCCGCAATTATTCAAGATATCCTCAAGGGCATGAGCATCACGCCGCATGTGATTGAAGATCGTGCAAGCGCGATTTTATTTGCGATCAGGCATGCTGGAAATAACGATGTTGTTTTGCTGGCTGGAAAAGGACACGAAAGCTATCAAGACATTAACGGAAAAAAATGGCCTTTCTCTGATGAAGAGCACGCTCAGCTGGCATTGGCGACAGTGGCAACCAGCGGCATGATGAAGAGAGGCGCCTGATGAAAATACTTTTGAGCCAATTGCAGGCGGCGGTCGACTATGCCGTGATGACAGCAGACGCAGAGGTCAGTGGCTTGACGACAGACAGCCGGCATATCCGTAAGGGCGACCTGTTTCTGGCATTACGTGGCGAGCATTTCGATGCGCATGATTTTCTGGCCAATGTTGCGCTTGCTGGCGCGTCCGCAGTGGTGGCGGAACATGTCCCGCCAGGGTTTCCCTTGCCTGCGCTGATCGTGCCGGATAGCAAATTGGCGCTACAAGAAATCGCCCGTCACTGGCGCCGCCGGTTCACCATTCCCGTGATCGGCGTGACTGGTAGCAACGGCAAAACTACGGTCAAGGAAATGATTGCTTCCATTTTAGTTGCGTATGCCGGCGCGGAACAATGTCTTTCTACCAGCGGCAATTTGAATAACGAAATTGGCGTACCCCTGACTGTGCTGCGGCTGGATCAACAACACCAATGTGCCGTGATAGAGCTGGGAATGAATCACCCTGGCGAAATCGCGTTGCTGGCCTCAGTCGCCATGCCGACTGTCGGGCTGGTCAACAATGCGCAGCGCGAACATCAGGAGTTCATGCAAAGCGTCGATGCCGTGGCGCTGGAAAATGGCTCGGTCCTGCGTAGCTTGCCCGCCCAGGGAACTGCCGTGTTTCCAGCGAATGACACCTATACTGACTTATGGCGCTCTATGGCGGGAGAGTCAGGTCAGCGTAAAGTGCTAACGTTTGGTTTGTCTGGAGATCTTGCCGAGAGCGCCGATGTGTCCGGCACATATCTGTCAAATGATTTCGGCAGTGATATGCAGATCAATATCGGCGGCATGTCTTTCCCTGTACGTTTATCTGCCGCAGGGAATCACAATGTATTGAATGCACTGGCCGCGGCCGCATGTTGCCATGCTATCGGCATCCCAAATGAAATGATCGCTCTGGGTCTGGAGGCGTTTCAGCCAGTGAATGGTCGCCTGCAGCGCAAGCGCGCCTTGAACGATGCGACGGTCATTGATGATACCTATAATGCCAATCCCGATTCAGTGAGAGCCGCGATTGATGTATTGGCGCGGAATGGAGATGCCGGCATCCTGGTGCTTGGCGACATGGGCGAAGTCGGTAATGAAGGAATCTCTTTTCACCATGAGATCGGCGCCTACGCCCGTGAGCGCGGCATCGCGCAATTGCTGACCCTGGGCGATTTGGCGCAACACGCCGCATCGGCTTTTGGCCTTGGGGCAAAACATTTTTCTCAAATCGAAGAGATGCAAGCGGCACTGGATAGCTGTGTTTTGCCAAACAGTACTGTCCTGGTAAAGGGCTCCCGTTTCATGAAAATGGAACGCGTCGTTACCCACCTGACTAAACAACAATCTATAGGAAATCATTAATATGTTGCTTTGGTTAGCACAATTTTTCAAACAAGATATCGGCTTGCTGCGTGTCTTCGGTTTTATTACCTTTCGCGCAGTTTTCGCCACGATGACGGCTATTTCTATCGGGCTGTTTGCGGGACCGGCGGTTATTCGCATGCTGACCCGCATGAAGGTGGGGCAGGCGGTCCGCACCGATGGTCCGCAAACACATCTGATCAAATCTGGCACGCCCACGATGGGGGGAGTCTTGTTATTGATTTCCCTGGGAGTTTCTACGCTGCTATGGGCAGATTTGAGTAACCGGTTTATTTGGGTGGTCTTGATCGTGACTCTTGGTTTTGGCGCGGTCGGCTGGGTTGATGACTATCGTAAGGTCGTCTATAAAGACCCGAAAGGGATGGCATCCGGGGAGAAATATTTTTGGCAATCCATCATCGGGGTAGTCGCATCCGTGTATCTGGCATTCTCTATTTCGGCACCGACCAATAGCCAGGTTCTTGAGCTGTTTTTCTCTTGGGTGCAATCAGGATTCAGCATGGATTTACCGAATAAAACCGACTTGATCGTGCCGTTCTTTAAAACCTTTAGCTACCCGCTTGGCGTATGGGGCTTCATCGTGCTGACTTATTGCGTGATTGTCGGTACCAGCAATGCGGTAAATCTGACGGATGGCCTTGATGGTCTGGCGATCATGCCTACCATCATGGTTGGTTCAGCCCTAGGCCTGTTCGCGTACCTGACGGGGCATGTCGGCTATTCTAAATATTTGCTGATTCCGCATATACCCGGTGCCGGTGAGCTATTGATTTTTTGCGGAGCAATGGCGGGAGCCGGCCTAGCGTTTTTGTGGTTCAACGCACACCCGGCACAAGTCTTCATGGGGGATGTCGGTGCGCTGGCATTAGGCGGCGCGCTTGGCACGGTTGCCGTGATTGTCCGTCAGGAAATTGTGTTGTTCATCATGGGTGGCATTTTTGTTGCTGAAACAGTCTCTGTGATCTTGCAGGTCAGTTACTTCAAATTTACCAAGAAAAAATATGGGGTGGGAAAGAGATTGTTTCTGATGGCGCCTTTGCACCATCATTTTGAACAAAAAGGCTGGAAGGAAACGCAGGTCGTCGTGCGTTTCTGGATTATCACTATGCTGTTGGTGCTGGTTGGTTTGTCTACATTAAAACTGCGTTAAAACCGCTGTAACACTGCTTAAAGAATAAAAAGTAACTATGGATTTTTCTGGTAAACACGTTTTGATACTTGGACTCGGTGAGTCCGGGTTGGCCATGGCGCAATGGTTGTTGCGTTGTGGTGCGAGGCTACGTGTTGCCGATACGCGGGATGCGCCAGACAGGCTGGAGGCGCTTAAAACTTTGTCGTCCGATATTGAATTTATCGGTGGCGAGTTTCAGCTAAGCTTACTTGCACATGTTGATGTCATTACGGTGAGCCCAGGCTTATCGCCGCTGCACGAACTGGCGGAATTGCTGCCAGAGGCGCAACAGCGGGAGATACCTGTTTGGGGTGAAGTCGAATTGTTCGCCCTGGCCCTGTCCGATTTAAATGAACGGCAACAGTATCAGCCGAAAGTGCTTGCGATTACCGGTACCAATGGAAAGACCACAGTTACCAGCCTGGTCGGGCTACTGTGCGAACGCGCCGGGTATAGCGTCAGGGTGGCGGGCAATATTAGCCCCGCGATGCTTGATGTATTGCGTGAGGCAATTGATGCAGATACCTTGCCACAGGTTTGGGTTCTTGAATTATCCAGTTTCCAGTTGCACAGCTGTTTCAGCCTGCAGGCAGATGCCGCAACAGTACTCAATATCACTCAGGATCATCTGGATTGGCATGGCCAGCTGGCAGCATATTGCGCTGACAAGGCACGCATATTCGGATCAGACACGATACAAGTTTTAAATCGCGATGATGCATTGGTCATGACCATGCTGAAAAAAAACTCGCCATCACAGTCAGGTCGACAGGCTGTGACATTTGGCATAAACACGCCAGAGCACGACGGGGATTTCGGCCTGGTCAATGAGCATGGCATGACTTGGCTGACAATGGCAGTCGCAGAGGAAGAAGAGTTGAGTGGCAGCCGCCGAAAAAAGAAAGAGCTGGTCGAAGTGGCGATCAGTGTGTCGCGCTTGATGCCTGCTGATGCGCTAAAAATCCGTGGTCAGCATAACGCGGCCAATGCGCTTGCTGCCCTGGCCTTATGCCGTGCGATAGGCCTGCCTTTAGCACCTCTATTGCATGGCTTGCGCGAATACGCTGGCGAGCCTCATCGCGTTGAGCTGGTCGCAACAATTGCTGACGTTGACTATATTGATGACAGCAAGGGAACGAATGTTGGCGCTACCGTCGCTGCCTTGAAAGGACTGGGGCAAGAAGTGGCGGGCGGGGGCAAGAGAATAATTTNNGAGAATAATTTTGATCGCTGGCGGCGAGGGTAAAGGGCAGGATTTTTCTCCATTGGCTGATCCTGTTGAGCGCTATACCAAGGCAGTTTTACTCATCGGCAAGGATGCGCCAGAAATCCGCCGGGCGATTGAGCTGGTCGGGGTTGATTTGCTGGAGTATTCAGCGCTCGAAGATGCCGTAGTCGCCGCCTCAGAAATGGCGAAGTCGGGCGATGTCGTGCTGCTGTCACCCGCTTGCGCCAGTCTGGATATGTTTCGAAATTATGCACATAGAGCGCAGGTATTTGTCGATGCCGTCAGAGAAGTCGCTTTGGCACGTGGAGAGGTTTGCTGATGAAGCAATTACTCCTCTCTTTTAATAAATGGCTACCGTTTGCTGCAGAGCCTGTCGCGACCGCCTATTTGCCAAAGCGATCGACGATGATGGAATACGATCAGCCGCTGGTGTGGGTGACCGTGTTGCTGATGCTGTTCGGTATGGTGATGGTATATTCGGCGTCGATTTCTTTACCTGACTCGCCCAAATACGCCAATTATAAAAACGCGCATTTTTTGATCCGGCAAGCAATATTTGTCACGGTCTCCATTTTGGCTGGCTTGCTTATTTTCCGTATCCGTATATCTGCCTGGCAAAAAGCGGCGCCCTATTTATTTGTCTTCACCTTGATTCTATTGGCTGCTGTGCTGATTCCGGGTTTGGGTAAAGGCGTTAATGGAGCCAAGCGCTGGTTGTCGTTTAAAGTTTTTAATATTCAGCCGTCAGAATTGATGAAGTTGTTCATGGTGTTGTATGCAGCTGATTACACGGTTCGCAAACAAGAATATATGCACAAGCTGACTAAAGGTTTTGTGCCTATGCTGATGGCGGTCGGCGCAGTCGGATTGCTGTTGTTATTGGAGCCGGATCTCGGTGCATTCGGCGTGATCGTTTGTATCGCAATGGGCATCCTTTTCTTGGGCGGAATCAACGGGGTGTGGTTTGGCTGCATCGCCGCCACACTGGTCGGCATTTTCGGTCTGGTGATCAGCCTTTCAAAATTTCGCCGGGAAAGAATATTTGCTTATATGGATCCCTGGGTGCAGGAAAATGCCCTGGGCAAGGCCTACCAACTTTCACATTCCTTGATTGCATTCGGGCGCGGTGAGCTATTTGGCGTAGGCCTCGGTGCTAGCGTTGAAAAATTACATTATTTGCCAGAGGCGCACACAGATTTTCTATTGGCCGTGATTGGCGAAGAACTGGGATTTGTCGGGGTATTGGCCGTAGTCCTTTTGTTTTACTGGCTGGTGAAACGTGCATTTGAGATCGGCCGTCAGGCTATCGTTCTCGACGCCACCTTTGCGGGACTGGCGGCAAAGGGAATTGGAATCTGGATAGGAGTACAAGCCTTCATCAATATGGGCGTCAATCTTGGGCTGTTACCAACAAAAGGCTTGACCTTACCTCTGATGAGCTATGGCGGATCGGGCGTTCTGATCAACTGTGTCGGTCTCGCGATTTTACTTCGCATTGACTATGAAAATCGCGTGCTGATGCGCGGAGGTCGGGTATGAGTCAGGTGAATAATCAAGACAAAAAATTAATGATCATGGCGGCAGGAACAGGCGGCCATATTTTCCCCGGTCTGGCAATCGCGGAAATCATGCGTTCACGTGGCTGGACTGTGACATGGCTAGGTACGGCGAATGGCATGGAAGGTCAGATTGTTCCTAAGCATCATATCGAGATGGATAATATTGATTTTTCCGGTCTGCGTGGCAAAGGTTTTCGACACACTTTGAGCGGTGCATATAAGTTGATGGCCAGTTTTTTCCGTTGCTTCAGCATATTGGGAAAGCGCAGGCCAGATGTGGTCTTGGGTATGGGAGGTTATGTCACGGTTCCTGGCGGCATGATGGCGGCCCTGCGAGGAAAACCTGTAGTGCTGATGAATGCAGATGCCGGACTGTTGCTGTCCAATAAAGTACTAAGTCCATTCGCAGAAAAATTGCTGTTTGGTTTGCCCGCTGTTACGGCAGTGGGTGCGAAAAAAATGCAGGTAACAGGAAATCCCATCCGCCGTGATATTTGCGCGCTCCCAGCGCCCCTGCTTCGCTATGCCGCCCGGACTGGCGCCTTAAAAATACTGGTGGTCGGGGGGAGTCTGGGTGCCAAGGTTTTGAACGATAACCTTCCTGAAGCACTTGCCCTGATTCCTGAAAATCTGCGCCCTGTCGTTACGCATCAGTCTGGCAAACATCATGCAGAGGCCCTGCGCCAGCGCTATGCAAACGCAGGCGTTGCCGCCGACGTGCTTGAATTTATCGATGATATGCCGAGCAAGTATGCAGAGGCGGATCTGGTGATATGTCGCGCTGGTGCGATTACGGTCTCTGAGTTGAATGCGGCCGGCGTGGCGAGCATCCTGATTCCTTTTGTTGCTTCGAGCACCTCGCATCAAAAAGACAACGCGCTATGGATGGAACATGAGAAAGCCGCCATCTATCTGCCGCAAGCAAACCTGAATCCGGTTTTTCTCGCTGAGAAATTGCAGTCTGTCACCAGAGCGCAATGCGAACAGATGGCTTTAGCTGCGTATGCGCTGGGCCGGCGTGATGCGAGCGAGACCATCGCAACAATTTTGGAAGAATTGGTATGAAGCATAAAGTAAAACATCTTCACTTCGTTGGCATCGGCGGTTCAGGAATGAGCGGCATCGCAGAAGTGTTATTGAATCTGGGTTATGTGATTTCTGGCTCTGATCTGAGCAGTAATGCCGCATCACAGCGTCTGGCCAGTCTGGGCGCAAAAGTAATGCTGGGACATGCTGCCGAAAATATCGCCGGCGCAGATGCCATCGTCACATCAACCGCAGTCAAGGCGGATAACCCGGAAGTGCTGGCGGCAAGGGAAAAGCATATCCCTATCGTGCCGAGAGCTTTGATGCTGGCAGAACTGATGCGTTTGAAAAGCGGCATCGCGATTGCCGGTACACATGGAAAAACCACCACCACCAGCCTGGTCGCCAGCATATTGGCTGAGGGTGGATTTGACCCTACGTTTGTTATCGGTGGACGATTGAACAGTGCGGGCGCAAATGCCAAACTTGGCAGTGGTGATTTCATTGTGGCCGAAGCCGATGAATCAGACGCCTCATTTTTGAATTTGCTGCCGGTGATTGAAGTCATTACCAATATCGATGCCGATCATATGGAAACCTATGGTCATGATTTTTCAAAACTTAAACAGGCCTTCGTTGAGTTCACGCAGCGTTTGCCATTTTATGGTGTTGCCGTGTTGTGTCTCGATGATGCGCATGTACGGGAAATTATGCCCGCCATTTCTAAACGTATCGTCACTTACGGATTTCATGAGGACGCTGAAGTGCGTGCCGTAGATGCGGCGGCAATGGGCGGAAAAATGCAATTTACCGTGATCCAGGACGGTTATGATGCAATGCAAGTGAGCCTGAATCAGCCCGGTATGCACAATGTACAAAATGCCTGTGCCGCCATCGCGATTGCGCGTGAAGTCGGGGTGGCAGATGCCGCAACTCAAAAGGCGCTGAGTGACTTTAATGGGGTAGGCCGTCGCTTTACGCGTTATGGAGAAATATCTCTGGGCGGCAATTCCAGTTTCGCTCTGGTGGACGACTACGGACATCATCCGGTAGAGATGGCGGCGACTATTGCGGCAGCACGTGGCGCGTATCCAGGCCGCAGGCTAGTGCTGGCATTTCAGCCGCACAGATTCACCAGAACCCGTGATTTATTTGAAGATTTTGTCAAGGTGATGTCTAGCGCGGATGCGGTTGTGCTGGCCGAGGTTTATGCCGCAGGTGAAACAGCTATCGTTGCCGCTGACGGGCGCGCACTTGCGCGTGCACTGAGAGTGATGGGTAAGGTTGAACCGGTATTTGTTGAGGAAATCAAAGACATGCCGGACAGTTTGCTGCACGTATTAAAAGATGGCGATGTGTTGATCGTCATGGGAGCCGGTTCTATCAGTGCGGTACCCGCGAAGCTGGCGCAAAGCGCGTAGATATAAAAAGAGATCAATCATGAGCGAAATGAAGATTAAGCAACTGGGAAAAGTCGGCGTGTTATTCGGCGGGCGTTCGGCCGAACGTGAAGTTTCCATCATGTCTGGCAGTGGGGTGTTGGCGGCGTTGAAGAGCAGAGGCGTGGATGCGTACGCTTTCGATCCTGCCGAGCGTAGTCTGGCTGAACTGGCTGCTGAGAAATTTGATCGGGTGTTCATTGCCTTGCACGGTCGCTATGGTGAAGATGGCAGCTTGCAAGGAGTGCTGGAGCAATTGGGCGTCCCGTATACCGGCAGCGGGGTGATGGCCTCATCCATCGCAATGGATAAAATTTTCACAAAAAAAATCTGGCAGCATCACCAATTGCCGACGCCAAATTATGTCGTGTTGACGCCTGAGACCGAGTTGCGCCTGGTTCCTGATGAACTGGGTTTGCCGCTGATTGTCAAACCGCCGCATGAAGGTTCGACCATAGGCATTACCAAAGTCAACGGCTATTCCGATATGCAGGAAGCCTACGCCTTAGCAGCTCAATTTGATGATGAAGTATTGGCTGAAGAATTTATTCAAGGCCGTGAACTGACCGTTGCAGTGTTGGGTGCGGGAGCTCAGGCGTATGCCTTGCCAGTGATAGAAATCGTCGCTCCCGAGGGCAATTACGATTATCAAAATAAGTATTTTACGGATGACACAAAATATCTTTGCCCTGCTCCGATAGACGCAGAGCTGGCAGCAAAAATTCAGAAGATGTGCGTCGAAGCCTATCGCGCGATTAATTGCGAAGGATGGGCGAGAGCCGATGTCCTGCTGCGGGCATCAGATAACCAGCCATTTTTAATTGAAATCAATACTTCGCCGGGAATGACGAGTCATTCGCTGGTTCCTATGGCGGCGCGAGCTGCGGGTATGAGTTATGAAGATGTATGCATGGAGATTTTGCAGACAGCACGTCTTAAAATTAAACCGGACTCAAAAAAGGAAAGTAGCTAGTCTATATGTGGCAAGACATCAAAATGTTGAACGCATCTGCCAACGCCTTGTTCGGTGTTGTGTTGCTGGCATTGATGATGTCTGGCGTGTGGTGGGTAATACAGCGTCCCATGTTTACCTTAAAAGTAATCCGTGTGGAGGGCGTTGAGAAAAGCACCTTGCGGCATGTGAATGCATTAACCATCAGGGATTCTGCATTACCGAAAATCAAAGGAAATTTTTTTACCACTAATTTGGAGACGGTGCGGTCCGCTTTTGAATCTGTTTCCTGGGTGCGCAAGGCAAGTGTGCAAAGAGAATGGCCAAATAAACTCATCGTGACCCTGGAAGAGCATCAGGTTTTGGGTACATGGGGAGAAGATGGACGCTTGATCTCGGTGAAGGGTGATGTGTTCACCGCCAATTTGGCAGAAGCTGAAGAAGACGCCGACTTGATAGGCTTTTCCGGCCCGGATGGCAGCGAGAAAGAAGTATTGGCACGCTACCTTGATTTGAAGGCGTGGTTTTCCAAGATTAGCCTTGTGCCGGAATGGGTGCATTACTCAAGCCGGTATGCCTGGAGCCTGAAGTTGAATAACGGCATGAACGTAGAGTTGGGACGAGTGCAGGATGACTCAACTTTGCAAAGACGTGTCGGGCAGTTATTACTGGTGTATCCACAGCTGGTCGCCAGTTTGCAGGACAGTATTGAGAGTGTAGATATGCGGTATCCAAATGGACTAGCGTTGAAATCCAGTCATGGTGATCTTGGGTTGAAAAGCAAACGAAAGTAAGTGGAATGACATGATAAAAGATGCGAAAAATCTGATAGTTGGCCTGGATATAGGTACTTCAAAAGTAGTTGCCGTGGTGGCTGAGGTAATGCCAGATGGCAGACATGAAGTGATCGGTCTTGGACAACATGAATCCAAGGGTCTGAAAAAAGGCGTAGTGGTCAACATTGAGGCGACCGTTGAATCGATCCGGCGTGCACTTGAAGAAGCAGAGTTGATGGCCGACTGCAAAATCAGACACGTGTATACCGGCATCGCCGGCAGCCATATTCGCAGCTTTAATTCGAGTGGCATGGTCGCCATTAAAGACAAGGAAGTCACTGCCGCTGACGTGTCCCGTGTCATTGAAACCGCCAAGGCCGTGAACATTCCGACGGACCAGCAATTGCTGCACACTTTGCCGCAAGAATTTATCGTGGATAGTCAGGATGATGTGCGCGAGCCAATCGGCATGAGCGGCATACGGCTCGAAGTCAAAGTGCATATCGTTACCGGGGCGGTCTCTGCCGTCCAAAACATCGTTAAGTGCGTACGTCGTTGCGGCTTGGAAGTGTCTGATCTTATCTTGCAACCTATGGCTTCTGCCGAAGCAGTGTTGACCAAGGATGAAAAAGAGCTGGGTGTCGTTCTTATCGACATTGGCGGCGGTACCACTGATGTTGCCGTGTTCAGCGAAGGTGCAATTCGTCATACCGCCGTGATCCCTATCGCCGGCGACCAGATCACGAATGACATTGCGATGGCATTACGCACACCAACTTCTGAGGCTGAAGAAATCAAACTCCGTTTTGGTGTGGCTAAGCAGGTATTGGCTGATCCCTCAGACACGATAGAAGTGCCAGGTTTGGGCGACCGTGGGCCGCGATCATTGTCGAGGCAGGCATTGGCCGCTGTCATTGAGCCGCGCGTAGAAGAGTTGTTCGCGCTGGTGCATCAGGTTGTGCGTGAATCCGGCTATGAAGATGTGCTGTCATCCGGGATTGTATTGACCGGTGGTTCATCAGCCATGCCTGGCATGGTGGAGATGGCGGAAGATATTTTTTTGAAGCCAACGCGACTGGGGATGCCTGCATACACAGGTCAGTTGGCTGACGTGGTGCGTAGCCCGCGTTATGCGACAGTTTTAGGGTTGTTGTTGGAAGCGAAGAAGCAGTATTTGCGTGGACATATCGTGACAAGGCAGGAAGGATCTGCGCAAGCAGTATGGCAGCGTATGAAAGAGTGGTTTTTAGGGAATTTTTAGGTCAAATTTGTGCATATTTTTTCATAAATTTGTGGCAATTATTTTATAATGTTCAGATCTACAGTTTTTAGTCGCTAGTCGTCACATAGGGTGATGCTTAGCGACTGAAAACTGCCTACTTGGAGGATGCATGATGGAGTTCGATATGGTCGATAACGCTACACAAGGTACCGTAATCAAGGTCGTCGGCGTCGGTGGCGCAGGTGGTAATGCGGTTCAGCACATGATTAACAAAGGTGTTTCTGGTGTCGAGTTCATCGCCGCCAATACAGATGCACAAGCGCTGACTCAGTCCAAAGCGCATAACGTGATTCAAATCGGTGAAACTGGCTTGGGCGCAGGAATGAAGCCTGAAGTTGGCCGTCAATTGGCGGAAGATTCGCGTGCACGTATTGAAGATGCATTGCGCGGTTCTCACATGGTGTTTATCGCTGCAGGCATGGGCGGTGGTACAGGTACCGGCGCTGCTCCGGTGGTTGCGCAGATCGCCAAGGAATTGGGCGCACTGACGGTCGCGGTGGTTTCCAAACCATTTTCTTATGAAGGTCAAAAATGCATGGACATCGCCGACGAAGGTCTGGAGGCGCTGTCGAAACATGTCGATTCACTGATTATCATCCTGAACGAAAAATTGGAAGATATCTATGAAGACGACAGCATGATCGAGTGGTTGCAGCATGCAGATGATGTGCTCAATAATGCCGTTGCCGGTATTGCAGAAATTATCAATGTGCCTGGCCATATCAACGTTGACTTCAATGACGTGAAAACCATTATGGGCGAGCAGGGCAAGGCAATGATGGGAACAGCGACTGCTTCCGGTGTTGATCGCGCTCGCATTGCTGCTGAACAGGCAGTTGCATCGCCGCTTCTCGACGGCATCGATTTGTCTGGCGCACGTGGTGTCCTGGTGAATGTCACTGCCAGCCGCGGTCTCAAAGGTAAAGAGATCAAAGAGGTGATGGCTGCGGTGCGTGCGTTTGCGGCACCGGATGCATCAATCGCTCAAGGCATCGCTTACGACGACACGATGGGTGATGATATTCGCGTTACCGTTGTGGCCACCGGTCTTGGTCGCGGCAAGAAAAATATTCAGCTGGTGCAAACGCCGATGCTGCGTACAGGTACTCATAATGAGCCTGTGATGGCTGCAACAGCGATGGCCTCATCAGTTAATTCATCGATGGGGTCTGCCTCAGCAGGGTTTGATGGCCTGAGTAAACCGGCAGTATGGCGGCGTGAATCGGCATCGGATCAGGTGCGTGCGCTGGAAAAAAATGGCATGGAGACCTACGATATTCCCGCTTTCTTGCGCAAGCAGGCGGATTGATTTTTCGGATGGCGCTTTCTGCCTGATGTAATCTACTTCGGGTGTCAATAACAAAACGCCGGCGTCTGCAGACGCCGGCGTTTTGCTTTCAGCACAAAAAACCAGACTCAGGCATACTTGCGCTCAGTTCGCATCCGGGCATGCACGGCGTGACGGAGCGGGATGATTAAAATTTATTTTTGGAGCGAAATATGACAATCAAGATCGGTGATAAATTACCAGACGGTACTCTCGCAGAATTTATCGAAGTAGAGGCGGAGGGTTGCTCCCTCGGGCCGAATACTTTCAACGTCGCGGATTTAACTAAAGGCAAGACAATCGCGATCTTTGGCCTGCCAGGCGCTTATACCCCGACTTGTTCGGCGAAGCACGTTCCTGGCTATGTCGCCAATGCCGCAGCGTTAAAGGCTAAGGGCGTTGATGAAATCTGGTGCATATCAGTCAATGATGCTTTTGTGATGGGGGCCTGGGGTCGTGATCAGAAGTCAACGGGCGTTGTACGCATGATGGCTGACGGTAATGCTGACTTCAGCAAGGCCTTGGGTCTGGATGCAGATTTCAGCAAATTTGGTATGGGTACGCGTTCACAGCGTTACTCTATGCTGGTCGTAGATGGCACAGTAAAACAGTTGAATGTTGAGCAGGGCGGCGGTTTTGAAGTCTCTAATGCTGAGACCATGCTGGCTCAGCTTGCATAAGCGTTAACCATGATTTTAAAAACGGCGCATACCGTAATCGGTATGCGCCGTTTTTAATGCAGGAAGTATCCTGTCAGGATCAAGGTTCTGGCAAGCAGTTATAATAGCCTGATGTTAAAACAAAGAACCATAAAACAACAAGTTAAAACCGTCGGCGTTGGCGTGCATTCCGGAACCAAGGTCGATTTGATTTTGCGTCCGGCAGCCGTTGACACGGGCATCGTGTTTACACGCATTGATCTGAATCCTCCAGTCGTTTTTCCCGCCCAGGCAATGAATGTCGGCGATACGCGCATGGCCTCCACCTTGATTAACGATGGGGCAAAAGTATCTACCGTGGAGCATTTGCTATCAGCTTGCGCAGGACTTGGTATTGATAATTTATATATAGACGTGAGCGCGGAAGAGATTCCTATCATGGATGGCTCAGCATCTTCTTTCGTCTATCTGCTGCAGCAAGCCGGCATGCAGGAGCAGCCGGCGGCAAAAAAATTCATTAAGGTTTTAAAGCCGGTCGAGATCCGTGAGGGGACAGGCAAGTCGGAAAAATGGGCTCGTTTAGAACCCTTTGACGGCTTCAAGCTGCATTTTTTCATCGAGTTCAATCATCCGGCGGTAGACGGCACAACGCAAACCGCCGAGGTCGATTTTGCTAAAGTCTCATATGTGAAAGATGTGGCGCGTGCCCGTACTTTCGGATTTATGCAGGATGTGGAAATGTTGCGAGGCATAGGCCTGGCACGCGGCGGGTCGATGGAAAATGCCATCGTCATGGACGAATATCGTATCCTCAATGCGGATGGCCTGCGTTTTGATGACGAGTTTGTCAGACACAAAATACTCGATGCGATCGGTGATTTATATCTGATCGGGCATCCTTTGCTGGCCAGTTATACCGCCCATAAATCTGGTCATGGGCTGAATAATCAGTTGTTGCGTGCCTTGCTGGCGCAACCTGATGCGTATGAGATCGTGACGTTCGACGAAGCTGCAAATGCCCCGGTATCGTATGCTCAGCAAGAGCAGCGAGAATGGGTACTCTCTTAGAATTGCACCCGGTCTATTGATTGCTGTCTTGCTGGTGGCGCATGACCAGGCGATGCAGCGCTGCTTTCAGTGCATCGTTTTGCGGCGTATCCTCCAGCGCATTTTCTAGTTCGTCAAAGGCACGTACTGCGGGACTTGATAAGGCCAGCTGCTTCATTTGCACGGGTTTCTCCACCGTCTTCTTGACTTGTACTTTAATCCGTATTGCGTTAATCTGCCATCCCCGTTGCTGCAATTGGGATTGCAATTTAGGCAATTGTTGCTTGAGCTTGCTGGCTAATGCAGCATTTGGGATGGATAAGGTCAGTTGCTCTTCTGCCAGTTGCAATACCTCGCAGCTGGCAAATACCGCGGGCAAGATGGTCCCGCATTCTTTTTGCAGTGACGCATTACGTCTGAGCGTGGGAAGTAAGGGCGATAGCTTGTCGTTACTTGTTAAATAAGTAGCGATGCCAGCCGCTTCAAAATTTTTTTTGCCGCGCTTGATGTTGATTCGATAGGGGGGGCGTGATGATGTTTCCATGTGCCGCACATTATCACATCTATTTTCCGGTTAATCATGAAGGAATGAACTAATGCAAATTATTGTCATGCATTCGCGATTTACTCAGGCTAAGTCGATTACGCTAACTTCCAGACACATTATTTTTTCATTGCTGGCTTTTCTGGTTGTGACCATGGCTTGTTCCGTCCTGATGATGGTGGCTACTTTGCGTCTGGCGAGCAGTGATGTGCCATTTTTAAGGGATCTGGCCCCCCCCAATGTTGCCGGCGGATTGCCCAGTGATCCTAACGCCAAAGACCGTTATGTGAAAGAAAACCTGGCGCTCATGGCGATTAAACTGGGTGAAATGCAGGCGCAACTGATCCGCCTGGATGCGTTGGGCGAAAGGGTGCAAGGTCTGGCGGGAGTGAAGCCTGAGGAGTTTAATTTCAAAGAGCCGCCGGGTCGCGGCGGGATAGAAAATTCCGGTCGGATCGCGCCAAAAGAATTGAATATGTCAGAATTTCAGGCCACTTTAGAGGCGATTTCCAAGGATGTTGAAAACCGCTCTGATTTCCTGAACGTGGTGGAAACCAAGCTGATGGGTTTTAAGATACAGTCAAAGTTACTGCCTACCATACAACCCGTGAACGTGAGTTACAACGCTTCCGGTTTCGGCTGGCGCCTCGATCCGTTTTCCGGGCGCAGCGCTTTTCATGAAGGCATTGATTTTTCCGCCCCGACCGGGACGCCTATCGTTGCTTCTGCCGGCGGCGTTATCGTTGCCGCAGAATATCATCCTCAGTTTGGCAATATGCTGGAAATTGACCATGGCGGAGAAATCGTGACGCGTTACGCGCATACGTCCAGGATTTATGTCAAGTTGGGCGATATTGTCAAACGCGGACAGCATGTGGCCGATATCGGATCCACCGGGCGCTCAACCGGGGCGCATTTGCATTTTGAGGTGCGCGTCAAGGATGTCCCGCAAAATCCGCACAAATTCCTGAACGCAGGCGCCAACCAAGCTAATTTGGCTGCGCTTAGCCAAAAATAAGCTTGATATTAGCGATTTTGCCTCCAATTCTAAGTGGATTTATCCGTGCCTCATGTCCCGATTATGAGTTTACATGGCTATGCATGGTAAAATCGCGAGTTACCCTATGTTGCTGTCAAGTTAAGCAAGTTGGCAGTTTTTTTTAGAATCCCACTACTCATTCATAGCATGTCATTCCTGACCAAGATATTCGGCAGCCGTAATCAGCGGCTCTTGAAGCAATACCAAAAAACCGTGCGCGATATCAACGCGCTGGAACCCAAGCTGGAAGCCTTGTCGGATGAGCAATTGCAAGCGAAGACGCCCGAATTCAAAGCACGTCTGGCCAAGGGTGAGACCTTAGATGCGATCCTGCCTGAAGCATTCGCGGTTTGTCGCGAGGCCAGCAAGCGTGTCTTGAAGATGCGTCACTTTGACGTGCAGATGATAGGTGGCATGGTATTGCATTACGGCAAAATCGCCGAGATGGGTACGGGCGAAGGTAAAACGCTGATGGCGACCTTGCCCATTTACCTCAATGCCTTGTCCGGCGAGGGCGTGCACGTCATCACAGTCAACGACTACCTGGCACAGCGCGATGCCGAGTGGATGGGGCGCTTGTATGGCTGGCTGGGCCTGTCTACCGGGGTGAATCTCTCGCAACTGGAACATGATGCCAAACAGACTGCCTACGCGTCTGATATTACCTACGGCACGAATAATGAATTCGGTTTTGACTATTTGCGCGACAACATGGTCTACGAGGCAAAAGATCGCGTACAGCGCAGCCTCAACTTTGCCGTTGTCGATGAGGTCGATTCTATCCTGATCGATGAGGCCCGTACGCCATTGATCATTTCCGGTCAGGCGGAGAATCATACCGAGCTGTATTACAAGATCAATGAAGTGCCTAAGCTGCTGACCTTGCAGATCGGTGAAGAAACACCCGATGGCAAAGGGCAGATAGAAGTGCCAGGCGATTACACCAAAGACGAAAAAGCGCATCAGGTGTTGCTGACCGAAGCGGGCCACGATAACGCAGAGCGCATCCTCACCCAGATGGGCTTGCTGCCTGAGGGCGCATCACTGTATGACGCCGCCAACATCTCCTTGATCCATCATCTGTACGCGGCCTTGCGCGCACATGCGCTGTACTTTAAAGATCAGCATTATGTGGTGCTGAACGACGAGATCGTGATTGTCGATGAATTCACCGGCCGCATGATGACAGGACGTCGCTGGTCGGACGGTTTGCACCAGGCGGTAGAGGCGAAAGAAGGCGTGAAGATTCAAAATGAGAATCAAACCTTAGCTTCCATCACCTTCCAGAATTATTTCCGCATGTATACCCGCCTGTCAGGCATGACAGGTACCGCCGATACCGAGGCTTACGAATTTCAGGAAATCTACGGCCTCGAAACAGTGGTCATTCCGCCCAACCGTTTGTCGCAGCGTAAGGACCGGCAAGATCAGGTCTATAAATCTGCGGAGGAAAAATACGGTGCGATGCTCAAGGATATTCAGGATTGTTATGAGCGCGGCCAGCCGGTTCTGGTCGGTACCACATCGATCGAAAATTCGGAATTGTTGTCGGGCATTCTGGCCAAGGCCAAGCTGCCGCATAACGTGCTCAATGCAAAACAGCATGCGCGCGAAGCTGAAATCATTGCGCAGGCCGGACGTCCGAAAGGCATCACCATTGCCACCAATATGGCCGGCCGTGGTACCGATATCGTGCTCGGCGGGAATGTGGCCAAGCAGGTTCAGCTGATAGAAGCCGACGACAAATTATCGGAAAGCGACAAACAGCAGCAATCACAAAAGCTCCGTGACGAATGGCAATCTCTGCACGAGCACGTGGTGGCTGCCGGCGGTTTGCATATCATCGGTACCGAGCGTCATGAATCGCGCCGCGTTGATAATCAATTGCGTGGCCGCTCCGGTCGTCAGGGCGATCCTGGATCGTCGCGTTTCTATCTGTCGCTCGACGATGCGCTGCTGCGCATTTTTGCCGGTGACCGTGTGCGCGCGATCATGGACAGGCTCAAGATGCCGGAAGGCGAGCCTATCGAGGCGGGCATCGTCAGCCGCTCGATAGAATCGGCGCAGCGCAAAGTGGAGGCGCGCAACTTCGATATCCGTAAGCAATTGCTCGAATACGATGACGTGGCCAATGACCAGCGCAAGGTCATTTATCAGCAGCGTAATGAATTGCTCGAAGCGCAGGACATGACAGACTTGATGTCATCTCTGCGCGCAGGCATGTTCCAGGACGTCGTCAGAACCTATGTTCCTGCCGAGTCGGTGGAAGAGCAGTGGGATATCGCCGGGCTGGAAGTGACTCTGGTGAATGAATGGGCGCTCGATCTGCCTATCGCCAAAATGCTGGAGGCTGAACCAAATCTGACGGATGAAGACATCCTGGAGCGTGTGCAAAGGACCGTCGATGAGGCGTATGCCGCAAAGGTGGCGGTGGTTGGTCAGGAGTCTTTCGCCGGTTTCGAACGCAGCATCATGTTGCAAAGCATAGACTCGCATTGGCGCGAACATCTGGCGGCACTGGATCATCTGCGCCAGGGTATACATTTGCGTGGTTATGCGCAGAAAAACCCTAAGCAGGAATACAAGCGCGAAGCCTTTGAATTGTTTAGCCAGATGCTAGACCTGATCAAGGGCGAAGTCGTCAGAACAGTGGTCACTGTGCGGATACAGTCAAGAGAAGAAATCGAAGCGGCAGAGCAGCAGATGGCGCAATCGCAAGTTGAAAACGTACACTATCAACATGCCGATTTTGATGCGAATGCCTCGCCGGAAGAAATGCTGGCGCCGATAGCCAGCCCGGAAGAGAGCAGCCAGCAAACGCAGGTTGACCCTCGTTTCAAGATCGGACGCAATGATCTTTGTCCATGCGGCAGTGGCAAGAAATACAAGCAGTGCCACGGTAAATTAGCGTAAAACCCGATTTGCTGCAGAAAAAAAGGACGGAGTTATCTCCGTCCTTTTTTGTTTCAATAACTTCCAGAACAGGTTGCCTGAAGCTAAATTCCCTTGCTGTTTTACGATACTCCAAATATTTTTTATGTGTGATTGGCCACTGCGCGCATGTTAATTGCGTTTTGAAAAAATACTGGGGTGGGTATGGATCGCTTCACTGATGCTGAGCATTTCGCGCTCAGATTATGCGGTTTTGCTCAGGCAGCTTTTCAGCTTCAGCAGCTCGCGTTCCAGCGCAACAAAATCCTGCTCCTGGTACTCGCCGAAAATTTGCCCGCCCTGGTTGACCACCTGGGGGAATGCCTCGGCAAACGCCTGCTCTCCGGCTGCGGTGAGTTTGACAAACAGCTGGCGCTTATCGCCGTCGCCACGGGTACGTTCTATCAAGCCTTTTTTATTGAGGCGATCAAGCACGCCGGTCAGAGTGCCTTTGGTGATGAGGGTTTTTTCACCCAGTTCCTTGCAGGTCATGCCAGCGGTATTTCCCAGCGTGGCGATGATGTCAAATTGTGAATCGGTAAAGCCTAGCGAACGCACTCTTGCCGACGACTTTTTTTCAAATAGCTGCATGCATTCAGCCAACAGCCGTATGCTGCGTAGATAACGTTTGTCCATGGTGAGCGATATGAGGCGGATGGGAGCGTGACCGGCGGTCGATTGCCAGTCACGCAAGTGCTACAAGCTTAGTCTGCTTTGATCGCTTCTACCTGAATCGCCAGTTTGACGTCAGGTGCAAATCCATAAGCGATGCCGTAGCTCAGGCCAAAATCGGTGCGTTTGAAGTCAGCACTGGCATCTGCGCCACACACTTCTCTTTTCAGCATAGGGTGCATGATGCATTTGAATTTATTGACGTTCAGGGTCACAGGCTTGGTGACACCCAGCAAGGTCAGCTCGCCTTCAACGGACACAAGATTGTCGCCGTTAAATTTCAGTGTTTTACTTTTGTAGACAGCGGTCGGAAACTGCGCCACGTTGAACATGTCTTTCGACTTCGCATGCTCATTCATTTTTTCATGGCCGAAATCGAGCGAGTTGGCATCGATAGTGATGTCCACCGAGCCAGTCTTGGCAGCGCGGTCCAGCACGATCTTGCCGCTGGTTTTGGTGAACTTGCCGCGCCATAAGGAGATGCCCATATGATCAGCTTCGAAACTAGGATAGGTGTGGCCTGGCTCGATATTGTAGGTTTGCGCAAAGCTTGGTGCGGCAGCGATGACAAGTGAAGCGGCGATAGCGCGGCTGAAGAATTGGCTTAATTTCATGGTGAGACTCCGTGTTGGTTAACTAAAAAATGGTGAAACGTGATGACTAGCTGATGATGAAACGACTGCAAACTTAAAGTGAATCTATTGCGAGGTGACGACGTGAAACTTGATCATGACTTCATCGGCAACCATGCCGGTATCTTTCCACTCGCCTTCGCCGATATTGAAGGCCAGCCGTTTGATCGGCAGGCTGCCGTCAAACTGCTGGGTATTGCCATCCTTCTTGATGTTTAACGGGAAGCTGATGACGCTGGTTTTGCCTTTGATGGTCAGGTTGCCGGTGACGTCAAGCTTGCCATTCGCCCCCACTTTCATGCTGGTCGAGACAAAGCTGGCCTTGGGGAATTGGGCGGCATTAAACCATTCTTTTTTCAGCACTTCCTTGTTGTACTCAGGGTCGCCCAGGTCAAAGCTGGCGACATCGATATCGACCGAGGCTTTGGAACTTTCCGGCTTGGCGCTGTTGTAATCGATGGCCGCAGTGAATTTCCTGAACTTCGCATCGACCGGCACGTTCATTTGTTTGAACACGATACCCACCGTGCTTTTGGCGTTATCGAGTTTGGCGACCGCCGCCAGTGCGGGTAGCGCAATGGCCAGGGCGGCAGTGGCGGCAAGGATTTTTGTATGCGCCGACAGGCGTAAGAGTGAGAATTGGTTCATGATTTCCTCGTAAGGGTGAATTATTTACCAGGCAGCATGCGCTGGAAGATGCCATCTTTATCGATGAAGTGATGCTTCAGTGCCGCGGCGACATGCAGTCCTACCGCGATCAGCATGACGGTCGTGAGTATTTCGTGCAGTTCTTTTAATACGGGCTTGAGTTCAGGATTCGGGCCTATGATGGTCGGCAATTCAAACAGTCCCAGATACACGACCGGAAAGCCGGCCGCCGAGGTATAGAAATAACCGGATAAAGGCACGCCGAACATCAGCAAATACAAGAGCACGTGCGTGCCGCTGGCGACCTGCTTCTCCCACTTCTTCATGCTGTCCGGATAAGCCGGGGCACCAGTCAGTAAGCGAGACAGCAAGCGCAAGGCGACCAGGGCGAGTATCGTTACCCCCAGCCATTTATGCCAGGAATAATATTGCAGCTTGGTCGGGCTGATTTTCATGTCGCTCATGACGCTGCCTAAAGCAAAGGCGGCAATAATCAATAAGGCCACGAGCCAGTGAAAAAAGATGCTGAGACGGTGATAGCGTTGCATGGACAACTCCTGATCTGAAATAATTAGTTCGAGTTAGGACTAATTTTAACAAAAAAAATTCAAGTGTGCTGAGCGCGCTAAAAAAAACTAAAAAAGGATGAGGATTTCCTGCAAGGGGAGCATGCAAAAACCATGCGGGACACTGGTTTATTTATAAGTGGGAATATGGCACCGCCAACGCGCACTATCCATGCGGGTTTCCAGCCATTCGTGCCTGCAGGCCGCATGGGGCTTGCGTGTTGGCCTATGCTGTTTTTGATGGCGGATGCTTTGGAAAGAAAAAAGGAGAAGCGAAACGCGCTGGCGGCGCTTCGCTTCTCCTTGTTTTCTGGCTGCGTTATGCCTGGATTGTGCCTGGTTGCTTACACTGATTTTGCCAGTTTGGCCGCAATTCCTATGTAGTTCGCTGGTGTCATTTCCAGTAATAAATCCTTCGCGTCTTGCGGTATCGATAAGCCCAGGACAAATTCGCGCAAGGCATCTTTGGAAATGCCCTTGCCGCGCGTCAGTTCCTTGAGCTGTTCATAGGGGTTCTCTACGCCATAGCGGCGCATCACGGTTTGTACCGGCTCGGCCAGGACTTCCCAGGTATTGTCCAGATCTTCTGCCAGGCGGGCGTGATTGGTTTCCAGTTTGTTCAGGCCGCGCACGCAGCTGTCGTAGGCCAGCAGCGTGTAGCCGAATGCGACGCCGATATTGCGCAAGACCGTGGAATCGGTCAGGTCACGCTGCCAGCGCGAGATAGGCAATTTCTCGGACAAATGCTTGAGCAGGGCGTTGGCCAGGCCCAGGTTGCCTTCGGAGTTTTCAAAGTCGATAGGGTTGACCTTGTGCGGCATGGTGGACGAGCCGATTTCGCCCGCCTTGGTCTTTTGCTTGAAGTAGCCGACTGAAATATAACCCCAGATGTCGCGGTTCAGATCGAGCAGGATGGTGTTGACGCGGGCGAAGGCATCGAACATTTCCGCCATGTAGTCGTGCGGCTCGATCTGGATGGTGTAAGGGTTGTATGTCAGGCCAAGGCGCTGCTCGATGACGTTCTTTGAAAATGTCTCCCAGTCATAGCCAGGGTAGGCGGACAGGTGGGCGTTGTAATTGCCGACCGCGCCGTTCATCTTGGCCAGCACTTCCACCTGGGCGATACGCAAGATAGCGCGTTGCAGGCGGGCGACCACGTTGGCCATTTCCTTGCCCAAGGTAGTTGGGCTGGCAGTCTGGCCGTGCGTGCGCGACAGCATAGGCACATCGGCATTGTCGTGCGCCAGTTCCGTCAGGCGCGCAATCAGCTTTTGCAGCGCCGGCAGCATGATGCTGTCGCGTGCGGTTTTCAGCATCATGCCGTGCGAGGTATTGTTGATGTCTTCGGAAGTGCAGGCGAAGTGGATGAACTCTGCCGCTGTCTTTAACTCTTGCGTGACTGCCGCATCGATCTTGAGTGCGCGCGCCGGCAAGTGATTGTAGCTGTCCGGCAGCGGCAGGCCGACTGACTCTTTCAGCCAGTATTCAACCGCCTTGACGTCATGGTTGGTGATCGCCTCAATCGCCTTGATGCGCTCGGCATCCGCCTCAGAAAAATCGCTGACCAGTTTGCTCAGCAAATCGTTGGCGGCCGCGGAGAACGGCTTAATCTCGGTAAAGCCAGCCAGTGACAGCGCTTGCAGCCAGGAGACTTCGACCTTGACGCGATGATGCATGAAACCGGCTTCGGACAAGGTGGAGCGCAAAGCGTCGACTTTGCTGGCATAGCGGCCATCAAGCGGAGATAAGGCGGAAAGAGTGGAGAGGGACATGATATGGGCAGGAATGTGATAATGGAGTGGAAAGAAGGGATTGCCTTGCGCAAAAAACAACAAAAATTAAATCTGGCCAAAAATGCAAAATCGGCAATAAATCGCGTGAAAACGGATAAATCAATTCACATTTTCGATATTTTTTAGCGGAACGCAGAATTTTACCACTAGCCGCGGCTCTATTACATTGCCATGTCGCTCCTGTACGGCCGAATGACCGGTCGGGGGAGCGCGTGATTTGGGGCGATTTTGAGCCGTAATGCTATAATCTCGCTTAACAAAATCACAAAGTTACTATGAAACTGATAGGTTCTCTCGCAAGTCCGTATGTCCGAAAAGTGCGCGTTGTCATGGCCGAAAAGAAGCTCGATTATGAGCTGATTCTCGAAAATGTCTGGGCGCCAGATACCACGATCCTGCAATCTAATCCGCTGGGCAAGGTTCCCTGCCTTTTGATGGAAGACGGCGGCGCGATGTTTGATTCGCGTGTGATTGTCGAATATCTCGATACCCTGACCCCTGTTGGCAAGCTGATTCCGCCGCTCGGCCGCGAACGCGCCGAAGTGAAGAGCTGGGAAGCCCTGGCAGACGGCATTGCTGACGCTGCCGTATTGGTCCGTCTGGAAAAAACCCAGAGACCGGAAACCCTGCAAAGTGATGCCTGGATCGCACGCCAGATGGACAAGGTCAATGCGGGCTTGAAGGCGATGTCGAATGGTCTGGGTGAAGGCGCTTTCTGTTCGGGAAACCATCTGACCCTGGCCGATATCAGCGTCGCCTGCACTTTGGGTTGGCTGACTTTCAGGTTCCCTGAAATCAGCTGGCGCGAAGATTATGTCAATCTGGCCAAATTGTTCGATAAATTGGCCGAACGCGCTTCGTTCAAAGAGACTCTCCCCGAGTAAAGCCCTCACGGATAAAAAAGGGACGCATGTTCTAGCATGCGTCCCTTTTTTTATCCGCTTGATTTTTCAGCTGCGCAGTTAGCTGCTGAGAGAAAAATTGACGACCGCGGTCGCCAGCACCATCAGCGGCTTGCCATCTTCAACATAGGGCTTGAATAGTGCTCGCATGACCGCTATCCGCGCCGCTTCGTCGAGGCGATTGAAGCCTGAAGATTTTTGTATGTCGACCTTTTCCGCCTGCCCTTTCTCATTGACCAGAACGCGCATGATCACCTTGCCTTGTTCTCCCATACGCCTGGCCAAAGGCGGGTAATCCGCTTGCGGTGATCGCAGGTATTCGACCGCGCTGATCTGCTTTGTCGGCGCGATGGCGGACGACGCAGCTACGATGGGCTCGATCGCGGCTGGCGTGGCTGCAGTCGCCACGACAGCTGCACTGATGAGATTGTCGGATGGCGCTGCGACGATAAACCTCGGGGTTTCTATAGCTGTTGTCAGCGGTGCCGGCAGCAGGCTGGATTTCTCCCTGGTATCCGGCGTGGGCTTTGCTGCTACTGAAGTCGTGCGATCGACTGGAATCAGATGAACCGTCAGTTCTTGCGCTGCCGCCAGCACGGGTGGACTCATTTTTGCGTGGAGTAAAACATAGAAAAAAATAAGATGGCCGAACACGATTCCCAGCATAGGCAGATAACGTGTTTTGGACACAGGATTGCTTGGTGTAATTGGTGTGTACATGATGAATGGAGTCGATGGCATTTTATTGCTGGCGTACTGGGACTAGACCTGACAGGCGACGCAACAGGGAGTGCAGACTGTTGCGTTGCGGTAGCTGGGGTTCGACCAAATTTGCCCAGTGTTCCGATAATTGCTGGCAGGTGGCGCGTAAAACGGGTGCCAGATCGGGCAGGTTGGCCAAGATGTTTAAATGACGTTCAATCACGGATGCCAGCCTGAGGTAGGTGCCGGCGTCCTCAGCTTGCGCACGCTTGACCGTGTAGTGCGACATCAGGTGCAATACTGCCGACACCAGGAGCTCTGGCTGTACGGGATAATCAGGTGCTAACAATAATTCATGGTTGATGCTGTTCATCGAACTCTCCTAAGTAGGCCCGGCTTGACTGAGGGATGGGACTGAATGCTGGCTGTCTAGGCAGTCAGAATCAGCTTGTTCAGCTGCGTTACGCGCAAGCGATAAATCCTGCCTTCATGGTCAATTTCCACTTCACGCAACTGCTGCATCAGCTCGCCGCTGTTAATCCGCAATACAGGTTTTTGTGCCAGCTTTTGCGTGGGTTTTTGATCGGCTGCGGGAGTTGCAGACATATTTTTCAGCTGTCGCAGAGTCATTGTTTCTATTCCTTAATCTAAACAAGAATAATTCTTATTTAGATTATTGTTGATTTAATGGGGATTTGCAAGAGATATATTGATGTCGATGCGAGGAGAGGGCAGGAAAAGACGGGTGACTGACGCGCGCGACCAGCCGTAGCCGCAGAGCAGGCGGCAATGAAATGCGGCTGCAAAGCCGTTTATTGGATGCCGGGCATGTACCGAGGGATTATTTTGCATCGGAAAGAGCTGCCAGGGACTGGATGCCCGGTTCGGCAGGCGATGAGGTGCTGAGAGTGCTGGTGATCCGGCAGTCTCGTCTTGACCCGCCTTAGGGGTTTTTGGATTGCCTTCATTCCAAGGGTGGGCGGTGTCACCCGCCCCTGATTGCCGTGTCTGCGCTGGCGATTACTTGCCCATCAGCTCGCCCATCCTGACCGAGGACGCTGGCGCCCAGTCTGGGTTGAATTGCACGGTGTTTTTCGGAAACAGCATGACCACCGTCGATCCAAGCAGAAAGCGTCCCATTTCTTCCCCTTTCTTGAGGACGATATGCTGATCCTGATATGTCCATTCACGGACTTGCTTGGTGCGCGGGGGATTGACGATGCCATGCCAGCTGGTAGACATGCTGCCGACGATGGTGGCGCCGACCAGGGTCAGGACAAATGGCCCATTTGCGGTGTCGAAGACGCAGACCACGCGTTCATTGCGCGCGAATAGTCCAGGTACTCCACGCGCCGTGGTGGGATTCACCGAGAACAGTGCGCCCGGCACATAAATCATGCGTGTCAGTTTGCCGTCACATGGCATGTGTATGCGATGGTAATCGCGAGGGCTGAGATAAATGGTGGCAAAATCACCATCGTCGAAATGCGCCGCCAATTGTGCATCGCCGCCAACCAGAGCGGTGGCCGAATAACTGTGCCCCTTGGCCTGAAAAATCTGACCCTGCTTGATAGTGCCAAATTGGCTGATCGCCCCGTCAACCGGACACACAAAATTCGCCGTGTTCAGAGGGCGTGCATCCGCTTTCAGGGGGCGGGTAAAAAACGTATTAAAGCTGGCGTAACTGCGGATATCCGGATTGGCAGCTTCTGCCATGTTGACCTTGTATTTGCCGACAAACCAAGCGATGACGGCCGTCGTCAGGCGGCCGGCTTTGGCGTTGGCGCCCCACCCGGCAAGTTGGGTGAGTGCTTGTTTCGGCAGTAAATACTGCGGCAGGACGGCAAGGCGATCAGACACGATAATGAACCTTCATGAGTAGGGATTTGCGATTATAACCGTGGCTGCGATGAAAATTTGCATTGACGCGATGGCAAGGTCCGATGAATCCTCGAGTTGCCAATGGTAAATGCTGAAAAAAATGTTGTATCCTGTCGTCATGAGAATACTTCATTTGATACGGCAACATGGCTGATGAAACACAACTCGTTGCGATAGACCAGGTCAGGATAGGGATGTTCATCAAACTCGACCTGAGTTGGTTTCAGCATTCTTTCCCCATGAGCTCGTTCAAAATCACCAATGAACAGCAGATCAGGGATTTGCATGCGCTCAAACTGAAGCATGTGCGCTATATCCCATCCAAGACCGATCCTGTTTCGGCGCCGGCCACGGCTAAGCCGCTCGATACAGCGGCGGCTGCATCGCCTCCGATAGACGTGTTCAACAATATCATTGATGCCAAGCGTGCGCGGTTTGAGAAGCTTCAACAGCAACGCGAAGCGATTGCCCGTTGCGAAGAAAAATTTGTGCATGCAGCAACCGTGGTCAGAAACATCGACAAGATGATATTTTCCCGCCCCGAAGAAACCATAAGGGAAGCGGAGAAACTGGTCGATAGCGTTGCCGAAGTTTTTTTAAACGGCAATGACGCGGTGATGCACTTGATTCAGCCGGGCGCAGGAAACGAAGAGCTGTATTTCCATTCGTTGAACGTGTCGGTATTGGCGATGATGCTGGCAACTGAAATGAAGTGTACGGAGGCGCAAATAAAGTCGGTGGGGATGGCGGGCTTGTTTCATGATCTGGGTAAGGTCAATGTGCCTGAGCACATCAAGAATAAAACCTCGCCGCTGACCAGGCCAGAGCAGAATTTTTATGAGCTGCACACACAATATGGTGTGGATGTGGGGCAGAAAGCCGGAATGCCTAAGATCGTGCTGGAGGTGATTGCCGGGCACCATGAATTTTTAGACGGTAGCGGTTATCCGAATAAGCTGAAAGGCGAGGCGATACGCTTGCCGACACGTATCGTGACGATTGCCAATGTCTACGATAATCTTTGCAACCACGTCGACCCGAATCAATCCTTGACACCGCACGAGGCGCTTTCGACCATGTATGCACACAGGCGCGCGCAATTTGATCCGGCTGCCATGGCGACCCTGGTCAAGAGTCTGGGCGTGTACCCGCCAGGCAGCCTGGTGCGTTTGTCGAATGACACAATAGGCCTGGTCATGAACATGAATGTGGGAATGCCGTTGCGTCCCCGTATTCTGGTGTATGACGATGAGATTCCCAAAGAGGCTGCGATCATTATTGATTTGTCCGCAGAAAATAAGGATCTTGCCATCAGTGCATGCATACGGCCGGCGCTGTTGCCGAGGGCAATTTTTGAGTATCTGAATCCGCGCAAACGAATAAATTACTATGTTGATACCCAATCAAAAAAGACGCAGGCAAACGCTGTGCCGGGCAAGGCCTGACGTATGAATGATGTGAATCCTGCGCTTAATTCAGCGGATGTCGTGTTATGCAATGGTGTCATGCGGCATATCATTGACCATAGCAGGGACGCGATTCTGGTGGTGGATGCCGCCGACATGTTTTTGCTCGATGTCAATCAGCGCGCGTGCCAGATGTTGGGGTATGCGCGTGAAGATTTGTTGGGTAAGGCCTTGGCCAGCGTCGAGTGTTCTTTGCTGGACGTGTTTTTCTGGGGCGATCTGGCGGTAGAGCCTATTCAGGAAGGCGGCCGTATCGCTGAAACCGAATGGATGCGCCAGGATGGGGTGTCGTTTTATGTCGAAAAACGTGTCTCCGGTTATCACGAGGGTGGGCGGCATTTTTGGATCATTCATGCCAAGGATCTCACCCGGCGGCGCCAGATCGAACAGCAGCAGATACATCTGATATCGCAGCTGCGCAGCTCGCTGGAATCGACCGCCGAAGGAATCCTGGCGGTGGATCTGAGCGGGCGTGTGGTGTATCTCAACCGACGATTTGCCACGATGTGGCGGATTCCCGATGAAATGATGATGGCCGGTCTCGAGAACGGGATGCTGTCGCATATTAAGTCCTGTCTGCTTGAGCCGGATGAATTTGCCTGCAGCCTGCAACGCATGCAGGCCGAGCCGCATCTTGAGACTGAAGATGTGCTGGCACTTACCGATGGCCGCCATGTCATCTGTGTATCAAAACCGGAATTCTTGCGTGATAGCCTGGTCGGACGTGTTTTTAGCGTACGCGATATCACGGCAATGAAAAAAATCGAAACGGATTTGCTGACTGCGCGCGATGCGGCGGAGCTGGCGAGCCAGGAAAAGTCGCGCATGCTCGATGCACTGCGCGTCAGCGAGTCGCGTTTGCGGCGGCTGGTCAATTCCAGCCTGATCGGGATTATGCAAGGCGACGTCAGCGGAAAGATCAGTGTCGCCAACGATGTGCTTCTGCAACTGCTAGGCGTCAGCCGGGAGCAGTTCGTCAGCAAGGGTCTGAACTGGCTGTCATTAACCTCACCCGGCAGTCACTCATCCTATACAAACGCAATGCACGAGCTGGAGCAAAACGGGCAGGCGCAAGCGTTTGAAGTGGAATTAATCCGGCACGACGACAGCCGCTTGCCGGTCATGGTCGGGCTGGCGCAATTGGAAGGGTCCAGCATAGAGTGGGTTGGTTTTGTTCTTGATCTGACCGAACAGCGCAAGGCTGACCGGGTCAAGTCAGATTTCATTTCTATGGTCAGCCATGAGTTGCGCACACCTTTAACGTCTATCCGCGGTGCTCTTGGTTTGCTGGAAAACGGTGTCGGTGGCGAGTTGACGCCCAAGCTCATGAGCCTGATCAAGATTGCGCACAAGAACAGTCAGCGACTGGGCGTGCTGGTCAATGACCTGCTGGATATGGAAAAACTCGCTTCAGGCAAGATGAATATCAATATTGATCGTATTGATCTGGTCAGCCTCACCAGGCAGGCGATGGAAGCGAATGCCGCTTACGCGCAGGCGCTCAAAGTGCAGTATCGATTTGGTGCACACCCCGATCAGGCGTGGGTAATGGGCGACAGTGACAGGGTGATACAGGTGTTTGCCAACTTGATGTCGAATGCCGCCAAATTCGCGCCGACTGGCGATTTCGTCGAGATCCGCATCTTGCAGCAAGAGGGTGCTTTCAAGGTGGAGGTGGAAGACCATGGGTCAGGCATACCGCTCGAGTTCCGTGACCGCATTTTCAGGAAATTTGCCCAGGCTGACGACGGTAATACGCGCCAGCAGGGAGGTACGGGATTAGGCTTGAACATCACTAAAACCTTTATCGAGAAGATGGGTGGCGAAATCGGCTTTGAGAGCGAAGAAGGTGTCGGGACGGTATTCTGGTTTACCTTGCTGGCCGGGGTGCGCAGAAGAAATGATGGCTAGAGGGGGGGACTTCCGTGCATGTGCTTGAGCTCGCGGCAAGCATCATTGGGAAGCTTTCATTTTAGCTAAATGCTTGGTAGTTAAAATCTATTGGATATTTAAAATTCATAGTGCTATTCTTCTTTTTGTTGTGAGCACTTTGCTTACTTTATTCCCCCTCATCTGGAGAAGTCTATGAAAACTGTAGGTCAAAAACTCGACGCATTTAAAGTTGCCGGTGTTAAGCCAGGCTTTAACAATCACGAAGAAAATGGCGTGTCTGCATTTGAAGCCATCACCGAAGCCTCTTTCCCTGGCAAATGGAAAATCATCTATTTCTACCCAAAAGACTTCACTTTTGTTTGCCCGACAGAAATCGTTGAATTCGCAAAATTGACGAATGACTTCGCGGATCGCGATGCCATCCTGCTGGGTGGCTCTACCGATAACGAATTCTGCAAACTGGCATGGCGCCGTGAACACAAGGATCTGGATAAGCTGAACCACTATGCTTTCGGTGATTCCACAGGTTCCCTGGTTGATATGCTGGGCGTACGTGATGTCAACGCTGGCGTAGCCTTGCGCGCGACTTTCATCGTTGATCCGGATAATGTCATTCAGCACGTTTCTGTGAATAACCTGAACGTTGGCCGTAACCCGACAGAAATCCTGCGTATTCTGGATGGTTTGCAAACAGATGAATTGTGCCCATGCAACCGTACAGTTGGCGGCGCCACCCTGTAATCATGCCTTTGCACTGATGACGCTGTAGAATTAAACCCGCTCAGGCGGGTTTAAAAATCTCTTTTTAATAGGAAAATACTATGGAATTCTTGAATTCAATTAAAGGATTGATCCCTGATTATGCCAAGGATATCCGTTTGAATATCGATGGCACGATCGCCCGTTCCAGCCTTGAAGGCAATGATGCTGTCGGTGTCGCGCTGGCGGCGGCTTTTGCGGCCAAGAGCAAGATTATCATCGATATCATCAAGGCCAGCGGCGTGTTGGCGCCGGAAGAAGTGTCTGCCGCACTGACCGCATCGGCCTTGATGGGGATGAACAATATCTGGTATCCCTTCGTTGAAATGACCGACGACGCCGATATGAAAACCCAGGCGGCGCAGCTGCGCATGAACGCCTATGCCAATAATGGCGGGGTGGATAAGCGCCGTTTTGAGATGTATGCATTGGCGGCATCTGCCGTCGGGAAATGCCATTTCTGCGTGAAATCGCATTTTGAATTATTGAAAAAGGAAGGCATGTCTACAGTGCAGTTACGTGACGTCGGGCGCATTGCGGCGGTGATTAACGCGGCGGCGCAGGTGATCGCGGCAGAGTGATCATGGGGTTAGTGCCTCAGGGTTGATCAGGTTGTTTGTAAAAAAGCGCTAGCCTTGAAGTCTCAAGGCTAGCGCTTTTTTTTACGCTGCAATTAACAAGCCTTAACGTTTGGCTTTAGCGGCGGCGGGCTTGGTTTCTGGTTCAGACACGAGCGGTTTACGTGCATGCGAGCTTTCCTGATACAGCCATGGAAGGATGAATTTGGTCATTTCTGAGGCCGCATGTACCGGTGCTTTGGCCTGATGGGCAACCGCGCTGCAGATGGCCTCGATCAGGCAAAGGGCCGCGCCTTCAGAGTTGGGCGAAAATTGACGCCGGGTTTGCGCATACAGCGTGAGATCGGCATTGGATGCCAGCGGCGAACTGGGCGCGTCGGTGATGGCAAGCACCGGCACTTTTTTTTCCCTTACCTGGGCCAGCATGGTAATGACGTCTTCTGCATAGCGCGGAAACGAAATGCCGATGACCAGATCGCGTTCCGTGTACTTGAACAATTGTCGGGCGACATGCGAAGGTCCGCCTGAGCCTATCGTGCATTGTATGGTCTTGCAGAATGGGTCCAGGCCATGCGCCATCAGTCCACCCAGGAAAGCGCTGGCGCCGTAACCGACGATGTAAATGCGCTCGGCGTTCAAGATCATCTTGACGGCCTGGTTGCATAGTTCCGGCACCAGGGCACGGCGGGTTGCATCCAAATTGGTCATGTCCTCATTGAGTGAGCCGGCGATCACTTCGATACTCGTGGCGGGACGCTGAATCTCGGTACGCAGGTTATCAATCGGTGCCAGCATGGCCTCAAAGCCGCTGACCAGCTCGGCGCGAAACTGCGGGTAGCCTTCAAAGCCCAGTGCGCGGGCAAACCGGTTCGCTGTGGCGATGGAAATGCCTACCGCATTGGCCAGTTCGTCGATCGACATGGTGGCAGAGCGGAACACGTTGGATAAAACATAATCTGCAGTTTTTCTGTGCGCCTTGGACAGGCTCATGTAATTCTTGCCGATGCGGGCGTTGATGGTGCCGCCGAGAGCCTGGTTATCAAGTCGATTCATGGATGGCAGACTTCTTTGTTAAGGAGGGAATGTAAATATAATTTCATTGATTTAAATAGTAAAGAAATGATTCGTATCAATATGTGTCGTTTGCCACGCTTGCCTGGCATTTTGCCGCACTAGAGTGTAGTGGCAAGAGCCTGTAAAGATGGGAAATATATACTGCCAGGCAGTATATAAAATAAACCTACGTGGATACTGCGCTTGGGATCGATTTATCAATGAAAAATTTGGAGTATATAAAAATCCCCCGTGTATCCGATTTTTCCGCAAATGGCGGTGCACAAAGATAAGTGGCCATGAATAGCATCAGCTCAGGCGCAAAGGAGTTTCTGATAATAAAGAGCGGCGATGCCGTTTCAAGTTGAAAAATGCGGTGCGCCAGAGCGCACGTTCCATGCGGGTTTCCAGCCTATGTGCCTGAAGACCCGCATGGAACGTGCGCTCTGGGCGCGGTTATATGGAGGATGAATTGATGATCCCGCCGCCAAGGCAGATATCGCCATCGTATAAGACCGCAGATTGCCCGGGGGTGACCGCCCACTGCGCCTGATCAAACTTCAGTTCGAAGCGTGTATTGTCGCCGCTGAAATGGCAGGCCATATCGGGCTGGCGGTAGCGCGTTTTGGCGGATAGCTTTGCGCTGGCAGGCGCATGTCCTGCGACCCAGCTCGCTTGCGCCGCTTCCAGTGAAGAAGACAGCAGCCAGGGATGATCGTGGCCTTGCACCACGTATAGCGTATTCTTCTCCACATCCTTTTTCGCGACATACCAGGCGTCGCTGCTGCCGTCAGCATTTTGATGCGACTTGATGCCGCCTATGCCTATGCCTTTTCTCTGGCCCAGCGTGTAGAAACTCAGGCCGACGTGCTCGCCGATGATTTCGCCTTCGGGGGTTTTCATGTCACCCTTCTGGTAAGACAGATAGCGGTTGAGGAACTCGCGGAACGGCCGTTCGCCGATGAAGCAGATGCCGGTAGAGTCTTTCTTCTTGGCGTTCGGCAATTGCAATTGTTCGGCGATCTTGCGCACTTCGGTCTTCTGGATCTCACCGAGGGGAAACAAGGTGTTGGCCAGTTGCGCCTGATTGAGCCGGTGCAGAAAATAACTCTGGTCCTTGCTGGCGTCTAGCGCCTTGAGCAATTGAAACTCGCCGTTGACTTCACGCACGCGGGCGTAGTGGCCGGTGGCGATGTAGTCTGCGCCCAGTTTCATCGCATGATCCAGAAATGCCTTGAACTTGATCTCGGCATTGCACAGCACGTCGGGATTGGGCGTGCGGCCGGCCTGGTATTCGCGCAAGAATTCGGCGAACACGCGGTCTTTGTATTCGGCGGCAAAATTGACTGCCTCAATATCGACGCCGATGACATCGGCGACGCTGACCGCATCTATCCAGTCTTCGCGCGTCGAGCAGTATTCGGAATCGTCATCGTCTTCCCAGTTTTTCATGAACAGGCCGATGACTTCGTAGCCTTGCTCTTTGAGTAACCAGGCAGAGACCGAAGAATCAACGCCGCCGGACATGCCTATCACGACTCTTTTTTTACTCATGGCTTAGGCTCCGAGCGCGCTGGGATGGGTGAATAGCAGCGACAAAGGCGCGCGCTTTCCCTGCAGATAATCATCAACGCACTGCATCACCAAAGGGCTGCGGTGGCGTTCTTGCGATGCGCGCAATTCTGCCTGCGTCATCCATAGCGTGCGCAGGATGCCGTGATCGAGTGCCCGCTGGTGCTGTTGTCCGAGTTCGCCGGTAAACGCAAAGCGCAGGTAAGTGACTTCTTCCCCGGTCTTGGGCGAGACGTAACGTGACAAGTAGGTGCCGATTAATTCTGTCGGGACGAAATCGTGGGCGGTTTCTTCCAGCGTTTCGCGGATCACCGCCTGCTGCAATGATTCGTCGGGATCAAGATGGCCGGCGGGCTGGTTGAGGCGCAGGCCTTCAGCAGTTTCTTCTTCTATCATTAAAAATTGCTGATTGTCGCCGGAATTGCCGGCCGGGTTGTCGGCCGATTGGCGGGCGATGATCGCCGCCACGGTGACAGAGGGTTTCCAAATAGTTGACATAGCTTCTTCCGTTTAAGCCGGTATTTTACTTTGACATCAACAATAGTGTGGCAAATCAGCAAATCTGAAAGTGAATTTGCTAATGCAAATTTTATATATCATGCGAATTGTCTGCTGTAGGCATTTGAATTTGCTTTAATTTTAGCGCGCGGGATAATGCTAAAAAAACAGGGTGTGCGCGGCAAAGCTATACGGCAAGCGGGTTTCCTGTGACTGGTTTTTTTTGCGTGAAATTCTGACCTGGAAAAATATGGCGAAAATCAGTCAGGCATGTATGCATTTTAATAAAAACGAACGGTTGTGCTAAAAAACATTTTGCGTGTAATATTCTTGTCGAATATCAAATGTAAGATTCCGGTAAGAATTATCAAATCGGTCAACATCGCAAACCAAGGAGCAAGTTTATGAGAATCGGCATCCCCGCCGAGTCACGGCTGGGTGAGACACGCGTAGCGGCCACACCCGAAACGATCAAGAAATACATTG
>CXWL01115507.1_pt1 | contig 37153 bp, 32 predicted proteins | sample 590931 | NCBI WGS metagenome assembly CXWL01 (sample SAMEA3498368, study PRJEB10139) | groundwater metagenome | biome: water well; material: biofilm material | place: Germany | collected 2015-04-27 | reverse complement strand
GGCAATAAGACAACCGGACAGATTGCGTGCTACAAAACCGGACAGATCAAAAGCTCGCGACACACGCCACGCATCTCGATTGACAAACATCTTTATTGTAGCTACAGTAAAACATGTAAATCGAGTTCGATACGACCAAGGACGCAGCAAACCAGACGAAACACGGCGTCTCTCTTGCCTTGGCAGACGAACTCGATTGGGAAGCTGCGCTGGTTTGGGTCGATGACCGCTTCGGGTACGGTGAGTTGCGCATGATCGCACTCGCACCGAAGACTGGCATCCTCTACTACGTGGCATTTGTGGAACGCGGCAAGATGCGAAGGATTATTAGCCTACGCCAAGCCAATCGTCGCGAGGTAACACACTATGTCAAAAATATCTAAACGCCCATCCGTCGTGATGCCTACTTTGCGAGAAGACAAAGTTATTACTGCTGCGGCCAAGGCTGACACCGACGCTCAGCCGCTCACGCCGAAGCAGTTGAAATCAATGGTTCCAATGCGAGCACTGCGTGGACGCCCTAAGTCCGAGAGCACGAAGCAACTCGTATCAGTGCGCTACAGCCCGGAGGTCTTGGCGTTTTTCAAATCTACCGGTGAAGGTTGGCAGTCACGCATGGACGGAGTGCTACGCAACTACGTCACGCGTCATTCACGTAGAGCGTGAGGTTAAAGCCGAACCCGGCAGTCAAGCGGGACTGCGCAAAAGCGCGCAGCCGGTTAATTCCACGTTCGGCATCATGAAAACGAGGGTATCGAATTGATGCAGCAAGCGTAGCAAGCCCGGATGAAATGCAATGGAATCCGGGGCGTTCTCAAATACGCCCACGGCTCCCCGGATTCCACCCGCAAGGGGTAGGCCGTGGTTGTAAGGGGCTGAAGCCCCAACAACCACGCACCGCTTCGCTGCATCCGGGCTTGCCTTCCCGTTTTTGGTTCCGGCTCGTCCGGCTTAGGATTATATGGGCGGCATTTCGACAAGCTCAATGCGAACGGATTTGATCAGCGTTTCCCTAAAATAATCTGCGCGGGCTCAGGAGGCCGCCATTATGGCGGCATAAATCCGGATCCGGCAGATGTGGTTAGCCGCTCGCGGCACATTGCAATTTACATGCGCGCGCCGGTTAGCCATGCGTGAGCCGGTTCTGCTAGAATGCCGCACAGAGCAAATACTTTTAATACCCTTACAGGAGAGTTTAACCATGTCCAAGAAGCATCCGGTGATTGTTGTGACAGGCTCGTCCGGCGCGGGCACCACCACCGCCAAGCGCGCGTTTGAAAATATTGTCCGTCGCGAGTTTCGCCGTGATGCTGTCAGCGTCGCCGTGATTGAAGGCGACAGCATGCACAGCCTGGATCGTATGGAGTTTCGCGCCGCAATGGCTGAGGCCACAAAAGCGGGCAATCATTCCTTCAGCCATTTCGGCCCGGAAGCAAACCATTTCGACAAAATAGAGGAAACCTTCAGGTCTTATGGGGAAACTGGCGCTTGCAAGCGCCGTTACTATATCCATAGCGATGCGGAAGCGAAGGAGTTGAATGCGCGCCTGGGAACCAGCCTTGGCCCCGGCCAATTTACGCCATGGGAAGACATTTCTTCCGGTTCCGACCTGTTGTTTTACGAGGGTTTGCACGGCATGGTCAAGACCGATAAAGTGAATGCGGCCAAATATGTTGACCTGAGTATCGGCGTGGTGCCTGTAGTCAATCTGGAATGGATCCAGAAAATTCATCGTGACCAGGCCGAGCGCGGTTATTCCGCCGAGGCGACCGTTGACACTATCATGCGCCGCATGCCGGATTACATTAACTACATTACCCCGCAATTTTCGCGCACCGACATCAACTTCCAGCGTGTGGCCACGGTGGACACTTCCAACCCTTTTATCGCGCGTGATATTCCCACGCCGGACGAAAGCTTCGTGGTAATTCGCTTCCGCAATCCCAAGGGTGTGGATTTCCCTCACTTCCTGAACATGATCCACGACTCGTTCATGTCGCGCTCCAACACCATCGTGGTGCCTGGCGGCAAAATGAGCTTTGCGATGGAAGTGATACTCACTCCTCTCATACACAATTTGATCGAGAACAAGGATAAGTAATTCGGGGTAAACACATCGCAGGCGATGGCTGTATTTCGGGGATAGCCCGGGTTTTCCGGCCAGCAAATTTTGCCCGGCTGTTCCTTGCGCTGCTGAAACCCCGCAGCAATGCGAATTCCTTTTATCGGGGGGCGGGTATTGTAGTGCTGGCTGGCTTTCAAAGCAGCGAGCCACTATAATTCCGGCCACGCTTAAATCCACAATTCGCCTTAGCCCTTATGCAGCTATTCGCTTTTGGCATCAACCATCAGACTGCGCCGCTTTCCGTGCGCGAACGGTTTGCATTCAACGTTGATGCAGTGGAGCAGGCATTGCACAATCTGGTCGAACATGGCGCGGCCAAGGAAGCAACCATCCTTTCCACCTGTAACCGCACCGAGGTGTATTGCAATACTCTCGATCCCGCGCAAGCCATCAACTGGCTGGCCGGCTACCGCCATATGGAAGCCGGTGAAATCGAACCCTATCTCTATACCTTGCAGCGCGAGCAGGCGATCAAACATGCGTTCCGCGTCGCCAGCGGGCTGGACTCGATGGTGTTGGGCGAGCCGCAGATCCTGGGGCAGATGAAACAGGCGGTGCGGCATGCGGAAGAGGCAGGCACGCTGGGTTTCCTGCTGCACAAGCTGTTTCAGCGCACCTTCTCGGTGGCCAAGGATGTGCGCACGCAGACCGAAATCGGCGCCAACCTGATTTCCATGGCGGCGGCGGCGGTGAAACTGGCCGAGCGCATTTTCCCCAGCATTGCCGAGCAGCGCGTGCTGTTCATCGGCGCGGGCGAGATGATCGAGTTGAACGCCGTGCATTTTGCGGCGCGGACGCCCAAGCACATCACGGTCGCCAACCGCACCCTGGAGAGAGCGCAAGTGCTGGCGCGGCGCATCAATGGCCATGCCATCACCCTGAATGAACTGCCGGAGCAACTGGCGCACCACGACATCATCGTAACCTGCACCGCCAGCCCGCTGCCGATATTGGGCAAGGGCATGGTCGAGCGTGCGCTCAAGGCCCGCAAACACCGCCCGTTGTTTATTGTGGACCTGGCCGTGCCGCGCGACGTGGAAGAAGAAGTTTCCGAACTGAATGACGTGTTCCTCTATACCGTGGACGATTTGGCCGAAGTGGTGCGCGATGGCCTGGATGCGCGCCAGGGCGCGGTCAAGGAAGCGGAGGTCATTATTGATTCCGGCGTGGCCGATTTCATCCGCTGGATGGAATCGCGCGAAATGGTGCCTACCATCCTGGCGTTGCGCAACCACGCGGAACGCCACCGCCGCCACGAGATTGAAAGAGCCATGCGCCTGCTGGCGAAAGGCGAGGCGGCGGAGAAGGTGCTGGAGTCGTTGAGCAACGGCTTGACCAATAAATTCCTCCATGCGCCGACCCACGCTTTAAATCATGCGGACGCCAAGGAGCGTGAAGCATTTCTTGATATGGTGCATCGCATCTACAACCTGCACACCCCCGAATGAAGCCCAGTATCGCCGCCAAACTTGCCCAGTTAAGTGAACGGCTGGACGAGGTGGGCCACCTGTTGAGCAGCGAAGATGCCACGCGCGACATGGATGCTTTCCGCAGGCTGAGCCGCGAACGTGCCGAGATTGATCCGGTGGTGGCGCTCTACCATGCGCATCAGGCTTGCGCGGCGGACATCGCCACCGCGCTGGAAATGGCGAACGATGCCCAATTAAGCGATCCGGGGATGCGCGAGTTTGCCGATGCGGAAGTAAAAGAGGGGCGGGCACGCCTTGAGTTGATCGAGGCGGATTTGCAAAAACAGTTGCTGCCGAAAGACCCCAACGACGAGCGCAACGTGTTCCTGGAAATCCGCGCCGGGACGGGCGGCGATGAAGCGGCACTATTTTCCGGCGACCTGTTCCGCATGTATTCGCGCTTCGCCGAGCGCAACCGCTGGCAGGTGGAGATCATTTCCGAAAGCCCGGGCGAGAAAGGCGGCTACAAGGAAATCATCGCGCGCATCGTGGGGCAGGGCGCGTACTCGGTGCTGAAGTTTGAATCCGGTGCGCACCGCGTGCAGCGTGTCCCCGCCACCGAGGCGCAGGGGCGCATCCACACCTCGGCCTGCACCGTGGCGGTATTGCCGGAAGCGGACGAAGTCAGCGACGTGGTACTGAACCCCGCCGACCTGCGCATAGACACGTTCCGCGCCTCGGGCGCGGGCGGCCAGCACATCAACAAGACCGATTCGGCGGTGCGCATCACGCACCTTCCTACCGGGACGGTGGTGGAATGCCAGGATGGACGCTCACAGCACAAGAACAAGGCGCAAGCGATGGCAGTGCTGGCCGCGCGTATCAAGGACAAGGAAGAGCGCGCGGCGCACAGCAAACTCGCCGCCGAGCGCAAATCGCTGGTGGGCAGTGGCGACCGCTCCGAGCGCATCCGCACCTACAACTTCCCCCAGGGCCGCGTCACCGACCACCGCATCAACCTCACCCTGTACAAAATGGACCACATCATGGACGGCGACATCAGCGAACTGACCGGCGCACTGATGGCCGAGCACCAGGCCGAGCAGCTTGCGGCGCTGGCGGGTGAAGGTTGACCAATCAACTGGTTTCCCGCATTCGCGGGAAATGACGCTGTTTTCGGGCTAGGGGTTACCTTAAACCTATAAAAAGCAGTTCAGCCACGGATGTACACGGATTATCAATGAGTTGTTTTTCTCATCCGCGCCACCTTTTTGGTGAATGGCGACCCGCGATCAAGCGGCTCGCGGGCTGCACACGCAAGAGGTACGCCGTGGTTGCACCAAAGGCAGGCAATCCACTACGCGGCAAGCTGCGTGTGGAATTGACACTAAGGNNTTAGCCTCTTTTTGCCCCAACTCTTTTTTCATTTTCCGAGCAGATTTCCGTAGTTACCGTCATGTCGGGCTGAAGCCCGACCTACAAATTTTTCCGGCTCGTCTAGCTCAGGTTTATCAATGACAAAAAAGCCCGCCGGTTAAGGCGGGCTCTTGTGCGCAACAGCATCTCGAATTACTTGCCCTTTGCCGCCATCAGTTTTTCATATTTGGCCTGCAACTGTTCCTTGCTTTCCGCATGGGCAGGGTCGTGCGGGATGCAGTCCACCGGACAGACTTCCACGCATTGCGGCGTATCGTAATGCCCGACGCACTCGGTGCATTTGTTCGGGTCGATGATGTAAATGGCATCGCCTTGCGAAATGGCGTTGTTCGGGCATTCCGGCTCGCAAACGTCACAGTTGATACATTCGTCGGTAATCATCAAAGCCATGCTCTTCTCCTGTAAGTAATTGTGTGCCTCAAGTTAATTTCTTCTCTATCAACCGTGCCGCCACCAGGGGCGAAACAAACTTGCTTACATCGCCGCCGAAGCGCGCAATCTCGCGCACCATGCTGGCTGAAATGAATGTATATTGCTCGGCGGGCGTCAAAAATACGGTTTCAACATCGGGGTACAGTGTGCGGTTCATTCCGGCCATCTGGAATTCATATTCAAAATCAGATACCGCGCGCAAGCCGCGCAACACCACGCGCGCCTCCTGCGCGCGCGCATAATTCATCAGCAATCCATCGAAGCCCTCCACTCGCACATTGACAAAACTCGCGAAAATTTCGCGCGCCATGGCCACGCGATCTTCCAGGCTGAACATGGTCGCGCTACGGCTTGCCGCCACCGCCACCACCACCTCGCCGAACAGCCCGGCAGCGCGGCGCACCACATCCTCATGACCGCGCGTGATGGGGTCAAAGGTGCCGGGGTAGATCACTTTGACCATATTGCGTCTCGCCTTTCACGCCTTTGCCATGTTCCAGCAATTGATAAAACACCTTGCCCGCTTTCGCGCGCTTCACCACCTGCCAGGCCGCATCCGGCTCGAATGCCGCGCCGGTTTCGGCATACACCAGCCCATCCTCTGTCAGCCTGCCAGCCAGCAACGGCAGCAATTCGGGCAGATAGCCGCCCCGGAACGGCGGGTCAAGAAAGATCACGTCATAGCGTCCGGTTTCCTGCCGCCTGGCGAATCCTAACCCATCTTCGCAACGCAGTGCCACATTGGCGCAGGCTAATTTCCTGTTATTTTCCTGCAAGGCGCGAAATGCCGCGCGGTTATTTTCCACCATCACCACTTCGGCTGCGCCACGCGATGCCGCCTCAAATCCCAATGCGCCACTGCCGGCAAACAAATCCAGGCAGCGCCTGCCGGTCAGATCCTGACCCAGCCAGTTGAACAGCGTTTCGCGCACGCGATCCGGCGTGGGGCGCAAGCCTGATACATCGGGAAATTCGATCAGGCGGCGGCGAAATACGCCGCCAATAATCCTTACCCGGTTTATTGTACGGACTCCGCTTTACCTTCCGGCTGCTTGCCATCCGGCGCGCCGACAACCACGGTCGCCATCGCATCCGGGTTCACGCGCCGCCTGAAGGCATCGTGAATCTGCGCGACCGTGACTTTATCCATCTTGCCGGTAAAATCATCCAGATAAGTCAAAGGCAGCCCATAAAATCCGATGACGCTGAGGTATTCGAGTATCTTTTTATTGCTGTCTATGCGCAGCGGAAAACCGCCGATAATGTTCTGCTTGGCGGCTTTAAGTTCTTTTGCCGTGGGGCCCTTGTCAATGAACTCGCGCAACGTTGCGCGCACCAGTTGCAGCGCTTCATCCGCCTGCTCCTTCCTGGTTTGCAGGCCCATCTGGAAGACACCCGGCTGCTGTGTCGGCACGAAGTAGCTGTAAACGCTGTAGGCCATGCCGCGTTTCTCGCGGATCTCATTCATCAGGCGCGACACAAAACCGCCACCGCCAAGAATATAGTTGCCCACGTAAAGCGGGAAATAGTCCGGGTCGTTGCGCGCCATGCCGGGTACGCCCATCAGGATGTGGCTCTGCGTGGCCGGGTGCGCGATGCGCTGCTCGCTGGCGCTGATCTGCATGGTCACCGGCGGAATGCGCGCCGTCTCGCCGCCCTGCGGCAACTGCCCGGTGAGCTTCTGCGCGATAGCCTCGGCCTCGGCGCGCGTCACGTCACCCATGATGGCAACCACGGCGGATTTGGCGGAATAGTAGGTGCGATGGAACGCCTCGATATCGGCGCGCTGAATTTTTTCAACGCTGTCCACCGTTGACGACAACCCGTAAGGGTGATCCCCGAATACAGCCTTGCCGAAAGCCTTGCCGGCGATGCTTTCCGGCTTGGTCTCGGCCTCCTTCAGGCCGGCGGTCACACGGGCCTTTTCGCGCGCCAGCACAGTTTCCGGAAACAGCGGGTGTTGCAGCACGCGCGCCAGAATGTCCAGCGCCTGGTCGCGTTCTGCCGCGTTGCTCAAGGTGCGCAGCGATGCCCCGGAACGATCCGCATCCAGACGCCCGCTCATTTGCGCGCCGATGTCGGCCAGGCTGCGCGCAATATCGTCTTCGCTCATGCCTTCAGCGCCAAGATCGAGCAAGCTTTGTGTCAATCCGGCAAGCCCGGATTTTTCCGCCGGATCGAAACTGCTGCCCGCAGCAAAATCCACCGCCACATCCAGCATCGGCAAATCATGGTTCTCCACGAAATACACGCGCGCACCGCCCGGCGCCTGCCAGTGCTGAATTTGCGGCGTGGCGAAAACCGGGTTTACGCCCGACAGGAACAACGCGATGACAACAAAAATTTTAGTGCGCATGTGAAGCGCCTCCCGCCTTGCGCTTGGGTTTTCCTGAAAGAGGTTGCGGGTCGAGCACGGCGACCGTCAGGTTGTCATCCTTGAAAAATTCGCGCGCCACTTCCTGCACTTGTTGCGCCGTGACAGCCTGTAGCTTCTGCAGCATCAGCGGGATGTCCTTATAGGACAATCCGATACTTTCCAACTGCCCGATCTGCATCGCCTGATAGAACACCGAGTCGCGCTTGTACACTTCGCTGGCGGTGACCTGCGCCTTGACCCGCTTCAATTCTTCCTCGCTGATGCCATCGCGCGCCAGAAGCGCGATTTGCTCGCGCAAACCTGCTTCCAGTTCGGCCACGTTCTTGTTTTCGCTGGGCGTGCCTTCCAGCATGAACATGCCCGGCCCGCGCGATGAGGAGTCATAGCCGGCGCCTGTGCTGCTGGCAAGCTGCTGCTCGCGCACCAGCGACTTGTTCAGGCGCGCCGACTCGTTGCCGTCGAGCACCCCGGCCAGCACTTCCAGCGCATAAGGCTGCCAATCCTGTGCCGTGTCGCGCAACACCGGCGCGTGGTAAGCCATTATCAGGTGCGGCAATTGCGCCGGCGCCTTGACCACGATACGCTTCACGCCGAGCTGCGGCGATTCGCTGAAATTTTTGCGCGCGGGAAATTTGCGCGCCGGAATGGGGCCATAGTAACGTTGCGCCAGCGCGAACACCTCGCTTGCCTTGACGTCGCCCGCCACCACCAGTGTCGCATTATTGGGCGCGTACCAGCGCTCGTACCACGCCTTCGCGTCGCCCGTGCCGACCGACTGCAAATCATTCATCCAGCCGATCACCGGGTGCTGGTAGGGGTGTTCCTGATAGGCCGCAGCCATCAGCTTTTCATACAGCAGCGAATGCGGATCATCATCGGTGCGCATGCGCCGCTCTTCCATGATGACCTTTATCTCCTTGCCGAACTCTGCGTCGGACAGCAACAGGTTGCGCATGCGGTCGGATTCGAGCCGCATCGCCAGCGGTAGCCTGGATTTGTGCAACTGCTGGAAATAGGCGGTGTAATCGCGGCTGGTGAAGGCGTTTTCGCGCCCGCCCGCAGCGGCGATACGCTTGGAAAATTCACCCATCGGCACGCTCCTGGTGCCCTTGAACATCATGTGCTCCAGCGCATGGGCGATGCCGGTGACACCGGTGCGCTCATCCATGCTGCCGGCGCGATACCAGACTTGCTGTACCACCACCGGGGCGCGGTGATCTTCCTTGACGATCACCCTGAGACCGTTGCGCAGAGTCTTCTCGAATACCTCCGCCTGGGCCGCAACAACGGATAAAGCGGATAACAAAACTACGGATACCAGGAATTTCAAAAACAACTGTACTCGCATTTTTTATAACCCAAACCAGATCAATCGGAATAGAATAACGACGGCGGCAAAACCCGCCGCAACAGTCGCGTATTATGCTCCATTTTGCCACCTTTCCGCCATCTCCCAAGCCACTTTCAGCATGTTCAGCTTCCTGAAAAAATCCAATTCCGCGCAACCTGCACCCGATAAAGCCAGTTGGCTCAACCGGCTGAAATCGGGTCTGGCGCGCACCGGCGGCCAATTGTCCGAGCTATTTGGCCGCGGCGGCAAGATAGACGACGATCTCTACGAAGAGCTGGAAACCATCCTGATCACCGCAGATGTCGGCATGGACGCCACGCGTTTTCTGCTGGCTGACTTGCGCCACCACGTCAAGGCGCAACATTTGACCGAAGCCGCCCAGCTCAAGGAATCGCTGGCGCAATGCCTGCTCAAGCTGCTCAAGCCTTTGGCTCAACCACTGGAAACCGGCACGCACCAGCCTTTCGTCATCATGCTGGCCGGGGTGAACGGCGCGGGCAAGACCACCTCCATCGGCAAGCTGGCCAGGTATTATCAGGAACAAGGCAAATCGGTGCTGCTGGCGGCGGGCGACACCTTCCGCGCCGCCGCCCGCGAACAACTGATGGAATGGGGCGCGCGCAACAGCGTCACCGTCATCGCGCAACAGAGCGGCGACCCGGCAGCCGTGATTTACGACGCGGTGCAAGCGGCCATGGCACGCAAAATTGACGTGGTGCTGGCGGATACCGCCGGACGATTGTCCACGCAGGCGCACCTGATGGAAGAAATCAAGAAAGTGAAGCGNNGTCATCGCCAAGGCGCTGCCGGATGCGCCGCATGAAGTGCTGCTGGTGCTGGACGCCAACACCGGCCAGAACGCGCTGAGCCAGGTCAAGGCGTTCGACGAGATGCTGGGTGTTACCGGGCTGGTGCTGACCAAACTGGACGGCACCGCCAAGGGCGGCGTAATTGCCGCCATCGCCAAGGCGCACCCCATCCCGGTGCGCTTCATCGGCGTGGGTGAGAGGCTGGATGATTTGCGCCCGTTCGTGGCGGAAGATTTTGTGGCTGCGCTGCTCGGCCTGGACGACGATTAGGTGATGCGGCGCCGCCCTGCCAAGTAAAAATCTCTATCGGCGCTCACGCAATACAACACCCAAAGGCAAAATTTCTGCGGGCGGGCTAACGGATAATCATCACCGTTTACGAACCCTATCCGACAATCTGGCATGAAGNNGTCGCGATGCTGCGTTGCTCAAGAAATTTTAACGCTTACATATCAAACATATGCTGCGCACTAAAATTTCTTTCGCGCCTTGCCTCGCTTAGGATTTTGGATTTATAGAGGCCCCCTCAAATGTCTGGCTTTAGCCCGGCATGTCGGGTTAGCTTTGCATAGCCATTCGACTAGGCCGCCAAACAACGGCAGCCAAGTCGCTGGTTAAAACCCGACCATAGCAAGGAGTATTCGGGATGGACAAGGACGATATTGACGATGAAATGCAGGAAGGCATGGATGAGTTACATCTGCTCATTGTCCTGTTTGCCGGGCAGGTGTGGCGCGGCGCGGCGGCGGAGGAGGCTATCGGCCACATCGCAAAATATGGCGAGCTGCTGGCGCCGGCAATGGCGGAGAAGCTTGATCCCGCCGCCGGGCCGAGGGCCGCATTCTTCCGCATCATGGGACGGGCGATGTGGAACAACTTGCCGCAACCCGCACAGGGTTTCCGCCTGACAAAACTCCCGGAGCCGGGGCGCAACGACCCATGCTTTTGCGGCTCGCTGCGCAAATACAAGCAATGCTGCGCGCGGCTGCCGGAGATGCCCATCATGCCTGCCATGATGTTGGATGGATTGTTGGCCACCATGCCGCGCAAGCACTGGAGCGGTCTGGCGGGCAGCTCGATCAACCGGGACAGTGTGCTGCAACTGGCGTTTATGTGGCAGGATGAAGATCGCCGCGAGGATGTCGCCGCATTGCTGGAGCCGTGGTTCAAGGGCGAGGGCGCCATCAGGAACGCCGATGCCGAATTGCTGGACATGTTGCTGGAAGCCTATGTTGTTCTGGATAAGCCGCGCAAGCGCAAATCGCTGGCGCAGGCCGCCATCGCGCGCGGCGAGAATGCGGTGCGCGGCATCGGCTGGCAGCGCATTGCGCTCATGGAAACCGGAAATGGAAACGACGATGCCGCGCACCGGGCGCTGGTCGAGGCGCAGCGCGCCGATCCGGATAACCTCAATCTTGGGATACTGGAAGTACACCTGCTGATTTCCGCAGGCAACGTGGCGCTGGCGCAAGAGCGGGCCAAATACTGGGCGATACGCCTGGCAAAACTCAACGATCCCGATCTGCATGACCAGATAGCCTGGCTGCGCGAGGTGGTGCTGAACCCGCAAGCCGCGATGATGCAGATGACGCGCAAAGGAGGGGATGATTCCATCGCCGAACTGGAAGCGCTGTTGGCCGATGCGCCGCCCGTCGCATGCCATTACCGCCTGGAGCCGATAGACAGCAGCACCGGCCCGTTTGCTCCGGACGCCAAACTGGGCGAGGTGCTGAAAACCTGGCAGGCTGTGTTTCCATCCAACCCGCCCAGCCTGACCTGGATGAGCAGTTGGAATGAAGCGGCATGGGATGACGCGGGGATATGGCTTGCGTTGCTGCGCGAGCAGCCGCTGCTATGGGATAGTTTCGAGGTGCTGGACGATCTGGTCATTGCGCTGGACGGATGTGGAATGAGCTGGGTGCGCGATGAACTAATCCCGCCGCTGCTGGAGCGCGCACTTGCGCTGTTTGATCTGGTTCTGGAGAAACATGATGCTGCGCAACTGAAATGCGAATGGAGTTGGCACGAAAACCGTCCGGCGTTGCGCTTGCTGGCGCGCAAGGCAGTGGATGGAATGGAGTCACCCGATTCGAATGAGAGAAATGCAGCTTTCGCGTTGATGCGCCGTTTTGTGGAGCAGATTAATCCGCATGACAATCACGGTTTCCGCGCCCGCGTAGTGGCGGGGCTGGTAGAACGCGGGCAGGCTGCCGGGGCTGTCTCCATTGCCGCGCGCTATCCGAACGACCTCGCCGATATGCAATATACCCAAGCGCTGGCGCTGCATGTTGCAGGCCAGGAGGCGGAAGCGCGCGATGTTGCATTATTCGCTCTGAAAGAATATCCCAAGGTAGGGAAAGCATTGCTGGCGGAGTCCGCCCGCAAGCCGCGCAAGGATGGGCGGGAAGGTTACACGGTGGGCGGCGGCGAGGAAGCGTGGCTATACCGGGAAGAGTTCCTGCCATTGTGGGAAAAACTGGGCGCACTCCCTTGGCTGGCGGAACTGGCGCGCAAGACGCGGTGACGGTAGGTCGCCTGATGGCGCAAGCGCAAGCCGCGCTGGCCGGGGCGCTGGGGCTGGTTTCCGTCGAGGCGCGTATCGAGGCGCAGGCGTTGCTGGGGCGCGCACTGGGTGATGTCTCACGCGCGTGGCTGATTGCCCATGAGCACGACCCGGTAGCGCCGGAACAACGGGCCGCATTTGAACCGCTGCTGGTTCGCCGTCTGGCGGGTGAACCCATTGCCTATATCCTCGGCGAGCGCGAATTCTTCGGGCTGATGTTCAAGGTAACACCTGACACTCTTATTCCCCGCCCCGAAACCGAATTGCTGGTGGAACTGGCTTTGCAGCGCATACCGCAAAAACCTCCCTCGCCCCAACCCTCTCCCGGCGGGAGAGGGAGTAAATTCCGAGTGCTGGATATGGGGGCGGGCAGCGGTGCGATTGCCCTGGCTATAGCCCATGCCCGCCCTGCTGCCGAAGTGCTCGCCTGCGATGTTTCCCTATCAGCGCTGGAGGTGGCGCGCGAGAACGCACAACAGCCAGGTATAGCCAACGCGACCTTTTTGCAAAGCGACTGGTTCGACGCACTCGGTGAACAGCGCTTTGACCTGATTGTGTCCAACCCTCCTTACATCGCGGCGGGCGACCCGCATCTGAAATGCGGCGACGTGCGCTTCGAACCGCTTTCCGCGCTGGCTTCCGGCGAGGATGGCCTGCGCGATATCCGGCGCATCGCCGGGCAGGCCGGTGCATATCTTGATCGGGGCGGCTGGCTGTTGCTCGAACATGGCTACGACCAAGCCGCCCAAGTACGCGGCCTGCTGCTTGAGGCGGGATTCAGCGAGGTGTTTTCAGCGCCCGATCTGGCGGGGATAGAGCGGGTCAGCGGCGGTCGCATCTTTGCTTGACCCGGCAGGCTGGCGCCGCTAAAATTCCCGACTTAATTGCTCAACTAAACTGGAGGTAGTGGCATGGACGTGCAAGAACTCATCAAGCAACAGGTAACCGGACACCCGGTGGTGTTGTACATGAAGGGGTCGCCGGCATCCCCGCAGTGCGGTTTTTCCGCCAATGCCGTGCGCATACTGAAAACGCTCGGGGTGCAGGAATTTTTCAGTGTGGATGTGCTGACTAACCCTGAAATCCGCCAGGGCATTAAGGATTATGCCAACTGGCCGACTATTCCGCAGCTTTACATCGGCGGCGAATTCGTAGGCGGCTCGGACATCATGACGGAAATGTTCCAGAGCGGCGAGCTGCAAAAGTTGCTCCAAGTATAGGCGGGGCGAAAAGTTATCCGGAACTGCCTATATATACCTAGGCATACCTAGGCATACCTAGATAATTTGGCCTATATGAATTCTGTTTGGATGGGGTTATATTGTGTGCGGGTATTGGAGTTTTTGGGTTGTTCAAAACCCGTTTTCCGATACCCTTCTTCTCGTTTAAGGGGCGACTGCAAGGTTGCCCGTTTTTTTCTGCCCCATTTTTACCCGGCCAGATAGCCGCGCGCGCGCGCGATGGCGGCTTCGACTTGCTGCGGCGCCGTACCGCCGAAATGGTTGCGGCTGGCCAGTGAGCCTTCCAGCGTAAGCACGGTGTATATGTCGTCCGCGATGAGCGTCGAGAATTGCTTTAATTCTTCCAGCTTGAGATCGCTCAAATCGCAACCGCGCTGCTCGGCGAAGCGCACCGCCAGCGCCACCGCCTCGTGCGCATCGCGGAATGGCAACCCCTTTTTCACCAGGTAGTCGGCTAGGTCGGTGGCTGTGGCGTATCCCTGCAAAGCCGCGCTGCGCATGGCTTCAGGGTTGACGGTGATGCCGCCCATCATCTCGGCATAGATACGCAGGGCCTGGGTCAGCGTATCCACCGTGTCGAACAGCGGCTCCTTGTCTTCCTGGTTATCCTTGTTGTAGGCCAGCGGCTGGCCCTTCATCAGCGTCAGCAATGCGACAAGGTGGCCATTTACGCGACCGGTCTTGCCGCGCACCAGCTCCGGCACATCAGGGTTCTTTTTCTGCGGCATGATGGAAGAGCCGGTGCAGAAGCGGTCGGCGATGGCGATGAAACCGAAGCGGGGGTTCATCCACAATATCAATTCTTCCGACAGGCGCGACAAATGCGTCATGACAAGCGCGGCGGCAGCGGTGAACTCGATGGCGAAATCGCGATCCGACACCGCATCCAGCGAGTTCTCGCACACCCCGTCAAAACCCAGCAATTCGGCGGTGTAACTGCGCTTGATCGGGTAGCTGGTTCCGGCCAAGGCCGCCGCGCCAAGCGGCAGGCGGTTGACGCGGCGGCGCGTGTCTGCAAGCCGCTCAGCATCGCGCTTGAGCATTTCGAAATAAGCCATCAGATGGTGCGCGAAACTCACCGGTTGCGCCACCTGCAAGTGGGTGAAACCCGGCATGATGGTGTGCGCATGTTGTGCGGCCAGGTCAACGATGGCGGTCTGCAACGTGCGGATGAGCCCGCGTAATTCATCAATCTCATGGCGCAAATACAGGCGCACGTCGGTTGCCACCTGGTCATTGCGCGAGCGTCCGGTGTGCAGGCGCTTGCCCGCATCGCCCACCAGCGCGGTGAGCCGCTTCTCGATGTTGAGATGCACGTCTTCCAGATCCAGCGACCAGACAAATTCTCCGCTGATGATTTCGTTCTCGATCAGCGCCATGCCGCGGCGGATGTCGTTCAAGTCCTGCGTGCTGATGATGTTGCAGGCTGCCAGCATCTGCGCGTGGGCGAGCGAGCCCCGGATGTCGAATAAAGCCAGCCGCTTGTCGAACTCAACCGAAGCGGTATACCGCTTCACCCATTCCGCCACCGGTTCATTAAAACGGCCCGACCAGGCTTGTTTGTCTTGCATCGTCATCGTCTCTTGTCCAGAATGTGCGCTATAAATTCAACTACGTCGCGATACTGCGTTGCCCAATAAATTTTTCGCTTACATATAACCAATATGCCGCGCTTCAAAACGGAGTTTCAGTGTGGGGTAACCTTTAGGTTAGCCGGAGCTAAAATTTCTTTCGCGCCTTGTCTCGCTTAGAGCTTTGAATTTATAGAGAGGTGCCCAAAGGGCTATTAGTCATGCCGAGGCCGCAAAGTATAAATCAAAACTACTTGCCCGATGCGCTGCCGAATTTCCGCAGCCTGGGCGTCACATTGCGCATAGTATTGCTGGCGAATGGCATGGCGCTGCTGGCGGCGGTTGCACAGGCTGTATCCTGGCAGGACATTGTACAGCGCATGGTAGATTTCTCCGCCCTGCTGCAGCCCGTGCTGCTGTCCAGCCTGCTGCTGCTGTTTGCTCTCAACCCCCTGCTGGGGCGGCTTGCCTACCGGAAAGGAGTGGCTGCTGTGCTATTGCTCGCGGTCTCGGTTACGCTGGCAATTTACCATCTGGGCGGCGAGCTGTATGCCCCGCTCATTGAGTATGGATATTTCCATTTGCTGCGTTACGCTCTGCTGGGCGCCATTATTGCCGCCATGCTGCTGGGTTATTTCAGGTTGCGCGCGCACGCGCTTTCCCCCGCCTTGCATGAAGCGCGGCTGTCGGCCTTGCGGGCGCGCATCCGCCCGCATTTCCTGTTTAACAGCATCAACGCCGTGCTCGGCATCATACGCGCCGACCCCAAGCGCGCTGAAACTGCGCTGGAAGATATGTCCGACCTGTTCCGCATGGCGATGGCGCACAGCGGAGATATGGTTCCGGCGCGGCATGAAGTGGCGCTTGCGCGCCAGTACCTTGCGCTGGAACAATTGCGCCTGGGCGACCGTCTCAGGGTGGACTGGCACACTGAAGAAATGCCGGGCGACGCGCTGCTGCCGCCGCTGATGTTGCAGCCGTTGCTGGAGAACGCCGTATATCATGGTATCGAACCGCTAACCGAGGGCGGCGCCATAGACGTCAGGTTGTATCGCAGCGGCAATGAAATGCATGTTGAAATTTACAATCCTTGCCAGCCTCAGGACAGCCGCCATGCGGGCAGCAGGATGGCGCTGTCCAATATTCGCGAGCGGCTGGCTTTGCAATTTGATATCGAAGCCCGTTATACGGTGGAAACCAGCAAGGATTTTTACCGCGTGCATATCATGTTGCCCTATGTACAAGAGGTTTTTTGAATGATGGGAAAACAAGGAAATCATTATGAGCACGACAGAACTCCCCCTTGCCGTATTCGTCGTTGATGACGAGCCGCCTGCGCGCAACCGCGTCAAGGAACTGCTTGGCGACTGCGCCGAACAACTGCCGCTGGAAGTGGTCGGCGAAGCGGGCAACGGGCGCGAGGCGCTGGATAAGTTATCTGGGATCCACGCCGACGTGGTGTTGGTGGATATCCGCATGCCGCAGATGGATGGCATCGAGCTGGCGCAGCATCTCAACAAATTGCCCAGGCCGCCAGTGATCATCTTTACTACGGCATACGATAAATACGCCATCAACGCTTTCGAACAGCGCGCCATCGACTATCTGCTCAAGCCCATCCGCCTGGGACGGCTGTTTGAGGCGCTCACGCGCGCGCGTTCCGCCGTGCCTGTGCGCACCGAAGTGCTGCATGAATTGCTTCCCGAACCGCGCAAGAATCTGTCCATCCATGAACGCGGCAAAATCCACCTCATCCCGGTCGAGAAGGTGCTGTACCTGCGCGCCGAACTGAAGTACGTCACCGTGCGCACGGCGGAGCGCGAATACCTGATCGAAGAGCCGCTCAGCGCGCTGGAAAAAGAATTTGCCGTGCGTTTCATGCGCATCCACCGCAACTGCCTGGTGGCAAAGGATGAGATCGAGGGTTTTGAAAAAGTCACCGATGAAGATGGCGGCGAAACACACTGGACGGTGAAGCTCAAGGGGCTGGCCGAGATGTTGCCGATCAGCAGGAGGCAGCAGTTTATTGTTAAGGAGTTCGGGCGGGGATAAGATGAAATACGACTCCGCGCGGGGCGGTCCTGGCCTGCGCCGAAAGCAGGATAACGCCAGAAATTCCAAAGCCAAAACGAGGGCGCCGGCAACATGAAATGGTTTATAAGATATGCGGCGCCGGCAGCAGTTTTGGCGGCGTTCTTTGGTTTTTATTGCACCCCGTTGTGGGATATGGATTTTTGGTGGCATATCGCCAATGGCCGCCATATCGTGGAAACGCACGCCATACCCGGGCGCGACCCGTTTGGGGTATATGAAACAGGCGGTTTGAGAAGTGACACGCTATTAAGGACCTACTGGCTGGCGCAAACCGTTTTCTTTTTCACTTACGACTACTGGGGCGCCAACGGTGTTATTTTCCTGAAAGCCGGCTTGCTGGCGCTGTGCCTGGCAACAGTCTTTGCCAGAAGCATGCTTCTGGGCGCGGGCGGGTTAAGCGCCTTGCTGGTTTTCTTCCTTGCCGGGATGGTTCTGCTCGACTTCACCGGCGAGCGACCGCAGCTTTTTTCCTTCGCATTCTTTTCCCTCGCTGTTCTCGTGCTNNGCGGCCTGCGCCGTCGAAAAACGCCTGTTCGCAAGTTGTTACTATGGCGAAAAATGGATTTTTCTTTTTCTCGCCGCCGCCGTGTTATGCACCTTCATTTCGCCCAATGGAATAAACACGTACCTGTTTGTAGTTGCGAGCCAGCTCGGAGAAGGGGAATTGCGCGACAGGACCTCCGAATATATGAGCCCTGTCGCGCTGTGGCGTGAAACGGGCAAGATGCTGCCTTTCTACTGGAGCTTTATCCTGCTGGCGGTGGCTGTCTTGCACAAGGCGGCCAGGAAGCCGCATTTCACACCATCATTAATCATCCTGCTCCTGGGCGGGCTGAGCCTGAGCTCGTTTCGCTATATCCCTTTCTTTGTGTTGTTTGCCGCCCCCTATGCGGCACAGTGGCTTACCCGGGTGACGGCTTCGGTAAAATTGCCCACAACACCGCTGTACGGTGCGCTGCTTGCAGTGGCGTTGCTTGCGCTAGGTTATGGCATCAAGCATGAAAAAGCTTTCCGGGGCGGCGTCCAGCCCAACCGCTTTCCGCAAGGCGCGGTGGATTTCATGCGTGCAAACCGGCTGACGGGAACCGTGTTCAACGCTTTTACCTGGGGCGGTTATCTGACCTGGCATTTACATCCGCAGATGAGGGTTTTTATTGATGGCCGCACCCTGGACATGCAACGGCTCCAGGACTATACGCATATTCTCTGGATGACCCCTTACGGCGTACAGCAGTTTGACCGGAACCGCTTTGACTTCGTGCTGATCCCATACGGCAATACTTTCACCGGCGAGCAGTACAAGCTGAATGTTTATTTGCTGCAAAGCCCGCAGTGGCGGGTGATATACCGCGATCAGTCAGGTTATTTGTTTGGCCGGGGAACCGGCATGCCGCGCTAGTGTGGTGTTTCGCTCTTGGCGGTACTTATGTGCGGACCTTTGTTGTCGGGCTTTAGCCCGACATGTCGGGTTGAAACCCGACATGCAGCGTCGGCCGTTGGCATAAATTCCAAACAGCGTGCAACACTACACCAGACACCACGCTAGCCACGCACTTTGCCGTGGCTGGTATTCCGCCTATAATCGTAAAAAATTTCAGCCATTTATCGTCCCATGCCCGTAATCCGTTTTTTCTTGCTGCTTGCCAGCCTTGCCTTGGGCGGTTGCGCTTCGACCCACCATAATCCGAAAGACCCGCTTGAGCCCTTCAATCGCGGCGTGTACCAGTTCAACGATGCGCTGGACAAGGCCATAGTCAAGCCTGCGGCCAAGGGCTACAACACCGTGGTGCCGCCACCGGCCAAGATGATGGTATCCAACTTTTTTTCCAACCTGAACGATATCACCGTTGCCATTAACAATCTGTTGCAGTTCAAGATCGCGGACGCCATTTCCGATGGCGGGCGCATTCTCGTCAATTCCACGATAGGGCTGCTTGGCTTGGCGGACGTGGCTTCCGCGGTAGGTCTGGAAAAACACAACGAAGATTTCGGCCAGACACTGGGCCGCTGGGGAGTCAATAGCGGGCCATACCTCGTGATCCCATTTTTCGGCCCCAGCTCCATCCGCGATGGCGCGGGCTTATATGCGGACAGCCACCCGCGCGTGCTGCAAAGGGTCAAGCCGGTGGACGCGCGCAACCAGTTGATCGCAACAAACGTGCTGAGCAAGCGCGCCAGCCTGTTGGATCAGGAAAAAGTGTTTGATGAGGCGGCGATAGACCGCTACTCCTTTATCCGTGATGCTTACCTGCAACGCCGCCAGGGGCTGGTGTATGACGGCGACCCGCCGCGCGAAAAATTTGACGATGATGAAGACGGCGTGTTGCCGGATAAAACTTCGGCCAACGACAGCGCGGAAAGCGCACGACCCGCAGTGTCTGAAACGGTTCCTGTTGCCACATCCGCGGCTGCGGTCAGCAGCGAACCGGCAACACCCCAACAGCCTGTCCATCGCATCTGGCTGACACGGCATGAGTGAATGCGCTGATTGCTCGTGCTGCTGAAGTGTGCGCAAAGCTACGCTCCTGGCCACAAAACGGCTATGCTGTTATCAGCCGCGCCGGTGCAGGCCAAACCAAAGTTGAACCCTGAGCAGGATTTAGCCCGCAACACTTTGCCTTTGCTCCCGGCATCAAGAAAGATTGAGATACACCTCGCCCTTGTCCACGCGCGCCCGATAGCGGTGCGTGCATCCCTTGTCAGGCGCAACGGCCTCCCCGCTGTCGAGCCGCACCGTCCATCCGTGCAGCGGGCAGGTCACCTTGCGTTCAAACACGATGCCCTGTGACAATGGCCCGCCCTTGTGCGGGCATTTGTCACTCAGCGCAAAAACCTCGTCCGAGCCATTGCGAAACACCGCGACATCGCCCTTTCCGGTTTGCACTACCCGCGAACCCAGCCTGGGAATTTCTTCAAGCGGGCATACTCTCATCCATTCACTCATGGCCATCTCCTGAAGGGCACCTCTAAAAATCCAGATTTCATCCCAACTGCTGCGTTGCGTAAAAAATTTCTTGCTTACATATCACACATATGCGGCGCGGCGAAATTTTCTCCGCGCCTTGCATTTGGGCGAACTCTGAATTTTTAGAGTTGCCCTGAAACGTAATTGTTACGATTGAAGCCTGATCGGTATGAACTCCTGCGCCGCCACGCCGCGCACGCGTTCCTGCCACGGGTCTTTTTCATCGCGCAGCGCATCCTTGAGCCGCTCATAAAGAGCCCGGCGCCCTGCGGCATCTTCCACGATGCGCGCTTTCACATAATCCATGCCGACGCGCTGCACCCAGTGTACGGTGCGGTCGAGGTAACGCGCCTCCTCGCGATAGAGCTGGATAAAGGCGCTCGCATATTCCATCACTTCCTCCGCGCTCTTCACCTTGACGAGAAACAGCGACACCTCCGCCTTGATGCCGCCATTGCCGGCGACGTAGATTTCCCAGCCCGAATCAACGCCGACAATGCCGACATCCTTGATGGTGGCCTCGGCGCAGTTGCGCGGGCAACCGGAGACGGCGAGCTTCACCTTGTGCGGCGCCCACATGCGGTCGAGCGCCTTCTCCAGGGCGATACCCATATTGGTCGAATCCTGCACACCGAAACGGCACCACTCCGAGCCGACGCAGGTCTTGACCGTGCGTATTGATTTGCCATAAGCGAAGCCGGATGGCATATCGAGATCGGCCCAGACTTTCGGCAAATCTTCCTTCTTCACGCCCAGCATGTTGATACGTTGACCGCCGGTACACCTCACCTCCCGGACGCCATATTTCTCCGCCACTTCGGCGATGCGCTTCAATTGCGCGGGGGTTGTCACCCCGCCATAGATGCGCGGTATGACCGAATAGGTGCCGTCCTTCTGGATATTGGCGTGAGCGCGCTCGTTGATGAGGCGCGACTGCGGGTCATCCTGGTAGTCATGCGGCCAGGCGCACAACAAATAGTAATTGAGCGCCGGCCGGCAGGAAGCGCAGCCGTTCACGTTACGCCATTCAAAAAAACTCATCGCCTCCGGAATGGATTTCAGCTTACGCTCGATGATCGCTTTGCGTACTTCTTCGTGGGTGTAGTCGGTGCAGCCGCAAACAGGTTTTTTGGTGACGTCCGCGGGCTGGTAGGCGCCGCCTATGGTGGAGGCGAGTATCTGCTCCACCAGGCCGGTGCATGAACCGCAGGAGGCGGACGCTTTGGTGTGCTTGCGCACATCATTCAGGGTGAACAGGCCCTGCTCCTTGATCGCCTTGACGATGGTGCCTTTGCACACGCCGTTGCAGCCGCACACTTCCATGTCGTCCGGCATGGGCGCTGCCTTGTTCTGCCCCTGATGGCCGGCATTGCCGAGATGACTCTGGCCTGACATCAGGCGGTCGCGCAACTCGCGGATATTCTGGCCGTCGCGCAACAACTGGAAATACCAGGATCCGTCTGCGGTATCGCCGTACAACACGCTGCCGACAATTTTGTCTTCCTTGACCACCAGCTTTTTGTACACGCCGCCGGACGGGTCGCTCAACACGATTTCCTCCGTGCCATCGCCGCCCGTGAAATCGCCGGCGGAAAACAGATCGATGCCGGTGACCTTGAGCTTGGTCGAAGTGACCGAGCCGGTATAACGGCTGATGCCGAGCTGCGCCAGATGGTTGGCGCACACCTTGGCCTGCTCGAACAGCGGCGCCACCAGGCCGTAAGCGATGCCGCGATGCGACACGCATTCGCCCACCGCGTAGATGCGCGGATCATAAGTCTGCATGGTGTCGTTCACTGCCACGCCGCGGTCGCAATGCAGGCCGGCGGCTTCGGCCAGCCCGGTGTTGGGGCGGATGCCGACTGCCATCACCACCAGGTCGGCGGGGAGCGTTTCGCCATCCCCTTCGACTCCGCTCAGGACAGGTTTTAATCTGATCGCGCAGACACGCCCCGATTCCCCGGCAACCAGTTCCGCAGTCTGTTTTTCCAGCTTGAATTTGAGCCCCTTGGCTTCCAGTGATTTTTGCAACAGGCCGGCAGCAGCACGGTCGAGCTGGCGCTCCATCAGCCATGGCATCAGGTGTACCACGGTCACGTCCATGCCGCGCAGCTTGAGGCCGTTCGCCGCTTCCAGGCCGAGCAGCCCGCCGCCGATCACCACCGCGTGGCGGTAACGCGACGCGGCTTCTATCATCTCGTCGGTGTCCTTGATGTCGCGGTAGGAAATCACGCCGGGCAAATCTTTTCCCGGCACCGGCAACATGAACGGATTGGAACCGGTGGCGAGCAGCAGGCGGTCATAGTCGGCTTCGGTGCCGTCGGCGGCGATCACTTTGCGCCGCACGCGGTCAATCTGCGTCACCGTCTTGTTCAGGTGCAAGGTGATGCCGTTTTGCGCGTACCAACCGACATCGTTGAGCATGATGTCCTTGATCGTCATCTCACCGGCCAGCACCGGCGACAGCAGGATGCGGTTGTAGTTGCCATACGCTTCGGCGCCGAATACGGTGATGTCGTATAAATCCGGGGCGAGCTTGAGCAATTCTTCCAGCGCGCGTATCCCGGCCATGCCGTTGCCGATCACCACCAGCCTTGTCTTCTTCATAGTTACCATACCATCTTTGCAGTAAACCCAGATAATCCATTAGGCCAAAGCTGCGTCATTCCCGCGAAGGCGGGAATCCAGCAAGAATAAGTAGCCCGCGAATAACCAGCGACTTGGCTGGCGTTGTTTGCCAGCTTAGTCGAATGGCTATAACCAGCGACTTGCCAAGCGTTTTTTGCTTGGTTAGTCGGATGGCTAGTTGTTTCACCAGTTGTTCCATCAGCGGACAAAACCGCTGTGTTGTCCCGCTGTGTGGGAAATTTCAATCAACTGGATTCCCGCCTTCGCGGGAATGACGTGCTAATGAACTATCCGTGGTAAATAAAGGCGCTTACAGACTATAAGCGCGCTCGCCGTGAGAAGTGGTATCCAGTCCTTCGCGTTCCGCTTCTTCCGCCACACGCAGACCCATCACCAGATCAATCAGCTTGAACAGCACGAAGCTGACGATGCCCGACCACAGGATCGTTACGCCCACGCCCCAAGCCTGGCTGGTCACCTGGCCGATGATGGAGTACTCCGCCACTTTGCCCGCAGCGTAGTCATACACACCGGTGCCGCCGAGGCCGGGAGCCGCCAGTACGCCGGTACCCAACGCGCCCAGGATGCCGCCCACACCGTGGATGCCGAACACATCCAGCGAGTCATCAATGCCGAGCAGCTTCTTCAGGCCGGTGACGCCCCAGAAGCACACAACGCCAGCCAGCAAGCCCAGCACGATCGCTCCCATCGGGCCGATGAAACCGCACGCCGGGGTGACGGCGACCAGACCGGCGACCGCGCCGGAAGCGAGACCCAACATGCTGGGCTTACCCTTCAGCAGCCATTCCGCAAGCATCCATGAGAACGCGGCGGCAGCGGTTGCCACCACGGTATTCACCATCGCCAGCACCGCAGTACCGGTGGCTTCGAGGTTGGAACCGGCGTTGAAACCGAACCAGCCCACCCACAGCAGCGATGCGCCGATCATGGTCATGGTCAGGCTGTGCGGAGCCATCGCTTCCCTGCCGTAGCCGATGCGCTTGCCCAATATGATGGCGCCCATCAACGCGCCCATCGCCGCGTTGATATGCACCACCGTGCCGCCCGCGAAGTCCAGCGCACCCTTGCCGAAGATGAAGCCGGATGGATCGGCGTAAGCCGAAGGACCGCCCCAGAACCACACCATGTGCGCCATCGGCAGGTAGGAGAAGGTGAACCACAGCGCGGCGAACACCAGCAGCGCGGAAAACTTGATGCGCTCGGCGAAACCGCCCACGGTCAGCGCCACGGTGATCGCCGCGAAGGTGAGCTGGAACACCATGAACAACATCTCTGGAATCACCACGCCCTTGCTGAAGGTTTCTACCACCGCATCGGTATTCACCCCGGCGAGGAACGCCTTGGAGAATCCGCCGATGAAATCGTTCACGCCGCCGCCCGCCGTGAACGCAAGGCTATAGCCATACACCACCCACAGGATGGAGATCAGGCAGAAAATGGCGAACACTTGCGCCAGCACCGACAGCATGTTTTTGACGCGCACCAGGCCGCCGTAGAACAACGCCAAACCGGGCAGCGACATGAGGATGACAAGTATGGTTGCGACCAGCATCCATGCGGTATCGCCCTTGTTGGGCACCGGGGCGGCAACTGCTGCCTTGACGGCTTCCTTCGCGAATGTCGGCACCGCGAAACTGCACAGCGCCACCAGCAGCGCGAACAACGCAAAAAACTTTTTAGTTGCGCCATAACGCCAGCTTGGACTGACATCAGCCCTCTCTAAATCTCCACCTGGTTTCGTTTTAGTTCCGGCGTAACGTCCGCTGACGCGGACATTAACCTGCTCTGAAACTCCGCTGTGCTCCGTTTTCATGGCGCTCTCCTTATAGGGCTTCCACGCCGGTTTCGCCGGTGCGGATGCGGATGACTTGTTCGATGTCATGGACAAATATTTTGCCGTCGCCGATTTTGCCGGTGCGCGCGGATTTTTCGATGGCTTCTATCGCCTGATCCAGCATGTCTGCCCTGATGGCGGCTTCCACCTTGAGCTTGGGCAAAAAATCCACCACATATTCCGCGCCGCGATACAGCTCGGTATGCCCTTTCTGCCGCCCGAAACCCTTGACTTCGGTGACGGTGATGCCCTGCACGCCAATCGCTGACAGGGCTTCACGCACTTCGTCGAGCTTGAACGGCTTGATGATAGCGGTGACCATTTTCATTTCATTCTCCTTTGGACTGGGCTGGGCGCAATGCGGCCGCCGCACAAACTGTTATCAGAACGAACGGCTGAGGGACAAGACCGCAGTGCCACGGCCTAAATCCTTGCCTTGCAGGCTGGTATAAAACTGGCCGGCTCCGGTTTTGGCATTGGTGCTGCTGTAAGCCAGGCTCAATATGTAACCGCTGAAATCCTTGGAAACGCTCAACTTGTAGTCGGTATATGTAGCTGTAGCGCCCGCTGCTGCCAGCGCATCTGCGGTAGTTCCCTTGTAGGTTTGCCTGCCGACGTGCGCGCCCAGGGTGATGCCCGTATCGGGCACTGAGTAGCTCGCGCCAAGATCAAAATAACTTGTGCCCTTGGCATTTGGCATGCCAAAAGTGTCGCCGAGGCTATAAGAATATTTGGCAGTTATCCACTTATAACCAATGAGGCCGTAAATTTCGTCCGTGTCGCCTTTGGTTGCACCGGCCACGTATGTGCCGGGGTAGTTGTAGCGCAGGAAACCGATGTCATAGCTAAAGTCTGTGGCAAAGCCGCTCTTGAAACCGAAGTAAGTGTCCAGTTCCAGGCTGGCGGTAGCGGCCACCCCGGCATCGCTCAACCAACTGATGTTGGAGCCCCAGGCTCCGGCGTAGAAACCGCTGGCGTGGGCATAGTCGAAGCCNNACTGACCAGGCTGACATTGCCGGTAACGGTGTGCGCGCTTGCGGGTATGACGTGAATATCTTCCTTATGCTGCGTCACTGCGGCCTCCTCGGCGAGCGCGGGAAATGCGAGCAACGACCCTATGGCAGCAACGAGTAACTTGATTTTTTGCATGATGCTTCCTTTCCTGATTGGTTGAAAACGGGATGCCTTTCCAATCCATATCGTCAGCATGTTCCATGCCATCTGTTTTTATCTTTATAAAACATTGTGTTGCGCAAAAATATGATTTTGCCGTAATTGTCTTGCACCAATTGCAGGCATGAATTTCGTGTTCATGCACCTATCAGGTGCGGCGATATGCTAGCGGCCGGCGCTGCATGGGTTTGCGCATAAGTACCACCAATAGCGGCGCACTACACCAGGCGATATGTGGCAAGTTGGGCAACGTAGCTGTAGGAGCGCAATCTATTGCGCGATGAGCCCTTCGACATCTCAGGGCGAACGGGATTTTCTTAAGTGAACAGCATTGGCGTTAAAACCCATCCCCGTAACTCGCGGTAACCGGATAGCGCCAATCCTTGCCGAAACCGCGGTCGGTGATGCGCGCACCGATGGGCGCCTGGCGCCGCTTGTATTCGTTGGCGCGGATCAGCCTGACCACGCGCCGCACGTCCGTCTCGGCGTAGCCGCGCGCCACGATCTCGGCGATGGGCAGGTTCTTTTCCACGTAGCAGGCCATGATGCCGTCCAGCACGTCGTAAGGCGGCAAGCTGTCCTGGTCGGTCTGGTCGGGCCGCAATTCCGCGCTCGGCGGGCGGGTGATGATGCGCTCCGGTATCACCCTGCCGAGGCTGTTGCGGTAATTTGATAGACGGTATACCCAGGTTTTGCTGACATCCTTGAGCACGGCGAAGCCGCCCGCCATGTCGCCGTACAGGGTGCAGTAGCCGACGGTCATCTCCGACTTGTTGCCGGTGGTCAGCACCAGCGCGCCGCTCTTGTTGGATAGCGCCATCAGCAGGTTGCCGCGTATGCGTGCCTGGATATTTTCTTCGGTGGCATCCGGCGCCATTCCTTCAAACTGTTTGCTCAAAGTAGCAAGGTAGGCGTCGAACGCGGGCTTGATGTCCAGCACGTCGTAGCGCACCCCGAGTATGGACGCCATTTCCCGCGCATCGTCCAGGCTCATTTGCGCGGTGTAGGGCGACGGCATCATCACCGCGTGAACCTTGTCCGCCCCCAGAGCATCCACCGCCACCGCCAGCGTCAGCGCCGAATCAATGCCTCCAGACAAGCCCAGCAACACGCCGGGGAAACGGTTTTTGACTATGTAGTCCTTCACCCCCAGGCACAGCGCGCGGTAGATGCTGTCCTCATGCCTGAGGGCGGGCACGATCTCGCCCGCCGCCAACTTGCCGCCACGAATTTCGATCAGCCCCAGCGCTTCCTCGAAGGAGGCAAATTGATGTGTCAGATTGCCCTCCGCATCCATGGCGAACGAGGCGCCATCGAACACCAGTTCATCCTGTCCGCCCACCAGATTGGCATACACCACCGCCAGGCCGGTTTCGCCGGTGCGGTCGCGCACTGCCTCATAGCGAGACTGTTGCTTGTCTATGTGATACGGCGAGGCGTTCAGCACCAGCAGCACCTGTGCTCCGGCCTCCAGTGCGCGCTGTGCCGCATGTTCATACCAGATGTCGGCGCAGATACTGAGCGCGAATTTGACACCCTCCATCTCGAACACACAGGGAGCCTGGCCGCGAGAGAAATACCGCTCTTCATCGAACACGCTGTAATTCGGCAGCGCATGTTTGTGGTAGGTGGCGATAATCTGGCCATCCCCGAGCACGGAGGCGGCGTTGTAATGCTTGCCGCCAGCTTCGTGCGGATGCCCCACCACCACGGTGATGCCATGCACCTGTTGCGCGAGTTCGCGCAGCGCCCGCTCGCAGGCACGATAAAAGCCTTCGCGCAACAGCAAATCTTCCGGCGGGTAGCCGCACAGGCTCAGCTCGGGCGTAAGCAGCAGCGAGACCCCCTGCCGCTTCGCGCGTTCGGCGCAGCCGAGAATTTTGGCGGCATTGCCGGCCAGGTCGCCGACCGTACAGTTGATTTGTGCGACTGCGAGTTTCATGCTGTTCTCATCCCATGTTCACCGGCACCAGCACCATCGTGTCGTTGCCGAAGATGTCTATCACTTTCACCGCGACAGTATAGCGGCCCGCTTTGGTGTAAGTGTGGGGCGCGGAGGTGAATTCCAGGTCGCGGTTCTTGCGGGTGCGGAAGCTCTGCCATTCGTTCTCGAAGATGTAGCTGCCGGTCCAGCGCTCCTCGAACTCCAATTCGCCTCCACTACCGTCACTCCCGCGCAGGCGGGAGTCCAGGGTTTTGTCCGCGTTCTGGATTCCCGCCTGCGCGGGAATGACAGAATTAACACCCATGTCGCGAGCAACCTTGATGATTTCCTTGCGGCTCATGTAGTCGAAATCCACCGCCCAGTAGTCCACCCAGTCGGCCCAGTGTTTGGTGAGCGTCTCGCGCGTGATGACGCCTTCCTTGTTCTTGCTCACCTTGATGAGCTGCCCTTGCTCGCATACGACTTCGCTCTTGCCGTCCTTGAGGCTCGCGGCGGCGGCTTCCGCCGCGCCCTGGGTATAGTAAACGGAGAAGTCCGTCAGCTCGATCTGGACTGTGAACTTGTCCTTCCCCCGTTCGGAGCCGGGGGCATGCTTGGCGTAGCGCGGCGTGGCCTCGATGAAGCTGATGTCGAAAAACACCACTTGGCCTTTTTCGACCGCGCGTTTGTCGAACACTTCGGGAGGAATTTGTTTCGGTGTGAGGTCTATGCCTTTTTGCTTCGCCTCTTCCAGCACGGCGGGGAACAGGCCCATCTCGAACTCGAAGGCCAGCATGTCCACGCGCGACGCGACGCGCTTGCGGCATTCGGTGATGACCTCTTCGACGAACAACCTCCCCACCGGCAGGTTGATCGGGCCGATCACCACCAGCCGGCCAGCATTCTTGCCGTGGAAAAAAGGCTCGCCCTCCAGCGGCTCGGCGCGGTACGCACGCAGGATCAGGTCGCGGAACTCGCGCTCTTTTTGCATCAGCGCCTGTTCCTTCTGCTTGCCGCTGAGCCGCCCGCCGACGTTGAGATAAGCCTGGCGCTCATAGCGACCGAGGTTCAACACCTCGAAGGCGCGGAACGGTTTGCCGGACTCCTTCAACTCGCGCTGCACGCCGATCAGGCGCTTGCGCGTGGTGTGGATGCCGAACTTGCCGAGGTCGGTGGCGATCCACTTGCGTCCCAATTTTTCCGCCACCGCCGCCGTGGTGCCGGAGCCGCAGAAGAAATCGGCGACGAGATCTCCGGGGTTCGAGCTGGCTTGGATGATGCGTTCGAGCAGGGCTTCGGGTTTTTGGGTGGGGTAGCTAAGCTGCTCTGTTGATTGGTTATGAATTTTATTTACGTCAGTCCAAAGGTCTTGTAACGCTGTACCTTCGTAATCGCTTTCATAGCGCTTTAGGCGGGGTTTGCCGTCTTCAGCTTTTGGATAGTGGATTTGACCTTGACGGTCAAATTCTTCCATTTGCTCTTTTAAGTGAGCCCATGTTCGACCCGGTGCTGGCCATACGCCTTTCCATTCATAAAGCAAATTCCCACCATCCCCGTGCCGTGGAGCATCTAACGGTAATCGGTTATAGCGCTCTTTGCGAACTGGATCGTATTGATCGAAAAATTGCTCAATATATTCTGGGTTTGGTTTTTGAAAAACCTTGTTCCAAATTCGGCGATCAGACTTCGAATAGTAATAAACGATGTCGTGAATGTTTCCACAGCGTGTTGGGTCGTTGTGAGCAAATGCACGTCGCCAAATAATTTCATTCAGGAAATAATCTCGCCCGAAAACCTCATCACAGCAAGTTCGAATAAATGCATTTACGCGAGGATCACAATGCACATAAATACTCCCTTCATCGTGCATTAAATCCCGCATCAAAATCAGCCGCTCGTAAATCATCGCAATGAACGAATCCGCCCCGCGCCCCCAGGTGTCGCGGTAGGCGATCTGTTCCAGCAGGTTGGGTTCCTTGTGGAAGGTCTCGCCGCCGATTTCGATGTCCATGGAAAAATCCGCACCGACGTCGAACGGCGGGTCTATGTAGATGAGCTTCAGCCCGCCAGCGTCCTCAATCTGGCGGCGCAGCGCGCCGCTCTTGAGGCTGGAGAGAATCAGCTTGTTGTCGCCCCAGATAAGCTTGTTGGTCCAGCCCTTGAGCTGGCGACCGCGCGTGTCGAACATGTCCATCGTGCCGAGTTCCGGCTTCTCCTGACGCGGTTCGTCCACATGCTCCAGCGACTGGAACGGCAGCACGGTGGTACAGACGTCGCGGCTCTTGCCGTTCCACACCAGCTCCACCTCGCGCTTGTCCTCGAACAGGATGAAGCGGTATTTCTCCGGCAAAGGCTTGCCCTGCTGGATGAGCTGGGTCAGGTCGCGCTTCTCGGCGTCGGATAGTTCGTAGGATTCTTTGTGTGGTTTGGCCATGAGCGTTTACTAAGTCAGCTTGTCATGGGTGCGCTTGCTTTGTTTTACCAGCACTATGCTGCGGCATGATGCGTTTCATGAAGTCGCCGAACAACGGCACCGTGAATGCGGTATCCCCATGTGCCGGGCTGTAGATCATGCCCTTCTTGATCAAACCGTTGCGAACCGGCGCCACGCTCTGAACCTTGACGCCCAGCCGGTCCGCGATGTCTCCCGATCGCTGTGGGCCACCGCCCATATCGGCCATCGCGCGCAAATAGTCCTTTTCGCGCGGGGTCAGGCGGTCGAAGCGAACGCGGAAGAAGTTGGCATCGAGCCGGCTGATGGATTCGCGTGTCGCCCGCTTGATGACGTCAGCTTCAATCGGTGAGCCGGCGGCCAGGTTCCATGCCTGATAACCCCATTCCTGCAGAAAATACGGATAGCCCTGGGTCTGGCGTATGATTTCTTTCAGCGCGTTGTCGCTGAAACGAACCTGCTGTTCCATGACCGGTTCCTGCAACGCGGCGGCGGCGTCAGCCGGCAGCAACGGGCCGAGTTCGGGGAACTGGAACAGGCGCTCGGCGTAGGATTTGGCGCGCCCGGAAAGTGCAACGAGTTGCGGCAAACCGGCCCCGATCAGCACCACGGGCAACTGCCGCTGCGATATCTGGTGCATCGCCATGATCAGCGCGGAGAGTTCGTTTTCGTTCAGGTACTGGAGTTCGTCAATGATGAGCGCGATTGCGGAACCCCGATCTGCTGCAGCTTCACCCAGCGCCAGAAATACCGCCGAAAGGTCGGATTCGAGGTCGCCGCTATCGGCTACCCCGGCTTCTGGGTCAATGTCTATGCCGATTTCAATGTCCTGATACTTGAGTTTCACACCGTTGAAAAAGCTCTTGAGCACACGCAAGCCGCGCTTGGCTTTTTCGCTGACTTTGGCCATCCGGTCCAGCGAGATCAGCAACTGACGCAGCGGCGGCAACAGCAGCGCGGCCAACGGTTTACCCTCGTGCGCCTCGATGAAGACCGGCTTGTATCCCGACTGCTCCGCGAGTTCGCGAATCCTGTTCAGCAATACCGTCTTGCCGACGCCGCGCAGCCCGACAATCAGCAGGCTTCTTTCTGGTCGCCCTGCCTTGATGCGGCCCAGCGTAATGCGCGCCTGCTCCAGCATCTGGGTGCGTCCGGCGAGTTCGGGCGGAGGCGAGCCTGCGCCAGGTGAAAAAGGGTTGTGTAGCGGATCCATAATGTACTGATGTTATCTCATGTTACGAATGTATTGCATAATAACGATAACCTTTAGTAACTTCAATATAAACAGGCAATCTCATGCTTGATATTCGTTAAATCCGGCGGCGAGCGAGGCAAAAGTTTTCGGCGGGTTGCGCTCGTAGCCTTGCTGATCCACATACACAAAGCGGTAAGCTGAGCCGCCTTCGGCCTGGCTCGCGCTCGTTGCGTCCGCGCACCACTGGCGCAGGCGGTTCATCTTTTGCGGCAGGTCGAGTTCGGCGCGGCCCTTGGTTTCGACGAGCCAGATCGTGCCGTCAGTGGTTTTCACAACAAAGTCGGTGATGTAGTTGGAGAGATCGCCGTCGGCCTTGACGTAGTCTATCTTGAAACCGACGGCGAGATAGTTTTTGGCAAACGATACTACATCCGGTGCAGCATCGAGGAAACCGGCGAAGGTCAGCTCGAAGCCTCCGGCGTGCGGCTCGCCGACGATTTTGCTGAACAGCGATTTCTTCGGCGCGAGGTAAGGCCGGTTTTCGGTACGGAAGGGTCGCGTGTCGCGCAGGCGGATGTGGTCTTCGATCCGCACCGAGCCTGTGGCATGTATGGTGAGCGCGTTGATGGCGGCTTTGAATGTATCGAACAATATCTTCCCGGCCTCCGGCTCGGAGAGATTGCGCAGCACCACCGGGTCTTCCAGATTCACCGGGGAAGTTGCGAACAGGTGCCCGCCCATGAACGCCTTTACCTTCGGGTAAAGAATGTCGTAACCGCCTACCAGGCGCAGTTCCTTCAATAATTGGCGCGCAAAAAAACCGACGACGGAACGGTAGTCGGCTGGCCCCGCACCGTCGAGCTGGATGGTGTGATGCACCTCGGCATCGAGCATGGTCTTGAAGACGATCTCGCGCGTTTGCTCCGGCGTGAAGGGCTTGAGCGGAAGTTTGGTATTGCCGAATTTTGCGGGGTCGAGCGCATCGAGGTCTTTGAATTCGCGGTTAAAGCGCCGCGTGAGCCGGGGCAGCTCGATGTCCAGCGCTTCGATGTCTTTGTCGGAATCCTGCGTGTCCACTTCGACAATAAGCGAATCCTTGCGCCCGGCGCCCGGCCCCATCGGCACATGTTCGAACGTGACGCCCTCGTTCTGGATGGATTCGACGAATTCCATGAAGGCGGGCGTGCCCATGACCGAGACGGTTTCCGGCATGTCCAAACCGAAGTACATGCGGCGCAGACCTCTCCCCAAAGTTTGTTCGGGGAGAATGTTGCTCTGCGCCGCATAGGCGCGCAGGCCGACGATGGTGGTGACATTGCGCACGTCCCAGCCCTCCTTGAGCATCAGCACGGAGACGATGGCCTTGTGCGGCGACTTCCACGTGTCAATGTCGTTGGCTTCCTTGCGAAGTTTCTCAAGTTCGTCCTTGTTCTTGCCCGACGCGGCCTCGGAGATTTCGCCGTTGTTTTTGGTATGGATGACCAGCACCGCACCTTCCAGCTCGGGGCAAATCTTCTCCAGATGCGCGCCGACTTCGTCGCAGTTGCGGGTGTCGTCCACCATGACGAACAACACGGCCTTCTTGCCCAGCGCTTCATGCTCGGCATAGCTCTTGCGCCACTCTTCGATGCCGAGTTGCAGATAGTCTTCGTAACGTTCGGTGAAGATCGCGCTGGTGTGCTCGTGCAACCGGGTGCGGCTGGCGGCATCCGGCAGTATCGGGTGCTTGACGACGTTCTGGTGGATGGCCTCGACCAGCGGATAATCCGACACTGTCTGCACGAAGATTGCGCCGTTGTTGTGCCGGGGTGTGGCGGTCACGTCTACCTGCAAAGCGAGGCGGCCATCCTTCTGCAACATGCGATGATGGATATCCTGGATACTTTTGAACCAGGCCATCTTCGGGTCGTGGATGTGATGCGCCTCATCGTTGAACACGGCTAACTCGTCAATCTCGCGCACGATTTCGCCGAGGTCGGTCTTGCTGTCGGTGGTCTTTCCCACCGGCTTGGAGCCGAATGGGTCAAGGAAGTAGTCGCGCAAATCGTCGTCGTCCAGCGACGGCTCGCGCACGTCGCCGAGATAGACGCGGTGGATATTGGTGAGAAAGAGGTTGCCCGTTTCCCGCACCACGCGGACGTCGTCCTGAATATGCAGCGTGAGCTGAAAGTCGTCGCGCCAGTTGCGGCCTTGATAGCCGTTGTCCGGCAGAATGGGGTCGTTGAAGAAAATGCGCAGTCCGTCGAAGTCGGCGCGCAGCCGGTCGAGGACGATGATGTTTGGCGCAATCAGCAAAAAGTTGCGCGCGAGCGCCGAACCGGTTTCGTAGCGCTTGTGAAAAAAGCTCCATGCGATGAGCAGCGATAGAATTTTGGTCTTGCCCGCGCCGGTCGCCATCTTCACGACGTAACGCGGCCAATCCTCATCGAACATATTTGTCGAAACGGCACCCGAGGCGTCGAAGCGCAGCAGATCGAACTTGTCGCGCACCTTGCGCACATCATGCAGCCAGATCACCGTCTCCACCGCTTCGCGCTGGGCGAAGTAATAGCGGAATGGCGACAGCGTTCCGTCAGCTTGCTCGACCAGGTGCTCGGTCTCGAACCACCAGTTCAGTAGTGCGCGCGATGTCTCAGAAGAGCCTGCATAGCCAGCGTCCCGCCACGCCCAGACCTCGCCTCGAATCTTGGAGACCAGCGGCGGCAGCAGCTTTTCATACGCAGTGCTGCGAAGCTCTTCCGTAGCCGGAAACCAGCGCTGGTCAGGCAACAGTTCGGCATAGGGCGACTCAGGAAATTCAGGATGTAACGCCATGGATCACCCATTTTTGTGCGGCTGCGAGTTTCATGCTGTTTAGGGAGCCTCTATAAATCCAAAATCCTAAACGAGACAAGGCGCGAGTAAAAAATTGCGCCGACGCATATGTCTGATATGTTAGGAGTAATTTTTTATGAGCAACGCAGNNGTTAAAATTTCTTGAGCAACGCAGCATCGCGACGGGGTTTGGATTTATAGAGGTCCCCTTTAGATAAAAATCCGGTTTGCTATGGTTGGCCATCATACCAATTTTTGGCGGCGCATCTGGCAATTGACAACTGTTGAACCATATTCAGGGTTAACGCGCCTGCCTTGCTATAATCCGCGCCTCATTCTTTACCATGAACCGGCCATGAGCACTTTGTCCTGGATTCTCGTTGCCAGCGTCGGCGGCGGCGTGTTGAGCGTAGTGTGCGCCGCAGTATTCGCGCTCAACGCCCATGCGCAGCACTACCTCGGCGCGATGGTGAGCTACGCCATCGGCGCGATGCTCGGCGCGGTGTTCCTCGACATCCTGCCGGAGGCGGTCAAGCTCACCCCCAATGTGCCCGCCCTGAGCGGCACGGTGCTGTTCGGCATCCTGCTGTTTTTTATCCTGGAAAAGCTGGTGCTGTGGCGGCACTGCCACCACGAGCATTGCGAGGCGCACGAGCTGCTCGCGGGCGAGCATGGCCACGACCACGGGCGCAGCGGCATGATGATTATGGTGGGTGATACCTTCCACAACTTCGTGGATGGCATCATCATCGCGGCGGCTTTTCTCACCGACATGCATCTCGGCATCGTCACCGCGCTGGCCATCATCGCGCACGAAATCCCGCAGGAAGTCGGCGATTTCGCCATCCTGCTGCATTCGGGCTACAGCAGGGCCAAGGCGTTTCAGTTGAACCTGGTTTCCAGTTTCGCCTCGGTGGCGGGCGGCGTGCTGGGCTACTACACCTTGCAGACCATGCAGTCGTGGATACCCTCGCTGCTGGCGCTGGCGGCGGCAAGCATGATCTACGTCGCCGTGGCCGACCTGATACCCGGCCTGCACAAGCGCGCGCAACTGCGCGATACGCTGGAACAGGTCGGGTTGATTGTACTGGGCGTGGCAACGGTGGGGCTGCTGGGTGTTCTGGTAGCGGAATGATGATAGGGAGCCTCTATAAATCCAAAATCCTAAACGAGACAAGGCGCGAGTAAAAAATTGCGCCGACGCATATGTCTGATATGTTAGGAGTAATTTTTTATGAGCAACGCAGTATCGTGACGGAGTTTGGATTTATAGAGGTTCCCGATAGTGGATTGGAAATAACAGTATGGGCAAGAAACACCATCTGCCGCGCGTCGGCTTTGTCTCGCTGGGCTGCCCCAAGGCCACGGTGGATTCCGAGCACATTCTCACGCGCCTGCGCGCCGAGGGCTACCTCATTTCTTCCGATTATGCGGACTCCGATCTGGTGGTGGTCAACACCTGCGGCTTCATTGACAGCGCGGTGGAAGAATCGCTGGAGGCCATCGGCGAGGCGCTGGCCGAAAGCGGCAAGGTCATCGTCACCGGCTGCCTGGGGGCAAAGGGCGATGTGGTGCGGCAGGCGCATCCCAGGGTGCTCGCCGTCACCGGCCCGCACGCCACCGATGAAGTGATGGAGGCGGTGCATGCGCACCTGCCGAAACCGCACGACCCTTACGACGACCTCGTGCCGCCGCAGGGCATACGCCTCACGCCCAGGCATTACGCCTATGTAAAAATTTCCGAGGGCTGCAACCATCGCTGCACTTTCTGCATCATCCCCAGCCTGCGCGGCGATCTGGTCAGCCGACCGGTGGGCGACGTGATGCAGGAGGCGGAAAATCTGGTGAACGCGGGCGTGAAGGAATTGCTGGTGATCTCGCAGGACACCAGCGCCTATGGCGTGGATATAAAGCACCGCACCGGCTTCTGGGGCGGCAGGCCGCTCAAGGCGCGCATGACCGAACTGGCGCGGGCCATGGGCAGCCTGGGCGCGTGGGTGCGCCTGCATTATGTCTATCCCTACCCGCATGTGGACGAAGTCATCCCGCTGATGGCGGAAGGAAAAATTCTGCCTTACCTCGACATCCCGTTCCAGCACGCCAATGCACGCATACTCAAGCTGATGAAGCGCCCCGCCAGCAGCGAGAACGTGCTCAAGCGCATCCGGCAATGGCGCGGCATCTGCCCGGATATTACATTGCGCAGCACCTTCATCGTTGGCTTTCCCGGCGAAACGGAAGAAGAGTTTGAGGAATTGCTCGACTTCCTCGAAGAAGCGCAGCTCGACCGCGTCGGCGCATTCATGTATTCGCCGGTGGAAGGCGCGGTAGCCAACAGCCTGCCTGACCACATCCCGCCCGAAGAGCAGCAGGAACGCCTGGGGCGCCTGATGCAATTGCAGGAAGAAATCAGCACCGAGCGCCTCGCGCGCAAAGTGGGCAAGGTCATGCAGGTGCTGGTGGATGAAACGGACGAGGAAGGCGCCATTGCGCGCAGCGCAGCCGATGCGCCGGAGATTGACGGGCTGGTTTACATCAACGGCGGGCAGGCTTTGAAGGTGGGCGATTTTGCGAGTGTGCGCATCACCGATTCCGATGTGCATGACCTGTGGGCGGAGATGACATAAGGACACCTCTAAAAATTTGTCATTCCCGCGAAGAGCCTGCCCCCGCGAAGGCGTGGGGCGGGAATCCAGCTTGTTGATTTAGAGGTGCCCATAAGCCACACTTGCAGGTGC
>CXWL01129251.1_pt1 | contig 37177 bp, 28 predicted proteins | sample 590931 | NCBI WGS metagenome assembly CXWL01 (sample SAMEA3498368, study PRJEB10139) | groundwater metagenome | biome: water well; material: biofilm material | place: Germany | collected 2015-04-27 | reverse complement strand
GTTGGTTAGAGCACAGCACTCATAATGCTGGGGTCGGTGGTTCAAGTCCACCTATCACCACCAGATACACGTTCAAAGAGATTCTTTAACGTCTTAAAACCCGCAACTCTCCCAGTGAGAATGCGGGTTTTTTGTTTCAGAAGCGTTTTTAATGCTCATTGACATCCAACTTCTTTGGGGGCAAGCTAGGTGGCATGCCCCAAAGTGAAATAACCGGATGCCCCAAAAATGCCAAAACTAGCCAAACCATTGACCGACATACAGGTAAAAAATGCTAAGCCGAAAGAGAAATCCTTTAAATTAGCAGACGGTGGAGGACTGTATCTCGAGGTAATGCCCATAGGTTCAAAGCTATGGAGAATGAAGTTCAAACAGACAAACGGTAAAGAAAGCCGCCTTGCCTTTGGCTGCTATCCCGAAGTATCGCTTTTGCAGGCGCGCAACAAACGCACTGACGCACGAGCCCTAATAGCAAAAGGTATCGACCCAGCACAAGCAAAACGAGTCGAAAAAGCCACCGCCGCGATTTCCGCGGCAAATACCTTTGAAGCGATCGCTCGTGAATGGCACGAGAACAAATTGGAATCATGGCAACCCCGCACAGCCACTAACGTCTTGCACCGTTTAGAAAAAGACGTTTTCCCATTAATTGGCAAACATCCGATAGCGGAAATCAAAGCTCCCGTCATGTTAGATGTGCTCAGACAGATTGAAAAACGTGGGGCGGCAGATATGGCAAAGCGCCAAGGGCAAGTATGCGGGCAGATATTTCGCTTTGCCATTGCGACAGGCAGAGCCGACACCGACCCAGTACCACACTTACGGGGCGCACTCAAAGCCACAGCCAAGGGACACCACGCAGCGATCACACCAGACGACTTACCTGAATTTATTCGTGCCTTCGAAGCTATTGAAGGCAGGATGTATGCGCCTACGAGAATTATGTTTCGCTTGATGATGATGACTTTTGTAAGAACTAGCGAACTTACAACAACGGAATGGACAGAGATAGACCTAGAGAATGAAAGCTGGGTAATCCCTTGGCAGCGCATGAAAATGGGCAAGAAAAAATTAAATCCACGAAAAATAAATCACCACGTTTTCTTACCGAGCCAAGGCTGGGAACTCTTGCGGGAACTGCATCCATATACAGGAGGGGGAAAATTTTTATTTCCCAATTTACGAGATCACGAACAACCTGCGACCAACTGGGGAATATTGGCAGCTGTCAAGCGCATGGGATACAGCGGCAAGATGACAGGGCACGGGTTTAGGTCACTGGCCATGGGGGTGATTAAAGAGCGCCTAGGTTATCGTCATGAGGTCGTTGATCGTCAACTTTCACACGCCTCTGGCGACACTTATGGGGAAGCCTATGATCGCGCCATGTTTCTTGAAGAACGCAAAGTTATGATGCAGAGCTATGCAGATTATTTAGAAAATGCCGTGAGCGGTAAAGTAATTCCTAGGAAATTTGGTAACGCAGCAGCATAAATTCGTAACTAAGTGCTTCTTCGCATGACATTTTTTATATGGTCGTTCATTTTCTTCATTGGCAAAATGAACATAGACGCGTGCAGGCGAATGAAAGGCGCGCACTATATCAAAGAAGAATTTGCCTGCGGTCGCAAAATACAAATTTGACGCTGTCATTGGAGCGTTTGGCAAACAGGCAGATGAAAAACCATGGCTTCGATCCGATAGTCGTCGCCAAGTCGCAGATTACGCATCAACTTCAATGTTATCGTGAATGGGGGCAGCGGTGTCGTTAAGAGCTATTGCTGGAGGCAAGAACGTCAACGCATTCGAATGCACTGATGTCGAGTGGGAAAAAATCAAGGAAACCTACAAGGCGTTAGGTTTTCGTATGCCGTGTTGCATTAGCTCGGCTATCCCCAAGACTAGTAAGCTCAATAACTTCTTCTTCTCACATGCCAGACGTGGAGAGTGCACTTCTGCCCCTGAAAGTGCAGAACACATATACCTGAAGACCCTAATCGCTAAGGCCGCAGTTCGTGCTGGCTGGTCTGTTGTCACAGAATGGCAGGGAGAAACACCATGCGGAACCAAGTGGGTTGCCGATGTGTTTTGCGAGAAGGAGAATAGTAAGGTTGCGCTGGAGGTTCAACTCTCTTATCAATCGGCGCACGATCTGTTGGCGCGCCAGGACGCATATAGGCAATCCGGGGTTCGCTCCGCGTGGTTTGCCTTATCTAGTAAATTCAAGGAAGGATATTTGAATCCGTCCAAGGAAATTCCGTTCTTTTATTTGCTCCCATTTGAATTAGGACAGGAGCCATTACTTCGAGATTTTGAGGTCACGCTCTCGGTGTTCGTTGTTGGCTTGCTGAGCAAGAATGTTTCGTGGAAGTGCTCTCCTTGGGTTTACCTGATCCACTATTTAAACGATACCTGTTGGAAGTGCGGCGGCAACGTAAAACAGGTATTTGGTAGTTCTATTGGGGTCTATGGCGAGTCGGCTAAGACCGTCCCAAATATGTCCACGGTACTGCGCAGATTCGGAGACTTCATATTCAACGACGAGCTAAAGGCGCTCGGCCTAAATACGGTTGGCCACTTTGATCGGTTGAAGGGAAACGCTCCCGGCTTTCCGTATTGCAATCAGTGTATTTTCTGTGGGGCTCCCCAAAACAACCATTATGTCATGAAGAAAATCGAAGCTGTTATTCTCCCAGATGATGAGTTTGATTCAGATTCTCCGGAAATTGGGTGCCAGGAATTCGTCTCGCCACGCAAAGATTCTGGATGTTGGCGGTACGAGAAGTAACTACAGCTGCACCATAGCCATTCGTTGCAGCAGCGACTCAAGCCTACTTCCAAATTGAAATCAAGAAAAAAAAGCTAATTTTCCGCTTATTTACAATATCCTGTGGCGTCACATTGTTTGTTAACGACTTTTAGCACTCAGACCCTGAGAAGGAAAGAAGTAGTGGCTATATTTGCAGCACAGTGATAACTTTTGTCTTTTTTTGCAAGTTAAAACAAAGTTAATCACAACAATAGGAGGGCTCGCATTGATTGATGTTTCACTTCCCGCGGGAACACTTGGACTTCTAGTCGACCCAGTTACAAAGTATCTTTTCCTGGGAGCATATCGCGTCTCTCATCAAGAACACCTAAAACGCTTTCAGGCGGGCAAGCGGTTTGATGAGTTAGGTCGATTTTTTGAGTTTGACATTCACTTGGAGTGCAATCATATTTCAAACTCAACAATCCCCATGTCGTTTCTCATCCTACGTAACATTTCAGGCAGATCGTTTCAGAGAATCGAGCTACTAGTTGAGGCAGATGCGGGATATGTCAAGTACCAAGACTTTACTACTTTAATTGACGTCGGTAAAACACCGCTTGTCGTCAATCTCCCGAGAATACCGCTCAAAGAGATCGAGCTAACGGGCAGCAACAGAATAGTTACCACGTATGACAAGGTGAGCATCAAGATCGCAATACTTGATGATTCGATCAGCGAACATGAATCGAAAGGAGAATCCCATTCCATATGTCCAACTTACACTGAGTTTCTAAATTCCAAATGGGATAAGAAGTGGGATTGTTTCTGGAACCTCGACTACATCGAAAGCTGTAAGACCGACCTTAGGCATAGGCTGCAGTTTTACTTTATTACGCGAAACAGATGGCCAGTTGCTGACGAGCCGAGAAATATCTTCTATCAGATGTTTAAGACCGCTCGTTTCTTTATTGGAGTGCCGTTATTTCAATTACTGAGCTTTGAACGCGTGATATCAGCACTATTTTGGGTTCCAATTTTTGTAAGATATAAAACACTTAATCCCCGTGAAGATTGCTAATCGGACGGTCGACAAAGAATCGTTGATAAAGGCTGTAATTTTGTCCTATCGGCGTTAAGCTAAATTTGTCCACGTTTTGGCTGAGAAATCTTTTGATGTTGTATGGAGCGATGCGCTCGGCATTGGAGCCCAGATACAACATAACCTTGGAGGCAAATTCCTAATCGAATTCAACCACATCATCACTTGACTTCTGTGTAGAAATCAAACGTAAACGATTAAACTAGGTTCACGCAACAAAAGCCGTATAAATTTTCAAACTAAGGGAATTGATGGACATAATTTCGATATTTAAAGTACTTGGTCCTCTATTTTCTTTTTTACCGTTTGTAAAGCAGAGATTGGCAGAACGTGAAGGAGGCGTGGCACCTGAATCTGTCGGTCTTTCTGTTTTTGATACTGTACTGGACGATGCTTTACTCCGCCTCGGAACTATTGAGCCCGACAATCCTTTGTGGAGAAAATGTGTCGTTGGTCTTGGAGCGTTATTCCTGCGGCCTGATACATTCAACAAGCCAGCAGTACGTGAATGGCTTAGTACTAAGTCAGTGAAAGCCGACTTGAAGGCTGCAGTGGAAGCGAAAATTGCCCGTGTTGCGATACCCGTAGAAATTTTCGAGCGCTTAGTGGGGCAGTACATGGCCGTCGAAGCAACAGGCGAGAATCGACAATATGCGGAAGGCGCCATAAACATTGCGATCGGCTATTTACACGCCAGTGTGCAAGGTGGTGTGCGTGATCAGGGAACGGCTGCTATTGTTCAAGCAACGGCCTCCGAAACCAAACGCCATTTAGACGAGGGATTTTCCAGTCTTATAGAAGTCGCTGGACTTACAAAAAATCAACACGTACATATACGGTTTACTGAAGAAGCAAGTCAAGACCTCGGAAAAATTCTCCGGCGACGAGCAACACCTAACCAAGATACTGTAGGAGACCTCCGAAAATTACTCGATGATTTTAAAGATGGACGCCGACTCGCTGCAGCTAACAACTCCGCAAAGCAAGAAGTCAGATATTGGCTTGCTCGAGTTGAGGCAAGTAGTGCCAATTCAGACACTGCTGAACAAATCTTAACGGCATTAGTTGCAGAGGGTTACAACGTCACCTCTGCCGCTTGGGGTCTCATAGATCTTGCCAAAGGGCAAACAGACCAAGCACTCAAACGACTACGCGATTTGCGAGACATGGACAGTCAGACGGTTATGTTCCACACCCGTCTCAACAGTGGCGGCAATGAGGCTGCTCTTGCTTTTGTCGATGCGCTAAAGCCTTTGGATTCATCAGCATTTACGCCCGTCGGATGGAACAACGTTTGCGCGACTTTGTTTTCTGAGGGACGAACCAATGATGCAATCGTATTTTTGAAAATGTTGTCGGCAGAAGTGCTTAACCAATGCACACATCTGCACTATATGTATGCGATTAGCTGTTTGTTGCCAATGATACCGCCTGACCACTATGCCAATGTTTTGCGGGGTGGATTTCCATCCCTGCTTGAGCACCTACTTGATAGTCCGGATGCCATCCTTGCTCAGAAAACTGCCTTGATTGCAGCTACGAGTGCGTTAAATTGTGCGCAGGCTACCGATGACCAAATCATCGCCGAACGATGCAAAATTGGCATTCATATCTTGCGCTTGCTTGATAGCCGTACTCGTGAAGAAGAGATTGTTGTTATAAAAACCGCGATGGAAATTGGCACTAGTGCGGTCAAACTTATTTGGCTTGCAAGAGCGCACGACATCGCTTTCGATACTGAGCCGCTAGAACGGTATTTGGCTCATTCAAGAAAAATGGGGGGCTTGACCCACGATCAATTGCGAGCAGAATTATATCTGCTAAACCATCCCGAACGCAGCTCCGAACTGGTGCGCTTTCTCACTGACGAGTGGGAGAATCTCCTACCTGACAATAGCCCTCAGGCTCTCACGATCATGATGGTTCAAGCCCTAGCATCACTCAAAGATTTTGACGGTGCAACCGCATTTTTTGAATTGCACAGCACGGACTTAGAAAACGCTATCGCGGCGAGGCTTGAACTTATGCTGAGAGATGCCAGGGGTGAGGACGCGTCAGATGCTGCAGTCGAGCTCTTTAAAGGTTCAAATGCCATAGAGGATCTTATCAATCTCGTCCAAATCCTTGAAGGAAAGAAGCATTGGAAACGGCTGGCACCTTACTCTGACGAACTGTTCCGACGTGAGCCTAATTTCGACGCCGCAATGCTTAGACTAAGGTGTATGAAGCGAACTCGCGCGTCCGCTAGGGACATAAAAATATTCTTAGAGAGTACCGTTGACGTTATTCAACAGAAAACAGAAATTAGATCAGCCCGAGCTTGGGCGTTTTTCGATGATGGTGACCATCTTGCGTCAAAAAGTCTTAATGACGAACTGCTTGCAGAACGGGGCGCGAGTAAAGATATCGCATTAGATATCAATATTGCGATTCGTACGGGTGATTGGGAGCGTTTCCCACTTATAGCTGCGAAAGCATTCGAAAAGCGTGCGCAGTTGCACAGCCAAATGCTACTGTCCTTTGCGAAATTGGTCGGATTTACCGACCCAATTCAAGCCTTGGCGCTTGCTAAGGAGGCGGTTGATCGGGATGGTGATGATCCAACTATCCTGATTGGTGCACATGCGATCGCGATTGCCGCGAGGCGCGATGATATCGCCATGCCCTGGATACAGAAGGCTGCAGAGCTATCTAAGGATGGTGCACTTATTAGGACGGTCGCCTATAAAGAGTTCGTTGAGTTTATACGGAACAATGCCGACAGTTGGAAACACAAGAATGAGATGTATCGAACAGGCCAGGTACCTATTCACATGGCCGTATCCATGTTTAATGCTCCATTAACGCAATTTCTCATTGGCGCACCGCGCCGAAACTCGAGCGAAGCGGATGTTCGACGGAGACATCCAATCCCAATTCGCTCTGGGAAGCGACGACCAATTGCAGCCGACAGCTTTAATCGAATTGCCTTAGACATTACAGCGATATTCGTGTTGAGTGAGCTGGGGCGACTAAATGACGTCATCCAGTCTTATGGCAGTGTATTTATTTCTCCGAGGGTTATGGAAGTAATGCTTTCAGACCGCGAAAAAGTCGCTTTTCACCAACCATCGCGTATTGCGGAAGTCAAACCGCTTTTGGCACTGTTAAATGCTGGTCGACTACAAGTAGTTAGAGCAAATGGGGATGCAAACATACTCAATGAAGTAGGCGATGAAATAGCTTCCCTGTTGAAGGCTGCGTCCGATCAACGTGGACAGTTAGTTCACCCTGGAGTGCTGTTCAAAGTCAGTTCATTTATGGAGGAACATGCCAACCTAGGGGAATTAGCGCCACTGATGACAGATCCAATTGACGTTGCAACTGCACTGCTTCAAGAAGGCGTGATTACGCAAACGTTATGCGATGATGGAATTAGTTATCTGCAACGCACTGGTTCAACACCAATGAACTCGGTCATAGGCGGTGTGCCACTTTTTCTGGATGGGCTCGCAGTGCAATATTTGCAGCAAGCAAAGTTACTCCAGCCGCTTATCAATTCTGGCCACGTCGTGTCAATTCATCAAAGTACGGTCGACGAGTGGCTGGCGTTATTGGCAACCGAACCACAGACAGAAGAGATGAAAATTGCATTGAATAGCATTCGCTTGGTGCTTCGCGAGGGGTTAATGTCAGGCAAGGTTCAATTTCTAACGCAAAGTGAGCGTCAGCGTGGGACTCTGAATGAGACTACGTTGCTTCCAGTTTTGGACTTGCTAGATGACATATCTCCAGCCGAGGTTGCAGTGGTCGATGATCGAATGTTCGCCGACAATGCGTGGCTTACAGACTCGAAGGGAATTACTGTCCCTTTAATTTCAAGCCTTGATCTACTCGACGCGTTGGTTGAGCGCAAAGTTATGACGGCTGACGCGTATCGCGAAGCGCTTCATACTCTCCGTGCTCGTTGTTTTTTCTGTATTCCGTTACCGCCCGATGACTTACTTTCGTTTATTGAGATCGCTAGCATAGACAATGAAAATGTTCGAGAAACAGCTGAACTCAGGGTCATCAGGGAATATTTGGCGCGATTGCATTCGACGGACGTACTTTGCACTCCAAGTGATTTTGAATACTTGGATTTATTGTGGAACTGCGGCAATTTTGTGATCGCCAAAATTTGGGCCAACGATGCAATGCCAATTCCAGAAACGATCGCCAAAGCAAATTGGTTGCTTGAGAACTTGATTCCAAATGTCGAGCTGTCAATGCGGTTTGCTTCGGACCGTCAAATGCGAATTAACCAAATTGCCGCATCACAAGCGGCGGCAACATTGATTGTGATTAGTAGTAACAAAGAACGAAGGCGTGCGCAGGCAAAATGGTTTGAAGATTCACGTCTTTCTGATTATTTTCCAGCAAACGGCGATGTCTTAGATGAAATCGCTGTACGAATAGCTGAAGACTTGTTTCACCGAACAAAGGAGGTCGCATTTGAATTTGAGCACAAAAATAGCACGGCTGCAGCTCAGTAGCTTTCCCGATGTTGTCGTAAAACGGCTTCTGCAAAACGAAGACATTGTCACACTTGCAGAGATGGGTTCAGCTCAAGTTGGTGGGCTTGGCGATTTCAATTTTTCGGATATCCGAGAGGCTCTATCCAAACGCGAGTTTGGAACCGCGATACTTGTGCCACGCCTTAAGGGCGGCGCAATCAACATAGTACGATTGGAGACAGGACTGCATTTAGCTAGTGTGTTAGATAGCCCTCAAATCGAGCTACCAGAGTTTGCGCTGCTTGATTCTGACGTAGGTGTGAGATTGAATGCGCTATCTGCATTATCGAAGCGATCGAAACCATGCTGGCCAAACTGCAACCATTGGCTAGGTGTGCTTACAGAGCAGCCACTGTCTAATAGTGAATTCGGAAACGTCATCGATGAACTTCAACATGTTCCTGAACGCGAACTGGCCAAAATTGTAGAGACAGTTGGGAGAGGTAATTTTGGTGTTACAGATTTGATCCCTAGTAATCGCTCATATTACGAGTCTCTAATTGGCACTGTCGCAACCGCAGACGCTGTGGGTGATTACATTACGCATGAACTTATGCCACACTTAGAAAAGGTTTTGAGTCGGGATACTGCCTGGGGGCTGCGCTGCGTACAGGCAACGTGTATTAGCGTCAAAGTAAATGTAGTGGCAGTCACTCGTGACATCACTAATGATGAGCTTATATCAACGATACTGGCGTTAGAGCCAGACCCCACCCCCTTTGCAGATCTTGCGCTATATCAGATTGCACAATCGAGAGCAGCAAGTGATATTCGATTTAGTAGCATAGCAGATGACGCGCTCAATAGACTTCTTGAACAAGCTATGCTCGAAGATACACGTGTTGGTCATCACGAACTGTTCCCAGCACTCGTGCGCCTAACTTTGAATGCCATCAGTCAAAACGAGCAGTTGTGGATGACTCCGCCTTATTGGCGAAGGCTAGCAGCATTTTCTCACGCATCTGTTCTTCTAAGTACCCTTGATTTTAATAGACGGGACACGATGGAGTTGGCAGCTTGGTGTGATTCGCAACATTCTCCAGTGACCGCACTAACCGGAACACTTGATTTTATTCGTGAACCAGCGTGGCGTGCCGACATATTGACTGAAATGGACCTTGATTTGGCTGCACTCATACATGCTATACAGTGGAGTCCCGATAGTGACGATCATTTTCTTGGACTATCGCAAACGCATGCAAATCAGATTCAAGCGCTCACACCAAAATTTCGTTTGGCATTTGGTCTACCAGACCCATTGTTTGGAGGGCAACGTCGACAAGATCAGGCAACAGATCTGACCATCGGTGAGGAGCTATTGCAGGGATTCACCGACGAAGCATCATCGACGATGCCATTGAATACACATCAAATTTGGAACGCTTTAACGTACAGCGCACGCATCTATGTTTTCAGAAGTGAGCTGCTTGAAAAAGTTCGAAGTATGGCCAGAGAAATTTTACAAATGAGTACTGAAATCTCTGAGGAAAAGTATGTGCAACTCTCTTGTGCAGCTGAGCTTGCCGCACTACAAGGGGATGAAGAGCTTGCAGGAATTTTGGCACCTTGCATTCTAAATGTCGCCGAACATATAACTAGACCTGTAGATGCTGCTAAATGCGCTGCAATTCTTGTGATGGCATCAGGTGCCAATGCCAACTGGACTAGCAGCCTGACATGGGCGGCAGGGCATCTAGTAACACTCGCATACTGCGTTCCACGAGGAGCGTGTAGTGAAGAGTTGGCTGCTTGGCTTGAGACAGCGCAAAGATTCATTCCCCTGACGGAGCGTCAATGGGGTAAAGCTTGGATCATCGCACGGTCTGCAATTCGCTGATGAGTTGGCATTGACTTTTTTCGGACCAACAATGCTTTAACTTCACTTAGTCCTTGACAGCTTTGTACGCCAGCGCTGCCGCTAGTAGGCTAGCGCACGCCGATATTGCAGCTGGATCGCCAGCTCGGGCCATCATTACAGCCTGGTCGCAGATGTCGGTGATATTTGGACCAATCAGTTTCAGGATTTTTGCCATAACGCCAGCGGCCGAAGGGGGCCGCCCTCTCCTATTTCGACGCAAATCTGCGCCCGCTCTAAAAGTACTCACTAAAGCTTCCGAGCAACAGGTGGTTCGCCAGCAGCTACCATGTAGTGAAGCTCCTTCGACGGTATCCATGACGCTCCAAGCATTGCTGAACGTCCGATAGAGCGCCCCGCGGCATAAACATCAGCAACGACCGCCAGAAACGCAGATTCGATTTCTTTAGCACGCAGTGCAAGCACATCGAACTCTGCTACCTTAATCGCGTTATCAAACGCTACTTGAGCCTGGGTGACAGGATCGAAATTTGGGGCTAATGACTCACGCTCGAGTTCAGCCGCTGCCAGTAATTTACGGAGGTCTGCCTCGTCTTCGTCATTCAGCGCTATTAACCCAGCCGCCTCACGCTCAGGCAGTTGACTCGAACGGCGCCGTTCCAAAATGGCAGTTCGAGCGGATTTGAGGACATTGATGCGGTCTTGAATTTCAATCACACGATTGCTCGATTCTCCGTGAATTTTGACTGAGACATCATGCCTAGCTTGTGCTGTACTTAAAATTTTTGCTGCCGAAATTACAGATTGATTTGTCATGGTGAGGTCAGATTGAATAGTTTGCTCAGGGACGCAGGGGTGCCGTTTCAGAGTTGATGCAATAGCTGTTCTGGCGTGGTGTAAATGTGTCTCTGTACGTTCTCGGTTATGAATTTCTGATTGCGCGAACGCTACAGATTCAGCGCGGACACTTTCAGCATCGATGTTGGACAGATCAGCCTGAAGGCAATCAATGAGGTCCCTGTGCACTTTAGTGCAAGCACCGGTTATCAACGCCTTTTGCAAGCGTGCGTGGGCGCCATTTAGACGTTCAACAAGTGACTGACGGATCATGCTTTACCTTTCTGTGAGGCCGCTATCAATTTTGGCGGGCGACCAGTTTTCAGACATTCCAAACGTGAATTGATACAAGACATGCTTTTTGCGAATGACGTGACAGTCGTTGCAAGTTTCTGTGTCTGTTGGCCGCGATTTTCTGGCTGATTGTTTTTTGGTGATTGCATGAATACCTCCGAAAATTATGAGAGCCGGACGAAATGTTTTCAAATTGGGCTGCTGAATAGGGGTCGCATTCCTTCCAATAAATGAATTTTGGCGTCACGACTTTTGAATGAGTAGCTGGTGGTTAGCTGGTCGCAATAGTGAACTTCCGTGAGCGCCGATTGGCGACAAAAATCGATTGTCGCCAAATCTAAGTCAACTGAGAATCGTTTTCGTTGTGTAAAATGCGCTTTCACAATTTTTTAAGGAAAAGCTAAGATGTTCAAGCTGATGTTTGTTATAGGATTGACCGTCTTGACCATGTTCACGTCGGCATCGGCGTCAGCGTCAGCGGTCGAATGGATGTTGATGCGAACCCCTCCTCCGGCGAATAATGCCGACCTAGTGACAATTTGTATGCAACGTGTTGAAACTACCGCAAATCAGCCTTCACTCGGAACTTGGGTGGCACAATTAAATCCCGCTTTGAAAGAAAATTGTGAACTGTTGCGGGCGGATTTACGCGCAAAGCGTGTCTATTTGGCGGTCCCAGGCTTTGCTTCATACTCCGGCGGTCTAGGGGACAAATACTGTCCTAGCGGCCAATCAGGGGTAACGTATTTCGAGGGAAAATATTCACGTACGGAGTGCAAATCAGCATTTCTCGAAAACCTGAGCAACACTGGTAATGGATACTTGACTATTAATGACTACGCGCTGTCGGTGGCGATGAAAGATGCGAAAGTGATCGCAATGCTCGAGCGCGAGCTAACAATAATCGACCAAGCCGAGCAAGCAAAGAAAGCTGCGAAAGTGGCGGCACAGCGCGAGAGCTATCACGTAGCTGCGCGTGATGCGATTAACCTTCACTTGATTGCTGAGTTCGAGCAAACCTATGGGAAAAACGACCCAGATAATCTACTTCCCGAGGTGCTAGATCGCAAACCAGCCGCCCTGTTACTAGAATACCGCGAAGCCTATGAGCGCGCAGAGTCGATAATGGATTTGGATGACTTTATCGCGAAGTATAGTTCGAACGATTCGGAACGCCTCGTTCCCCTCGCGAAAAAGAAGTTGGTCGATGCCAAAAAGAAAGAAGTAGGAGAGAGTACACGTAAGCTTGCAGAAGAGGCGAAGCGGCGTACGAATGAAGAGCGCTTGCGCAAAAAGACTATCCGATCAATGCACGAAAAGTACCAGCGTAATATTGATGTCTCTTCCGTCCAGGCATGGAACACTGTGCGGACCTTTGAGATCGACTGCAAAATGCAGGATCGGCGCTCGCTACCATTAGTGAACGTGCTCTACGCATCCATTCGAGATGCCGAATCTATGGGTGGTACATTAAAATATACCTTGGATAGCCGAGGCAAGCACGTACGTATCTACAGTACGGCCTATCGTGACGGCAAACGACTGGGTGGGTCAAGTTTATCGTACGAGATCAACGAGTGGGGCGAATTGCGACCACACGGGATACATCCAGACGCGCTCTACAATGCATGCCTTGGCCCGATGGGTCGTATTTGGAAGATGCCGGGCGATTAAACAAACAGCGTGTCGGCGAAGATTTAAATGGTGCGCTTAGCGAATGGGGAGCAGCAATAAAACTAATCAGTACGCTCGCGCACCATGATTTCGTGCGGGACTGCTAGTGTAACGTTCGGGTTCTTAAAACACTCAAGCGCATACCCGAGAGCACCGCAGTCAGCGCCACAGCAGCATAGCGCCAAGAACCCTCCGTCAGCAGTATGGCAGCACTGTGCGCACCGAACCCTCGGCGATGATCGACAAGAGCGCTGCAGCACTCTGCCAAGACAGTAGCGGCATGCGTGATCTGTGACGATCCAAGACGAAGTTCTTTTACCTGACATGATTAAATGCTTTCTTCGAAAGGTTTCATTTTGCGACAACTAATCGCTTATCTTTTGACGGCCACGGCATATTTTTCACAAGTACTCTCCTGTCCAGGAGAAATTTTCAGATACGAAATTTCATCAACTCACTTCCAACACATCTCCTTTTTTTGAAGTGTGACAAACAGTCCGCAGCATTGAATTTTCAAAGAAATCAGTAAAACGAATGTAACAACAGTGCGGTTCGTCTTTCAATCATGTGCGAACGATCAAACAATTTATGATCAACGCGTTCCTTATTGTGCCAACAGGAAAATGCTTTGGAGGGTTGAGAACTAATATGCCATCACGACAACCATGACGAAAAAAGAGAGGTTGTCGATAACCTATTTGACAACCAAATCGACAACCAATTTACGCCTACACAGAAGAGGAAATTATCGATCGCTCAACAAGCAATACCCCGCACGTTGGTCCAGCGAATGAGAACCTTACGTGGCCAAATGCCCACGCTGCTTTCGCATGTTATCGCCAATCTAACGTCAGAAAAAAAATGCCACCAAAACGTAAAAGATTGAAACCACCGTCATTCAACGATACCTTCAGTTCAGCCTTGTATTGGTTTATTAAAACGATCGAAGAAGTCAGGTTCAACACATACCGCCGGAGCCACTATTTTTACCGATAGCAACATCGATCTCATCTATTGCGTCGCTCATCACATCCCTTGCTGGCCATCTCTCATCACCCGATTAAGTTCAACAGTATGTCGTTGACCTCGGGCATGTCCATCCGGTCTGAGTCGGACAAGTAACGGAACACAGCGATTGCCTCGTTCTTTGATCTGGTACGGATATGGGCAAGCTGACGAAATACAAAATTGTCTCGTTCGGACGCTTCGATGATCGAGTCCCCATAGCCACTCACGGCATAGCGCAGTCTGTAGAGTTGACCCCAATACGCTAGTTCGTGTAGGCAGTCGTTCAGAGTGTGTGGCATCAGATCGGCGCGCGCCGCAAATCTTTCGTCTACCTCTGCCTGGTCAAACGTCCGACCGTTCCCACGATCAAGCCCATCGAGTGCGTCAGCGCAAAACCGTTCGGCCAGCGTGTCCGCGAAGAGGTTATTCGCAAAACGAGAGTAAGCTTCTTGCTGCTTGTCCAGTTTCTCGATGGAGCGTTTTGCTAACCCTTCAAGATCAGCAAAACCGACTGATCCGAACATCGCGACAAACGATCCAGGGTGCTTGTCGATCATGTACCTGGTGTAACGCTTCTCCAGATCCACAAGCGGCGCCTTGATGCGACCTGCGGCAAGCATGGCTTTCTCGATCAACGCGGCCTGTCCGGTGCTGATGACTGAGCGCAGCCACAGAAGTGCGTCGATCTCCTTGTCTCCAGTGACGATTTTCTGAGGCGGTAGTTCAGGCACGGCCAGATCGGTACTGGTGCTGGGCTTGATGGGTGGCAGCTTGAAAAGCTCCCGGTGTTTCGGGTTGTCGCGAAATTCTCCTGATCGGGAGCAAAGCGTTTTTACAGTCCCCAGCGGCAAGGCGGTCAACTCTGCTACCTGACGCAGGGAATGGGTGCGGCGCAGATCAAGAACCTGGCGGCGCAATTGATCGGACAAATGGATTTTCATTGGACACGGTGAAACAGGAGGTTTCATGTATCTATACATTGATGAAACCTCGTGTTTCAGCCTTTCTTTTTTGGTTGGCGCGCTTGAACAATAGCGCCGGATTATCGAATGACATTTTTGACTGCAGGTATAGCGCTATCGGCTTGACTAGCTTGAGCGCTGTCAAAACAGCGGCACCAAAGCGAATGCAGCCGGTTAGCACACAGCTACGCCAAAAACATTACCTGCGCTATGCGACGCCTTGCAGTTCAACTACGGCGGCTATATCATTGTGCGTAGCGTCATCGTGTACCTCTGCTCGGATCATGCCTTTCTCCCGCTCTGATATTTCTGCACCTGTTCGTCGATTGATCGCTTGCGTTCCTTGAGTTCTAGCCTCTCATCCTCGAATTTATTGAGTCTAGCCTGCTGTTTTTTCTCGCGGCCATCAGCAAGTTCTTTCTTCATTTTGGCCAGCCGCGCGATCCCCTCAGGGCTTGGTGCTGAATCGCAAGAAGAACCTTCAAGTAGCGGACTGGCAGCTCGCGCCGGCAGCAAACCATTGTCAACCGCTCTCTGAATCACAGCTACCTTGTGGTGCCTATCAGATCCAAGTGAGACAATCATTTTCATAGGACGGTAATTAGCGCGCGCCTCGGCAACCAGTCTTGTGTAGCTCGCTAAGAACGCCGGGCGCGCACTGATCGCATTGCCGGATACCAGTATTGGACGACAGATATAGAAAGCTTCGGCTGTCTCGGTACTCCATATCATGGTGCTTGTTTCATCCTGTGCCATTAACGCGGTTGCCCACGCCTCCTCAGCTTCAGGTCGGCCATCCATTTTCTTACAACGCATGGCGATTCCAGCTGGCGTCGGCGCGAACTCGCCGTTTTGATTGAGGTAGGCCAGAAATGCCGCCTCGATCAACGACATGGGGTATGGTCGTAGGTTTGCCATCCACGCGCCAATGATGCCAGCCTCCGGCAGCGACTTGTTATATGATGCCATGACGTCAGACAACAGCGTCAGCAGTTGCGGTTTTTGCGAGTCGTCCATTATGCCTCCATCTCGAATGTGTTTTCGTCATTGGCGAGCACGCCGCCAAGAACCTCAGCCATCACCCTCGCGTTTGCTTGCTCGATCGTCTCTGTGCCAAATCGCGCATTGCGTGCACTGACGGTCCAATCGCATTTGTAATGTTCGCCACGCCCCAGAAATGTCTGTGGTTGTTTAATGAAACAATCTTCGGTTCTGCATGCCGTCACGTAGGCCGCGTAGCGCCACACGCCGTCAATGATTTCCTTATTCGTCGCACCAGCTTTAATGCGAGCATTCCACGCCTTCTTCGACTCGATCTTGTTTGCACCAGGTCGCTTTGGGTAGGCAGTCCAGAAGTCCTCGAAACCTTCAGCCTGATCATTACGAGGCAAAGCCGGCTGCTTTTCCTGCTCTTGTTTCTGCTCTTGTTTCTGCTCTTGTTTCTGCTCTTGTTCTTGTTCTTGTTCTTGGCTTGCAAGGGGCTTAGATGGAGCTTGCGAGGAACTTGCCACTCCGCCGATAAAGTATCGTTTTTTTGTCATGTTAAAAACGGCCCCGTATTTGTCGAAGAACGGCTCCAAATAAGGGTTTTCGGGCAATCCGTTGTATTCGTTTTGAACACCGATACATCGCTTGTCGCCAGGCGATAATGATGCCGCGATCTGGTATGCGGCCATTTCCGGCACCCAAACCATTTCCGAATCGTCGTCATACTTGCAAAAACCCGCTTCGATGACCCCTCGGAGCCCCTTCGAAGCTCCTTCAATGGTCAAGCCGCACTCATGCGAAATGTAAATTTTCGGCAGGTAGTAAAGACCTAACATGTTCGCGTGTGGCGCAGTCATCACATACATGGCAACCAACTGGGTAGCCATTCCCTTTGCGCGCAATTTCTTTCCGGTTAAACCGATCCAGAATTGCGGGCTTACTTTTGAGTAGTCGCGCATGCCGTCCCTACCCGTTCGCAAATTCCAAGCATGGCTACCGCGTCTTCGGTTTGCTCAAGCAAATCTAGAGCAGCCCAGATCATATTCTTGAATGTTTTTTGAGCAGGATCAGCGTCGTTGAAGCAAATAAAAAGCGATGAGAGGATAGCCTGCACTTGCTGGTGGCGGACGTTTACCAGATCAAGCGCATCGATGCGATCAATTGACGAATCCTCAGTCTTTGCTATGGGCCGTGACTTCGTGATATTTTGGTTTTCATTCGAGAGCATTACTTGCCTCCCTGAATAGGTTCTTGAATGCGTGATGCAATCCACTTATCAATCGCCTGGGAATCCCAGCCAATTGCGCGAGCACCCAATGAAAAGTGATGTGGGAATATTCCTAATTTAATGAACCGATAGATACTCGAACGGCTAAGGCCCGTCCGTGATTTTACTTCGGGAAACCGGATGATTGATCGTTGCGCCATGTTGCACCTCTTTGTGCGTTGTTGAACATGGTTGCATTACATCCTCATATTTACTTTCGAGGAATACCATTTTCTGGAACTCGTGCCATGCATGCAAGATCACGTGGTACGTTTGCCACTAAACCCTATGTCTTTTAGCCAAGTTTTAACAGTTTCTTCTGATTGCATTTCTGAAAAAGGAATGCCAAGCTCAATAGAACGCGCGACAATTGATGGTGCTATATTTTTCGCCGCATTTCGGGCGCTAGGATATTGACGCTCTGCTACCAAGTTCTTTACCATCTCCCGAAGTGGTTCGTATTTCGCGCTTCGAGCTTTGCCGCCAGATCTGGAACGATCAGCAAGCGCGTCAATTAAATTTCGACCAGACAATATAGTTTGAAATACGACGCCTGACCAATATTGAGCATCACTCACAAATGACCATGCTTCATTATGATTCCCAGAATTTTCAGCCTTTATAGCTTCAACACAGTAAATACATGAGATCACGAATGCATATTGAAATTCCAAATTTAAGTCGCGTCCATCAGTAGCATTTACAAGTTCGGAATATTCATTCGCACACTCATCACCACAGTATGAGTCGTCGGCCAATATCCCATGAAAGCATCTCTCTAGAAATTCATCTTCTGAACCTGGTGGATCGAAGCAATTCGCAAAAGCAACCGCCATATTGCACATGATCTGCGTCACATCAGATTCTGGCGTTCTCTCCTCCCTTGGGGTTGATAAAATAGAATAGCGATTGGCTGTGCTCATTTCTTTGCTCTACTAATTTTGGGGATAAGATGTTAGCGTTAATAAGCGTAACTGTCTTGTTTCTTTGGCCGAGAATCTAGCCTTTCCGTTTCACTAATCAATGAAACGTGAATCAAAGCCAAGGCACAACCGAATACAACTGGAAGAAATTAAGTTTGGGGGCATTTTAGGGGGCATCTTTTCATAACCATAAAATAGTTATGAGTGTTTACAAGGCATTTTAGACATTATTCAACTCCACCTATCCCACCAGAATTCCATCCAATGCAGTCCAAGGATGTACAAAAACCCGCTTCTAGCCCAGTGCTGATGCGGGTTTTTTGTTTTTTGCAGTATTATAGTTCCCAACCACATCCAAAATATTTGCGGGTATCTATGCGGTCTGAAATACAAATGAACTTCCCCTGAAATTTAGTCTTCCACGGGTGACGTAAAATAACGTTACATATAGAGGGGACCTGAATATCAGCTAGCATCGCACTACAAAAACAAGTAAAAAATAATCTTACAAAAAATAATTCATTTCAGTTCTATTGCCAATTAAATATGACAAAAATAGACTGAAATAACAATTAAAATAATACCTAGATTTGTAATGAGCATTCCATCCCTAAATCAGTTTTTTCGCACACTACTGCTAACTTGGCTAGTGAGTGCATCACTATTTGGATTTCAAGCTTACGCAACTGAGCCAGTAAAGATTGGGGTACTTGCTTTTCGCCCAAAACCACAGACGCTGGCACAGTGGCAGCCATTAGCCGTGGTACTCAAGCAGGCATTGCCAGAGCATGATTTTGAAGTGCAAGCCTTGAGCTTTCCAGAGTTAGAAAAAGCGACTGCAAATAAGCAATTAGATTTTGTACTAACCAATCCTGCCCATTACATATTACTCACCAAGCGTTATGGCTTGTCTGCACCACTTGCGACGCTCGCAACTAATGAAAACGGCCAAAGAGCCACAATGTTTGGCGGCGTTATTTTTACTCGCACTGAACTTAATGACATCAATAATTTAACCGACATCAAAAACAAATCCATTGCCGCCACAGATATTGATTCTTTTGGGGGTTATATGATGCAGGCTTATGAGCTTAGTCAAGTTGGAATCACGCTTAAACAACGAGATAAATTAGTTATTACAGGTATGCCTCACGATAACGTGGTAAGTGCAGTGGTGAGCGGTCGTGCTGACGTTGGTTTTGTGCGTACAGGCGTTCTTGAGAGCATGGTGCGCGAAGGTAAGCTGGATATTAAAAAAATTAAAATTATCAATCGTCAGAAAATAGAAAATTTTCAAGTATCAACCTCCACTCGCTTGTATCCAGAATGGGCATTTTCCTATATGCCAAGCGTAGATGAAAATCTTGCCCGTCACATAGCTGCAGCTCTTTTCGTTCTAGAAGAAAATACGCCTGTTACACGAGCCATGAACATTCATGGGTTTACCGTGCCGGCTGATTACGCACCAGTGACAGAAGTGTTAAAAGAACTTCGCGTTAAGCCCTTTGATGTTGCTCCATCCTTTACACTAAGAGATGTATGGGTACAGTACAAATACTTATTAATAGGTGCCTTAGTTGTGCTCAGCTTTATAGGGTTGCTCGTCATACGCCTAATATTGACCAAGCGTAAATTAAACTCAGAACACCAAGTAACATTAACGCAACAAAAACGCTTACATGACAGCGAATATTATTTGCGCACTATTATCAACAGTGAACCAGAATGTATCAAAATTGTAGATGTGCAAGGTCATTTAATAGCAATGAATCCAGCTGGGTTGGCGATGCTTGAAGCGGATTCGTTTGCACAAATAGAAGGACAACCAGTGTTAAATGTGATTGCACCAGAATATCGCACTGCATTTACTCAAATGCATAAACGGGTGATTGCTGGTGAAACTGTTCAAATGGAGTTTGAGGTCGTTGGACTCAAGGGTAGTCGTCGCTTGCTAGAAACTCATGCCGTACCATTGGAAGAAAATGGCAGAATTGTACATTTAGCGATTACACGAGACATTACGCAACGCAAGGCTGCAGAAGCCACAATTAAATCAAATGCCGCATATACTCGTAGTTTGATAGAAGCCAGTCTAGACCCATTAGTGACCATCAACACTGAAGGTAAAATCACCGACGTTAATACTGCAACAGAAAATGTCACAGGCATCGACCGTGCCAGCCTCTTTGGCAGTGACTTTGCTAGCTATTTCACCGACCCTGTGAAAGCTCGTACAGGCTACTTAAGCGTGTTCTCACAAGGCTCGGTGATTGACTATCCATTGGCAATACGTCATGTGTCAGGCAAGGTAACAGACGTACTTTATAACGCGAGTTTGTACAAAGATAGTGATGGTAAAGTACTTGGTGTATTTGCTGCTGCGCGCGATGTGACCGAGCGTAAGGCTACTGAAACAAAGCTACGTATGTTATCCACCGCGATAGAGCAAAGTCCAGCCTCGGTAACCATCACTGATCTTGATGCGAAAATTGAGTATGTAAATCCACGTTTTACTAGAATCACTGGGTACAGTGAGGCTGAAGTAATTGGACAAAATCCACGTGTATTGCAATCAGGTTTAACAGAAAAGTCAGTTTATGATGATATGTGGAGTAGGCTCACTCAGGGTAAACGCTGGGTAGGAGAATTTATCAATAAGAACAAAAATGGCGATACTTTTTATGAAGAAGCCTATATATCACCTGTAACAGACGACGATGGGACGGTGACGCACTATGTGGCGGTAAAGCTTGATGTCACTAAACGAAAACAAATGGAAGAAGAAGTCCACCAACTCGCATTCTATGACGCGCTTACTAAACTTCCAAACAGACGTCTACTGAATGACCGTTTAAATCAAGCAATTGCAGCAAGTAAACGGAGTAATTCTTATGCCGCATTGATGTTTCTTGACTTGGATAACTTCAAACCGCTCAATGACACACATGGCCACGAAGTGGGTGACATGTTACTAATGGAAGCCGCCAACCGTCTCACAAGATGCATACGAGAAATGGATACCGTAGCAAGGTTTGGTGGTGATGAATTTGTGGTGATGTTAAGCGAGTTAGGTGCAGACAACGCGATATCCAGCGCACAAGCGGCCATCATTGCAGAAAAAATACGAGCTGCACTGTCCGACCCATACAACTTTACGATTAGCCATGCTGACCAGCCTGATACCCATGTAGAACATCTTTGCACAGCCAGTATTTGCGTGATTATGTTTAATGGCAGCGAAGGCAACCAAGATGATTTTATGAAGTGGGCTGATGCAGCCATGTATGAGGCTAAAGAGGCTGGCAGGAATCAGATTAGGTTTTATGGAATGAAAAATTAAGCATCTGCTTTGCCCTTTTATTTTTCCGACCATACTTAAAAGAGTATTCCTGTAAGTTTGCATACCACCCTGTCAGTAAACCCATCAAAAAATGACTCAAGGAAGGTGAAGGCGTAGTATCCAAATACGCCCGAACCAAAGCTGACAGTACAATCACGCCTTTTATCTCGCATCTGGAATTAGCTCTGCAAACGGATAGTCATCGCCCCAAGCGAGATCGGCGTACTGGCTTAAAGTTATTTACTGAAATCCGAAAGGAAGGATTTGCCGGCAGTTAAAATCCACATGGATAATTTGTTAAACATCTTCAAAATATAAAATTGAGGGCGTTTACCTAGCTTAATCTTCATTTGTAATTGCACTACTTACTCGTAGGATACTCCAGCGCATTCAATTTTCTGATCGGCGCATTCATTATTTAAGGAGTGTTCCATGATTGAGAAACATAGCGTAGCTTACAAGCCCACATTCAATGTGCCGAATTTTTCCGCCGAATGCGGTATCCCTATGGTTGAAGAAATTTTGCCCTTCACTGTCAGGATCGTTCAGGACGAAGCAGATCTTGAAAAGGCAATTCGCGTGCGCCATAGCGCATATGCAAGGCATCTGCCGGCTTTGGCTGAAACCTTACGTAACCCGGAGCCACTTGATAGGGCTGAGGGCGTCGTCATCCTCCTTGCCGAATCGAAGCTGGATGGATCTCCGATCGGATCTGCAAGGCTGCAGTCCAACCACTTTCAGCCATTGGCAGTTGAGCAGTCAATCGAGCTACCCAATTGGCTAGACGGCCAATCCATCATTGAAGTGACAAGACTCTCGGTCGCTGACGGCAGAGCTGGAAGGCTGGTTAAGACGTTTCTGATGAAAGCGATGTACCAATATTGGGTAGAGAATGAAATTGACTATGCAATTGCTACGGGACGCGCACCGATTGACAGACAATATGATCAACTATTGTTTATCGATCTTTTTTCAGATCAAGCCTTTATTCCGCTGAAGCATGTAGCAAATGTTCCGCATCGCGTTATGTCGCTTTGCATTGAAACATTGCGGCAACGCTGGGCTGAAGTAAATCATCCACTTTATCAACTATTTTTCCACACTCATCACCCTGATATCAGCATTCTGGACTCACGCGCACCAGTTGTAGCTAATTCGAACCTGCGCTCCGCACCCGAGTTTATCAATCGCCTTAGCGCTTAAATGTATAGTTCAAGTTTGCATCAATAACGAAATTTTCCCAGACGCTTTAAGCATATAATTTTTTGCGTGAAGTGCTGGGAAAATAAAACCCGCGAATAGGGTACTGCATGCAAATGTTAGATATGTATTCTTAAACATGGTATTCGAGACAATTGTGACACTCGGTGGTAAGCTTTCGAGCAAATAATTACAGATACCGGCTATTTAGCTGGTTGACTCGGAGGTTACGTGTTCACTACAAAATTCTTTTCACATGCATCTTCTCTTTCCCGCTACGTTTCACGCGTCGATAAATACATCCTGGCAGTCGTTCATGTTCTGTCGATTTATGCCGTGCCATTGCTGATAGCGATCGTTTCAATAATAGCACTCGCAAGCTGGGATAATTTTTACGCGGTAGATAACAAACATCAACTCACTATTCGTGTGTTCGCTCAGGGATCAAATGACATCACGTTGAACGCTATCCCGAATAAACTAAAAAACTCGCCATCATTGTCAGGGTTTGACACAAAGCGTGTCGAGGAAGCATTTTGGTTTGGTGTGGATACGCGCGGTAAAGATCAATCACTTAACGTTATCGAATTTCCTTCCAGGCATGCTGTCAATTTGGCGTGCTGGGATGCGGCTACATTGGATTTTTTGGGCGCTGCGACACGTAGCCGATTCAGCAGCGAAATGTCACCGATCAAAGCAGGGTTTGCACTCACTTTGCCACATCCTGAAATGGAGATTTTTTGTCGGGGATATTTCATTGGCCCTGCACATTTGTCGGCAGCTCTATGGACGGAAGCCGAACTGACTAAGTCAGCGCAACAGTTTCATCGCTCATCCGGCTTGCTTGACGGCGGTTTGATCGTTCTCAGTATTTTTGTGCTACTGACGGCTTTGATCTCTCGTCAGGGTATCTATGTATTGTTTTCAGCGTGGTTAATCCTGAATATGCGAGTTGCTGAACTATCTGCTGGATATGATATGCAGTGGCTTGGTCAAAATATTCCTGAGCCCTGGCTTCTTCCGAGCAGATCATTGGCGATTGCGCTGTACTCATTGGTTACCGTCAATCTTTTTCTCACGTTATTTCATGATGAGCTCAAAAAAACGCTGTACGCTGCAGCACTGAAGGTGACGCGCTGGCTTTGTTTACTCCTTGTACCTGCCGCCCTTATTCTGAGCTACAAGCAATTTTTACCTATCATGTGGGGCATGACCGCGCTCACACTCATTTTAATGACGGTGGGGATAGCGCGCATATTTTTTATGTCTCGTTCGCGCGTAGCACTCTGGTATGCCGCTTCACTTAGTGTGGCAACCTTGTCTAGCTTGTCTGAAGTTGTTGCTGCAGCTCTTGGCCTTCGTGAACTCTCAGGGATAGCCAATTCCGTTACCGCAGCACTGGCATCTAGCCTACTCGCGGCGATAGCTATCGCTGAGCAAATGCGTCAAGAGCATAACCAATTTATCGCCACACAGGCGGAGATGAAAAATATGGTCGATGCGATGCCGGTCGGCTTATTCACGCTTGATCATGACGGGCGTTGTCTCAGCGCCAATCCGTCGTTTATCACTATGCTGTCCAAGTCAAATGCGCAGGTCGGCGACGAGTCGTGGAAACGCCATTTTTCTGAGGGAACATGGAGCCGCCTGCATCAAATGCTGGATGCGAAAGCCGATATGGAGATGGAAATTCGAAGCAAGTGGGGCGATGAACGCTTTTTGATCCGTGCCACTCGCTCCAACGGAAAAATTCAGGGCGTCCTGCAAGACATTACCGAAACGTCGAAAGCAACTGAAAACTTGAAGTTCTTGGCCAACAATGATCCGTTGACTAAAGTATTTAACCGTCGCGGTATTGAAAAGATGTTCAAGTCTGCGCACGAAAAACTGGAACTAGGCCAGCCACTGGCCCTCGCCTACCTCGATCTTGATCGTTTTAAATTAATTAACGACATGTTTGGACACGCATCTGGAGATGCTGTTCTACGACAGGTGTGTGATCGCATCACAGGTCTGCTTTCTCGCGGACAGTCTATTGGTCGTGTCGGTGGAGATGAGTTTGTGCTCATCATGCCAGATACAAACATCGCTCTGGCCGCTTTGATTGCCCGTGGCATCGTTAGTAATATCGGAGATGTGCCATTTCGCGTCAACGAAAAAGCTTTTCATGTCCGGGTATCCATCGGCCTGGTCGAAATCATCAGCAGCATGAACATGCAAGAAGCAATTTCAACAGCAGACCGAGCCTGCCGTGAGGCAAAAGAAAAACATACTGACGGGCTGGTTATCTACGAGAAAGATTCAGAAGCATTCGATGAACTACGTGCTGAGCTTCTGATGATAGAGGAATTATCTTCTGACGCCGCTACACAAAGGCTCTTTATCGAGATGCAGCCGATTATGTCTCTCAAACAACCCTATGAATCCCGTAACGTTGAGGTTCTTCTGCGCATGCGTGACAACGATGGGAAAATGATACCTGCCGGTCGTGTCATCACCGCAGCGGAAAAAAGTGGGCGCACTGGCGTGATTGATCGTTGGGTTTTATCGACAACATTAGCGTGGATCGACGCCAATTTGTCCGAATTGGAAAACATGCTATTTGTCTGCATAAATCTCAATGGAGCCTCACTGAACGACGAACGATTTCTCGATGACGCGATTGATCTGCTTATCCACTACCCAGCGGCAGCAAAACGAATTTGCCTTGAGGTGACTGAAAGTGTTGCTTTGCACGACATGGAAAATACCCACAAATTTATTGAAAGTGTGCGCAGCCATGGTTCCAAAGTCGGTCTGGATGACTTTGGTGCGGGATATACCTCATTTTCGTACCTGAAGCAGTTGCCGGCTGAAGTTTTAAAAATTGATGGCAGTCTTATCGTGAATATAAATGATCATCCAGCCAATGTATCTATCGTTGAGGCCATCGTAAATTTAGCCAAAAATCTGGGTATGCAAACTATTGCGGAATGGGCCGAAGATATCGAAACAGTTAAAACCTTGGCTGACATCGGAGTAGATTACGTGCAAGGATTCGTTATTTCCAAGTCTCGTCCATCTGAAGAAATTTTGGCCAATAAATCATTCGCGAGTTTCATCGCACCAGGACCACTTGCGGAATTAATTGATCAGTTGTCCCGGAATGAAATGCCGGATCAGGCAAAATTAATTGAGATGGAACGCTTCAAGATAATACATTGAGAAAAATGTCGCACGGGACGCAGCAGAATAGGTTTTTTCTAGCTGTCTGCGTGTCACCAATCATGCCTATGCCGCCAACGGGCTGGCCACGCCATGAAACAATGCAATACAAGCTTGTCAGCGTCGTCGGTATTGATCTGAGCTGCCGTCGTGGTTCGCAGGATGGCTCTGCCATTCAAATTAATTATCCGGAATATCGGACTGGCCGAGTTGACCACACAGCCATTTCTTGAAATCGTCTACCATCGCCATATCCAGGCCATGGCCGGCATCGTACTCATGATACTGCAAAGGCACACCAAAGCCTTCGATGACCTCCTTCGCATTGCGGGCAAAGTGAATGCCGAGTTTCTGATCCTGCACGCCATGACTGACGAATGCGCGAACCTTACTCAGCGCCGCGCCCAGCTGTACAGCAGGTAACACTTCCGGCAGAATGCGCCCGCTGAAGATACCGAAACCGGCCACCTTGTCCGGACCAGTGAGCCCGACGCTGGCGCTCATGATACCGCCCTGGCTGAAGCCGGCGATCCAGATGCGGTCGGGATCGACATCATGCGCCTGCGGCAGTTGCTCAATGAAACTCAGCAGCTTCTGGCGCGCCAGGTCAGCTTGCGCGGCGTTGATCGATGGGCCAGTTTGCGTAAAGCTCACCTGAAACCAGCCGAACTGCATAGGGCCAAATTCCACAGGGCCACGCGCCAGCACCACTGTCAGGCGTGGGTCCATCTGTCGTGCTATTTCGATAAAGCCCACTTCGTTGGCGCCCACCCCATGCAGTAGAATCAGGCACGGTGCCTTGTCCCGCCCGCCGCGGGCAGTCTGCATGCGGTAAGTTAATCCGGAAACGGAGTCTATAAGCGTCGCATTCAGTTCGTCAGTCATTTTCAGTTCCTTCGTCAGTTAAATGCATATGCATTCATGGCTAGCACGCCGTGTTCTATACTCGAATGCAGCAATTGTGCCTTCGCCCCGGCGCCAGCCGCGCCCATCGCCACAAACAACGGCAACAAATGCTCCTCGCTCGGATGATTCTTTACGGCCGATGGCGCACGGTTACAATAGTCCAACAAGGCCGCGCGGTCATCGCTCTCCAGCCGCTCTCGCATCCAGCTCTCGAAGGTGCTGACCCAGGGCGGTGCGGGTGCGTCGACTGGCTGTCCACGGAACTCATACAGGTTATGCGTCAGCGATCCTGAACCTATCACCAGGATGCCTTCATGACGCAACTGCGCCAGAGCCTGGCCCAGTTTTTCATGCGCCGCCGGACCGGCGCCATGCACCAGCGAGATCTGCATCACAGGCAAATCGGCCTCGGGATACATCAAGCTCAGCGGTACCCATGCGCCGTGATCAAGGCCGCGCTGCGCGCTGCGCCCGACCGGAATGCCTGCTGCCTGAAAAAGCGAAGCTGCGTGCCCGGCTAATTCCGGTGCCCCGGGCGCGGGATAACGAATATCGTACAGCGCCTGTGGAAAGCCGCCGAAATCATAGATCGTTGCCGGCTGCGCAGCCAGCGACACTGCCGTGCCTCCATTTGTTTCCCAGTGCGCAGAGGCGACGATAATAGCTTTAGGTCGTGGCAAGCTCAGTCCCAAACCCTGCAGAAAGCGTCGGGCCGGACTGTCCTGCAGCGCCAGCATGGGTGATCCGTGTGAGACGAAGATGGTTGGTAGTGAAGACATAATGCACCTCGCATAAAGAAGCCATCATGGTATATGGGTTTAATTGGTTGATAAAGACACCTACAGCGACTAAACTATTTCCATTTAATTGACAATGGTGCGCTATGGATCTGTTTGCTTCTATGAAAGTGTATGTCGCAGTGGTCGACGGCGGCAGCTTCGCGGCGGCTGCCGACAAGCTCGATATCTCCAGGGCAATGGCGTCCAAACAGATACAGAAGCTGGAGGAACACCTGGGGACGCGGCTATTGAACCGTACCACCCGTCGGCTAAGCCTGACCGAAACCGGCCGGGAGTTCTATCAGCGCAGCACACAGATCATGGACGATGTCGAGGAAGCAGAACAGATCGCTGGCCAGATGACGCGCCGGCCGCAGGGCGTGCTCAGGGTAACGATTCCACTGTCTTATGGACAGCACCGGCTGGCGGCCATTATCGGTGCCTATACCCAAGTCTACCCGCAAGTGCAGCTGGACATTTCGCTCAGCGACCGCAAGGTCGATCTGATTGAAGATGGCTTCGATCTGGCGATCCGCATTGGTGCGCTACCGCAATCTGATCTTATCGCCCGCAAAATCGGTGGCGTGCGCAGTATTGTCTGCGCTGCCCCTGCCTATCTGAACCGGCACGGCGCACCGCAAACGCCGGCAGACCTGGCGCACCATGCATGCCTCGGCTATACCCTGAGCGGCACCGGCACAGCTTGGCGGCTCGAGGGGCCAGACGGTCCGTTGACCATTCCCATCTCCGGCCCGATCCGGGCGGACAACGGTGACATCATTCGGCTGGCGGCGCTGGGCGGTGCCGGCATCCTGTTCCAGCCTCACTTCATCGTCGACGATGACATTCGGGAAGGCAGGCTGGTACGGGTACTACCGGAGTGGCAATCGGCGGAACTTGGCATCTACGCAGTCTACCCCAGCCGCAAACACCTGTCGGCCAAGGTGCGTACCTTCGTTGATTTTCTGGCGGCCGAGCTTGAAGCCTAGCCGTTCGTTCTGGGTGAGCCAAACGCTGCGACAGCGAACTCAATGAAGCTGCGCAGTTTAGGCGTCATCTGGCGGTCTGGCGCATAAAGCAGATGCAACGGCCGTGTCAGCGCGGCATATTTGGGCAATACCCGCACCAGCCGACCTGCGACAATCTCTGGCTCAAGCAGTTCGGCAGGCTGCAACAACAGCCCCATGCCAGCGCGAGCGGCCATCAGCAGTGCTTCGCCACTGTCGACCATCAGCCGGCCTGTCACCGGCACCGTCACTACCCCTTCCGGCCCTTCGAACGTCCAATGGGTACGCAATTCGGTATACGGGAAACCCAGACATTCGTGTCGCGACAAGTCTAACGGCGAGTTGATCGTTGCGTGCGCCTTGATATAGGTCGGGGCGGCGCACAATATCAGGCGGTAAGGCGCCAGCCGCCGGGCGATACGGCTACTGTCAGACAGCTCGCCGACACGAAACACGACGTCTGCCCCGTCTTCGATCACATCGACATAGCGGTTCGCCAGCGAGACCTCGACCTGCACTTCCGGATATGCCGCCATGTACTCGGTCAGCCTGGGCATCAACGCATGGATACCGAAGGTGACGGGTGCGTTGATGCGCAGGCGGCCACTAGGCCTGGCCTTGGTTTGGGCAGCCAATCCCTCGGCTGACTCGACTTCGGCAAGGATGATTTTCACCTTTTCATAATAGCTGGCACCAATCTCAGTGAGGTGCTGGCGTCGGGTGGTGCGATTGAGCAGGCGGACGCCGAGGTGCTGTTCCAGCGTTTGTACATGTTTGCCCACCAACTGCGGCGACATCCGGAATACCTCCGCAGCCGCAGAAAAGGACCCCAGTTCCACGGCTTTGGCAAACACCGTCATGCTCAATAATCTATCCATTAGAAATACCTCATTTCAAGTGATTAATTTTATTCGATATTTATCTCGGGATGTTTACAGTTCAAAGTAGTGGCCTCAAACAACCAAGGAGCAATATGATGAAGGTAGCTGTTATCGGAACCGGCAACATGGGCATGGGCTTTGCCAATTTGCTAGCAAGCGCCAATCACGAAGTGGCCATCGGTGCCCGCGACTCGGGCAAAGCCGCCGCACTGGCCGAACGGGTCGGCAAAGGTACGGTCAGCGGTGGCGTCGCTGCGGCGATCAAGCTGTCGGACGTGCTCATTCTCGCCCTACCCTTTGGTGCCATCAGCGACACTATAAAAAAAGCTGGCGACCTGAGCGGCAAAGTGCTGGTGGATATCAGCAATCCTGTAACAGCGGACTTCAAGGGGCTGGTCGTCGGTCACACGACCTCAGCTGCCGAAGAGATTCAGGCGCTGGCGCCAACGGCCAGGGTAGTCAAGGGTTTCAACACGATTTTCGCCCAGTTGCTGCCGCGCGAGGCACGCAACGGCAAAACGCTGCAAGTGTTTCTGGCGTCGGATGACAAAGCCGCCAAAGACACCGTCACAACGCTGGCCGCCTCGCTCGCTTTCGAACCAGTTGATGCCGGCCCGCTCAGCAATAGCCGCTTTATCGAGCCGATCGGTGAAATGAATATTCACTTTGGCTTCTTCCTTGGCTGGGGTTCGGTCGGAGCACCTTCTTGGGTGCGCGTTTAAGCCTAGGTAAGGCGACGCGCCTGACAGCGCCGCCTCCATTCAATCCTTAAAGAAACTACCATGCGACATTTTCTACGCCAGGCCGTCAGCGGCCTGGCCCTGCTGCTCTCCAGCGCCATCGCCACGGCAGCGCCCGTGCTGACTGTACTAGGCAAGGATTTCACTTTCCCCAACAAGATTGAAGGGCTGCCGTCCAGGCTGTCTGACTTCAAGGACTTGCAGATCAATCATTTCACCACCAGTGACGGCGTCAAGCTCGCTTACTGGGAAGCGGGCCAAGGGAAGCCACTCGTATTCATTCCCGGCTGGTCGGCGAACGGCGCGCAATACTTCAACGTCATGTACCTGCTCAGCAAGCAGTATCACGTGTATGTGCTCGATCCGCGCAATCAGGGCCTGTCGCAACACGTCGACTACGGCGCCCGCATTTCGCGCTTTGCCACAGACCTGAAAGAACTCAATGACCATCTTGGCCTTAAGAAAGCCGACTATTGCGGCTGGTCCATGGGCGCATCGGTGCTCTGGAGTTATATCGACCTCTACGGCACCAGGGGTATCAACAAGGTGGCATTCATCGATGAACCGCCATCGATCTACAGCCACGCTGACTGGACCGAAAAAGAGCGACTGGACGCCGGCGCAATTACCAGCGACGCCGAACGGATGATCGATTCGTTCACGTCGACGAAATCGCTTAACTCCATGATCGTCAACAGCCGGGCAATGCAGCGCTCGATGCTGATGGACTCACCCTATTTTCAGAATTCAGAATCGTTTGCACAGGCCTTTGTTAAGAATAATATCGACGATCTGAGGAGGGTGATGTTCGATCATGTCACCAATGACTGGCGCGACGTCATCAGCAAGCGCATCGATGTGCCGACAGCAATCTTCACCGGGGTCGACAGCGACTCGCTGGCGGGACAGCGCTGGATGCACTCGGCGATCCGGAATAGCGAGTTGCATGTTTACACGGCGGAAGAACAAGGCGATCACTTCCTCGCTTTCAAGAACCCGGTCAAATTCACGACAGAGCTGGACGCTTTCCTGAAGAAGCCCAAATAATAAACACACCTAGCCATCATTTGTCACCAGCCTGATGCGAGGATTGTTGAATCTGATTATCCAATGAGAAAGGTTATTGCAATGCCACTGAGGGAATAAGGCTTGACGGCCGTATTGACGAACACATTATCGAACGCGGCGATAATCGATAGGATGCACGCTCGTCACTAGGCGTGTCCTGGCGATCATGGACGATTTCCTGATTGACTAACACTTAATAAGGCAATATTCTGCGAACAGAAAAAAATGGGTTTGATAACAACCCAATGCATGCATATTTTCCCAGGTATGCTAAGCACAAATCCAGTCCCCATAAAATCAACGCATCCCTATCAGGAGAACCGATGAGTTTTTTCGTCATCATCACACTACTTACCATTGTCATTGCCATTTTGATAGGACTATTCATGCAATCAAGGCGAGCCATCGATATCGGCTTGCCCTATCTCAGAGAGCCGCAATTATTTTCTGATGCTGAACGCTCGTTTCTTCATGTGCTGGAACATGCCATTGGCGACGAATACCGGATTTTCGCAAAAGTACGCGTAGCGGATGTCATTTGTCTAGAATCGGGTCTCGCGCCACGGATCAAGCGAATTGCATCGAATAAAATTCGCACCAGACATTTCGATTTTGTCTTGTGTAACAAGACTGATTTATCTGTCGTGTGCGCGATTGAATTGGATGACAGACATCGTCAAAAAAAGAATCGTGAAGAGCGCGATGCATTTTTAGCCAAGGTCTGTGAACGGGTTTTTTTACCTTTGGTGAAAATCCCGGCCAAAGAAGGCTATCCAATCACTCACTTACGGAACAGCATACTCGCGGCGATCGGCATACCTGATGCGACCGCGATAGCGACAGCAGCACAGAGGGATGGCCGCTCTGCTGCATGATTTCAGCCCATCTATTTCCCCCACAAGAAACACCGTTGCCACAAGCGAACTGATACGCGCGAACCGCAAGCGTCAAATTTTATAGGCCAATAAAGTCTGACTGGCTTGCGATATCGCTTTTATCACTGGCGCACTTCTGCACTCTTGCGGGTAAAACTTGAGATGACCTGCTCCGCAAGTTTGCGGTTTGATCTGACCAAATCTACAGAGTCACCGAGAATATGTGCAGCTTCGTCTAGCAAGATATCTTTTGCTTCTTTGCGCGCTTTTTCGGCAGCCAGTTCGGCACTCAAGCTACGTTCATTCGCTTGCAGGCCATCATCCTGCGATGCAGCTTTCTCAGCTGCCTTATCTGCTTTGTCGGCCTTATCATTAGCCGTTAACTTACTGTCGGAACGTATTTTTTCGCGATCTTTTGTTTTCGCCTCACGGGTATCACGCTCTTTGCGTCTTTCTGTTTCATTTAACGAAATCAGCTTTTTATCACGCTGAATATTAAATTCTTTAATATCATCCAGCAGGAACTGGAATTCCTTATCTTTGGAAATACGCATTTCGTGCCGCACTTGCAGTAGTGGCAGCAAATCTTTCATATCACCAACCGTCTGATATTCAGCCGCTTTAATTTGCACCCAAGGCAGCGCGTTATCGTAGCTGGACTCGCCGAAATTATCCGGGTCAGAAAACGTTGGAAAAGCGATATCCGGGGTGACGCCGCGCAATTGCGTGGTACCACCATTTACCCTGAAGAACTGTGCCACCGTCATTTTCAGCTCGCCAAACTTAGGCTTTTCACTGCGCGCGATCTGATCGAGATTGACCAGGGTCTGCACTGTCCCTTTACCAAAACTTGATTCGCCTATGATCAGCCCACGGCCGTAATCCTGAATCGCTGCAGCAAATATTTCAGAAGCCGAAGCAGAACCACGGTTGATCAATACGCCCAATGATCCATCCCACGCCACCGCAGCAGCGCTTTCGCTCTCGATATTGATCTTTCCCTGAGAGTTACGTTGCTGAACCACTGGCCCTTTGCCAATAAACAAACTGGTCAGTTCCACCGCTTCAGACAGAGATCCGCCACCATTGTTGCGCAGATCAATCAGTACGCTATCGACCTTTTCTTTTTTCAATTCCGTGAGCAGACGAGCAACATCCCTGGTGGCGCTTTTAAATTCTTTGTCACCTTTTCTTCTTGCCTCAAAATCCTGGTAAAACGTAGGCAAGGAAATAACGCCTATGCGACGCGTTGCATCCGCACCCTTGATCTCTATAATGGATTTTTTTGCCGCCTGCTGATCAAGCGTAATTTTATTGCGCACCAGAGTGACCGTTTTATGCTTGCCGTCCGGGCCGACCTCCCCAGGCAAAATGTCGAGCAAGACAACGCTATCCTTATTGCCGCGGATCAGCGCGACCGCATCATCAAGACGCCAGCCAAGCACATCAGTCGGAGTGCTGTTGGCGCCCTGCCCTACCCCGACAATGCGATCACCGACCTTGAGCTTGCCGGATTGCGCCGCAGGGCCGCCTGGCACCAGCTCCCTGATAGTGATCAGTTCGTCACGCTCCTGTAAAACCGCACCAATGCCGACCAAGGACAATTTCATCTGGATATCAAAGTCTTCGGATGCCTTTGGCCCCAGGTAATTCGTATGCGGCTCGATCGACATCGCATACGCATTCATAAATAGCTGGAAAACATCTTCGCTCTTGAGCTTTTGCGACCTTGTCAGAGAGTAGTCGTAGCGTTTTTCCAGAGTCGTACGAATCGCCTTGTCGTCTTTGCCGGCCAACTTAAGACGCAGCCAGTCATTTTTAACGCGCTGGCGCCATACATCACGCATCGCACTTTCAGATTGCGGCCAAGGTTCTTTTTCACGCAGATAGCGATAGCCCTCATTCTGATTAAAATCAAATTCACCCTTTAACAAGTCGCGGGCATAAGAAAGACGCTCTTTGAAACGGCGCTCATATAGATTAAACATCGCAAATGGCGTAGTTAAATCCTGATTATTAATGGCATCGTCCATTTTTGTCCGCGCGGCGGCAAACTGATCCACGTCAGCCTGTACAAAAAACAGCTTTTCCGGGTCCAGCGACTTCAGATAACGGTCGAATATTTTTTGCGACATCGCATCATCTAGCGGCATCGTCTTATAGTGGAAGCGAGTCAGGAACTGCGCCGTCATTGCCGCGGCTTGCATTTGCTGCTGCATCGGTTTAAGACCAGCAGCCGCCAAAGAGTCGGGGCCGCTAGCAGGTACGGCGGCGAAAGTCGTCGCGCTAAACGCCAGAGCTATCCCTAACAGGGTCTTTTTCATGCGAAATCTCCGAAATCCTTGGCAGTAATTGCCACGTTAACAATGTTTAAAGCAACTATTTACAGCGCAGGAGATCAAAAAAATGATCACATTCGCCAAATTCCCATACACCCGCATTTCAGATTGATCAAAGCGTGGGTTTTAAAAATCTTCTTTTACTCATTGTATATGACCTGCGCAAATGAAGACCAGTTCTGATTTTTAATATTTTCCGCTTGATATAAATACGTCAGCGATTGAACGGAAACATGGCTTACGGTTTCAAATCAGCGACTCAATTATTCAACACGGCTCTAAATACACGCTATCAACAGCTGTTTCAAATCGCCTGCCCGATCACGATACTGTAAGCAAACGTTACCAGTCGGGCGTCATTTTCATCTGATGACTCATCGGCATAAGGCACAGCCCCGCTTACGCAAAGCCTGCCAGTTAATCCATTACAAATTCCATTACAAATCATCCACTCCACGTTGTGACGATGGGATATGCACTATTGAAAAGTAATTTTTCAACGACAAAAAAATTAATTCCTCTTTTGCATTTCATTGCATTTACGCTCAGAAAAAAATCAAAAAAATTCACTCACTGGTCAACAAGACTATCGTTACCGACGGTTACAAGCTTTGCAGAAACACACACCGCACTTTAAGTATTCCTTAACTTTTCCTTGATTAAATATTGCCTAAGCTCAATGGAAAATAAATATTGTTCCGCACATGATGAAGAAATTCCATGTTCTGAATTTTCAATTTCCAATCCATGAAATATTTTTCAACATCTCCACAGCAGGAAAAAAATCGAAGAGTTCAGCTGCAAAAAACACCCGCTTATCGCATCTAAGTAAGTATTTATTTTCTCTCTATTGTCAACGGAACATCTGGAGTCAACATGATAAAAAAAATCGCGCTCACCCTTTCTTTAGCTTCAGCCAGCCTGCTCAGCTTGCCGGCTCACTCCCTGGAAAATGGACAGCTTGCACCGGATTTTGATCTACCAGGACGCGTAGGTAACATCAAACTCAATGATTTCAAGGGCAAGACTGTTTACCTCGATTTCTGGGCCTCCTGGTGCGGTCCATGCAAACAATCTTTTCCATGGATGAATGACATGCAATCGAAATATGGCGCCAAAGGATTACGTGTCGTCAGCATCAATGTTGATCAGAAAACCGAAGACGCCAAGTCCTTCCTCAATGACAATCCCGCGCGCTTTGATGTGGCGTTTGATCCATCTGGAAAAATGCCTCGCACTTATGCGATTAAGGGCATGCCAACCTCAGTGCTGATCGGCCCGGATGGCAAGGTATTGATGATGCATAACGGATTTAAGGATGAGCATCGTGAAGAACTGGAACGGAATATTAAACAAGCACTCAACGCCAAGGATTAACCATGAAAAAAATATTGCTAAGCCTACTCGCCATCGCCGGCATAGCACTGCTCAGCGGCTGTAGCACGCTCGGTAACGTCAACGCCTGGGAGAAAGGCAATCTGGCTAAGCCGGCAATGACTTTCGAAGGCGATCCTTTAGATCAGCGTTTTGTCCAGCATATTTACGGAAGTAAAGAAAACTCCAGCGGCGGTTATGGCGTTGGTGGCGGCGGCTGCGGCTGCAATTAAGAAAGTGGCAACCATGAAAAACAAATCTGATAAAAACCCACAAGTTGCATCCGGCGTATTGCTCGCCTCTCTCCTATTGCCCGGGCTCGCGAGTCTGGCCGGGCTAAGCGCGCTGGCGCCGCTCAACGCAGCAGCGGAAAACGCGCCGGAAAAAACCACCCTTGGGTTCAAGTATGGCACCTATAAAGACTGGCAACCTGGTCTCGACAGGGTTACGGTCAACGCACCGCAAATTTACGTGCTGGCGCCGATTGCAGGCGAATGGTCGGTAGAAGGCTCGTGGGTAAGCGATAGCGTATCCGGTGCCTCGCCGCGCTGGCACACACAACATACACAGATATCCGGTGCGAGCCGCATGAGCGACGAGCGCAAAGCGGGTGATGTGAAAGTAACGCGTTATCTGGCACGCGCTGCCGTCTCGGGCAGCGTAGCGTACTCAAAGGAGCATGACTATACCTCGCGCGCCCTGGGCCTGGATACCCGCTGGTCTAGCGACGATAACAACCGTACCTGGAGCATAGGTTTTGGCAACAGCAGCGATGTCATCGACAACACCTACAGCGGCGGCGGCATAGTCAATCGGCATAAACGCACCAATGAACTCATGGCGGGTGTGACGCAAGTGCTGACCTCAAATGATATTGTGCAGTTCAATCTNNTCAGTTTGATGCCGCCGTGCGCAGCAGCTATCGCTATTACAGCGACACTTTCGGCGTGCAATCGCACACTCTGGGCATGGAGTGGGTGCAGCCCGCTGGCCGCTGGAGCATCACGCCAGGTGTACGCTACTACACGCAAAGTGCGGCAAATTTCTATCTCGATCCTATTCTTGATGCACAGGGTCAGTATGATCAGATCGCAGCCTTTACCCGCGGTATCAAATTATTCGGCACCAATCAATCCACGGATCAACGCCTCGCCGCATTCGGCGGGATCACGTTCTCCATGAAGCTCGCCTATAGCTTGACGCCACAGACCCTGGTTGATTTCAAGCTGGAAAACTATCGGCAAACCGAGGGGTTGCGGATAGGTGGAGGCAGCCTGGGATTAGATGCCTTCTACGCCCGTTTCATGCAA
>CXWL01048520.1_pt1 | contig 37194 bp, 28 predicted proteins | sample 590931 | NCBI WGS metagenome assembly CXWL01 (sample SAMEA3498368, study PRJEB10139) | groundwater metagenome | biome: water well; material: biofilm material | place: Germany | collected 2015-04-27 | reverse complement strand
GGCCAGATAAGATTAACCAATAAAAAACTTAATCTTGTCCAGCAAAACGAAACATACAAGGGAGTTAGAGCGTAGAAGCTTTGGGTTAAGTCCCTTCCCACCGGGGGAGGGATTAGGGTGGGGGAACACTTGGTGAAAAGTCCTAACTTCCGGCTTGATGAATGGTGTGTTTATTTCCCATGCAAAATACTGAATAACCATTTAATCGTGACGCATCCATCCGTGACGCTTCTCCATCTTCTCGGCCAGCTTGGCGCGTTGCTCCGGAGTCAACACTTCGGCGACATCTTGCAGGGTCTGCGTCATCAGTTTGCTCGTCTCATCCACCAGTTTGATCTGCTCTGCACGCAAAGCCTCGATAGCGACCTTGTCTATGCTCGCCGCAGACATCAGCTTGCGTAACTGCACATGGTTATCGCGCAGTTTTTCGGCCAGCGGCGCACCCTTCTCCAGCGAAGCTTTCACGATGGCGGATGTCTTCGCCTTCTGCTCATCGCTCGCCTTCACATCGTCCAGCATGTGTTGCAAACGTTTGTCCGCGAACTTGTTCATCTGCTCCACATCCATCGGCTTGCCAGACATGAATGCCTCCGGCCCACCGTGATGTCCCCAGCCTGTCTCACAGGCATACGATTTGCCCGCAAAAAAACCGAGGCCGAACACCAGCATGACGCCCAGCACCTTGCCGAAACAGCGACCGCGATGCCCGCCATGGCAATGATGCTCATGTCTGTTGCTACCGCAGCAACGGTCTTTACCTTCGGTGTTCGTATCCTGCGTGTTAGTAGTTTGCTCACTCATTTCAGTCTCCTAAATCGGTTAATGCCGCACCGTGTGTAGCGGCTGAGTGACACTTTAAAAGCGCGCCTTTGCGGCGGTTTGTACGCAAGGTAAAGATTTGTAAAGCGGCGGCGCAGCTATAGATAGAGAGCTAAGTGTCAAGAGCGCCTGACAAATGGACATGTGATACAGCCGGGTTTGATACAATCAACTTGCAACAACAAAACCTGTCCCATTGGGAGAAAATGATGCAAGTCAGCACCAGCCTAAACCAGAAGATCGCCCAAGCTGTTCAGACCTCAATGCAGATCGAAGGCTATAAGCCCGTGCAGTCCACCGCCGTCAAAAAACAGGCTCAAGCATTGATGGAACAGCACCGTGTCCAAGTATCAGTTCACAGAAAGTGACATCTATCTAACCGACACCGACATTCCCAAAAATCGCTTGGGAATAGAAACGCCAGACTTGCTGCACGAAGTAGAAAGCTCGCTACTGCAACAAGCCTACACCCGCTTCATCACCGAACTCGCCCCCACCACTCGCTTTGACGAGGACTACTACAAAGCGTTGCACCGCGACACATACGAAACCCTGTACAACTGGGCGGGACTGTACCGCACCGTCGACATAAGCAAAGGCGGCTCGCTGTTCTGCCGCGCTGCCTACCTTGAACACGAAGCCAAACGCATCTTCCGCGAACTGGAACAAGAGCAATACCTGAAACAAGCCGCTGGTGGAATAGTGGAGAAATTTGCCGAACGCCTCGCCCATTACCAGTCCGAATTGATCGCCCTGCACCCTTTCTACGAACTCAACGGACGCATCACCCGATTGTTCTTCGACCTCATCGCCGTGTACAACGGCTACGAACCCATCGATTACAGCCAAGCACTGGCAGAAGGGCCCTCCGGCCTGAACACCTATATCGAAGCCTCCATCCTTTGCGTACAGCGCGCCGACAGCAGTAAATTACAGCAACTCATTCTGCAAGGGTTGCGTCGCGCATGACCCAACCCGCCAACCCCCTCTCCGCCAGCGAACCCTGGAACCTCGTCGCCGATGGCTACGCCGAGACCACCATGCTCGTGTTCGAGCAATTCGCCGACGAAGCCATCGCCGCCAGCAAACTCAAACCCAACTCCACCGTGCTCGATGTCGCCTGCGGCCCCGGCACACTCGCCCTCAGGCTCGCACAGCATGCCGAACAAATACACGGCATCGACTTCTCCGAAGCCATGCTCGCCGTGTTCCGCAACAAGATCGAACAAGCCGGACACCGCAACATCAAACTGAACTGCGGCGACGCGCAAACCCTGCCCTATGCCGACGCCACCTTCGACGCCGCCTTCTCGCTGTTCGGCCTCATGTTCTTCCCCGACAGGCAACGCGGCTTCGCCGAAATCCACCGCACCCTCAAACCCGGCGGCAGCGTCGCCATCACCAGTTGGGCGCCCGTGGACCAATCGCCCGCCATGCAAACCATGTTCGGCGCACTGCGCGCCATCAAGCCCGACCTGCCGCAACCGCAACGCTCCGTCACCACACTGGAAAACCCCGAACGCTTCAAACAAGAGATGGAAGAAGCCGGGTTCCGCAACGTCGAGATACGCAAAGTGACCAAAGCCTTCCCCGTCGGCAGCACCGCAGAATTCTGGGAAAGCATGGTCAAGGGCAGCGCGCCGATACAGATGATGAAGAAGGGATTGGGCGAAGTGTTGTGGCGCGAGAAGGAAAAGCTGGCGCTGGCTTGGCTGGAAGAGACACTGCCTACGCTGAAGGGGCCGCTGACCTCGGATGCTTGGTTGGGGGTGGGGGTGAAGTAACAAGGCGTTATACTGTGCAACGAAAATAATTCGAACCTACCCCATTTAATTTGTCCCGACATTTATAGAAAAAAAGGACAGCAGATAGCATGATTAAGAAACCCACTCCACATGGCGGAATACTGTCAGCATTAGCTAGAAACCCTAAGCTCCCAGCGCAAGACCATGCACAAGTTGAAGCGACGCTTGAGCGATATGCGGCTTGGAAGGCTAGCTTGCATGATCTAACATCGACAGGCACAGAGTTCCTTAACGACATGGTTGAGGCTACCAATCAGTACAAAAAATGGGTGGACTTTGATCTTGTGTTTAGTTCAAAGAGCGACTTCCTGTACCGACAAGCAGGTCAACTCAAGCTGAATAGCACCATCCTTGAGGAGTTTCTGCCTCATTTGGTGGACGAAAAGCTTGTTCCTGGGATACGAAACATTGAGAACATTACCGTCGGTCCACAGTCGTGCTATGCAGGTATGTTTATCGGCCCCATACACGCCCCGATTGATGACGGTGGCATCTACATCAAGACAAAGAACCAAGACTTTACCGTTGGTAGGAAATTATTCCTCAAGGCGTGCTCTAAGAGCGACTTTGACTCGTGTCTAGACATGAGCTTCAACGTTGCCTATTTTGTTTCAGAATTAAAAACCAATTTAGATAAGACGATGTTTCAAGAGGCTGCGGCAACGGCGCGCGAGCTTAAAGGGTCAGTTGGTGATGCGGTTTACGTTCTGTTGTGCGAGTGGCTAGACATGCCGCCGATTGACACAAGAGTTACGGAGATTGATGAGGTTATCATCCTCCGGAAGGCGAAGCGGCTTGGCTCAAGTGTCAGAGCGAATTTTTCAGAGGCTTCAAGCCGAGCGGCGTATGCGGCGACCTACGAGAGGCATCTCGATGACAACCCTCTCAGTCTGGATGCTTTCACACGGCTTGTAGACAAGCTGAATAGCTCTTTCCCTGAGCAAGTCTCACTTTCAGAATCAGAAGTGCTCAAACGCGGATATTTCTGATGGCAACCTTTCTTGATTTGTTCGCGGGTTGCGGGGGGTTTTCTATAGGCCTTAAAACGGCTGGCCTTACCTCCATTGGGGAAGTTGAGTTGGATGCTTGGGCGGCAGAAAGCCTCCGATTCAACTTCCCAGAAAGCCGAGTGCTACAAGGTGACATACGGGAATTCGACGATGCAATTGTTCGTTCATTTACTGGTGTCGACGTAATTGTGGGAGGTCCTCCCTGCCAAGGCTTCTCAGTGGCTGGTGCTAGCCAGTTTGGTATCGATGATCCAAGGAATGCGCTCCCACATTGGTTTCTTCATTGGGTGAACATTCTTAGTCCAAAAATAGCAATTATCGAAAACGTACCAAATATCCTAACTAAATTAAATGGAGCGACCACGGTCTTAGAGGTAATCAAGGGCGAGTTTGAGAGACTCGGGTATTCAGTCGCATACAGGGTGTTGAACGCGGCTGACTATGGCACACCTCAACAAAGACGGAGGGCTTTTATTGTAGCCACTGCTGCTGGCATATCGTTTGACTTTCCGGAGCCGAGCCATGGTGCAAATGCAGGTTCGTTGAGGGATCTCTTTAGCAATCTGCCTCCTCACGTAACTGTCGGAGAGGCCTTGTCGGACTTGCCGCAGATCGAGGCTGGTGAAGGAACCGACAATCAGGTTCCATATGCAAAGCCACCCTTAAATGCTTACCAAAAGGAAATGCGCAGTGATAGTAATGGTGTAAAGAACCACATTGCCATGAAACATACAAGCCGACTGATTCAGCGATTCAAAGTAATCAGGCCAGGGCAATCACTCAAAGATGTTCCGATAGCGCATGGACAGATTGCGAAAATCACTGGTGATGCGGTTAAAACCCCCTTCAAGTCCAATAATTACCGACTTGATCCCGCTAAGCCATCCTTAGCTATACCGGCATCATTTCAATCATTATTCCTGCATCCAAATTTGCACCGCAACCTCACTGCTCGGGAAGCTGCGCGAATCATGGGATTCCCCGATCACTACGAATTCAAAGGTAAACGCACAACGATGAGCTGGGAGAAAAACTTGTCCCAGTACAACCAAATCGGTAACGCTGTTTGCCCGCCAGTTGCTGCGGCACTGGGTCTCTCAATTCTTCGTGCTCTCCAGAATACAGCACCGTGGAAGCCTTCAGCTTCGATAGCATCGATATCCAAACCTAGAGCCACAAATCTGACAAGATCTGCTCCACTCCCCCGCATTACTTCGATTATCGGGACCAAAATTGAGTCGGAGCTAACGCATCTAGGTGAGCAGTTTATGGGACTTGCTGGCACAACCTTTTCTCGCCAAGGATTCTCAGTGCCAACTGGAGCAATTCCTGCCGCATTAATTTTCGCCGCTAGCAATTCGTGTCCGGTTTGCTCATCAGAACAGCCACCATTTTGTGTGCATGCTGGAGAAATGGCATTTCTAATCAGCAAGGAGAATCTTCACAGCCTTCAAGAGAACGGCCAAGACCATGGCCTGGACTATCACCTTAGAGTCGCATTCAATATTTCACACCAAGTAGGTCACTTGGTTGGAGAGCAATTGGCGGACCTAGGGCTTGTCGACCTCGTGACGGTGGTGAACCAAAGAACAGGCCGTCGTGTTCGCGGAATGAGATTAAAAGAATGTGCTGTTGTTCCAGCGGTTTTAGCAGAAACATTTCTCCGAACAATCGCAGGGTCTACCATTGAATTCGCAGGTGATCAATCCAATGCGTACCGCACAGCTTCGCCAGCATTTGCCTAATCGGCGCGAATCCGTGCCACAGCAAATCCGGGACCATCGGGGTCTTGCATTACAACGAGTGATATAGGGTCAGCGTCGCATATCAAAATACAATACGATGCCAACCCCCTTTAAATTCCCAACTCTGCAAAGGTTCACCATGTACCCCGTTCACGACGACGATGCCGCCCTGCTGTTGTCCCTCACCGTTGCGGCCAAGCGTCGCCCGGCCGCGCTGGACGAGATCATCACCGCGCTGGCCATGGCCAAGCACGGCGAGATTCCGGCCAAGTCCAAACTGGTGGATGCGTTTGCGCGCATGGGCGTTTGTGGCTTGATCGCCGAAGCAGAAGGTGGCTATACCCTCTCTGCCGTGGCGCAGGCGATGATGGCGGGACTGAGAGCCAAGGATGACAGTGCCACCCGGCTGGCCCGCATCAAGCAACAACTCACAGACTTTGATCCCAAGGACAAACACCCAAGCATTCGGGTCACTCAAGAGCAGCTGCTGGTGGCGATTCAGAGCTACAAGGCGGCTGAACGCAGCCACCACGGCAAGAACATACAGACCGACAAGCCCAAGACAAAGAGCAACTGGATTCCGACCAAGGATCTGGTGCAGGGCAAACAGCACCTGCCCTCCAAACGCCTCAAACCGTAGAAGCTATAGGTTCCGGAGTCGATTTGATTTTGAAGTGTGTTGGGGGGCAACATTGAAATATCCCCCACGAAAAGTCCGGCATCGCCGGGGTTTTTTATTTTTCTTCGAAGAATATTCAGGAGCAGATTTCAAGCAGCAGCGCGCAATTCGTAATCTGCGATCAATACATCTGCCGGTAGTTTGAGTCCATCCGACAAACGCCGGATCATCGCCAGTGTCAGCGGGCGGGCGCGGTTCAACACTTCGGCCACCCGACCACGGCTTCCGATGTACTCCTCCAAATCTTTGCGTGTCAGCCCGCGTGTTTCCATGGCGTAGTTGAGAAAGTCGATAGGATCAGGCGCGGGGATAGGGAAGTGTTGTGCTTCGTACTTTTCCACCAGCATGACCAGAATTTCCAACCTGTCCGCTTCCGGCGTTTTATCGGGCACGTCGAACAACGCCTCGATCTCACGCAAGGCGGCTTTGTATTCTGCTTTGCTTCGAATCGGTTTGAGTTCCATTGCTATACCTTTCCAGCATTTATCGCGTCGTATTCGGCATGCGTTCCGACAAAGCGGATGAACAGCATGCCTCGGTTGTAATGCACGGCCACGATGAGGCGGCAATCGTTGCCTTTGATATTGAATATGACGCGGTTACTTCCCACAAAACTGGCATTACGGTGCGTCGCCTTGATGTCAGCCGGAGTTCGCCAGTCCGCATAGCACGCGTCGGCATACCATGAGCGTAGCGGTGTTTCTGACTGCGGGTGTTTTTCCCAAAACTCGCGCAACGTACTGATGGCTATGACTCGCATGACGGCACTCTATCATGCTCCCATTTTGGGTTCAATCTGAAAATCAAGCGGGACTCGGGGACAGACGGTTTCGTTCATCCACTAAAGGAGGCTGTCTCCCAATAGCTTTAACGGCATACCCTCCGCCCCATTTTCCCCTGCCATACAAGTTGAAGTTTGTACTTTCAAATTGTAAACATGCTAAGCCGATCTGCATTTCCCACCTCATTGCGTCTGGCTCAGGTCTTCCCCGTGCTGGCGATCACAGGCCCGCGCCAGTCCTGCAAGACGATGCTGGCGCGCACGCTATTTGCCGATAAGCCTTACGTTTCGCTGGAAGATTTGGAGGAGTGTTCGTTCGTCGAATCCCAAAGCGATGGAACCAGGTCTTGCATTACGACATATCTCACGGCGGCTTCATGCGCCTAGCGAAGTTCAAAATCCATGAAAGCTTCAATGCACGTTGACCGTGCCAAAGCAATGCGTGAATATGCCGACCTACTCAAAATATTAGTGACTACCGTGACCAAATACATTGGAATTCTCACCTCCGGCGGCGACAGCCCCGGCCTCAACGCAACGATTCGCGGTCTGGGGAAATCAGCTCTGAACAAGCAGGATATGCAGCTCATCGGTTTCCGCGATGGTTTTCGCGGCTTGATGGAAAACCGCACGATGCGATTGGAGGCTGCCAACCTGTCGGACATTTTGACCCGGGGCGGCACCTTGCTCGGCACCAGCCGTGACAAGCCGCATCGCATGTTGGTCGGCAACAAGTTGCAGGATATGACCGATGTAATTGTCGGCAATTATCACAACAACCATCTTGATGTTCTGGTTTGCCTAGGCGGTGGCGGCACGCAGAAAAACGCGCTGCGCCTCAAAGAAAAAGGGCTCAACATCATCACGCTGCCCAAGACGATCGATAACGACATCGCCCTGACCGACATGACCTTCGGCTTTGATACCGCTCTGGGGATCGCCACCGACGCGATTGACCGATTGCACAGCACGGCTCACAGCCATCACCGCATCATCGTGGTGGAGATTATGGGTCATCGCGCGGGCTGGCTGGCTTTGGGTGCGGGCATTGCAGGCGGGGCCGATGTGATTCTGATTCCTGAAATTCCCTATGCCGTGGAAAGCGTGGCGGAAGCCATCCGCGAGCGTAGCCGTCGTGGCAAGAGTTTCAGTATTGTCGCCCTCGCTGAAGGTGCGCTTACGATGCATGAGCATGCCGAACTGCTGGAGGAGAAGAAAAAGAAAAACGGCAGCAAACAAAAAGAGACTAAAAAAACTGAAGTTGAATCTGCACCCGAGGCGCAGTACGCGGAGAAAACCGTGCGCCTCGCCAAGCAACTGGAACTTTTGACCGGACTGGAATCACGCATCACTATCCTTGGCCACCTGCAACGCGGCGGCATTCCCTCCGCCGCAGACAGACTGCTTTCAACCCGTCTGGGCACCGCTTGCACTGACCTGATTGATAAAGGAACCTATGGAGTAATGGTCGCCGCGCGCGGAGATAGCACTCAGGCGGTAATGCTGGAAGAAGTTGCCGGGAAGGTTAAAACGGTGCCTCCTGATCATCCTTGGGTGAAGAGCGCACGAAATATCGGAATCAGTTTGGGAGATTGATCTTAAGGAGGCACTGATTTATTCGATTCCGTCATTCCCGCGAAGGCGGGAATCCAGTCAAATTAAGACGCTGGATCCCCGCCTTCGCGAGGATGACGAATAAATCAGTGCCTCCTTAACTCACACGGTCAGAATCGAAACTAGCCAAGAGAAAACGCAACACACCCATTCGCCCGCCTTAATGCCCCGCCTGCGGCACATAAAATTTGACCGACTTCCTCGAACGGGAATTTCGCTTGTGAATGACCACGCCTTTGATGATCTCCAGCTCTGCGATGGCGATATCGGGATGAGCGGGGTTGAGGGCATGCAGCAGCCAGCCGCCGTTCGTATCGCGCTTGAGTTGGCGAAAGATGAAGTCTTCTTTCGCTATTTCTGCGATGACAAACGCGCCATCACTTGCGGGTCGGCCCATTTCGATGACGAGTACCTCGCCCTCGGTGAATTCCGGTTGCATGCTGTCGCCCAGCACCATGAGTGCGACGAGTTCGTTGCCGGAGCAGTTGCTTTCGTTTTCTGCCTCTGGCTGTGGGGCGGCTACAACGGGGATGTTGATGGGTCTGTGGGTTTGCATGGGGTGGCTTCCTGTTCGAGGTGGCGGATGATAGCGCCGATTGCGCAGCCGCTAAATCACACTGTGGGCAAGCAGTGCTGACCCGAATGGGGCGTAGCAACAGGGCATGGGTTTTAGTAGAGTCGGCCTCCGTTATTTACTTCGGTTTATCTCCATGAACACAGCAGAGTTAAGCAAGGAACAAAAAATCCTGCGCGTAATGCGCAAGACGCTGGGCAATGTCGTGAGGGACGTTACGCCGCTGGGTGGGCGAGCTAATCCGTTGACGAATGACACGATCCAAGACATCAAGGATTGTTTCGCGTTGATCTCGGAACGTGAGAGAGAGTTGGCCGAAAAACTCGGCTTCGATGAAGCCAAACCGTTTTACAAGGATGGCTCGCCACCGGGCGCGCAGGTTATCGGATTCGTTAAATCTGGCAATGAGTGATTGGGCTGATACGCCAACATGACTAATAACTTTGTCGAAAAAAGAGACGTCGCAAAAGAGCGCGAATCAGCCGAGTTGAAGAAGCAACTCGTGGAAAAGTTGCAGGCGTTAAACGAGTCGACCGATACCGCTCCGTTGGTACGTGCGCGTTTGCAACTGGATGTGTCCGAGATTTTGCTGGCGATGCAGCGCAACGCGGAAGCTTGGTCGCTGGCGCGCGAGGCGTTCGATAGTGCGCTGGATAACGATGCCTGGAAAGACGCCGTGGAAGCCTGCGATGTGTTGTATCAGTGCGCGCAGAAAGAATCTGTCGCGGCGCTGGGCATGGGTGTGTGGCTGGCGGTGAGTTTTCCGGTCGATCCCGAACTGACGCTGGCGATGCTGATGCATATCGTGGAAGAAACGCCGGACAACTCAGACGGTGCGGCACTCGCCGCCGTCGCCGCGCGTTATGTGATCGACCTGCGCGCAGATGATGAGACTCATGAAAGCCTGAGTTTCCTCGCCAACACCTTGATCGGGCGCGCGGCCGAACGCCACAGCAATGTGCGCGACCAAGCCGCGCTGGAACAGTGGATGCACAAGTTGGAACTGCGCGACCCGCAGATCTTCTTGCCGCGTTTGGGAAAGGTGGTGAACATCATCGTCGGCGACGCTTGGTGGTTCGACCGCGATGAGCTGCGCAAAAAGTTCGACTGAGGCAGTTGAATCACGGCTTCATTCCCGCCCGCGTTTGCAGTTAAAATCAGCACCGATCCCACGCCATCCCCACTGCACCGCCTTGACTCCCGCAATTCTTCCATCGCTACGCATCGCCCAACTCCGCCAATGTCTGCACGACCTGGGTGCTAAGCCCTGCCACGAAGACAGACTACTGCGCGGTTGGAGTCAGGTGTGTTCGTATGACAAAAAGGGCAGCCCTGCCGAGACGTTTTTTCCCGCCGCGTTGCGCAATGAATTACCTGCCATCGAGGCGGAGCTGAACGGGCTGGCGCGACTGCATGGCGAGTATCCCGTCGATGACGAGGTAGCACGACTGCTGGTGAAGTTGCACGACGGCCAGATGGTGGAGAGTGTGCTACTGCCGCGTGGCGGGCTATGTATTTCGACGCAAGTAGGTTGTGCGGTAGGTTGTGTGTTCTGCATGAGCGGGCGCGATGGGCTGATTCGCCAACTGGGCAGCGCAGAGATCGTGGCGCAGGTGGTGCTGGCGCGCAAACGCCGCGCGGTGAGTAAGGTGGTGTTCATGGGTATGGGCGAGCCGGCACACAATCTGGATAACGTGCTGGAGGCAATTGAGTTGCTGGGGACACAGGGCAATATTGGACATAAGAATCTGGTGCTTTCTACGGTGGGAGATGTGCGGGTGTTTGAGCGGTTGATGGAGAGGTGTGTTGCTCCGAGTGAGCTCCCCCACCCCAACCCTGATGGAACTACTAGCCATTCGACTAAGCACGATAAAGCCGTGCAAGTCGCTGGTTATCCCCCGGCGGGAGAGGGAGTAAAAGCACCCTCACCCTACCCTCTCCCAGAGGGCGAGGGGACTGTGAAACCCGCCCTCGCCCTTTCACTGCACAGCACCAATGCTGAATTGCGCGCAAAGTTGTTGCCATATGCCCCGAACATTTCCGTGGAAGAGTTGGTGGAACGCGCCGAACTGTATGCGCGCGCCACAGGCTATCCGACGCAATATCAATGGACGTTGATCGAAGGCTTGAACGATAGCGATGCCGAAGTGGAGCGCATCGCCGCTTTGCTCAAAGGCAAATACGCGCTGATGAATTTCATTCCCTTCAATGCGGTGGAGGGTCTACCCTACCGCCGCCCTTCTGCCCAGCGCACGGCAGAAATGATGCACAGACTTAACCGGCAAGGTATCTATTCCCGCGTGCGCGATTCGGCAGGACAGGAAGTGGAAGGCGCCTGCGGACAGTTGCGCGCACGGGCATCCACCAACAAGCTAGAAAAGCTCAACCCTCAAAAACGATACGCCTGACCCTCTGGCTCAGAACATCCAAAGAATTTGATCAACCTGCTCTGTTGAAGACACGACGCCAGAGGCGTATCTTGCTCCTAAAAAATAGTTCATTTCGCAGTGTTGCCCGTGTAGTCGGTGTGCATACAGGAGGTGATCACGATGGACACGATCTCGCACTTCTCTCGACCCGCAATGATCTGCGGCGGGATGATCATCGCTCTTCTGCTGCTTGGTTGCGGCGGTGGCGGATCCAGCCCCGCTCCTGATGTGAACCCCAATGTCGGTGCCGGATGGATAAGAATCGACTCTGTCTGGTCGGACACGCAGAGCACCACTTTGGGTGGCACGGCTTTCATCAGTCCGACTTGGTGGAGATGCTGTAGCGGAATGGCCTCGGACACAGGTGTCGCCGTGGAATGGAAAAATGACACCACGGGCTTATCTGGGCAGGCATCGCAATATGTCCAAAACGGGTGTTTCCTCTCATCTTGCTGGCTGTCTACTCATTCATGGCAGGCCACCGTTCCGCTCATGCAAGGAGCGAACCAGATCACACTGCTGGCATCCGATCCGTCCGGCAATGTTGGCGTGACATCCATTACATTGACACCGGGTACCGTCTATCCGTCTGTCTTTATAACGTCGCCTGTCAAGAACAGCTTTAACGTCGGACTCAATGCATCCATCAGTGCCACCTTCAACGACACGATGAACCTCGCCTCCTTTAACGCCACGACCTTCCGTGTAACGGATAGCGGCTACAACGTAGTCTCAGGAACCTACAGCGCGGGCGGCTCGTCCATTTCCTTCACACCATCGGCTGCACTCACCCCCAACTCATGGTACTACGTGGAAATTGCGGCCGGCGTGCAAAACCTCCAAGGCAATCCGCTGCTTCAGAGTTATACATGGTCTTTCCAAACCGGCCCCATGTGAGATCATCCGACGGTTGCGAATCGACTCTGCTTCCCTATGAAAAGACAATCTCCCAACAAAGACGAGATAGCACTGATGCCCGCCTTTGTCGGTCTCGTGTTGGAGCATGTGCACGTGCCAACGACCGAAGAGGAATTCGCGGCGGCCGCAGCGGCTATCAAGGCGGCGGGCATCGTGGGCTTTGATACCGAATCGAAGCCGACATTCGCGGTTGGCGAAGTGAGCAACGGCCCGCACGTGGTGCAGTTCGCGCTGCACGATAAGGCTTATCTGTTCCAAGTCCATCGCACGCAAGGGTTACCGTTCTTGACCGAACTGCTGCGCTCGGATGAAATCCTCAAGGTGGGCTTCGGCCTGAAGTCGGATCGCGGCCATATCCTCAAAAAGTTCGGTATCCATTTCGGCGGCGTGGTCGATCTGAATGTTGTGTTCAATAAGAATGGCCACATGAAAGAGATGGGTGTGCGCAATGCGGTGGGGCTGATGTTCAGGCAGCACTTTGCCAAGTCCCGGAAGATCACCACCACCGATTGGTCGCAACAAAATCTCACCCCGCAACAAATGCTCTACGCGGCGAACGATGCGTACGCGGCACTCAAAGTTTTTGCCGCGCTGAATCTGCCGCGCGAAAAGTTGCCCCTCATGGGCGCCCTCCAGCTCCTACAAGTTTCAGACAAAACGTGCGCACTGGAGTAGCATTAATTCGCAGTTCCGCTCTTAATCAACATAAGGAGTTTGATCATGCCAAAGTCACACAACACTCACAAAGACAGCAAGAAGAAGCCCTTGATGACAGCCAAAGAAAAGCGAATGGCCAAACACGAGAAGAAACACCATCACGATGTTCAACCGTTCATTACACCGACTGTGACACATTGATTGATTTAAAATAGCCACTGCGCTCAATGAAAAAGCCCGGCCACCCGGGCTTTTTCATTGAGCGCACAAGATGCCGGCTTGCCCCGTTATAATCCGCCCCTTTCATTTTTTCGGAACAGATCGTGTCTGATTTTTTAGCCGTGTTACCGCAATACCTGATGCCAAAACAGTTGCTGACAAAGCTGGCTGGAAAATTCGCCAATGCCCGCATGGGTGGATTCACCACAACGGTGATTCGCCGTTTTGTGGGACGTTACGGTGTGAACATGTTGGAAGCCGCCAACCCTGACATCGCGAGTTATACAAGCTTCAATGAATTCTTTACACGCCCCTTGCGCGAGGGCGCCCGTCCGCTGGCAAATGTGCCCCAAATCTGCCCTGTGGATGGCGCGATCAGCCAGTTCGGTGCAATAGAACGCGACAGCATCTTCCAAGCCAAGGGACACAGTTATACGACGACCGCATTAGTGGGTGGCGATGCGGCGCTGGCCGCATTATTCGAAGATGGAAGTTTTGCCACGCTGTATCTCAGCCCCAAGGATTACCACCGTATCCACATGCCTTGCGCGGGTCGCCTGCGCCGCATGATCCATGTGCCGGGTGATCTGTTCTCGGTGAACCCGACAACGGCGCGCGGCGTGCCGGGATTGTTCGCACGCAATGAACGGGTGGTGTGTGTGTTCGATAGCGAGTCCGGGCCGTTCGTGCTGACACTGGTCGGTGCAACCATCGTCGGCAGCATGGCGACGGTTTGGCACGGCGTAGTCAACCCGCCGCGCCCCGGCACAGTGCGCGAATGGCGCTACGACGACCAGGAAATTCTATTGCAAAAAGGGGAGGAAATGGGACGCTTCCTGCTCGGCTCGACCGTTGTCATGTTGTTCCCGAAAAACACGCTGAACTTCAACCCGCAATGGCAACCGACCAAGCCATTACGCATGGGTGAGGCAATGGGTATCTAGCCGGTTTGACGGGTTGTCCAATCGCATATTAAAAAGCCCGGCGCTGCCGGGCTTTTCTTTTGCTGCTGCGAACAGATCATCCGGCATCCTTGGGGTCAACTACGCGGATCACTTCGCCCTCGTATACACCGTCGTTGCTGGCTTGGGTTTCACGCCTCGCCTCGGGCGTGGCGACGCTACGCATTCTGCGCAATATCTTTCGCGCCTCACGCGTCTTCCACCAAAAATAGGCAAAAGCAATCGACCCCGCGACCGCGATGACCACCAGCAGCACGGCCGAGAACATCAGCGCCAGAACGAACACCGTCAGAGTCACAATCAAGGCCACCAATTTGCGCAACAGTCCGGCAGGCCGCGCCTGATTATTCGATACGAATCGCATTCTCATGATTTCAATTTATCCCTTGTCGAATTTCATCACACCGCCCTTGCAATCCACCTTGATGGAATCTTTTGCGGCGAATCTGCCTTCCAGTATCAGTTTGGCCAGCGGGTTCTCCAACTGCGCTTGGATGGCACGTTTTAACGGACGCGCGCCGTACACCGGATCGAATCCCGCGTTGGCAATTTCGCTCAGCGCGGCATCGCTCATGCTCAGCTTCATCTCCATCGCGGCCAGGCGTTTTTCCAAATAGTGCAACTGGATGCGCGCGATACTCTTGATGTTCTTCTCGTCCAGCGCGTGGAACACCACGACCTCGTCGATACGGTTGATGAACTCCGGACGGAAATAACTTTTCACTTCGCCCATCACCGCCAGTTTAATGACCTGATAATCGTCGCCGGACATCTGCTGGATCATCTGCGAACCCAAGTTCGAGGTCATCACAATCACGGTATTTTTGAAATCCACGGTGCGGCCCTGGCCGTCGGTCATGCGGCCGTCATCCAATGCTTGCAACAACACGTTGAACACATCGGGGTGCGCCTTTTCCACTTCATCCAGCAGGATGACGGAATACGGTTTACGCCGCACGGCTTCGGTCAAACCGCCGCCTTCTTCATAACCGACATAGCCGGGCGGCGCGCCGATCAAACGCGCGACGGAATGTTTTTCCATGTATTCACTCATGTCGATGCGGATGAGGTGATCTTCCGAGTCAAACATGAAACCGGCCAGCGCTTTGCACAGCTCGGTCTTGCCCACACCGGTGGGACCGAGGAAAAGAAATGAACCATACGGCCGGTTCGGATCAGACAGTCCTGATCGCGAACGACGGATGGCGTCGGACACGAGACGCACGGCTTCGTCTTGCCCCACTACGCGCTCGTGCAACTTGTCTTCCATCTTGAGAAGTTTGTCGCGCTCCCCCGTCATCATCTTGGATACGGGAATACCCGTCGCGCGACTCACCACTTCGGCAATTTCTTCCGCACCGACTTGGGTACGCAACAATTTATTCTTTGATGCACCACCTTCCGCTTCGCGCTGGGCCGCTTCTTTCATCTTGGCTTCGAGTTGCGGCAGCTTGCCGTATTGCAGCTCGGCCACTTTTTCCAACTTGCCTTCGCGTTGCAATCGCACGATCTCGGCACGCATATTTTCAATTTCTTCTTTAATCGTGGCTGCGCCTTGTGCCGCGCCTTTTTCGGCTTTCCAGACTTCTTCGAGGTCCGCGTATTCACGATCCAATTTCTTGATCTCGATTTCGATCAACTCGAAACGCTTCTTCGAAGCTTCGTCTTTCTCTTTTTTCACCGCTTCGCGTTCGATCTTCAACTGGATCAAACGGCGTTCGAGTTTATCCATCACTTCCGGTTTGGAGTCGATCTCCATCTTCATACGTGACGCGGCCTCGTCGATGAGGTCGATGGCTTTGTCCGGCAAAAAACGGTCGGTGATGTAACGGTGCGAAAGTTCCGCCGCCGCAACAATCGCGGGGTCGGTGATTTCCACACCATGATGCACTTCGTATTTTTCTTTCAAGCCGCGCAGGATGGCGATGGTGGATTCGACACTCGGCTCGTCCACCAGTACCTTTTGGAAACGGCGTTCCAGCGCGGCATCTTTCTCGATGTATTTGCGGTATTCATCCAGCGTGGTCGCGCCGACACAATGCAACTCGCCGCGCGCCAACGCGGGCTTTAACATGTTGCCCGCATCCATCGCGCCTTCCGCTTTGCCCGCGCCCACCATGGTGTGCAACTCGTCGATGAAGACGATGTTGTTGCCTTCATCTTGCGACAATTCTTTGAGCACGGCTTTCAACCGCTCCTCGAATTCGCCGCGATATTTCGCACCCGCCAGTAAGGCCGCCATATCCAAGGACAACACTTTTTTACCCTTGAGCGATTCCGGCACTTCACCGTTGATGATGCGTTGTGCCAAGCCTTCAACGATGGCGGTTTTGCCCACACCCGGCTCGCCGATCAGCACCGGATTATTCTTGGTACGGCGTTGCAACACCTGGATCGCGCGACGAATTTCATCGTCGCGCCCGATGACGGGATCGAGCTTGCCCAAACGTGCGCGCTCGGTCAGATCGACACAGTATTTCTTCAGCGACTCACGCTGGCCTTCCGCCTCCTGCGAACCGACCGACTCGCCGCCGCGCACGGCCGCGATGGCCGTTTCCAGCGGGACACGTGTTACTCCGTGGGTCTTCAACAGGCGGCCTGACTCACCCTTGTCGCCCGTTAATGCCAGCAGAAACATCTCGCTGGCGATGAACTGGTCACCGCGTTTTTGCGCTTCTTTGTCGGTCAGGTTGAACAGGTTGGACAGGTCGCGTCCGACTTGAACTTCGCCCGCGTGACCTTCCACTTTGGGCAGGCGCGACACGGCCCCGGTTAGCGCGGTTTTAAGCGCGTTTGTGTTGCCGCCGGCGCGTGCCAGCAATGAGGCTGCCCCGCTGTCGGCGTCGTTGAGCAATGCCAGCAACAGGTGTTGCGGCTCGATGAATTGATTGTCCGCACCCACAGCCAAACCTTGGGCATCGGACAGGGCTTGTTGCAATTTGGTGGTGAATTTGTCGAAACGCATGATGCACTCCCGGTTAAATTCGATAGACAACGAGATGGGGAACGCTTGAATAATTTCAACCCCCGTGAACGTCCCTTATACTACGCTTTCACTCAAGGAATCGTGCCATGTCCCACACCCATCTCGCCCACTTTATTCGCGCCAACGTCCGCGACGCGCTCGCAGAAGACATCGGCAGCGGTGACCTCACCGCCCGCTTGATCGCCGAACATACCCACGCACACGCCAGCGTCATCAGCCGCGAGTCTGCGGTGTTGTGCGGCACGTTATGGTTCGAGGAATGTTTCCGCACGCTCGACCCGGATTGCGTGATTGATTGGAAGGCGCAGGAAGGAACGTCGGTCGGGGCGAATCAGACCTTATGCGAAATCCATGGAAATGCGCGGGCGATGCTTTCAGCCGAACGGGCAGCGTTGAATTTTTTGCAGACACTGTCCGCCACTGCCACGGTGACGCGGCGTTATGTCGAGGAGACCCGTGGTACACCGGCAAAAATTATGGATACGCGCAAGACACTGCCCGGGCTGCGTAGAGCACAAAAATATGCGGTGGAAGTGGGTGGCGGGCACAACCAGCGCACCGGCCTATTTGACGGAGTGCTTATAAAAGAGAACCACATCGCGGCGGCAGGCGGCATTGGCAACGTGCTCGAACAGGCGTTTCGAATCTCGCCACCAGGTGTCACCATCCAGATCGAAGTGGAAACGCTGGCGCAATTGGACGAAGCGTTGAACGCCGGTGCGCGACTCATCCTGCTCGATAACTTCTCATTGGCGGATATGCGCCTCGCGGTGAAACACACGGCAACACGCGCGGAATTGGAAGCCTCGGGCGGTATCACGCTGGAGAATATCCGCTTCGTGGCCAAGACCGGCGTGGATAGAATCTCAATCGGAGCACTCACCAAAGATGTGAAAGCCATCGACCTTTCGATGCGACTTTCGCTGGCTTGAAATTCCAACGACCGTCCATATATTAGGCTTCCCTAATAGAAGGAGTTGTCATGAGTCAATCCCGTCACATCGTTTGCCCCCACTGTCATGCAGTGAACCGCGTCCCCGCCGAAAAAATCGCGGCGCATCCCGCGTGCGGAAAATGTAAACAAGCCCTGTTCGACGCGCATCCCGTAACACTCGATGACAGTAACTTCACCCAACACATCGCACGCAACGACATCCCGGTTCTGGTGGATTTTTGGGCGCCGTGGTGCGGGCCGTGCCGCATGATGGCACCCGCTTTCGAACAGGCCGCACAGCGTTTGGAACCCGCCGTGCGCGTGGCAAAACTGGACACGGAAGCATCGCAACATATTGCCGCGCAATACAACATCCGCAGCATTCCGACGCTGGCCTTGTTCAAAGGCGGTAAGGAAGTGGCGCGTCAAGCGGGTGCGATGGATGCGAATGGCATCGTCGCGTGGACAAGATCGAAAACATGAGAGCAGCCTTGATGCTTTCGCTGTTGCTGGTCGGCTGCGCCAATCCCGCACGCAACCTGTACGAAGGCATCAAGGGCAACCATGATGCAAAACGCACACCGATGGAGCGTGCCGTTTCGCCTACCCCGAGCTACAACGAATACAAAAAACAACTCGAACCGCGCTGAACGGCCCGAGTCCCTGTTTTTCACCGACAGATCGGCAATGCCTTGGACACCACGGGCACGTCTGTCGCAGTGGCCGTTCCAGTGACCATCGTCTCCTCTGCCTTCTTCTTCTCTTCGGTCGCTGTGTCATCCCCCGCAGTGTCCGTCGCATCGGCCACGACCGTCGTATCCGCTACGGCCAGCACGATAGGGGCTGGTTGCGGTGCAACGATAGCTGGCATGGGCGCCATCTGTATCGCGGTTGAAATGACATTCACCGATCCCACCACTACCGGATCTGTTGTGGAATAGGTTGGGGCAGGAATGATGGTCAGGTTATCGCCCTGATAGACCAGTGTGTAGTTCGCTCCTGCCGACAGGTTGCCTATTCGGATGGCGTATTGGCCGATGCTCTCTCCTTTGATTCGACTCAAGGAGCCATTCACGATATCGCCCTGCACGAGTCCGTTCAGTCGGTAGGTCAGCGCGGGGTCTGCGCTGCCTTCGAATTTGGTCTGTGCGTTGGCGCTGACGGTCAGGGTGGCGTGGGTGATGGTCAGGGTGTTACCGGTGAAACTAGTGATGCTGTAGTTGCCGCTGGTGAAGCTGCCCTGTGTGATGGTGTGGGTGCCGACGTTGTTGCCTCCCGTGTGACCGAATGTGCCGCTGAAGGAGGTGGCGGCGCTGTCCCTTGCTGCCAAACCATACTGCCCGCCGACGCTGAATAGCGTGGGGTCAACTTGACCATACACCATGCTGGCCGCCTGCGCTGTGATGGTGACAGGACGCTGGGTGACACTGAGTGTGCCGTTGACGTAGGTGATGTTGTAGTTGCTGGCGCTGCCCGTGCCAAACACGGCGTTGCTCGGCACGATGGCGTAGTTGCCCACGTTGGCGGTGGCTGCCGCGCCTGCGCTGGTGAGTGTGAGGCCAGAGATTGCATCACTTCCAATCAGGCCAAGCGGGGTGAATTCGGTACCGGTGAAGGTGTAGGTATCACCGTACATCTTGCTGGCATTGTTGGCGGTGAGGCTCAACAACGTCAACCCCACCGGGTTGATGGTCACCGATCCGCTGGCAAAAGTAATGTCGTAGCCTGTTTGATTGGAATACAGTCCGCTCGGTGTCGCGGCATAAGTGCCAGCATTTGCGCTGGAAGTATTGGCAACCGCTGTGCCCAGCAATAAACCCATGTTGGGCTGCCCACTGTAATTCACCAATGCGCTCACATCAGTCGATGCGTTGTAGGCACGGCTACCGCTGGCGGAGACAGTGAGCGGTGTAAGGAAGTTGCTCAACAACGGGGCTGTCTGCCCTTCGTAAATGCGCCAGATGGCTCCGCTACCGCCCACGTTGGATATGGTGTTGGGAGTGACTGTATTCCAGCCTGCGAAGCTGGAGGATTGCATCATTTCGGCGGTGGTGAGGCCGGTGCCGCCCGCACTGGAAACAAGACCGGATGTGGTGGTGTTCCAATAGCTGTTGGTGATNNCTACCGGTGCTATAGGCATTGGTAATAGTGCTGTTATTGAAAAGATCCCCCACCAAACCGCCAATCCTAGTGCCGCTGCCGATTACACTGGCTGTGCTATAGGAATTGGTGATAGCACTATTGTTATAGTTCACACCTGCCAGACCGCCTACAAAGCTGCTCGTGCTACTTACGCTGCCCGTGCTAAAGGAATTGCTGATACTGCCTCCGGCATCGTTATACCCCACCAATCCACCAACAACGTTGAAGGTGCCGCTCACACTGCCAGAAGCATAGCTATTTCCGATACTGCCTCCGAAATTCCCCCCTAACAACCCGCCAACACTGCCTGTACCGCTTACGCTGCCAGAAACGTAGCTTGCGTTGATAGTACCGCTGCCCCATCCCGCCAGACCGCCAACCTTACTCTGCCCAATGACGCTATTGCCAACCAGCCCCACATTGCTGATCACGGAACCCGTGCCAGAGTATCCAAACAGCCCCACATAATCAGTCGTTGGGCGGTTGATGAAAAGATTCCTGACAGTATTGTTCTGCCCGATAAACTTTCCTGTAAATGTGGTAACGGCATTGCCGATGGGGCTGAAGCCTGCCCCTCCATTCCAGCCCGGCGTGACGCTCGCGTCGATGTTTTTGGTCAGCACATAGCTGTTACCCAGCATCCCCACACTACCGATGCCCTGCACACCGTAGATGTCGGTGAGTTGGTAGGGCGTTGCAGTGCTGCCATCACCGCCGAGCGCACGAATGAATGTGCCATTGACAACATTGAAATCTGTCACGCTGAAACTGCCTGGTGCGACCGAAATCTGATTCCAGCTTCCGCCCACTGTCATCGTGAATGAACCTACATTCACCGCACCTGCGTTATTGGCGTTGATCGCACCAGAAATGGACAGGACGCCCAAGCCGTTGATGCTCGCTGCATTCAGGCTCTGGATAGAGGCGAATTCCAGCGATGCGCCAGTCGCCACGTTAAAGCTGCCCGTGTGAGTGCCGGTGGTCATGAATTTGAGGCCGCCCGCCGTCACCGAAACCGTGCCGGTGTTATTAAAATTGAGGGCATCCGAGGTGTTGTTCGGCCAGATTAATGTCACGCCTGCATTGGTGGTGCGACTCAGGGTACCGAAGTTATTGAATGCGCCCGCGCCCGAAGTTGAACCAGAATTGCCGATGCCCGCTGTGTTGCGGATTTCGAATACCGCCCCCAGCCGGTTGTTGAATACGCCACCGTTGATGATTTCCAGCCCCATGCCGGTGGAGTCCAGGACGGCGTTGCCGAAATGGTCGAATGTGCGACCGCTCAGCACGCGTGCAGTCGCGCTGTTTGAGAGAGAGAGCGTGCCGTTCACTGTCAATGCGCCACTACCGGACACAGTGCCGCCAGTCCAGTTCATCAGACTGTTCACCGTGACTGCACCTGAGCCATTCAGTTGCGAGTTGCCGGTGAGGTTGAGCGTGCTCAGGGTCGATGTGCCATTCAGCGTCAGCGTGCCGCCCGAAACCATCAGCACACCGCCGACGTTCATCGCTCCGCTCACCGTGAGCGATCCACCAGACACATCCAACGAGTTGCTTGCATTGACAGTCAATCCGGCGATGGAGTGATTACCTGTTGAGTGATTGACCAAATGACCCGCGCTGATGAGCGCAGTATCGAAAATGCCGGGCAGGATGCCGCCGCTCCAGTTGCCCGCCACGGACCAGTCCAATCCCCCTGCCGTATTGGTAAAGACAATGGTGCCGCCTGCTCCTCCCGCGTAGATCAAACGTGCCGCCTCACCTGCCGCCAAGGCATATCCGGCGCTGAATCCTGCGGGGAGGTTGATCGAAGCAAATGTCCCTGTCGAAGTACCCCCCATGGTCAGGAAGGGAAGTGCGTCGGCATTGACGGGGGTATAGCCATTCACCACGGAAGCATTCAATGCACCCGCAGTGGTCACATTGCCGGACACGTGCATAACGTCATATTGCCCAGCGCCCGCGCCGCCCAATTCCACTTGCAGGTTGGAACCCGTATCCAGCAACACATCACCCGTGATGTTCAGCGTACCCACCAAGCCGATGCCGCCCGGATTGATGGTGCCCCGATTCACCAGCCTAGATACCCCCGTGCCCACGATGATCGCGCCAGCCCCCGTCAGCGTGCCCGTGTTGATGAAGCCGTTGGCATCGGTGAAAGAAGCGCCGGAAGCGACGTTGATGGTGCCAGCGTTGGTGGCTAGTGTTGGAATAGAGAGGGTGCCCACGTTGACCTTCACCAATCCAGTAACGGAGTTAGTGAACGTCAATCCTGACAGCGCAGTTGAAACGCCCGCCGTCTTGGTGAACGTGCTCGCGTTGTTGATGACGCCGCCCGACCCACCCCAGCTTTGCATCGTCCAGTCGCTTTGCAGATCGACCACACCGCCCGCCTGGTTGGTCAGGATGCCGCCATAGGCAAATGTGTTGCCGCCGGTTTGAGCGTAGATGATCGTGCCCGTGCTGCTGTTCACCAGTTCCGCCGTCGCGCCATTCATACCCCTGTCAGCCGTGCCGCCGAAGGTGAGCGTGCCAGTGTTGGTCAGCGTGCCACCAGTCAGCCAGCCGCCATTCCAGTTCCATACACCCGCCAGTGTTGCTCCGGCGTTGGCCGTCAGGTTATTCGCGTTCAATGTCGGGCCGACACCTTGTCCGGTCGAGGTGCCCGTAAAGCTGCCGCCACCATTCAAATAGACGTTGGTACCCGTCGGAACATTGAAGATCGAGCCATTCTGATGACTGAAGGTGATGCCGCTCCACAGCGTTGTTGCTGTGCCTGCGGTTTTGGTGAACGTGCCCGCGTTGTTGATGACGCCGCCCGACCCACCCCAGCTTTGCATCGTCCAGTCGCTTTGCAAATCGACCACACCGCCCGCCTGGTTGGTTAGGATGCCGCCATAGGCAAACAGGTTGCTGCCCGTTTGAGCGTAGATGATCGTGCCCGTGCTACTGTTCACCAGTTCCGCCGTCGTGCCGTTCATGCCCCTGTCAGCCGTGCCGCCGAAGGTGAGCGTGCCAGTGTTGGTCAGCGTGCCACCAGCCAGCCAGCCGCCATTCCAGTTCCATACACCCGCCAGTGTTGCTCCAGAATTGGCTGTCAGGTTACTCGCGTTCAATGTCGGGCCGACACCTTGTCCGGTCGAGATGCCCGTAAAGCTGCCGCCACCATTCAAATAGACGTTGGTACCCGTCGGAACATTGAAGATCGAGCCATTCTGATGACTGAAGGTGATGCCGCTCCACAGCGTTGTTGCTGTGCCTGCGGTTTTGGTGAACGTGCCCGCGTTGTTGATAACACCGCCCGACCCACCCCAGCTTTGCATCGTCCAGTCGCTTTGCAGATCGACCACACCGCCCGCCTGGTTGGTCAGGATGCCGCCATAGGCAAATGTGTTGCCGCCGGTTTGAGCGTAGATGATCGTGCCCGTACTGCTGTTCACCAGTTCGCTCGTCGCGCCATTCATGCCCCTATCCTGTGTGCCACCAAAGGTGAGCGTGCCAGTGTTGGTCAGCGTGCCGCTGGTCAGCCAGCCGCTATTCCAGAATGATGTACCGGCAACCGTCATACTCCCAGTACGATTGATTGTTCCCGCCGTCATGGCCATGCCGTTCGCAACCGACAATGCTCCTGCTCCACCCAACGTGCCTCCACTCATTGCCAGCGTCGTGATCGAGGAAGTGCCATTCAAATTCAACGTGCCGCCCGAGATAGTTGTATTGCCTGTGACCGTTGCCGCATTGGTTACCGTCAACACATCGCCACTACCCACGACCAGATTTTCAGCACTGGTGAGCGAGCCCGCCACTTGCCCGGTAGTGGTAACGGTGATGTTGTATAGCCCGCTGGGGCGGTCGATCACCACGTCATCCGCTGCTGTCGGTATCGCCCAGTTCGTCCAGTTGGCCGCCACATTCCATGCGCCGTCTCCATCGAGAGACCATGCGTTGAGGGTAGAAGGGGCGGCGGCATTCAAACTCACCCAAGTCAGCGTGGCATTGGACTGGGCTGTGTAGCCTGCAAGGTTCAGTGTGGCAAATGCGCCGGAAGTGCTGACATGCGAGATGACATTGAACGCATCGTTTGCGCCGGGTGTGTATGCGCCCAGGTTGGTGATGTTCAGCGTACCGCCTTGGGTGAATGCGCCACTCACCTGCAATTTGTCGTGCTGGGTGCTGGGCACGAGGCCGTTAATGTCGAGATTGATATTTCCGGTTGCGCCATTCACCAGATTGCCGGTGATGCGCATCAAACCGATGCCAACTCCACCGGGCGTGATGGTGCCATTGTTGGTGAGCGTGCCGGTGCCCAGGTTGAACCAGCCGTTGCCGGTTAAGGTGCCGCCGTTGGTAAAGCCCGCTGTGCGGGTAAATGTGTCTCCAACATTTACCAGATCGATGGTGCCACTTTGGGTGAAGTTGGTCGCGCTGACATTTATCGTCCCCGCCTTGACACTCATCGTGCCGTTGTTGGTGAAGTTGGTGGGATTGACGGTAAATGACTGACCGGCGGTGTTGGCGATGATGCTGCCGTTGTTGATGATGTTGCCTGGCCAGTAGTGCGTCAGAGTGCCGTAGCCCTGTAGCGTGATACCGCTGTCAATTTGCAAAGTCTGGCCGTTGGCAGCGTAGATGTAGATATTTCCGCCTGTGCTGTTGACCGTGGACGTGCCCAGTGTGGCGAGGTGATGCACGGTTCCGGCAGCTTGCGGGTTGTCTTGACCATTGAAATACCAGATACCGTTGCCTTTGTTCACCGTCACACCATCAGCCAAGGTGACCCCATTAAAAAGGCTAAGGCTGCCAACAGTAGTGAGTGTTTGGTGTGTGGCATCGCCTAGCGTTACACCATCCAACGCTAACCAGCCACCCGTGAAGGTTAAGGCAGTACCGTCGCCACTGATGACCGTGCCACCCTTGATGGTGCCACCGCCCGTCACGCCATTGATGGTGGTCAAACCGCCTGTACCGAAGATGCCCGCGCCGCCAATATCCAGGGTGACACCGGTGTTGTCATATAAACCCGCCAGGTTGAACGTGGTACCTCCCAAGCGGGTGTAGTTGGCCGGAGCCAGTTGTACGGCACTGAACGTACCCGCCAAGCTCAATGCACCCGCGTTCAGCGCAATGCTGCCAGTGTTCGTCCACGCGTTGATACCCGATCCGATGGTCGCTACCGTGCCTCCCAGGGTGATGGCTCCGGCATTACTCAGATTGGTCGGGGTGATGTTGATGGTGCTTGTTCCGCTGGATGTAACGTTGCCTGTCGCAGCGTTGGTGAACGTGGTCGGGTTGATCGTCAGCGTCCCCGCCGTCACCGTCATCGTGCCGTTGTTGGTGAAGTTCGTTGGGCTGATGGTGAGGGTCTGTCCGGCCGTATCGCTGATGAGGGTGCCAGCGTTGATGATGCTGCCTGCCCAGTAATGCGACAGCGTCCCGTAGCCTTGCACGGTCACGCCCGAGTCGATCTGCAAGATCTGGCCGTTGGCCGCGTAGATGTTGAGTGCGCCGCCTGTGCTGGTCACCGTGGAACTGCCTTGGGTGGCGAGGTGATGCACGGTACCCGCTGCCTGCCCGGTCGATTGACCGTCGAAGTACCACGTGCTGTTGCCTTTGTTCACCGTCACGCCGCTCGCCAGCGTGAGGCCGTTGGTGATGAACAACGTGCCGCTCTCGCTCAGGTTGCTGCCGATGATGACGTTGTTCAGCGTGCCGTTGCTCGAGGTGAGCGTGGTACCAGTAATGGTGCCGCCAGTGATCTTGCCGCTCAGGGTGCCCAAGCCGCCCGCTCCAAACAGGCCGGCATTGACGTCAAGTAGGGTTGCGGTGTTGTCGAGATTGCCTGCTGCGCCAATATTGAAGGTACCGCCGGTGCGGGTGTATGTGCCTAACGATGCTGCGCTGAACGCGGTGTCCATGTTGAGGATGCCTGCCGTCAGGTTCAGGTTGCTCGCGCCGTTCCAGAGGGTGGGCGATAGCGTCAGTGTGCCGCCGTTCACTTCCAGCAGGCTGCCCGCGTTCGAGGTGAAGTTGGCCGCACTGATGTTTGTCGTACCCAGTGTCGCTCTGACCACACCCGTCGTATCGTTGGTGAAGTTCGTTGGGCTGATAGTGAAGGTCTGTCCGGCCGTATCGCTGATGAGGGTGCCAGCGTTGATGATGCTGCCTGCCCAGTAATGCGACAGCGTCCCGTAGCCTTGCACGGTCACGCCCGAGTCGATCTGCAAGATCTGGCCGTTGGCCGCGTAGATGTTGAGTGCGCCGCCTGTGCTGGTCACCGTGGAACTGCCTTGGGTGGCGAGGTGATGCACGGTGCCCGCTGCCTGTGCGGTCGATTGGCCGTCGAAGTACCACGTGCTGTTCCCTTTGTTCACCGTCACGCCGCTCGCCAGCGTGAGGCCGTTGGTGATGAATAACGTGCCGCTCTCGCTCAGGTTGCTGCCGATGATGACGTTGTTCAACGTGCCGTTGCTTGAGGTGAGTGTGGTGCCGGTAAGTGTGCCACCTGTGATCGTGCCGCTCAGGGTGCCTAGGCCGCCCGCACCGAAGATGCCCGCACTGCCGATGTCCAAGGTGGAGCCTGTGTTGTCAAGCACGCCTGTCAGATTTAGCGCGCCACCAGTGTGGTTGATGCTGCCCAGGGGAATCGCCGCAGTCGTGAAGTTGCCACCCAGCCCCAGTACGCCGCCGCTTAAATTGATCGTCCCTGCCGCATTCGTCCACGCTCCGGTCAATTCCATCGCGCCGGTCGACACGTTGATTGTTCCGGTGTTGATGACATGGAAGGATTGTGTGGAGGCAGAGGTCTTGTTCAGCGCACCCGCGTTGCTGAACGTGCCGTTCACTCCGCTGTTATAGAACGGCAAGCCATAGACACCCGACAAGATCGTTGTGCCACCAGCCAGGTTGTTGAACTGCCCGCCCGTGCCGGTGAACTGAAGGCCAAAGTTGCCCCCAATATCGAATGTGCCACTGTTGTTCAGGATGGCATTGGTACCGATGTAACCCCAGCCGCCGCTGGTGATGGTGACCGTGCCGCTGTTGTCCCAGATCGCGCCGGCCCCCAGCGTGAAGTTACCGGAAGGTACAGTGGTCGTGCCCTGCGTAGTAAGGTGTCCGTTGATCGTGCCGCCGATCCAGTTGAAGGTACTACCGGCCCCCACCAATACGATATTGCTGATGCTTCCCAGCACACCATTGCTCATGGTCATGGTGTTCAGGTTGGTTGCGGCGGCATTGTTCAGATTGAGCGTGCCGCCCGAGATGTTCAATGTCGAGGTGATCAGCGATCCGGTGAGTGTGGTTGTACCCGCGGTCACATTCAGTGTGCCGGTGCCGGTGACACCTGCATTCTGCACGTCCACATTGCCGCCTGCGAGACTCAGCGTGCTAGCCAGAGTGGTGCTGCCTGCCGTGCCGTGATTGAGCACGAGATTAAGCGCTGTCGGTGTGGCATTGGTCGAACTGATGGGCTGGTTGATGAAGATGTTGTTGTCAGCTTGCAGGGTGAGCGTAGTGGCTAAGGCGTCTGTTTTGGTAATTGCAGCATTGACATAGATGTCGCCCAAACCAGCAAGATTGAATGTGCCCGCACTGCTCATGATGGTGACGTTACCACCCACCAAGGCCAATGCGACGGCTGCGCCCGTCATATCGCCGCCTAATGCCGCGATGGTGAAGTCAGGCGGATCAATGAGCCAAGTGCCGTGCTTGCCGTTGGCGGCAAGGGTGGTGATGCGTGCCGTATCGGCCACTTTCACATGCGCCGCCGAGGTGTCGATGAAGCCGCCGTCAGCCGCCAAGAGTGTTCCCCCACCCCCCGCCCCTCCCCCGGTGGGAGAGGGGAGTGCTGAGGCATCCAACGTACCGGTGACGCTGACCGTACCGCTCTGCATATCTGCCAGCACTTTGATCTCGCCGCCCCCCGCGCCGTGGGCGCTGATTGTGCCGCCCGCTTCGGCGCGTTGGCTGGCTCTGAATAGAATTTTGCCGCCTTGTAGCGTGGCGCTGTCGGCGCTCACGCTGCCGCTGTTTTTGACGACGGTGCCGAACAATCCCAGTGTGCCCGCGCTGGCCACCAGTTGGCCGACGTTGGTGGTCTCGCCTGCGGCGGCGGTGATGTTGACGCGGAGGTTGGGGTCGAGGCTGTTGACGAGTTCGACGCTGTTGCCGGCGGCCAGCAGGATGTCGCCGTTGGGGGCGGTGATGACGCCGCTGTTCTGTACGTCGGGGGCGATGAGGTAGATTTCGCCGCCGTGTTGGGCGGTGATATTTCCGGCGTTGCTGACGGCTTGGGCGCCGGGCATTTGGCTGAAGTTCAAGCGGCCTGACTGAAAATCAGCATCGCTCAGGTTGAGTGAGGTGGCGACCAGTCCGGCCACATCAACGGTAGAGCCTGCGCCGAATACGATGCCGCTGGGGTTGACCAGGAACACGCGTCCGTTGGATTGTAAGGAGCCGAGGATCTGGCTGGGGTTGTTGCTGATGACGCGGTTGAGGACGGCGGAGGAGGCGGATTGCTGGGCGAAGCGGGTGATTTCGTTTTGCCTTATCGAGAAGTCTTGCCAGTGGATGATGGCGCCGGGGGTGTTGGTGACAGTGAGGAGGTTGCCGCTGCTGTTGAAGCTGGCTTGGCCGCTGATGACGTTGCCGCCGAGCGGGTTGGCTTGGGCGGTCTGTACGCCCAATGCAAGCAGCATAGCTGCGCCGGTTGCATTGATCTTGAACAAAAATGAATGATATCTGTTTGAGTTTTTCATTTTTCCCCACCTTATCCAGTAGCATTTATCCATACAGCACGAGCAATACATGAAGCTGTGCGTAAATCAACTGCCCCCATCTTGGGATGGTTTTTCATCCGACATCAATGCACTGCATTCTCAGCCTTGCCCGGTTTGATGCGGTCCAGCAAGCGTCGCATATTACCGAGTGAAGCCAAGTGCAGATAGACCATGCCCAGCGCACCGCTGCGGAACAACGCAGGCAGTTTGTCGTCCGGCAATTGGTTCAGCTTTGCTTCGTCGATAATGTAGAAGTCATTGAGCTGGAAAGTCTGGCCGCTCGATGTATCGAAGCGCGCCCCCTGTTGCACAAAGAATCCGAGTTCGTCCAGTTGCCTCGCCAATTGCTCGGTACGTGCAAATTCGTTCTGAAAATTTTGCAGGAACTGCATTACTTCGTTCATGCGCGGCTGCAAATTGCCGGCGTCGTCGATCAACACCTCGCCTTTTTCACCGTTCAATGCCGGGCATTCTTCATCAATGCAAACCAGTAGCTGCCCCGCCGCCCCGTCTTCGGACATCACGAACGGATAACGGCGCACGAAAGCGGGGATGAATTGCCCATCCCATTTGCCGTGTTCGTCGACAAACAAGTTCTCGCCGCTGCGCACCCCCAGCAACACGACCGGACGCATCTTGCCGTCGGGTGAACGTATGAACACGATGGGATATTCGCGCGCCGCTTCGGCAAATTCGATCGCCCCCAGCAGCACCGCCGTGGTATCGCGCACAAAATTGAAACTGACTTTCGACGCATCGAATCTCAAGTTGCGATGCACGTTCGAATTCAACGCCACGACTTTTTGATAGAACGCAAAACTGTTCACTTCATAACTCTCCGGTGAATGCTTTTATTGGCCGACGACACAAGCACCGCCGCCACTTAGATTGGGTTTGTCACTATCGCTTCCGTGTTTTTCGATGTGGTCGATTTTCTTGTCACCGCCCATGAAGCCGGGGGTAGAGGACAAACGTGTCAGCACATGGGCATCGGTAAATCCGCTTTCACCTTTGCCAAGATCAACTTTGGTTTCACCTTGGGCCAAAATCACCTGGCCATCATGCACCGTGACATACAAACCCGGCTCTCCGCCGCTGGAACTTTCTTCAAACAACTTGTCGGTATTCGCGGGAACGCTGTCCGGCTTGGGTAGCGGGTTGTCTTTGATAGCTGAAGGTACAACCTGAACCGCTACCGGCTTGCCAGAGTCGCGCCCGATGATGGCGGCCTGATTCATAGCCACGTTGATCGAGCCGGTGGTTGAATTCAGCACCACTTCTCCAGACCACACAAACACTCCCGCACCCTCCAAGGGTTTGCCCTGAGTTGCGCCGAAATCCGCAGCGCCCTCGGCGCACGGCCCATTACACCAGGCATCGAATCCGGTACCCCGTATGCCGATGGTCGCGCCGGACATCCCGAATTTGTAGTTATCGTGACTGACGCGGCCGATCAAACCGGTGACGACGCGCACACCGCCTTTGAGAAGTTTTAACGAGGCACTTTCCTGTGAAGTCGCTTTCTCATATTTGAATTTCTCGACCTGGAACACGCTGCTCTCCTGCAACGTGATACGCCCGCCGTCGCGGAACGTGATCACCCCGTGCGACTGCACACTGCTCTTCAATGTGTCGCCTTCGAACACCGGCGAACCCAGACCCAGCTTGCGTATCTTGCCGCCGACCTCGACGGCCACCATCTCGCCCTGGATCAGCATCACACGTCCTACCGCTTTGGCTTGTTCGACGGGCGGCTTGACCGGTTTGGCGACTTCGCCGTCATCCGCACAATTTTTGGTCGCACACAAACGCGAGGTGAAATCGGTGCCGCGAATACCGATGGTCGCGGTCGCGGCGCGTAATTTGTAGGCCTCCGGATTGCCGCGTTTACCGATCAAACCGGTCACGGTGCGGAATCCGCCTTTGGCCAAGCGGAACACGGCACTATCGGCCTGCGGCGTTTCTTTTTTGAATTGATAGGTTTCGATCTTGAGATTCGAATACGGACGCAACGTCATCTTGGTGCCGTCGTTCATCACCACTTGCGCATAGCTGTCCTTGGCTGTCACCAGAGTGTCGCCCACCAACACGTCCGATTTTGGCACCATGATTTTGATCGTGCCGTCCGCCCGTTGCGCGACCATCGCGCCGCTCATGTAGCCGATCTTGCCTGCCACCTCGGCAGCATGAAGCGAAGTCGGCATCAGCAGAACCACCAATGACGCCAAAAATGGGAGCAGTTTTTTCAAGTCACACCTCGCCTTTAAAAGGTTGCAGACAGGGTCGCATGGATGCGCCAGTCGCCCGCCAACTGTTGCGGATCATTCCCCGCTTTCATAATGCGACCCGCATCAAGCCGCAACGCGTACTGATCGGAATACCCCGAGCGCAGACCGAAGCCAGCACCTGAAATAGAAGTGGTGTTGCCGCCTTTGGCTTTCACAACTCCGCCATCCAGGAAAAAGACACCGCGCACGATGACATCGTTTTTTTCATAAGACGGCGTAGTGATCTCCAGATTCAGTTTGCCCCCGATCTCGCCAGACTCGCTGCCTTCCGAGAAACCGCGCACACCGTCCGCGCCGCCCAGGCGCATTTGCTCGCCCTGGATCAGCAAATCACCGCTCCATTGCCCGCTAAACGCCGAGCGAAAATACCAATCTTTGGCGAAAGTTGCCGAATATCCCGCACCGTAACGCAACACTTTGTAGCCGGGTGTCCGTTTGGGTACATTCTGGTCGGGGTTGTAAGCGACGAAATCGGCCTCTTTGCCTTTGCCTGACAGAGGCACATTCACCGCGAAGGAAACGTTGAGGTTGGCATCACCCGACTTGCCCACTCTTCCCTGTGCTGCATAAGCCAGACTCAACGGAGTCGCCACAATGGCATTAAATATGGGAGTAGACACTCCAACCTGTTCGATCCTGCTGAACTTGCGCCAATCAAATCCGAAGGAGAGTCGCGGATCAAACGTTCCCCAACGATTTAGCGGGATGTTGTAACGTGAACTCAGCATCAAGCCCCCGCCCCTAAAATTTGTCAGTCCATCCACTAACGAATTGACGTTGGAGTACCCACCAAAGAATTCGACACTGTGCCCGTATTGATACAGCGGGATCTTGTAGCTTCCCCCGAACACATTCACGCGGCTCAGGTGCTGCGGTGAAAACTGGGTCTGGATCTGCATCACATGATCGGCATCAAAAACATTGGCATGGCGGTATGAAAGTCCTAATCGTGAACGACCGGTCTCGGCACTGCCGGTATTGTCCAGAGTCATACTCACCGATTGCGGTTTGCTGTCGGTCACCAGCACACTGGCATCCACTTGATCATCGGCCTCACCGGCTTTCAGCACCACGTTCAACTGGCGCGCCGGGTTCTCATTCGCCAGTTTCAACTCTCTTGCCATCTTCTTCGCCTGGGGTACCGCGCCTTTGCGTACCGAACGGATCGCGTTCAATACATTCGCTTCCGACACAAAGCGGTTGTCCTTGACGACCACTTTGCCCAAGTGACTTTCGATGACTTGGAAATGCACCACACCGGCTTCCAATTCCTGCTCCGGCAACAAGACATGCACCGCCGAATAGCCGTGTTGCACATACAATTCCTCGACCGCTTCCAACGCATGCTGCACATCGGCAAAGTCTTTGTTCAGCCCCACAAAGGGGGCGACCGCACTGTCGAAATCGGTACGGGTGATCAAGGTCGCGCCATCCACAATAAATTGTTTGATATCGAAACTGATTTTCGGTGGCGGCTCGGCGGCAACAGGCACTTCGGCAGTTGCTGCCGGTACGGCAGACGCTCCGTCTGCCGCGTTGGCCAAACCGTGAATGCCCAGCAATAAAGCGGGCAAAACTGCCCAAAATAAAACGCGATTGGTTTTTTTAATCAATTCGAGACTCATCGATACTCCTGTCATCGGCACACCGGCAAAACTTCCGCCAAACCGCCGCCTTCTTCATTTGAAATTTCTGAAACTGCCGCCAGCTTTGCGGCTCTCTCCCGCTCTTCTTCCCTGCTTCTCTGATTGCACCGTGCAGACTCGGGTGTTCCCATCAGCATCGAAATATGCGTGATCTCCTGCACGACTGTGGGTACAGGATGGCGCAACGTGCCGGGGAGCGTCGCGGGCGAAATGGTGAAAGCAGTGGCATTGCCCGCAGCTTGCGCAAAAATATAGTTGCCATTGTTTGCGATCAACCCGGAACCGGTTATTGCGTAACTGCCGACGTTGCTGGCGCTCGTTGCATTGCTCGTAAAACTCAATGTACCCGTTGTGGCAGAACCTAAATTCTGATTCAGGACGAAGCCCGTCACAGCACCGCCGAAGGCTGGATCATTTGCACCATACAACCGGCTTGCCGCGTTTGCCGTGTAAGTCAGCGTCACCGGAGTAACGGTGAGTACCCCATCGGCATAAGTGATGTTGTAATTGCCGGCGTTCCCCACGCCGAACACGGCCGCGCTGGGCGTGATGGCGTATTCGCCCACGATGGCATCACCTGCCGCACCGATACTGGTCAGCGTCACGCTGCTGATGCTGTCGTTGCCGAGCAATCCCACCGAAGCAAATGCTGTGCCGAGGAAATTGATGGTACTGCCATAAGATTTTGTGGCGTTATTGGCGGTGATACCAAGCACGTTGACTGTGGATGCGCTGATGGTCAGCCATCCTCCCGCAGTGTAGCTGATGTCATAACCCTGCTGATCCGACCACAACATTTCATATGAACCGGCATCGGTCACCGGTGCGTCGCCAAAGGGTGTAAGTTCGTGCAGCAACCCCGCTGCGGATTGAACCGAGTAAGTGAGCGTTCCCAATACGGGAGAGTTCCACGCAACAGCATCGTAGGTCTTGCTGAAATTGCCCGTGATACCGCTGGCCGTCACGTTCACCCGGGTCAGGAAAGACTTCAGCAACGGTGCGCTGTGCCCGTTGTAGCTACGCCATGTGTTGGCGAAATCCCATCCGGTGAAACTGGATTGCTGCAACATTTGCGCCGTTGTCAGTCGTGCAGCACCTACATCAGTTCCATCGCTTATTCCAGTGTCGTTACCGATCCCAAAAGATGGGCCGCCACCCGTCGCAATTTGATTCCAGTAACTAACACTGACGAGCGCACCATTGAACGAATCATTGAAGCCGACTAGACCACCCGTTGAACTCGCGGTACCAGTAACCGTTCCGCCGCTCACATACGTGTTGCTGATACTCCCAACATAACTCAACGCACCCGTGGTGCTTTGTGATGCGTTATTTCCAACCAAACCACCCACATTTGTTGTTCCAAAAATCGCGCTGCCCGTCACATAACTGTTGCTGATGATGCTGCGGTTATTTCCCACCAGTCCGCCCACACCCGTATCACCAGTAACGGCAACGTTGCTGACATAACTGCCGCTAATTGTGCCGCCGAAACTTTGGCCCACCAAGCCACCCGCATAACTTGCTTGTCCGGGATATAAAGGATCGGTACTCACAACCGAAGTAACAGAAGCGCCGCTGACATAACTACCAAGAATATTTCCGGTATTGTTAAAACCAACAAGTCCGCCCACCCCGCCGCCGACCAAATTACCGCCACCACTTACCACTGTGCCTCCGGTAACGTAACTGGCATTGATATTGCCGCCGTTCTGCCCTACCAAACCTCCGGCAGTCCAGTTCCCGCCATTTACCGAGCCGCCGCTAACAAAGCTGTTGCTGATAACACTGACGTTATTTCCAACCAGACCGCCTACACCGCTACTGCCGTTGCCACTGACCACACTCGAGCGCACAGAACTGTTGCTGATTGCACCGAGGTTATAGCCCGCTAAGCCGCCCACGTTAAAACCACCTACTACATTTGCATTTACCAGGGAAACATTATTGACCGAACCGCCCGTTCCAACATCACCGAACAAGCCCACGGACGCGTCAGTACGATTGATCTTGAGGTTACTAATCTGATGATTCAGACCGTCGAATTGGCCCGTGAATTGAAATGCGTTGCCGATCGGCACAAATCCCGCATTACTCCACATTCCGGTCGAGGCTGTGTTGTCAAGTTCGGCGGCAAGATCAAGATTGTTGGCGAGTGTGTAACTTGCCGACGGGGTCATATCCATCATCTGCAACTGGTGGGCGTTGGTGATGGTGTTACTCCATTCGCTGCGCAAGAAGGGGCGGGTATGTCCATCGACCATCCACCAAGTGCCAACAAAATCCCAGCCTATATAACTTCCCTGCAACATAGGGACAGGTGGCTGAAATACCGGATTAGAGCTTAGAGGAGTCGCGCCAGACTCTGTCGGGAAGCCAAATGAAAAATCCCACCCGATACCTGTGCCTAAATTCCCACCCGTGTTGAGCGAAGTATCCCAGAAATTATCGTGGACACTTCCCGCGTTATACCCAACCACTCCGCCCGTACTGCCAGCGCCCCCGGTCACGCTTCTGTTCGCTGCGTAAGTGAACGCGACGACCCCGCCGCTTTGGTTGTTGCCAACTACGCCACCCACATTGGCCGTGCCGGAAACTGTTCCGCCACTCACATAGCTGTTCTCCACCTTGCCGCTGGTGCCGGGTGAGGCAAGGGTGAATGTATAGTTGTTGCCGACCAACCCGCCCACATTTTGGGGTCCGCTGACCGATGTGCCCACCACATGGCTTGTCGTGATCACACCATCGTTTGCCCCGACAAGTCCGCCTGAATTTGAACCGCCATTAACGCTGCCGCCGCTGACATAACTGCCACTGATTAATCCGCCGTTGGCGTTTCGTCCCACCAAGCCGCCGACCGATCCAAAATTCGAGATGCCGGTGATGCTTCCGGACAAAACATGACAATTAGCTAGCCCCCCTTGATGCCAGCCAACCAGACCACCCACTTTGTCACCACCCGTGATACTGACATTCGTCAGTGATACGTCTTTGATCGTGCTTGCTTGTGTAAAGCCAAACAGCCCCACATAGCTTCCGGTTGTATTGATGGTGAGTCCATCGATTGTGTTTCCCAGCCCGGTGAATGTGCCTGTGAAGGGAGTTGAGAAATTTCCGATCGGCGAGAAACCGGCTGCACCCCCACTCCAATTTACGGCGTCTGCAGTCAACGTGGCATCGATGTTTTTACCGAGTGCATAATTCCCGGCAAAGTTAGTGTTCATCAACTGCAATTTATTAACGTCGTTCACTAGCATCCATGCGGTGTAGTTTGTGCTGCCCATCGCGGCCGCAAAGTTAGTCGGAGTGATGTAATCAATTGGGTTGTAAAAAAGATCGGCGCGTCCGCCACCAGTCAACGCGACATTACCGCCGCCGAAGAGAATGACTCCGGTGTTACTTCCGTTCAAGTCGGCACGCACGATCAGATTGCCTGCGCCACTGTTGCTAATGGCGGCATTGATGTTGACGTTGCGTATCGCGTTCAAAGTCAGACTATTGGCATTTGCCCAAGTCACCGCATCATTGACGAAGATATCGCCGTTGCCTGTTCCTGTTGCCGATGTTTGTATCGTGATGTTGCCGCTACCCAAATTGGTGGCCAACGTGGTGTTGGACATGTAGCTGCTGCCATTCAGCGGATCAGTCACCGCGATGGTGTAATCGGTTGGATCGATCAGCCATGTCCCGGATTTTCCATTCGGCGCTGCTGTGGTGACGCGTGCCGAGTCGGCCACTTTCACATGCGCCGCCGAGGTGTCGATGAAGCCGCCGTCAGCCGCCAAGAGTGTTNNCAACGTACCGGTGACGCTGACCGTACCGCTCTGCATATCTGCCAGCACTTTGATCTCGCCGCCTCCCGCGCCGTGGGCGCTGATTGTTCCGCCCGCTTCGGCGCGTTGGCTGGCTCTGAATAGAATTTTGCCGCCTTGTAGGGTGGCGCTGTCGGCACTGACTGTGCCTGTGTTTTTGACGACGGTGCCGAACAATCCCAGTGTGCCCGCGCTGGCCACCAGTTGGCCGACGTTGGTGGTCTCGCCTGCGGCGGCGGTGATGTTGACGCGCAGGTTGGGGTCGAGGCTGTTGACGAGTTCGACGCTGTTGCCGGCGGCCAGCAATATGTCGCCGTTGGGGGCGGTGATGAGACCGCTGTTCTGTACGTCGGGGGCGATGAGGTAGATTTCGCCGCCGTGTTGGGCGGTGATATTT